>Ga0209024_1001708_pt1 | contig 16177 bp, 11 predicted proteins | sample AutmiccommunBRH5_FD_187380 | JGI IMG/M metagenome (GOLD analysis project Ga0209024, IMG submission 187380) | Deep subsurface microbial communities from Mt. Terri, Switzerland - Autotrophic microbial communities BRH/5 (SPAdes) (version 2) | ecosystem: Environmental > Aquatic > Deep subsurface >...
AGGCCGGCGGCGAGGAGGGTCTTGTTCAGCGAGCGCAGTGTGGACATGGCGTGATTTCCCTACACATTGGAATGACAAGGCACGGGATGACATCGCGTCTCCCGGGCTTTTATCCCTCCGTGTAGTCCCGTCCCTGGGACCGGAGAACTCTCGGACCAGCGCCCACTCCCTGTGAGCCGGAACCCTAGTTCTCCTTGAAGCTGCTCCTGTGTTTTGTGCCAAGCGTCATGAGTGCCGGTGGCGACTCATCCCGTTCACTTGGGATAGAGCAGGTTGCGTGCCAGGTGCCGTGCAAGCTCGGCAAGCCCCCGTGGTACGGCGCGTCCGCTGCGGCACGAGGCTTTTCGTTGAGCGGCGGGCATGCTCGGATGCAGGTCAATTTCTGAAAGGGCGCTCCCGAATGGTGCTGCGGCGCGTCTTAATGCCGATCGGGATACAGTCGCGAGATGTACTGGTCGGCGAAAACCTTGAACGATGGAGGTGCCTGCCAGTCGGAACTGATGAACTCACGAAAAACGGGAGCCATCACATGCTGAAGTTTCTAGGTAGCACCATTGGCATCATCTTTCTGATCGGCCTGATCGTGGTCATCGGCCTCTTTGCACTGATCTTCTGACACGCCCGCGTATGCACCCTGGGTCGCAGATGGCACATCGGTCGGCCCAGGGGAGCGCTCTTGCCGCAATATCTCTTTCCATGACTCGACTGATGAATCTGCTGATGGCCGTGCTGCTGGTGCTGCTCGCCGTGTTTGCCTCATTGCCCGCGACCGCGCAGGTGGATGATGGTTTGGCGACGGTGCGGCTCGACGGCCGCGCGCTGTTTCGTCTTGGCGGAACCGAGGAGCTGGAGGCGCGCCTGCGGGCTCGGCAGATAGAGCGGCAATTGCTGACGGTCTTGGAAACCCCGCAGGGCATCAGCAGGGCGCGCATCGCGCCGGCCGGGGAAAACGCCGAGGCGCGCCAGATCACCATGGCTGGGCGCATCCTGATGCAGGTCACGGAGGAGGATGCCCAAGCCAACGGCCAGACGCTCGAGGCGCAGGCGCGCGAGTGGGCGTCGGTTCTCGAAACTGCGCTGGCGCAGGCCAGCACACGGCGGACGTCGGAGCGAGCGCGCTTCGTGACCGACGTGCGCGCCAGCGTCGATACTGCCTTCGCCCGGCTGCTGGAAGCGGCCATCAGCATCGTGCCGCGAGCACTGGCGGCGCTTCTGGTGATCGGCGTGTTCTGGGCATTGGCTGCGAGTGTGCGGGCAGGGGTCCGGTTGATCTCCCATCGACTGATACGCGATCGGACGGTGGAGAACCTGATCAAGCAGGTCAGTTACTACACCGTCTGGCTGCTGGGGCTGATCGTCGCTGCCACCGCCTTTGGTCTCGAACCCGGGACGCTCGCCACAGGCCTCGGGCTGACCAGCCTGGCGCTCGGATTCGCCCTCAAGGATATCCTTTCCAACTTTGTCAGCGGCCTGCTGATCCTCACCTTGCGACCGTTCCAGCTCGGCGACCAGATCATCATCGGCGACACCGAGGGCAGCGTGGAGCGCATCGAACTGCGTGCCACGCAGATCCGCACCTACGACGGACGCCGGGTCCTGGTGCCGAATGCGGAAACCTTTACCTCGCGGGTCACCAACAACACCGCTGCGCCGGTGCGCCGTGGTCAGGTGATCTGCTACCTCGGCTACGAAGTCGATCTGCCACAGGTAATGCGCGTGCTCAAGGAGGCAGCCCGGGGTGCTGAAGGAGTCATCGCCGAGCCACCACCCACAGTGGCGATACGCGAGATGGGCCAGAGCGAGCTCGCCTTTCAGGTGCAATTCTGGTGCGACTCGCGCCGGTCGGACTTCATGCTCACCGCCTCGCGTGTGCGGGCAAACCTGATTGAGGCGTTGCGCGCTTCGGGGGTCGCGCTGCCTGGTCCGGGGGTTCATCAAGTCGTGTTGCGAGAGGGAGGGTCAGCGCTGGACGAGGCTTTGCCGAGGCGCCGCAGCAGCGACGAAGACTAGCGCGAGGACTGGATGCGCACACCCTGGCCCGAGATGGCTACCTGACCGGCGTTATAGGAGCTGCCGTTTAGGCGCTGTATCGCTATCGAGCGCTGCGCGGGATGTACCAGATGCATAGTTGTTGGTCAGTCCCGCGCATTCATTTCTCACTGGCTGCGTTTCGCTCCTTACCGCTTACAGCCAGATAAGTGGTTTCGCTATCTCAACCCCGCTGCGCCAGCCAAGCCTTCCAGCCGCCGAAGTGGGTGATGTCCTCGGCGCCGTCAAGGCCGTAAGCATCGCAGATAAACCCGGTTTCCCAGCGCCCGTCTTCTAGCTCCACCTTGCCCAGGCCCAGCGGCGCCGGGATGCCGGTGAGGAACGAGCCCAGCTCGCTGCTGGGGATGTCCCAGACTTCCACGGCGATGGCCGTCCCACCCTCGGCGACGCGCACCATCCCCGGGCGTAACAGCGGGCCGCCGGCCAGGGCGTAGAGCTTGTACGCCGCGCTGCTGGTGGTTGCCTCCAGCAGCCGACCGCCGCGCTGGCGAAGTTGCCAGTTCAGCGGCAGGCCATCGAGGTGCGCGCCGCAGACCACCACTCTCGTCCGGTCGTTGCGCGCCGGATTCTGCGGGGCAGGTGTTGTGATCGCATTGCTGCCCACCAGGGCCAGGCCGGTCCGGCGTTGCAGTGCATCGGCCAGGCTCAGCAGGTACTGGTCGGTGAACACACGGCCGAACAGCGTCACGCCCCAGGGCAGCTCGTTCTCCATAACGCCGGCAGGTACAGCCACGGCGGCGTAATCCAGCATGTTCATGAAGTTGGTGTAGTAGCCCAAGTCCGAGTTGCGCTTGACCGGTTCGGCGTGAAGCTCGGCGAGCGTCACCGGGCGCGGGTACGCGGGCGTCAGTACGCAATCGACCTCGGTCATGATCCGGTCGCAAATGGCCTTCAGCTGCTGCAGGCGGTATTGCGCTTCGAACAGCTGCACGGCGGTGGTGCCCGGTGCCTTTTCCAGTACCGCCTTTATCACCGGCAGGACGGCGTCGGGTTGCTGCTCGATCAGCGCGCCGGCCACGCTATAGCGTTCGGCGACCCAGGGGCCTTCGTAGAGCAGGCGAGCGGCTTCGAGGAAGGGCGAAAAGTCCACTTCCACTGGCTCGCCACCGATGGCTTTTAGCTGCTCAATGGTGGCGGCGAACAGCGCCGGACTTTCCGGGCAGCCGAGGAACTCGAGCTGCTTCGGTACGCCGAAGCGAAAGGACTTCACCTGGCCGAAGGCCGAGCCGTCGTTCCACAGCGGGTTGGCGCGGCTGTATTCGTCACGCGGATCGAGCCTGGCGGTCAACGCGAGCAGCTGACTGGCTTCGGTGGCGCTGGCAGTGAAGAAGGTCACGCAGTCCAGCGTGCGGCAGGCGGGCACGACGCCAGCGGTGGAGATCAGCCCTTTGCTGGCCTTGAGGCCTACCAGATTGTTCAGCGCCGCCGGGACGCGGCCGGAGCCTGCGGTGTCGGTGCCCAGGGCAAAGGTGCACAGGCCCCGCGCCACGGCCAGGGATGAGCCGGCGCTGGAGCCACCGGAGGGGTAGTCGGGGCGCACGCTGTTGCGGCACTCGCCGTAGGGTGAGCGGGTGCCGTTGAGGCCGGTGGCGAATTGGTCGAGGTTGGTCTTGCCCAGCGGCACCGCGCCCAGGGCGATCAACTGCTCGACGATGGTGGCGCTGGTTTGAGGGGTGTAGGCAAAGGCCGGGCAGGCGGCGGTGGTGGGAATGCCGGCCAGATCGATATTGTCCTTGATGGCAAACGGGATGCCGTAGAGCGGGAGTTCGGCGGGCGTCTTGCTCTCCAGTGCGGCCAGGTAGGGCTCGAGTTCTTCGGCGCTCAGCAGGTGGATGAATGCGTTGAATTCGCCGTTCAGTTCGGCGGCCTTGGCGTGTAGTTCCAGGATCAGCTGGCGCGGGGTCGTGGTGCCGGCTTCATAGGCATTGCGCAGCGTGTCGAGGCGAAGATCGAAATGGGTCGTCATGGTTGGCTTCCTCTGTGGCAGGCCTGGTCTGTTCGGGCGGTCGGGATTCAGGTCAGGCTGGCGGCCGTTTCCCCTCACCCCAGCCCTCTCCCCAAAGGGGCGAGGGGGTTGATCCGGTGTTGCTGGCGGTCTGGTGGTCCGGCGTTGCTTTAGTGCTGTTAGTCCGGAGCCTTTGGTACGTCGTGGCGGAGGAACTTGGTTGGGCCTCTTTCCCCTCACCCCAGTCCTCTCCTCAAAGGGGCGAAGGGGTTGATCCGGTGTTGCTGGCGGTCTTTGTGATCTGGCGTTGCTTTGGTGCTGTTAGTCCGGAGCCTTTGGTGTGTGTCGTGGCGAGGCATCTGGTTGGGTCTCTTCCCCTCACCCCAGCCCTCTCCCCAAAGGGGCGAGGGGGTTGATCCGGTGTTGCTGGTGGTCTTTGTGGTCTGGCGTTGCTTTGGTGCTGTCAGTCCGGAGCCTGTGGTATGTCGTGGCGGAGGAACTTGGTTGGGCCTCTTTCCCCTCTCCCCAGTCCTCTTCCCAACGGGCGAGGGGGTTGATTCGGTGTTGCTGATGGTCTTTTGGTCCGGCGTTGCTTTCGTATCGCAGGCGCTGAGAGTTCGTTACGCGGCTCATGGCAATGCGCGAGCTGCGTCGATGTCCAGACCTCCGAGCCCGCGCCGAACCGGTCCCCTCTCCCTGAGGGAGAGGGCTAGGGTGAGGGGGAAATGGTCGGCAAAGACCACAGTTCTCAAACCTCCTCGATCACCACCACCCGTTGGCCGGCGCGCACCGGGGAGCCGGGTTGCACACGGATGTCCTTCACCACCCCGGCGACCGGAGCGATGAGCGGAATTTCCATCTTCATGCTCTCAAGGATCACCAGCACGTCGCCGGCAGCCACGCGCGCTCCCTCGGCCACCGACACCTGCCAGAGATTGCCGGCGATATGGCTTTCAATGCCGTGCTCACCCGCGCCAAGCGGGGCGTCTTCACCGAGATCGGCCGCTACTTCCTCGCTCTCGAAATGCGCCAGCCCCGATTCGATCCAGCGCTGGCGCTCGGCGTCGAAGGCGGCGCGTTGCTGGCTGCGGAAGGCTTCGATGCCTTCGGCTTCCTTGACCAAGAAATCCTGGTAATCGGAGAGGCACAGCTCGGTCTCCTCGATCTTCAGCGGGTAGCGGCCCAGCGGGAAGTCGCGGCGAATCTTCAGGAGCTCCTCGGCGCTGACCGGGTAGAAACGGATCTGGTCGAAGAAGCGCAGCAGCCAGGGCTGGCCGCCGAAGGCCTCGACGGCGCGGTAGCGGTTCCACATCTGCAGGGTGCGACCGACGAACTGGTAGCCGCCCGGACCTTCCATGCCGTAGACGCACATGTAGGCGCCGCCAATGCCCACCGAGTTCTCGGCGGTCCAGGTGCGCGCCGGGTTGTACTTGGTGGTGACCAGACGGTGGCGCGGGTCCAGCGGGGTGGCCACCGGCGCGCCGAGGTAGACGTCGCCCAGGCCCATCACCAGATAGCTGGCCTCGAACACCGTGCGATACACCTCGTCGAGGTTCGGCAGGTCATTGATGCGACGGATGAACTCCAAGTTGCTCGGGCACCAGGGCGCGTCCTTGCGCACCGTGGTCATGTACTTCTCGATCGCCAGCTGGCAAGCCGGGTCGTCCCAGGACAGCGGCAGGTGGACGATGCGCGAGGGCACTTTGAGATCCTGCGCAGCGCACACTGCGTCCCACAGCCCGGCGACGGTCTCCAGCAGCACGGCCAGCGGCAGGGTTTCCGGCTGGTAGTGGACCTGCAGCGAACGGATGCCGGGTGTGAGGTCGATGACCCCGTCGAGTCCCTTGGCTTCCAACGCCTGCATCAGCGCATGGCCGCGGAAGCGCAGCACCAGGTCCAGTTCCGGTGCGCCGATTTCTAGCAGCAGATGGGTGTCGCCGGAGAGTCGGGCGACCAGACGGGTGTCGTCCTGGCCGAGGTCGAGGACGATGGGGGAGGTGAGCGCATATTCCGCAGACTGCGCGTAAATGCCCCCTTTCCCCCCGGGAGAGGGCTGGGGTGAGGGGCTTTTGCTGTCGGTTGAAACAGCCCTCACCCCGATCGCGGGCCGCCCCGGCCCCTCTCCCGGAGGGAGAGGGGAGACAAGCGCGCACTCTTCGCGCCGGGCTCTTGCCAGCTCCCGCGCTGTGGCGATATCCACCGGGACAAAGCGCACTTTGTCCCCTGCCTTAAGCTGCCCGAGCTGGCACAGGTCCGCCTCGATAATGGTCACTGGACAGACAAACCCCCCCAGGCTCGGGCCGTCCGGGCCTAGGATCACCGGCATGTCGCCGGTGAAGTCCACCGCGCCGATGGCGTAGGGGTTGTCGTGGATATTCGACGGGTGCAGCCCGGCCTCGCCGCCGCTCTCTCGCACCCACTCGGGCTTCGGGCCTATGAGACGCACGCCGGTGCGGCTGGAGTTGAAGTGCACTTCCCAGTCGGTGGCGAAGAAGCGCTCGATATAGCCTTCGGTGAAGTATTCCGGCGCACCGTGGGGGCCGTAGATCACGCGAATTTCGCGCACCGCCGGCAGGGCGCTGCGCAGCTCGGCGGCCAGCGTGGCGCCGGCAGACGAGTCGGTCAGCGGTGCCAGATGCAGCACGTCGCCGGCACGCAGGGCGCGGCCGCCGTGGCCGCCGAACTGGCCGAGGGTAAAGGTGCTCTTGCTGCCCAGATACTCCGGCACCTGCAGACCGCCGCGCACGCACAGATACGACCGCGCACCGGCGCCGGCAATGGTGCCGATCGTCAGGGTGCTGCCGGCCGGGATGAACAGCGCAGTGCTCATCGGCTGCGGCACGTCATCCAGCTTCAACGGTATTTCCGCGCCGGTCACCGCCACCACCGCGTCGGTGTTGAAGCGCAGGATCGGCCCGCTCATGGTGATTTCCAGCCCGGCGGCGTCTTCGGCGTTGCCGAGCAGGGCATTGCCCATACGCAGGGCGCGGCTGTCCATCGGGCCGGACGGCGGCACGCCTACCGCCCAGTATCCCAGGCGGCCGGGGAAGTCCTGCACGGTGGTCTGGGTGCCGGCGCTGATGACCTCGAAGGTATCGGCCTTGTAGCTGAGACCTTCGAGACAGCGGGTCCAGGCGTTGCCGCTGGCGAACGGGGTGAAGGCAAGGATCTGGCGCAGGTAAACGCGGTTGGTTTCCACGCCGTAGAGCAGGGTGTCGCCGAGCGCCTCGTCAAGCGCTTGGCGAGCCTCCTCGCGGCTCGGCGCCCAGGTGATGACCTTGGCGATCATCGGGTCGAAATACGGCGGGATCTCGCAGCCAGCCTCGACCCAGGTATCGACGCGCAGGGCCTTGCCGTGGGCTGCCGGGAAGCTCGCGGCGGTTAGCAAACCGGGACTCGGCTGGAAATCCCGGCCCGGATCTTCGGCATAGACGCGCGCCTGGATCGAATGCCCGCTGGGCTTCAGCGTCTTGGCCAGCTCCGCCAGCGGCGGCAGGTCGCCGGCGGCCAGCTCGATCATCCAGCGCACCAGATCGACGCCCCAGACCTGCTCGGTGACGCCGTGCTCGACCTGCAGGCGGGTGTTCACCTCGAGGAAGTAGAAGCGCTGGGCCTCGGCGTCGTAGACGAACTCGACGGTGCCGGCGCTGCGGTAGTCGACGGCCTTGGCCAGCGTGATAGCCGCTTCGCACAGTGCCTCGGCCATGCCGGCTGGCAGGTTCGGTGCCGGAGTTTCCTCCAGCACCTTCTGGTTGCGTCGCTGCACCGAGCAGTCGCGCACGCCGAGGGCGATGACGTCGCCGGCACCATCGCCGAACACCTGCACTTCCAGATGGCGGGCGCGCTCGATGAATTTCTCGATGAATACGCCCGAATCGCTGAAGTTGTTCTGCCCCAGGCGCTTGACCGCGTCGAAGGCCTCGCCGAGTTCCGCCGCCGAGCGGCACACGCGCATGCCGATACCGCCACCGCCGGCGGTGCTTTTCAGCATCACCGGGTAGCCGACCTGCTCGGCTGCGCCGAGGGCATCGGAAAGGCTGTCGAGCAGCTCAGTGCCCTCCAGCATCGGTACGCCGCGTTGTTTGGCCAGGGCGCGGGCGGTGTGCTTGAGGCCAAACACCCGCAGCTGTTCTGGCGTCGGGCCGACAAAGGCGATGCCGGCGGCTTCACAGGCTTCGGCAAAGGCGGCGTTCTCGGAGAGAAAGCCGTAGCCGGGGTGAATGGCTTTCGCGCCGGTTTCCCGGGCGATGCGGAGAATCTTCTCCACCACCAGATAGGTCTGCGCTGCCGGGCCTTCGCCCAGGCTGTGGGCCTCGTCGGCCTGCTGGATATGCAGGCTGGCGGCGTCGGCCTCGGAGTAGACGGCCACGCCTTTCACATCCAGGGCGCGCAGCGTACGCAGGATGCGGCAGGCAATGGCGCCGCGGTTGGCGATCAGAAGTTTGTCGAACATGTTCAGTAACCCTCGAAGGGCTGGCGGGCCGTCCCGCCTTTATTCATCTGCGCCACGGCCGTCCGTGGTTGGGGAGGGTTGCTTCGCTGTCGGCAGCTCGGGCCGCTGCCCGGCGCGCGCCTGCAGCAGCGGCAGCAGGTGGCGTCGTAACAGCGCCATCAGTCCCACACCAGCACCTCGGCGGGCGTCGGGTTCCAGCCGTTGCAGGGGTTGTTCAGTTGCGGGCAGTTGGAGATCAGCACGATCACGTCCTGCTCGGCCTTGAGCTCCACGTACTTGCCCGGTGCGGAAAGGCCGTCCTCGAAGGTCAGACCGCCCTCGGACGTCACCGGAACGTTCATGAAAAAGTTGATGTTGGCGCCGATGTCGCGCTTCTCCAGACGGCCGTCGTGCAGGCTGGCGCGCAGAAAATTGTCGCGACAGCTGTGCATGTAGCGCTTGTCCAGGGCGTAGCGCACCACGTTGCTCTCCTGGGCGCAGGCGCCGCCGAGGGTGTCGTGGCGACCGCAGGTGTCGGCGACGATGGTCAGCAAGGGGTTGCCGAGGTTGGAATACAACACCGTGCCGGCGGTGAGATAGACCTTGTTCTGCCGGCGCAGGGTGCGCTGCGGGTCGAAGCGTTCGCGCGGGTTCTTCGCGCTGAAGAACAACGTGTCGATGGCTTGATTGCCCTCGACATCCAGCAAGCGCAGCTTCTGTCCGGCCTTCACTTCGAACAGGTACGGCTCGCCGGCCGGGATCAGGTGGCGGAAGCTGGCGGTTTCAGGGTGCAGGCTGCTTTCTACGATGGTCATGTCGGCAACCTCCTCAGATGTAGAGTCGTTCGGTGTTGTGGAAGCCGCGGCCGTTCTCCGGACGCGAAGTGCGGCAGAGCACGCTGATGCCATCGCTCTCGACCTTGTGCCAGCTCAGCTGCACCGGTTTGGGTGCGTACAGCGGATTGGGGTCCAGCGGATGCTGCAAGGCGGTGAGGATCACCAGGGTGTCCATTGGCGCGTACAGCTCGATGTAGTCGCCCACTTTGGAATTGCCGCTGTGGAAGGCAAAGGTGCCGTCGGCGGTGACGTCCACCCGGCTGAACAGATTGAGCACCATGAGCAGGTCCTGCAGGTTGAGGTTCCACTTGCCCATCTCCACCAGCAGGTTGTCGGTGCCGTTGCGGAAGAAGCCGTTGCGCAGTTCCTGATAGCGGCCCTGGCCGTACTTCTCGGCGACTTCATCGGCGTTCAGCACGCCGCCAAAGCTGTCGTGCCAGCCGCAGGTGTCGGCGGTGATGGCAGCCAGTACGCGGCCCATATCCGAGTAGAGGCAATGACCGGAGGTGAGCTTGGCGGTGTGCTGGCACTTGAGGGTGTCGGGCAGGTTCAGCCGCTCGCTCTTCTCCTGGGCGTTGAGCAGCATCAAGCTGACGTTGGCGCCGCCTTCCAGATCGGTCAGGCGCAGCAGCTGGCCACGCTTGAGAACGAAGGAGGTGTGGCCGCCACCGGGAACGGTTTCCTCGTACAGCGTGGGGCGGATCGCGAGTGAAGCGCTCATGTCAGGCTCCTTGATAGGCAGTTCGGAATTTCTCGCTGAGGGCGACCGGAACGCCAGCGGACGCGCCGGGCGCGTGGCGGCCCTCGTGCAAGGGAATGTCGTAGGTCACCCGCGCGCCATAGGCACCCGGGGCGTGGGGATCGATGCGGGGCTTGTCGAAGACCAGGATGCGGCTGCCGAGGGTGAAGCCTTCCGAGAGGTCATGGGTGACCATGAACACCGTCAGCCGGGTTTCCCGCCACAGCTCCAGCAGCAGCTCATGCATGTCCTTGCGGATGCCCGGGTCGAGTGCGCCGAAGGGCTCGTCGAGCAAGAGCACGCGGGGTTTCATGATCAGCGCCTGGGCGATGGCCAGGCGCTGCTGCATGCCGCCGGACAGTTGCGCCGGGTACTTGTCCAGCGCATGGCCGAGGCCGACCTTGTGCAGCATCTGCGCGGCCTGCTCGCGGGCATCGCGCTTGCGGTGACCAAGCAGACGGCCCAGTAGCGGGGCGCGCGGCAGTTCCAGGCCGAGGGCGACGTTGTCCAGTACGGTCAGGTGTGGAAATACCGAGTAGCGCTGAAAGACCACGCCGCGGCTGGCATCCGGTTCGTTTGCCAGCGGCTGGCCATCGAGCAGGATCTCGCCGCGGCTGGGCGCTTCCTGGCCGAGCAGCAGCCGCAAAAAGGTGGATTTGCCGCAACCGGAGGCACCAACCAGGGTGCAGAACTCGCCTTCGGCGATGTTCAGGTTCAGGCGCTCCAGCACGACCTGATCGCCGTACTGCTGCCAGACGTTCTTCACCTGAATGAAGGAGCCGGGGTCGCCGCCTGCGCGAGTCCCTGGTTGCGTTGTGCATTGGCTCGACTGTGCGGCAATGGGTGCCTTGGCGTTGTTCTCGCTCATGCCTTGGCTCCTTCGTACCAGGGGAACAGCAGCTGGGTCAGGCGCCGCAGCAGGTAGTCCATGGCCCAGGCCAGTAGGGTGATCCAGGCGACATAGGGCAGGATCACGTCCATCGCCATGTAGCGACGCACGAGAAAGATGCGGTAGCCCAGGCCATCGGTGGAGGCGATGGCCTCGGCGGCGATGAGGAACAGCCAGGCCGAACCGAGCACCAGGCGCAGGCTGATCAGCAGGCGCGGCATCAGCTGCGGCAGGACCAGGCGCAGGATCAGGGTCCAGGTGTTGGCGCCCAAGGTTTGCGCCTTGATCAGCAGCTCGCGGGGGATTTCTCGTGCTCGGTGTTCAAGGTCACGAGCCAGGATCGGCGTGATACCGATGACGATCAGCATCACTTTGGACAGTTCGCCCAGGCCGAAGACGATGAACAGGATCGGCAGGATCGCCAGCGGTGGCACCATCGACAGCACCGTGAGCAACGGCGAGAGCGGCGCGCTGAACAGCGGCAGAGTGCCGGCAACGATACCCAGGCACAGGCCGGCCACTGCCGCGATGGCAAGACCGGTGCCGAGGCGCTTGAGGCTGGAGGCGGTGTCCTGCCAGAACAGGAAGTTGCCGGAGCGTTTGTCGGGGGTGAAGGCGAGGCGTTCGACGGCTGCGCTCATCTGGCCGAAGCTGGGCAGCAACTTGTCGTTGGGGTTCAGTTCCAGGCGCTGGGCCGAGTTGGTCAGGTACAGCGCCAGCAGCAGGGCGAAGGGCAGAATCGCCAGTGCCAACCAGCCGCTACGTCCGGGAGTGCGGTTGATCAGACGCATGGGCAGATACCCCGTGCAACGGCCGCGGCAACAGGTGGAATACTGTGAAGTTCGGGTGCGGCAGACGCCCTGGCGCAAAGCAGAGCGGAGAACGGCAAAGCCGTTTCGAGCGGGCACATGGCAAACCCTCCAGTGTTGGGAATAGCGCAGGAGCTGCGTGCAATCACGCTGTCTCCCGGGCTTTTATCCCGCCGTGTAACCTCGCTGGAGGTCGCCAACTCTCGGACCAGCCACTCGCGTCAACGAGTCGGAACCCTAGTCAGCTATTTCAAATTGTCTTCGCAGGTGCAGCAGCTTTTCTTCGCAAAGGATCCAAAGCAAGAGCGATGCCAATGCACAAAAATCGCGCGGTGCAGGCGTCGTGGGGAAGGGCGGGGCTAGGGGAGTGCCCTGTTTTGGGGCTGCGCTCGAGGCAGTGCATGCTTTTCGAGCGCGGAGGGCGTTGCACGAGCGCAACGCCGCATTGGCAGGAAGCTAGAGCTTGAGCTGGCCGATGGCACGGCTCAGATCGGTGGACAGCGCGGCCAGCTCGGCACTGGTGCTGGCCGAGCTTACGGTCTGCTCCACGGTGCGTTCCGTGACGTCGCGGATGCCGGTAACCGAGCGGTTGAGCTCTTCGGCGACCTGGCTCTGCTGCTCGGCGGCAACGGCGATCTGCGTATTGCTTTCGCGCATCTGTGCCACCGCGTCGGCGATGGCTTCGAGTGCCTGCGCTGCTTCATGGGCCTCGCGCACGCAATCGTCGGCTTTCAGTGAACTCTCCTGCATGAACTCCACGGCGTCGCGAGTCATCGCCTGCAGGCCGGAGATCATCTGGGTGATTTCGTCGGTGGAACTTTGCACACGCTTGGCGAGGTTGCGGACCTCATCGGCGACCACGGCGAAACCACGGCCCTGTTCACCGGCCCGTGCTGCTTCGATTGCGGCGTTGAGCGCCAGCAGGTTGGTCTGCTCGGCGATGCTGTGGATCACGTTGACGACGCCGTTGATCTTCTGGCTGTCGGCGGCGAGCTGCTCGATCATCTCGCCGGTCTGCTGCACGCCCTGGGAGAGGCTGGAGATCGACTTCTCCACACGGCCGACGACCCGGTGGCCGTCGCCCGCAAGGCGGTCGGCGTTCTGTGATTGATCGCGAGTTTCGCGTGCATGCTCGGCGATCTGGTGCACCGTTGCGCTCATTTCGTTGATGGCCGTGGCTGCCTGGTCGGTTTCACCCTGCTGACCGCGCATGCCCTTGTGCACGTCGTTCATGCTCGTGGCGAGCCGGCTGGCGCCCTCGTCGAGGCGCGCGGCAGCCTGGGCGACGGTGCTGACCACGCGTTGATAGCCGCCCTGCATGGCGTTGAATGCGCTGGCCATCTGGCCGACTTCGTCACGGCTGTCCAGCGGAACCCGTGCCTGCAGGTCGCCACTGCGCTCCACGTGCAGCATGACGTCCTTGAGCGTGTTGAGGTGGCTGAGCAGAAAGCGGATAAGCAGTTGCGAAGCGCCGAGCAGGCCGAGCATCAGCACCGCGACCGCCACGGCGTAGCTGAAAAAGTGCTGGCTCAGTACCTGAACAGCGCTGGGCGCGCGGGCCAGTACAGCCAGCTTCTGACCATTCGTCGCGGAGATCAGGTGGGCGCCGACCACGGGATTGCTGGAGAACAGTCGGTCGTGGGCGAGGGTGGTCCAGCCGCTTTCGGCGATAGCCTGACCCTCGACCGCGGCGCGCTGATCTGCCTGGAACGCGATCAGGTCCGCACCCTGCGGCAGCGCAGCATCGGCCGGCCAGCTCGCCAGCAGCGACGCACGCGCCTGCGCTGCAGCGACGGCGTCGGCGCTACGGGCGCTTTGCTCCAGTTGTACGGCGTAAAGCACCAGCAGCAACGCGATGACGAAGGTCACCATGTTCAGTGCCCAGAACTTGTACTTGAGCGACAGATCGCGAATCCAAACGGCCATGACTGCTCTTCTTCTATAGGAGGTTGCGCGCGCGTAGCGGAACGCTTGCTTGCACTGCGGCTGAACATTTAACGGCCGCCTGAGGCAGAGCTTGAGAAATTTCTGTGACTCAGTCGAGGTCCGGCAGGCCGAAGAACGCGCGCGCGCAGCGTGTCGTGTGAGCCGCCAGCGACGCTTCGCTTTCTCCGCGATGGAGCGCGACTTCGCGCAGTACTTCCGTAAGGTAGGCCGGTTCGTTCTGGGCGCTCTTAGGCTTCGGTCGCAGGGTGCGTGGCAGCAGATACGGCGCGTCGCTCTCGAGCATCAGACGACCTGTAGGGATGTCCTTCACCAGGGGATGCAGATGGGTACCGCGGCGTTCGTCGCATATCCAGCCGGTGATGCCGACATGCAGGTCCAGGTCGAGATAGCCGTACAGCGCCTGTTTTTCACCGGTGAAACAGTGCACCACCGCCGCAGGGAGGTGGTCCCGAAACGGTCGCAGAATCGCCAGCAACCGGTCGCTGGCGTCGCGTTCGTGCAGAAAGACCGGCAACTGCAGTTCGACGGCGAGTTGCAACTGTTCCTCCAGCGCGCGCTCCTGTAGCGGTCGCGGTGAAAAATCGCGATTGAAGTCCAGGCCGCATTCGCCGACTGCGCGCACTTCGGGCTCGGCGAGAAGGCCGCGCAACTGGCTGGCGCTGTCAGTCGTCCAGTGGCTCGCATCATGCGGATGCACACCCGCGGTACTGAACAGGTGCAGGCGGGACTCGTCCAGTTGGCGACAGAGCTTGAGAGCAGCTTCGCTTTCTTCGAGGCTGGTGCCGGTAAGCACCATCTGCACGACGCCGGCCGCTCTGGCGCGCTCGACGACCGCAGGTACGCTGGAGGCGAATGTCGGGTGGCTCAGATTGACGCCAATGTCGATAAGCTGCATGGATACCTCGAACTTAAAAACTAACTAAATCAATAATATAGGAGTTATAGCTAAACCAGTTTGGAGAGTAAACTGGCGGAATAAGCCAACCTGTGAGAACCTTTGCCACCTTTTGCGGGCAGGGAGCACCGCACCAGCGTTCTCTGCGTCTTCACACCGGTGCATCTCGATGCCACGATTGCTGCCACTCATGTTCTGCCTGCTGCTGGCCCTGATGCCAACGATGGCGACTGCGCGCGTGGCGGGTCCCGAGGCGTGGCAAGCGAACGACAAGGTACGTGATCTCGCCGAAATTCGCCGTAGTGGCGTACTGCGCGTGCTGGTCAATCAGAGCCGGAACAGCTCCGGTGAGGTGAAAGGCGAAGCGATTGGCGTCGAGTACGCGCGGCTGCGGGCCTTCGAGCAGTACCTGAATCGCAATGCTGCATCCGCGCGGCCGATTACCCTGAAGATCATTCCCAAAGCCAAGGATCAGTTGCTTGGCGCGCTGCAGCGCGGCGAGGGGGATCTGGTAGCGCCCGGCGAATTACTGCCGCTGGCGGGCATGAAAGGCATCAGCCGCAGCCGGCCGGTAGTCAGCGACGTGTCATTGGTGCTGGTCGGCCGCCAGGGCGGCCCACGCTATCAGCGTCTGGACCAGCTATCCGGGCGCAGCCTTGCGTTGCCACCTGGCAGCGCCGCAGGGCCGGCGCTCGCGCGGCTGAACAAGCAACTGATGGAGCGCAAGCTGGCGCCGATCGTTGCCGAGTGGGTCGACCCCACGTTGGCCGTCGAGGATGTGCTGGAGATGGTGCAGGCCGGCGTCTATCCGGCGACCGTGGTCGAGCAGACCATCGCCGAGCGCTGGGCCAAGGTCATGCCGAAACTGCGCATCGAGCAGCACCTGAGCCTGGGCGACAAGGCCAGCATGCACTGGTTCGTGCGGAAGGACGCCAGCATGTTGCGCGCCAGTGCTGATCGCTTTCTCAAGGATTTCGACCTGCCAGACAACCAGGATGCCGCCTTCGAGCGCGTCTACCGGCGTCTGTACAAGGTCCAGTACCCGCTCGACAGAGTAGGCCGCCAGCGTCTGGAAAAGGTTCGTCCGACCCTGCAGCGCTATGCCGAACAGATCGAGTTGGACTGGCTGAACCTCGCCGCTCTGGCGTTCAAGGAGTCCACCCTGAACCCCGCGGCGCGGGGCGCCGGCGGTGCCACGGGGTTGATGCAGGTGACGCCGGCCACGGCTCGTGCGATGGGCGTCAGCAACATCCACCAGTTGGACAACAACGTGCAGGCCAGTGCGAAGTATCTGGCGAACATCCGTCGTAACTTTTTCGCCAGCCCGCGACTGAACGAGCGTGAGCGCATGGCGTTCATTCTCGCCGCCTACAACCTCGGCCCGCAGCGGGTGCAGAGTATGCGCGCCGAAGCCCGTCGGCGCGGTCTGAACCCGGATCAGTGGTTCTTCCAGGTCGAGCGAATTGCCATGGAAACCGTTGGCATGGGCGTAGTGGCATACGTCAACAGCGTCAACAAGTACTACCTGGCCTACCAGCGCGAGCGCTATCTGCTCGAGGCCGACCGCAAGACCGCGGCCAACTGATCGCTCTCAGCGCTCCGCCACTTCCTGCTGCTGAAAGGCAGCGACAAGCCG
>Ga0209024_1001711_pt1 | contig 16137 bp, 14 predicted proteins | sample AutmiccommunBRH5_FD_187380 | JGI IMG/M metagenome (GOLD analysis project Ga0209024, IMG submission 187380) | Deep subsurface microbial communities from Mt. Terri, Switzerland - Autotrophic microbial communities BRH/5 (SPAdes) (version 2) | ecosystem: Environmental > Aquatic > Deep subsurface >...
CCTGCTGCAATCGAGATGATCAGGCAGTCCGCATCAAGGGCAGGCCTTATTTGGGTAAAAACTGCGGCCATTTGCGCAGGCTTGACGGCTAAAATGATAATGTCAGCACCCGGTATGACCGCCAGGTTGTCATGATGCGTGTTGATTCCTTCAGCCGTAATTCCGATTGGCAATGAAGGTGCTGCGGCACGCAGCTGAATATTCTTGTTGGTTAATAAGCCTTGCGCGATAGCTTTTGCCATGTGACCAAAACCAATAAAACTGATGTTCATTGCCGCTCTCCAAAAATAGCGCTTCCTATGCGGATCATGGTGCTGCCTGCACGAATAGCGGCTTGCCAGTCATCACTCATCCCCATCGACAACGTGTCCAGTGTTAATGATAAATTGTGGTTTAATGCGTTTAATAAATTCGTCAGGCGTACAAAAGAAAGGTATTGCAGCGCTTCATCAACATTTTTTCTCGGGATCATCATGAGCCCCCGCAAGCGCAGGCGCGGTAGCCGCAACACCGCAGAAGCGAGCGCCTCCACCTCTGCCGGATCAATGCCGGATTTACTCGCCTCTTCATCAAAGTTGACTTGCAGGCATATATTGAGGGGCGGCATGGATATTGGGCGGGCATCATTTAAGCGCTGAGCTATTTTAAAACGACTCACCCCGTGAACCCAGCTAAAATTTTGTGCGATAGCTTGGGTTTTATTGCTTTGCACAGGGCCTATAAAATGCCAGCAAATAGGCAGTGTTGATAGCGTGTTTAGTTTGCTTTGTGCTTCCTGCAGATAACTTTCACCAAAATCACGCAACCCTGCCGTAAAAGCTTGTTTAATCATGCTGGCAGAGTGCCCCTTGCTCACGGCCAGTAATTGCACGCTTCCGGGCTCACGGCGACAAGAGGCTTCTGTTTGACGAATTAGAGTTTGGATATTATCGATGCGCTCGATAATATCTATATCAGCCACTGATTGATCCCCATATGCCATAGAGTGTTGCTGATATGGCAATTATTCCCACCATCACAATAAAACTATTACTTAAAGGATGGCGGTATTTCTGCAGTGCGGGTACTTTAGAAATTGCATACATCGGCATCAAAAATAAAATAATGGCGATGACAGGCCCGCCTAATGTCTCGATTAGCTTAAGAATATTAGGATTAAAGGTAGCGGTAGCCCAACAGGAGAGGACAATGAACAGGTCAATTGCAATGTGTAATTGTTTACTGCTGACCTGCTTGCCACGGCCCTGTAGCGATTTGACCACCAAGCTTTGCAAGCCTTCACTGGCACCTAAATAATGGCCGAGAAACGACTTGGAAATAGCAATAAATGCAACCAATGGCGCGACAAAAGCAATAACCGGGGTATGAAAATGGTTCGCAAGGTAGGAAAGAATGGAAATATTTTGTTGTTTGGCCAGTGCCAGATCCGCCGGAGATAAACTAAAAACACAACTGAAAACAAAAAACATCACCGTACCTACCATCATCACATGGCTATATTTTAAAATGGTGGCGCTTTTTTTGTCAGCATCGGACCCAAAGCGTTGTTTTTGACTGACGGCAAATGAGGAAATGATAGGCGAATGATTGAATGAAAAAACCATGACGGGAATAACCAGCCATAACGTCATTAATAAACCATGCCCATTGGCTTGCATGGAGCTGCTTTGATGCAGGATTGCATCATTCCAATGAGGAATTAAATACACTGAGAGCATGATTAATATCGCAATAAAAGGATAAACTAAGAAACTCATTGATTTGATGATGGTTTGTTGACCAAAACGTATGATGGCCATTAAGCCTAGGATAAGCATTAAAGCCAGTAGGGCACGCGGCGGCGCTTGCAATCCAAGCTGATTGGTAATAAAACTATGCGTGGTGTTGGTGATCGCCACGCTATACAGTAATACAATAGGATAAATAGCAAAAAAATATAAAAAGGTCAGCATTCTGCCGGCAACAGCACCGAAATGTTCATCAACCACGTCCGTGATATTATTTTTGGCAGATGATCCGGAAAGGACAAATCGGCATAATCCCAGATGAGAGAAATAAGTCATTGGAAAGGCTAGCAAAGCGACGATGATTAGCGGCCAAATGCCGTGCAATCCCGCGTCAATCGGAAGAAAAAGCGTGCCCGCACCAATTGCAGTGCCGTAAAGGCTGAGCATCCATACGGTGTCTTGTTTACGATCATTTGTAGTTTGAGTGTTTACATCTTGCGCCAATATTGCCACATTAGGGGGCATAATTTAATCCTCATGTCATTAAATCAATAATAAACGTAAGTGCCCACCCCGTCATCCAGAGGCGCTTGCGACGAAGGATCTCCCGATAGTAGCACAGTGCTAAAGGTAGGAGATCCTTCGCTGACGCTCAGGATGACGGCTAGGTTGGGCGAGCAGTTACTAGTAAACTAAATTAGTTATCCCTCACATGGCTAAATATTATTTTCTCCATAATCCATCATATTCCGGTGAAGTTTTGTAGGTTGATATTTGCATCACCAACCTACAATACTGATTTTACATCCCAGGTGTTACACTGGATTCAGGTGCGATCTTGGCAATTTGTGCTTCAATTTTGTGCATTATAGCATCATTTGTGAGCGTGCCAAATTTTATTTCGTGATTAGGCACGGAATTCAGATAAGCACCTAATGCTTGCAGTGAGGATTTTTTTTCAGAAGCTGTTGTTTCACCCAGTCTTTTTGAGAGTAAACAATAAAGCTGACTTGAGGTAGGATTTCTGCTTATATACCCTTGTTCATATGATTGTTCAATTGTGTTCATTACCAATAGATAAGCGCCGTTCATGATAGAGGTCGTGTCGTATGCGGTTTTTTTCAATGCTTTGGTTTTAACTTTTAAATCCTTCAAACTACTTTCAGCCGCACTTGTGCTGACGTTCGTATGGGGGGTAAAATTTTTAGCGAGCGAGGTGATAAAACCAAGCGCGTTTGAGCGTTCATTTGTTTCGAAAAGTTTACCCATGAAACTCTTACTGTCGCTATAAGCTTGTGGTAAATTTTTCGCGAATTCTACGCTTTCTTTGATGCTGTTTAGTGCATGATCTACTTTTTTTTGCCATGCATTCAGTTGAGGGGCCTCGTTTGGGGTAGTAAAAAAAATTGGTGCAGGTTTTCTAGCTGTAGATAATCCTTGTCGTCCCATTTTTATCTCCATTGCGTTCAATTAAATAGCAATTAAATTTAACATCTTTTTGCATGGTTGAATCATTTTTTTATAAAAAAAACGCGTCATTTTGAAAAAAATACTTAAAGTGACTTAAAAATGGAATAATTGTTTAACCAAATCCTATTTCGCTCTTTTTTGAAGCGGCGCAGTGACAGCCTGCCTCGGGTTTAACCAGGCAAAAAAAAATCATTTTGGGCATTGTGTGTTCATGATAACCTTTTTTTGCTACACTCATCGTCATAATGTTTAAATAGGACTGAGCAGTAAATGATTCCTCAAATTATAAATCTAGCGTGGCTTGGTGATAATCTTCTGCCAGATGACTATGTTAAACACATTAATGCGTGGGCAGAATTAAATCCAGGATTTGAAGTGAAATGTTGGGTTTCTTCATCGGCTGTTGCGGAAAAAATTAAGCAGGAATGTGCTGCTCCGTCTATTCACACGATAGCTATTGAGGAACAACAACAAGCGTTGGGTAATTATGATCTAATCAAAGCACTGCTTAACCACAACATTCGTGGAGCAGTAGATATTTTAAAAGTCGATGTTGTTATTTTGGGAGGGTATTACTTCGATCTGGGCATTCAACCAAAAAAAACCATCACTGGTAATGTGGACAAAAAGATAAAAGCGCTTTGTGAGCTGGCGCGTGATCCTGAGCCAAAAAGGCGAACAATTGGTGAATATCATATTCATGCCTCTGAGCCAAATGGCGAGCTTTATGTCCTGGCTCAAAAATTAATACGAATCATGATGGGAGAAATCAACAGAAGAAAAAGTGATTTTCCTACGTTTTATAGTGAAAACAGCTTTCTTAATTACCTGTCGACACTTCGTTTACTCGGAAGCGTTGTTTTTGCTGCCGTTGATGCACTAATAGGAGCAGGGAAAGATGGCAAAGATTTTATCACGCGCTATCCTGTTTCAAATCTGGGTATACCCAAAAAATCCGCTAAAAATCAGATCTTGATAACAGCTGAGCAGAAACAGCAGCTTGAGTTATGCGATCGAAACACCCTTGAGCTTCACCTGCGACTCATAAGAGTTGGAGCTGGAATTGCGAAAGGTGTCTATTCATCTGATAGCAGAGTTACTTTTTTTGCGCGCGAGATATCTAGTCATCAACAGTTTTTAAGTGATTTAAATAAATTTTATGGCACAAACAACGTGTCAAAGGACGTAAGAAGCCAGGTTGATAAAAAAGAGTATTCCTTGGCTTTACGCATTGCCTGTTCTACTGGTAACCCCGCATTAGTGAAATTATTTTTAACCTATCGAGATAAATTGCCGATTGATTTTAATGCAACGTCCTCAAATGGAAAGTCAGCTTTAGATTGGTGGTCTGCTTCGAGTATAACGGTAGAGGTTAAAACTGAGATAAAGAAACATGTAATAGATGCAATGTTACTTCAGCATTTGACCGTCAACCCTAAAATTTAAACAGTAGTTTTGTCGCTTTATTTCCAATAGGTAAATAAACTGCAAGGTAATAATATCAACGTTTAAACTCGATTCTGCTGTTTTCAATATACCTCTGATCCGTTCGGGCTGAGGGGCGCATACACACTGCTCTTCAGGTGTCACGTAGTTTTGTGCGCCGTCTCGAAGCCTTTGCACAGCGCTTAAGGCTTCGAGACGGCGCATCAGTGTATTTATGTACAGCCAAACACCTGCTTATGCGCCTCCTCAGCCCGAACGGTTTGTGGGTAATCATAAAAAACTGCGGAATCGAGTTTAAACGTTGGTGCTCTAGCACCGAGATTCCAATTAAAAATCGATTAATAAACATTTGTTTATTTGTTAAAACAAGCAAATAGTTTATTTGCATGCATTGATGATCTTACTTTGGAGAGATAGTTTGCTGGATGTGATTTCCTGAGCTAATCTTTAAAGAGGAAAATGGGTAACTTTCGGGAAATGTTATCTCAAACGCTGTAATAGAAATAGTGCTTTGGTGCGGGACAAAAAATTGTAGAGCGACACTTTTTATTTTCGTCCCGTACAAAGAAATAGTGCACACGACTCGGAGATTTTTTACTTCGTTCAAGAGGACGAAAAATCGCTTCAACTAATGGGTATTAAATACCCATTAGTTGAGTTACGAACATGGTTTATGAAAGGTAGGTATGCGATGGATATTACTGAGCTTTTGGGTTTTACTGTCAAAAATAATTCTTCTGACTTGCATCTGTCAGCAGGTTTGCCACCTATGATTCGTGTTGATGGTGATTTACGCAAATTAAATGTGCCAGCGCTTGAACATAAAGATGTTATCAAAATTGTTTATGACATCATGAATGATAAGCAACGCAAAGAGTATGAAGAACATTTGGAAACCGATTTTTCCTTTGAAATTGCTAACCTCGCGCGTTTCAGGGTTAATGCATTTAATCAGGCACGTGGGGCGGCTGCTGTATTTCGTACCATTCCTTCCAAAATTCTTAGTCTGGAAGATCTGAACTTACCGCCCATTTTCAATCAGATGGCAAATTATCCAAAGGGGTTGGTATTAGTAACAGGGCCTACGGGTTCTGGTAAAAGTACAACTTTGGCGGCAGTAATCGATTATATCAACGCAAATCGTTACGATCATATATTGACGGTAGAAGATCCTATCGAGTTTGTTCACACCAGTAATAAATGTTTGGTGAACCAACGTGAAGTTCATCGTGACACACATAGTTTTAGTGCCGCTTTGCGCTCTGCGTTACGCGAAGATCCGGATATTATTCTGGTAGGGGAGTTACGTGATCTGGAAACCATCCGCCTGGCAATGACAGCCGCTGAAACCGGGCATTTGGTATTTGGCACCTTGCACACCAATTCGGCAACTAAAACTATCAACCGGATCATTGACGTATTTCCTGGTGATGAAAAATCAATGATACGCTCGATGTTGTCAGAATCATTGCAGGCGGTGGTGGCACAGTCTTTGTTAAAGAAAATCGGAGGAGGTCGTGTTGCCGCACTGGAAATTATGATTTGTAATTCAGCCCTGCGTAATTTGATCCGCGAAGACAAGATAGCTCAAATGTATTCAGCAATTCAAACCGGGCAAAATCAGGGGATGAGTACACTTGATCAGCATTTAACCAAGTTGTTTGCTGATAATGTGATCACGCGCCAAACGGCGCGCGATGTAGCGATTAATAAGACACTGTTCTAGAATGAGGTGGTTCTTGTTCTAAAACGTTCAGGCATTTTTTTGTAATTCAATTAAGCGAAGAATGCCTGTTTCAGCCAAGGTCAATAAGTCATTAAGTTGACTACGGCTGAAGCTGCCATCTTCGGCAGTACCTTGAAGTTCAATGAATTGACCTTGCTCATTCATCACGACATTCATGTCTGTTTCGGCAAGAACGTCTTCCGCATAATCCAAATCAAGCACCGGCTGACCACGATAAATGCCAACGGAGACAGCTGAAACATAGTTGAATTCAGGTTTTTTACGTAATTTTTCACGAGAAGCCATCCAGTCAATCGCATCTTTCATAGCGACACAAGCACCGGTGATAGCCGCAGTACGTGTGCCACCATCTGCCTGAATTACGTCGCAATCCAGCGTAATGGTGGTTTCACCCAGGGTTTTTAGATCAATGCACGTGCGTAATGACCGGCCAATCAGGCGTTGAATTTCCAGTGTTCGCCCGCCTTGTTTGCCTCTGCTTGCTTCGCGGTCACTGCGGCTATGTGTAGCACGTGGTAACATGCCATATTCGGCAGTAATCCAGCCTTGATTTTTCCCTTTGAGAAATCGTGGCACGCCATCAATGACGGAAGCGGTGCATAAAACGCGTGTTTGACCAAATTCCACAAGTACAGCGCCTTCAGCATGATTTGTATAATTTCGGGTAATTTTAATGTCTCGAAGCTGGTTTGCTTCACGATTACTAGGGCGCATGAAAAATCCTTGATAAAATGAACAAGTATATAACAGTTCCCGTGCGATATGCGATATTTAGCAGGATTATTTTACCCGTGGCCTTGTCGCGATGCGTGCTTGCATTTGTCTATATTTGGGGTATAGTTGCTCACTATTTAATATACTGGAATTTAAATGACGCATAGCATGACTGCATTTTCCAGGGTACAGAACCAGCATGGTCCAAGCCTGCTTTGCTGGGAATTAAAATCAGTTAATCATCGTTACCTGGATGTCTCTTTTCGTTTGCCTGAATCGTTTCGTTTTTTGGAGGCTAATTTACGCAATTTGCTTCGTGGTCAGGTAGGTCGTGGTAAACTGGAATGCCAGCTTAAATTTAATGACATGGCAGGTGAAAACCAGTCTATGCTTATTAATGAAGGCCTGGTAAATGCCTTGTTGGAAGCGAGTGGGAAACTTGCGGCTAATCAACAGTTAGCTAATGATTTAACTGTAAGCCATGTTCTCGGGTGGCCCGGGGTGGTGCAAATTAGCCAACCTGATATCGATTCGTTATCAGAGCTGGTCGAGCAGCTTTTTAAAGACGCATTAAGCCAGTTACAGGAAGCGCGATTATTGGAAGGGAATGTATTAAAAGAGTACGTGAAAGCACGCCTGGACATGCTGAATGAGGAAGTTAGGCAAACACGAGAGCAGGTGGCTTTGATTGCGACGCAAACACGTGAGAAATTGTTGAGGCGTTTGCAGGATCTGCAACTTGGGGTAAATGAGTCACGCATTGAGCAGGAAATTGCATTAATGCTGGCACGCCTGGATGTCAGTGAAGAGCTGGACCGATTGCAAACCCATGTTAATGAAGTCGAACGCACATTGGACAGCCATGAATCCGTCGGTAGACGGCTTGATTTTTTAATGCAGGAATTGAACCGAGAGGCTAATACACTCTCTGCTAAATCAGATTCAGCCGTACTGACATTACATGCGGTACAAATGAAAGTACTGATTGAGCAAATGCGAGAACAAATTCAAAACATAGAGTAAATACAATGGTTGAAAATTATCCTGGTAGTTTGTTTATCGTGGCAGCACCCTCTGGTGGAGGAAAAACCACGTTAGTTAAACAACTGCTTACTGATGTCGTGGATATTGAGGTGTCTATCTCACATACGACGCGAAAAAAACGCCCTGGTGAGGTAGAAGGCGTGGATTACTTTTTCGTTGAGGAAGATGAATTTTTGCAAATGATAGCCAATAGTGATTTTGTTGAGCATGCACGCGTGTTTGATCATTTTTATGGTACGTCCACCGAGCAAATTCATGATCGCTTACGTGCTGGCATTGATGTTGTTCTGGATATTGATTGGCAGGGGGCACAGCAAATCAAGCACACTTTTCCAAAAGCGGTCAGTGTGTTTATTATTCCCCCTTCGCTGGATGCTTTAAAACAGCGTTTAACGGCCAGGCGGCAAGATGATGAGCAGGTGATAAGTAGCCGCATGCAGCGAGCGCAGGAAGAGCTCAGTCATTACCCTGAATTTGATTATTTAATCGTGAATGATGATTTTGATAAAGCAGCGCGAGAATTACAGTCAATTGTGATTGCTCATCGCTTGCGCATTGCTCGCCAGTCTCAGCAGCAAGTAAAATTACTTTCTTTCCTGTTGTCTTCGTAGTAAAGTGAAAAGTTTTATCTGATTTAACTTAGGAACACTCGATCTGTATTTACGGTGTTTCTTCTACTTGAGGGTTGATTTATGGCACGTGTAACTGTTGAAGATTGCTTGGAACATGTGGAAAATCGTTTCGAACTGGTCATGGTGGCCTCTAAGCGTGCGCGTGAAATTGCCGTGCGTGGTGCACAACCAATGGTGGAATGGGAAAATGACAAGCCTACGGTGGTGGCACTTCGTGAAATTGCTGAAGGTTTAATTAACCGCGATATTTTAGATAAAGTTTGAGCCAATTACACCGCTTATGATCATGAATCGTAGCTTTTGACTTATTATAGCTCGCGCGCTACATTTAAAAATGCTGTGCACAAAATATAGTGACGCTCAAAATGGGTTGTTTATTGTCATAGGCAGTGTAGTCTTTTCGGAGCAGATCATGATATCCAAATGTGGCAGGAACGCATGGAGTGCTGCGTGAACTACTTTAAGGAGTTGCATGAAGAGCTGAAATGCTATCTTGAACCACCGCACATTGAAAAATGCTATCAGGCATACCTTGTTGCAGAAAAAGCACATCAGGGGCAAATGCGTCGTTCTGGTGAAGCTTACATTAGTCATCCTGTTGCCGCAGCACTTATTCTCGCCCGTATGCGGCTTGACTATCAAACCATCATGGCGACCTTGTTGCATGATGTTGTTGAAGATACCTCAATCAGTAAAGCTGATTTAATTAATCAATTTGGTGAAGACGTCACGGCCTTGGTGGATGGGGTTACCAAATTAACCAAAATTAAATTTGAATCGCGTGCTGAAGCGCAAGCTGAAAATTTTCGTAAAATGGTTTTGGCGATGGTTAAGGATATCCGAGTCATTATCGTTAAACTTGCTGATCGCCTCCACAACATGCGAACCCTGGGGGTAATGCCTACAGCAAAAAAAACTCGCATTGCCATAGAAACGCTGGAAATATACGCACCGATTGCCAACCGTTTAGGCATGCATGCAATCTATACCGGTTTGGAAGATCTGGGTTTTAAAGCACTTTATCCCATGCGTTACCGCATCCTTAAATCCGCGGTTGAAAAATCACGCGGCAACAGGCATGAATTAATTCAAAAAATTGAGCAAGATTTGCAAAAAGCGTTGGAGGGATTGAATATTCCTCATGAGCATGTTTTTGGTCGTGAAAAACATTTATATAGTATTTATCGAAAAATGCGCGCCAAAAAAGCCTCTTTTTCCGAGGTGACGGATGTGTTTGCTTTCCGCATAATTACTGAAGACATCGATTCTTGTTATCGCGTGTTAGGCGCATTACACCAAACCTATAAACCCGTACCACAGCATTTTAAAGATTATATTGGTATACCGAAAGTCAATGGGTACCAATCATTGCATACCACCTTGTTTGGTCCTTTCGGCGTGCCACTTGAGGTGCAGATTAGAACCCGTGACATGGACAATGTGGCTGAAAATGGTGTGGCGGCGCACTGGATATACAAATCATCAGGCCTTGAAGTAAATGAAGCCCAATTGCGTGCCAGGGAGTGGGTGCAACGCTTGTTGGAAATGCAACGCAGCACAGGTAACTCGCTGGAATTTATTGAAAATGTAAAAATTGACCTCTTTCCTGATGAAGTGTATGTTTTTACACCAAAAGGCCATATTATGGAGTTGCCGAAAGGGGCAACGCCGGTTGATTTTGCCTACACCGTCCATTCAGACGTTGGCAACAGCTGCGTGGCCGCTAAAGTTAATCGCCGGTTAGTGCCGCTCAGTATTCCTTTAACAAATGGGCAAACAGTAGAGATTATTACCGCTCCCTCGGCTCATCCCAACCCATCCTGGCTAAATTTTGTGGTTACTGGTAAAGCACGAAGTAATATCCGTAATTTTCTGAAAAGTCAGCACCACGCTGAATCCATCAGGTTAGGTCAACGACTCTTGGAGCAAGCATTTGCGGAGCTGGGCAGTGATTATGCAAAAGTGCCACCGGAGTCGCTGCAAGCCCTATTAAATGATCTGAATTATAAAACCATGGACGATTTGTTATATTCCATTGGTATCGGAAACCAAATGCCAATGGTGATTGCAAAACGTCTTGTTGTCGCGCAGGAAAGTGGTGATTTGGTTAAAACGGCTAAAACCAGGCCTTTGGCAATCAAGGGTACGGAAGGAATGGTTGTGCATTTTGCTGAGTGTTGCCAGCCGATCCCAGGCGATAACATTGTTGGTCGTTTTCAACAAGGACGCGGTATATTAGTCCATGCTAGTGATTGTCCATCCATGAGTAACATGCGCGGCAGCCCGGAGCAGTTTATTTCTTTGCGCTGGGATGAAGATGTTCAAGGTGAATTTTGGGTTGATATTACAGTTGAGGTGGCTAATCAACGTGGGGTGCTAGCAGCGCTTGCCTCGGCTATTTCAGACGCGGAGTCAAACATTGGAAATATTAGTGTTGACCCTCGTGATGGCCGCCATAATGCCGTCACTTTTTCACTAAGTGTGTTAAACAGGACACATCTAGCCCGCATTATGCGCCGCTTACGTGCCAACAAGATGGTGATGCGACTTTACCGAAAAAAACAAGGGGACTAAACACATGCAACCCATACACAGTGAGTTGGCACCGGCCGCTATAGGTACTTATACTCAGGCCATACAAAGTGGCAATACAGTTTATCTTTCAGGTCAGATTCCACTTGATCCAAACACAATGCAATTATGCAGTGACGAAATTGATCAGCAAATAGTGCAGGTAATCGAAAATTTGGCAGCAGTCTGCAAGGCAGCTGGGGGCAGTTTGGCAAATATCGTTAAATTAACCGTGTACCTTACTGATTTGAGTCATTTTCATTTGATTAATCAAGCCATGGCGCACTATTTCACACAGCCGTATCCTGCGCGTGCGGCAATTGGTGTAGCGGCATTACCGCGAGACGCGCTGGTCGAGATGGATGCAATAATGGTGTTGCCTAATTAGGTTTTAATTCAATATGAGTATCATATCACTGCATAATGTCAGTTTAAACCTGGCTGGAAATCAAATACTTGATCACGTAAATTGGCAGATTCAACCCCAGGAACGCATGGCTCTGGTGGGGCGCAACGGGGCTGGTAAATCGACTTTGTTAAAATTACTGCAAGGGGAAATCGTCCACGACAGTGGCCAGATCCATCAACAGAATGGATTGCGGGTGGCGGGATTAACGCAGGATGTTCCTGTTAGCCAGGATGAAACGGTTTATCATTTCCTGGTCAAAGGCTTAGGCGAAGTCGGTGAGGTGCTGGCACAATTGCATGTTGCTTCTACCGATGGTGATCTGGATAAACTTGCCCAATGCCAACAGCAAATAGATCACTTGCAAGCTTGGGATCTACTGCCAAAAATAGAAACCATGGCCAGTCGTTTGGCATTGGATACAAATGCATCAATGAATAACTTGTCAGGCGGCATGAAGCGACGCACGTTATTAGCTGCTGCATTGATTGCTTCTCCTGATTTGTTATTACTGGATGAGCCAACTAACCATCTGGACATCAATGCCATAGAATGGCTCGAAGCCTATTTGAAAAATTATTCTGGCAGCTTGTTGGTAGTAACTCATGATCGCCAATTTCTGGCTAACGTCGCAAACCGCATTGTAGAAATCGATCGAGGCAGGCTGCATACTCATGAATGCAGTTATGAAACCTACCTGGATCGCCGTGAAGCCAACCGTTTAAGTGAACAAAAACAAGATAATTTATTTGATAAACGCTTAAGTGAAGAAGAGGCTTGGCTTCGCACTGGCGTGAAAGCCCGACGCACACGTAATGAAGGCCGTGTACGCGCGTTAAAAGCCATGCGCGAGCAACACCAGCAACGCCGCTCACAAGTTAGCAAAGTAAAATCACTGTCGCTGGATGTGTCGCGTTCTGGCAACGTTGTCGTCGAGGCAGAAAATTTAAATTACAGTATCAATGGTAAACCCTTGTTGCGGGATTTTTCTTTTTTACTGACTCGTGGCGATAAAGTTGGGATTGTTGGACCAAATGGCTGTGGTAAAACCACTATGGTACGTTTGCTGTTGGGCGAATTAACCCCTGACTCAGGTAAAGTGCACCGCGGTACCTCATTATCTATTGCCTATTTTGACCAGTTAAGACGACATTTAGACGAGCAAGAAACCGTCATGGCCAATGTGGGTGATGGGGCTGATTTCGTGACAATTAACGGCAAACAAAAACATGTTGCCTCGTATTTGCGCGATTTTTTATTTCAGCCCGAAACATTTAACCAACCAGTGTCCTCGCTTTCAGGTGGTGAACGCAATCGCTTGTTACTGGCAAAATTATTCGCGCGTCCTGCCAATTTATTGGTTATGGATGAACCAACCAATGATTTGGATATCGAAACATTGGAGTTACTGGAGGGTATGCTAGTCGATTACCCAGGTACTTTATTGTTGATCAGTCATGATAGGGCTTTTATTAACCAGGTTGTTACTAGCGTGTTGATTTATGAAGGGGATGGTCAATTCAATGAATACGTTGGTGGGTACGAAGACTATCATCAAGTGAAGAAGCAGCAACAGCGAGCTACTACTTCTCAGGTGGTAGCGACTGCTCGCCGAGATCCTGTAAAAAAACTGAATTTTACTGAACAGCGCGAGTTGTCAAAGTTACCGCAACAGATAGAAAAATTAGAAGAAAAAATTGAGGCACTGCAAGCAGAAATGGCAAATCCTGCTTTTTATCAGCAAGATCGTCAGGAAATCAGCCGTTTTCAGAAAACGCTTGCTGATAATGAAGCAGCGCTAGCTCAATTGTATGCGCGCTGGGAAGTCTTGGAGGAGAAGCAATAGCTTATGTATCTCACGATCGTTTTAATTGTTATCTTTGCAGCGGTTGTAGTCTTTTTTTCCGAAGAGATTGCAGGCGTCATTATAAAAATTTTTTCGATTCCAGGCGTTAAACTGCTGCTCCCCCTGACGTTTGCTTCCTGGGTGGTTGAATATTATCAGGAGTGGGGATTATGGATTCTACTTTGGTGTAAAAAGTTACTGCACCAATTGGTCCATCAATTCGCTGCTTATTTGCCTTTTCATGTCGGCTCAGTATTTTTTGTCCATGTCGCGCATTTATTCCTGCTTGGTTGTTTACCCATCTGGGTAACATACGGGGTAGCTAAATACCGGGGAATGTATGAGCCCTGGCCTTATGCTTTTTTATCAGGCATGCTGCTCTGGCTGGTGGCGGCCATTTTGCTAACAGTTCATCGGCCTTAAATGGCTGCCTTTTAGTAATCAATCCAGTGCATTTATTTCCGCGTGGCATTTGTGTTCGGTTCAATTGTTTTCTTTTGTGCGGATTGATAGCGTGCTTGCAATTCAACATCAATGTAGCGGTCGGTGGTCGCGCTCGAACTATGGCCTGCATCATCACGGACATGCTCGCGGGGACGCGTTTTAACGTCTTCAGAAATCCCGGTATGCCTTAGCCAGTGCACCGTGGCAGCACTTAAATTATCTGCTTCGTCGACCCGGTTGTTTTGGCGTAACAGGGCGGCTGCTTTATCAAAACAAACTTGTACCAAGCGTCGGATAGGGGCTGTATCGCTCATAGGGCCTGTGCCGCGCAATTTAGGAATTAATGGTGAGTTGTCAGCAGCAGACGGCAAAGCAGGGAGGCTTAAAAACAATCGCCAGCGAACGAGGCTATCGAGCATGGCTTCACTGACCGCGATTTGGCGTTCTTTATTGCCTTTACCAACCGTGGTGAACCACCAATAGCCATTGCTGTCTTTGGCGAAATCATTCATGGTGGGGATCCACCGGTCGCTAGCGACCACCTCAGAAATACGCAAATACATACCATACAACAGGCTGAGAATAAATCGGGTACGTTCGTGCTTTTCCGGGTTCTCTTGTGCGAGCATTTCTGCAGCGTTTAACACGGCCTCCCATTGGATTAAACTCAAACGTCTGATCGGTGAGTTTTGCTGGCGTTTTCGTATGAATTTACTTTTTTGACGGATCAAGGCCACGGGGTTGGAAAGTAAGTATTCCTCAGCAATCAGGAAATTGAACAATGTACTAAGGATGGCAAAAATTTCCTGCACAGCACCTTGAGACAGGCTAAACTGGTCAACAGTGAGTGTATCTCCCTTCTTTCGTGCCGATTTTGCTATGGTCACCGTGAAAGGACGCCACGCAGGATTTGGCTTCCGCATCCCGCCTTGTTCAATAAAACGAGGCACTTTTTTCAAGCTAATCCAGGCTGCAGGCGGATTTTGACAAAAACGTACAAATTGTTCGATATCCTCACGTTTAAGTTCTGGCAAAGTCATGTTTTTAATCTGCCAGCACCACTGCAACAAGCGCTCAGCTTCACGACGATAACTGTTGAATGTTCCGAGGCTGCCGCTATAGCTTTTAAGAAAGTTAAGGGTGTGATTAAAATCTTGTTGAAAACGCGCGCCAGGGAGAATCACTTGTTCCGCGTTTTTATGCAGTTTATCCAGTGTGTCAAATAAAGGCAGTAATTGTTTTTTAATTGCCATATCTTAGCTCTATCCTAATCAACTGCCCTATCATACAAGGTAATAATACAGGCTCTACCAAATTACGCAACGGAATGGGGTTTTCAACAGAGCGAGAACACTTATCAATTTTAAACAACCCAGTGCAAACACACCGTTTTATTAGTTTTATTAGATAATTGGCATTATTTTTAAAATTTTCTGTTATAACTCATTGACCTCGATAGCTGCTCCGAGTATCATTTGCGCTCTGTCCATAGGACGGGTTCAACGGGGTGTAGCGCAGCCTGGTAGCGCGCCTGCTTTGGGAGCAGGATGTCGGGAGTTCGAATCTCTCCACCCCGACCAATTTATTGCGCCCGTAGCTCATTTGGATAGAGCATCGGCCTTCTAAGCCGAGGGTAGCAGGTTCGAATCCTGCCGGGCGTGCCAAACGTCAAGCAGTATTCATAATTTATGGTAAATAGCTTATGGTGGGCGTAGCTCAGTTGGTAGAGCCCCGGGTTGTGATCCCGGTTGTCGTGGGTTCGAGTCCCATCGTTCACCCCAACACTTCAAGTATAAAAAGCCGTCTTATTCCTCGATTCATTCTGAGTCTTTACAAGACAGCATTACTGTTTGATAATTCCACCCTGTTTGCGAAAGTGGCGGAACTGGTAGACGCGCTGGATTTAGGTTCCAGTAGGGTAACCTGTGAGAGTTCGAGTCTCTCCTTTCGCACCATTTCATACATAAATAATTTCCAAGAGGTGACTAGATGCAAGTTTCTGTTGAGACCTTAAAAGGTTTGGAACGTAAATTGACTGTTTCGGTACCCACCGAAAAAGTAGAGGAAGAAGTGAGCCTGCGTCTCAGAAA
>Ga0209024_1001713_pt1 | contig 16108 bp, 11 predicted proteins | sample AutmiccommunBRH5_FD_187380 | JGI IMG/M metagenome (GOLD analysis project Ga0209024, IMG submission 187380) | Deep subsurface microbial communities from Mt. Terri, Switzerland - Autotrophic microbial communities BRH/5 (SPAdes) (version 2) | ecosystem: Environmental > Aquatic > Deep subsurface >...
AGGACGAAGCGCCGGCTGTCTGTGACAGTGGGATGTATTGCTCATCGGTGATGCGGTTGTAGCAGCAGGGTGCCACCGCAAGCTGGCGGCATTGTTTGGCGACGGCCAGTTGCAGCAGGCGAACATGCAGGTCGCCGCAGGCATGCAGGGCGACTGGCGTATGCGTGGCGTGCAGCTGGTCCCCAGCATCGGAAGCCAGCACATCCTGGCAGCGGTGCGTCGCCTCGACGCCGAGTCGTTCGCTCAGCTTGTCGCCGGCGTTGACCAGCGCTTCGTCCCACTCAAGGCAGGTCAGTGCGTCGCCGTTTCTGGCCAGATGCCGGCCGAGATGACCTTTGCCGGAGCACCAGTCGAGCCAGTGCCGCGGCGTTTCGCGAAAGTGCAGGCGCGCGCCGAACGCCTGGATCTGCAGCGATTTGCGTCCCGGTATGTCGAGGTTCTGGCGATGAGCCACAGCCGGCGGCTCGCTTGCGGGCAGTTCGTCGATCTGGCTCAGCTCGCAGGCGATCGCAGCCAGCTGCGGGAAAGGTGCCGGTGCGGCGAGTTCGCCTGGCTGGTTGTGCGCGGCTTCGGCGTCGGCCAGTGAGCGTGCTCGCAGCCAGGCGGCTAGTTCCGGGTAGTCCTTTTCCCACGGCAGGCTTCGGCAAACGAATGGGCGTGGGCGCCAGAGAGCCTGGTGCTCGCTCAGGAAACGGTCGAGTGCCTGGAAGCGTTCGAGCAGAGAAGGGGAGGCTGTCATCGGCGGGCAGGCGTTCGGGCGGGAGCCGATTGTAGCGGGATGCTGCGGTAGGAAGCACAACGCCCGTCGAGGGACGGGCGTTGCAGTTGCAGTTACTGGCCGTAGACCTGTTCCGGCAGCCAGGTAATGAGCCCGGGCCACATGTAGGCCACCACCAGCATGCCGATCTGGATCAGGATGAACGGCACTACGCCCTTGTACATCACACTGGTCGGTACGCTGCGGGGCGTGACGCCGCGCAGATAGAACAGCGAGAAGCCGAAGGGTGGGGTTAGGAACGACGTCTGCAGGTTGATGGCGAACATCACGCCGAGCCAGACCGGGTCCAGGCCCATGGCCAGCAGGATCGGGCCGACGATGGGCACCACCACGAAGATGATCTCGATGAAATCGAGAATGAAGCCCAGCAGGAAGATGACCAGCATCACCACCAGGAAGGCGCCGAGCACACCGCCAGGCAGCGAATGCAGGGCATCTTCGATCAGCGCTTCACCGCCAAAGCCGCGGAACACCAGGGAGAACAGCGACGCACCGATGAGGATGAGGAACACCATCGAGGTGATTTCGGTGGTGCCGAAGGCTACCTGCTTGAGCTGGGCGAAATTCAGCTGGCCCTTGGCGATCGACAGCAAGGTCGCGCCCAGGGCACCGATCGCAGCAGCCTCGGTCGGTGTGGCGTAACCAGCGAGAATCGAGCCGAGCACTGCGGTGATCAGCGCCAGCGGTGGCAGCAGCGCACCGATCAGCTTGCCCCATTCGATCGGCCCCAGTTCTTCCTGCGGCAAGGCGGGCAGCTTCTTCGGCTGGAAGATCGCTACCGCGATGAGGTAGAGGATGTACATGCCAACCAGCACGAGGCCCGGGATCAGCGCGCCGACGAACAGGTCGCCGACCGACACGGTCTTCGGCGAGAAGATGCCCATCTTCAGCTGTGCCTGCTGGAAGGCGCTGGACATCACATCGCCGAGCAGGACCAGGATGATCGAGGGTGGAATGATCTGACCGAGGGTGCCGGTGGCGGCGAGGGTGCCGGTAGCGATCGCCGGGTCGTAGCCGCGACGCAGCATCGTCGGCAGTGCCAGCAGGCCCATGGTGACCACGGTGGCGCCGACGATACCGGTGCTGGCCGCAAGCAGCGCGCCGACCACGCAGACCGAAATCGCCAGGCCGCCACGCATGGTGCCGAACAGCCGCGACATCGATTCCAGCAGGTCTTCGGCGACGCGCGATTTCTCCAGCATCACGCCCATGAAGACGAACAGCGGTACCGCCAGCATCGTCTGGTTGTTCATGATGCCGAAGATGCGGTTCGGCAACGCGTGCAGATAACCCACGTCGAACGAGCCGGTGACCACGCCGATGCCGGCGAACAGGAGTGCCATGCCGCCAAGGGTGAAGGCGACCGGATAACCGGACATCAGGGCGAAGCAGATGCTGATGAACAGCAGGATGGCCATGATCTCACCCATGCTTCACCTCCTGCTCTGCTTCAGGCAAACGACCGGCCAGGCGGTAGCCGGCCTTGATCAGGTCGGAAAGGCCCTGCAGGGCTAGGCTGCCGACCAGCAGCAGGATGATGCTCTTCTGCAGGTAGACGAACTTCAGCCCGCCCGACTCGTTGGAGCCTTCGTGCGTCGCCCAGGAACTGGTGACGTAGTCCCAGCTGTTCCAGCCGAGGAACAGGCAGACCGGCAGCAGAAAAAGCAGGTGGCCAAGACCGTCGACGACGGTCTGCCTGCGACTGCTGAACTTCTGATAGAAGATGTCGACGCGAACGTGGCCGTTGCGCTGCAGGGTCCAGGCGGCGGCGCCCATGAACACCAGCGCATGGCCGTACATTACCGCTTCCTGCAGGGCGATGGCGCCGATGCCGAAACCGTAGCGCAGGACCACCACGACGGCGGTACCGATGACGAGAAACAGGGTGATCCAGGCACAGAGCTGGCCGAGGCGCATGTTGAACGCATCGATGAGGCCAGCCACGCGCAGCAGGGGCGGGGGGCTCTGGGACATTTGTAGTCCTTCTTAGGAGACGCAAGGTTGGCGGGAGAGGGCGATTCTTGCAGTACTGGCGCTTTGCAGCAATCGGCCTACGACTTTTAGCTTATGCGCTAGGCTTGAGGCGCCGGAGGCTCTAATGTTAGTCGAGCCCGGAGTGGCGGATGCATTTCCGGCGCAGGTTTCGCCGTACGAGCCAGCGGTCAGCCTGACTCAGGGACTCGAAACGGAACGAAAGGCGCAAGGCGGTCCGGCAAAAAGCGTAGCCTTGCCGTTGCGCAATAAGAACAAATAACAAGGAGTAACCTCATGAAACGTCGTGACATTCTCACCGCCGCTGGCGTAGGCCTGGCGGCAACCGCTCTGGCTGGCTGCAATGACAAGAGCGAGAAGCCGGCAGCGGGCGAAAGCAAGCAGGCCAGCGAACAGCAGACATTCAACTGGAAGATGGTCACCTCCTGGCCGAAGAACTTCCCTGGCGTAGGCGTCGGTGCCGAGCGCTTCGCCAATCTGGTCAACGAAATGAGCGGTGGCCGGCTGAAGGTCAAGGTCTATGCCGCCGGCGAGCTGGTCCCGGCGCTGGAAGTGTTCGACGCGGTATCGCGCGGCACCGCCGAAATGGGTCATGGCGCACCTTACTACTGGAAAGGCAAGGTCCCGGCCGCGCAGTTCTTCTGCGCCCTGCCGTTCGGCCCCAACGCGCAGGAAATGAATGCCTGGCTGCATCGTGGCGGCGGCATGCAGCTGTGGGAAGAGGTCTACAAGCCCTACGGCGTGCTGCCGATGGCCTGTGGCGCCACCGGCGTGCAGACCGCCGGCTGGTTCAACAAGGAAATCAACTCGGTCGACGACTTCAAGGGTCTGAAGATGCGTACCCCGGGCCTGGGCGGCGAAGTGCTGACCAAGATGGGCGGTACCGTGGTGAACATGCCGGCTGGCGAGATCTTCACCGCCCTGCAGACCGGCGCGATCGACGCCACCGAGTGGATCGGCCCGTACAACGATCTGGCCCTGGGCCTGCACAAGGCTTCCAAGTACTACTACACCCCGGGCTGGCAGGAGCCGAACGTCACCTTCGAGCTGGACGTGAATCTCAAGGCCTGGGAAACCCTGCCGGATGATCTGAAGGCTATCGTTCGTGCCGCGGCGCGTGACGTCAACGGCGACATGCTCGATGACTACAACGCCAAGAACATGGAAGCGCTGGAGCAACTGCGCGAGCAGGGCGTCGAAGTACGCCGCCTGCCGGACGAAGTGCTGTCCCGCCTGAAGGAAGTGGCGGCTGAAGTGGTCGACGCCTCCGCCAACGCCGATCCGGTGGCGGCCAAGGTGTGGGAGCAGCAGAGTGCCTATCTCAAGCGGTTGTATGAATACGCCGAGCTGAACGAGAAGGACATCTACAACATCCGCGGCTGATAGCTACCCCGGATGCGAAAACGCCACACCGGCAACGGGGTGGCGTTTTTTTTGCGCCCGAGCTTGGCGCGATGAAGGCGCGGTCAGCCTTCCAGCGTCGCGTTCAGGCTGATGCGAGCGTTGAGTACCTTGGACACCGGGCAGCCTTCCTTCGCCTGATTGGCGATCTGCTGGAACTGCGCGTCATCCGTACCCGGAATCCGCGCCTTGAGGGTGAGATCGATCGCCGTGATGCTGAAGCCTTCGCCATCCTTGTCGAGTGTGACCTCGGCACGGGTGTCGATGCGTTCGGCGGTCAGCCCGGCCTGGCCCAGCATCATCGACAGGGCCATCGAGAAGCAGCCGGCATGGGCCGCGCCGATCAGCTCTTCCGGATTGGTCCCCGGCGTGTCTTCGAAGCGAGTGTTGAAGCCGTAGGGGTTGTCCTTCAGTGCACCGCTCTGAGTGCTGATGGTGCCCTTGCCGTCTTTCAGGCCGCCTTGCCAGACGGCGGAAGCGCTCTTCTTCATGAACTGACCTCGAATGAATGCGTGAATGGGTTCAGCGTGCCGCTATTGAGGCTGTTCGGCCGCGAGGATCGCGCTGGCCAGCTCCATGTCGGTGGCTTCCAGCTGCGGCTGCTCGCTGCGCAGTTGCTGCAGCATGGCTTCCAGATACGGGCCGCGGATCTCGCCGTTGCTGGCCACGAAGCTGCCTGCATCCTCGCGCGCAGGTATCACCAGCTTGTCGTCCTTGAAGGTCATGTAGGTGGATGCTGTGGTCGCACCCGAGGAGAGAATGTCGCGGACCAGGCCATCGGCCACGGCGCTGCCAACCGGCACCAACGCCAGGGTGAACGCTGCGAAAAGTGTCTTGCGCATGAGCGGAAACCTCCTTGCTATCGTTCTTCTGAGAGTGCGATGGGCGAAGGAGAGTTCCGGTTGCCGCTAGTCGCGCCCGTCGATCAGGCGCCGGATGCGGGCGGCGAGGATGTCGATGCTGAACGGTTTGGCGAGGATATCCATGCCGGGTGCGAGGAAGTCGTTACGCATCTCGTCGTCCGGTACATAGCCGGTGATGAAGAGCACCTTCAGTTCGGGGCGGTGCTGTCGCGCGCTTTCCACCAGCTGCCGTCCGTTCAGGCCGGGCAGGCCGAAATCGGTGACCAGCAGATCGAGGCGCTGATCGCTGTGCAGGTAGGGCAGCGCGCCATTCGCATCGACCGCTTCCAGCACCTGGTAGCCCAGCTCCTGCAGCACCTCCACGACGAGCATGCGCACGGCGGCCTCGTCCTCCACCACCAGCACGATCTCCCCGTTCGTCGCGCTCGGCACCTCCGTCGATTGCGACGCTGCAGGCGGTAGCTCGTCCTGGGCCTCGTTGCGCGGCAGGTAGAGGATGACCTGCGTACCTTCGCCCAGCGTGCTGTCGATGCGCACGTGACCACCGGTCTGCTTGGCGAAGCCGTAGACCATCGACAGGCCTAGGCCGGTGCCCTGGCCGATGGGTTTGGTGGTGAAGAATGGATCGAATGCCTTGGCGATGGTCTGAGCCGACATGCCGGAGCCGTTGTCGGTGACGCTCAGCACCACGTAGTCGCCCGGTTCGGGGGCGTCCGGCTGGCGCTGTTGGATCCGTACATTGCGCGTGTTCACCCCGAGGCGTCCGCCATCGGGCATGGCATCCCGGGCATTGATCACCAGGTTGAGCAGGGCGTTTTCAAGTTGGTGGCCGTCGGTGTAAGCGAGCCAGGCATCTGCCTGCAGCTCGACTTCCAGACGGATGTGCTCGCCCATGGTGCGACGCAGCATGTCCTCCATCGACACCACCAACAGGTTCACGTCGACCGGTTTGGGGTCCAGCGACTGGCGACGGGCAAAGGCCAGCAGGCGATGGGTCAGCGCCGCGGCACGGTTGGCCGAGGTGGTCGCGGCGTCGATGTAGCGGTCGAGATCGCCGGTATTGCCGCCGGCGACACGCCGCTGGATCAGGTCGAGCGCGCCGAGCACGCCGGTCAGCATGTTGTTGAAGTCGTGCGCCAGGCCGCCGGTGAGTTGCCCGATGGCTTCCATCTTCTGCGCGTGGCGCAGCGCTTCTTCGGCGCGCTCGCGCTCGGCCATCTCGATGTGCAGCCGGCTGTTGATCGCCGCCAGCTCGCGGGTGCGTTCGGCGACCCGGCGCTCGAGGCTGTCGTTGAGTTCGCGCAGCGCCTCTTCGGCGGCAACCTGGGCAGTGACGTCAGTATTGGTGCCGAACCAGTGGGTAACCTGGCCGAAGTCGTCGCGAATCGGCAATGCGCGGGAGAGGAACCAGCGGTACTTGCCGTCCTTGCCGCGCAACGGAAAGGTTTCTTCCCAGATCGAGCCGATGGCAAAGGCGCGCTTCATCGAGGCGCTGACCCGCTCATGGTGGTCCGGGTGGTTCACCGTGCGCCAGCCAAGGGCGCGCATGGCTTCGTCGGTGGTGCCGGTGTAGTCGTACCAGCGCTTGTTGTACCAGTAGATGTGGCCGCTGGGGTCGGCCATCCAGGCGAACTGGCTCATGTTGTCGGCGAGGGTGCGGAACTGCTCTTCGCTCTCCCGCAATGCGCGTTCGGCGCGCATGCGCTCATCGGCGGTCCAGGCGCGGTCGGCGACTTCGCGGATGAACGAGATGTCGTCGTCGAGCCAGGCGCGCGGCTGTTCTTCGAGCAGCATCATCACGGCGGAAATGCGGCCCTGCTCGAACAGCGGGACGCAGACGATGCTGCGGATCTGGCTTTCGGCGAAGTTCTCCGCATGGCTGGCAGTGCGGGCGTCGTGCAGCACGTCTTCGATCACGACCAGTTCGTTTTCCTGCAGATCGTAGAAGAAGTCCCCGTAATCGGCGAAATGCACCACTTCGCTGCTGCTGTCCGAGCTGCCGTCGCTCCAGTAGCGCTCGATGGTGGCGCTCTGGCTCGGTGCATCGACACTGGCGAACAGCACGCGGGAAACACCGATGGTGCGGCCGATCACGCTCACCGCGGCATGCGCAATGGTCTGGCTGTCGTGCTGCTCGCGCAGCAGGTCGCCCAGTTCGATCAGCGCGGTCTGGCGCTGTTCGGCCTGCTGGCGATCCTTGATCTGCTCTTCGAGCATCTCGTTCATGCGCAGCATGCGTTCGGCAGCGTTGCGTTCGGCGGTGATGTTGCGCGCGGTACCGAGGATGCGCACCTTGCCGCTGGAATCGACGAGCCGGCGGCCACGATTGGCGAGCCAGACGAACTCGCCGATGCGGGTATCGAAGATGCGGTAGTCGAGCTGGAACTCGCCGTCGCCACGTCCCGCCAGGGTCTCGCCCAGCGCCTTGAGCAGCACGCTGCGGTCGTCCGGATGGATCCGCGCAAGAATCTCGTGCACACCCAGCCCCGGCTCATCCGGCGCCAGCCCGGCCATGGCCTTGAGTTGTGCGTCCCAGTGCAGCGAATGATGGCTGTCGCGGTATTCCCAGACGCCGATCGAGGCGATCTCGTTGGCGAGGCTGATGCGCTGCTCGGCTTCGCGCAGCGCCTTGCTGGCCCGCATGCGCTCGGCCGCGGCACGGATGCGCTCCAGCACCTCGCGCGCCAGGCCTATGTCATCCGGGCTCCACGGCAGCGGCTGGCTGCGGATGAACATGAGCAGCGCGGGCTGGGTGCCGGACTCGACACCTGGCAGCTCGGTGAACAGGACCGAGCGGGCGGCCAGATGTAGCAGCAGCGAGTCACTGCCTGACGTGTCTTCCTCGAGCACGACCAGGTTTTCGTCTGGCAGGCGGTCGATAAAACCGGCGGCGTCCGCTTCCAGGCTATGACGCCCTATCCGGCTCGGAGCATCCGCAGCCAGCCATTCCTGTTTCACGGCCAGCGTGCCGTCCTTCACGGTCCCCCAGGCGATGCAGTCACAGTGCGTAAGCCGGGCCAGGCGCTCGTCGAGTACGCAGCAGACATCGACCCGCTCGCTGCAAGCCTGCAGGCAATCGCTCAGTTCGAGAAGAAAGGCCTGCAATGCCTGGTGCTGGGTGCGCTCACTGATGTCGCTGAAGGTGCAGATGGCGCCCTGCAGCTCGCCGTCGCGGTAGATCGGCGCCACCCGGTATTCCACCGGCAGGCTGCTGCCGTCGACGCGGAAGAACAGTTCGTGCTCGACGTGGCGTGGTTCGCCGGTCGTGGCGGTGTGCTGGATCGGGCAGTCCTGCACCGGGTAGGGGCTGCCGTCCGGATGGCTGTGATGGATCACATGGTGCAGCTGGCGGCCTAGCACTTCCTCGCGGCTGGTGAAGCCCAGCAGGTTGAGGAAGGCATCGTTGCACAGGGTGACCATGCCGCCGCGGTCGATGGAGTAGAAACCTTCGTTGGCCGAATCCAGCAACAGGCGGGTGAAGGCTTCGCTCTCCAGCCGCTGCATCTCCGAGCGCCGGCGGCTGTCGACGTCCTGGGCCACGCAGACCCAGTGCAGCAATTGTCCGTCGGCATCGTAGATCGGTGCGGCGCTGACCTGGAACCATCGCGGCTGGCCATCGATGTCGCGCAGGGGCAGTTCGAGCTTGAACGGTAGTTGGCGTTGCAGCGCGGCCTGCCATTGTTCGGCCGTACGCTGGCGATCGTTCGAGGAGACCGCGACAAGCCAGCCGTCGCCACGTGATTGCTGCTCGTCCAGGCCGGTGAATTCGCACCAGTAGCTGTTGCAATAGCTCAGGCTGCCATCGGCATCGCATTGCCAGACCACCTGTGGGCTGAGGTCGACCAGCGTGCGGTAGCGCTCCTCCATTTCCCGGGCGAAGCTCTGCTGCAGACGCGCTTCGGTCAAATCGCGGAGGATTTTGACGAAGCCCTGCGGCTTGCCGTCGTGCAAAAGCGGGGTAAGCACTCCACTGGCCCAGAAGCGGGAACCGTCCTTGCGCTGGTGCCAGCGCTCATCGATGGCGCTGCCTTTCTCTCGCGCCGTGCGCATTTCCTGCTCAGGGGCGTGTTGTGCGCAATCCTCTTCGGTGAAGATGCGGGCGAGCGGCTGGCCAATCATCTCTTTGGCAGTCCAGCCGAGCATGCGCTGCGCACCGCTGTTCCAGCTGGTGATGCACCCGCGCGGGTCGCTGGCGAGAATGGCGTAGTCCTGGGCGCTGTCGATGATCTGGCGGCTGCGCGTGTCTTCGCCGCGTAAACGCCGCAGTTCCAGCAGCGCCATGACCTGGCGTGCCACGGCCTGCAGCTGCGCGCCCTGACGCGGCGAGAGCTCGCGTGGCTGGCGGTCGCAGACGCATAGCGTACCCAGCGGCAGGCCATCGTCGTCGCGCAGGATAGCTGCGGCATAGAAGCGTGCGGGCTCGCCTGCGGCGAGACGTGGCATTTCCACGGGTGCGCTGAGCTCGCTGCTGTGCCTGGTGATCAGCGGCTCGGATTGCAGGATCGCGCGGGCACAGAGCGAGCGCTCGAGCGGAACGGGCTCGCGCTGGAGCGCGAATGCGCCCTTGCAGTACTGGTACTGGTCATCGATGAAATGGATCGCCGCCGCCGGACAGGCACAGAGGTCCGCAGCCATGGCGGCAAGCTCATCCAGCTCCGCGTCGCACGAGGCGTCGAGCGCGGCATAACGAGCCAATGCGATCAGCCGTTCAGCTTCATTCCAGGTCGCTGTGAGGGCGCTGTGTTCGGCGTTCAAGGTGTCCTGCTCGGCTATCCATGGCACTGAGTAATTCAGACGGGTCTGTCAGTCGACCACCCTTCAGCGGCGGGTGTGTCGAGCGGTCAGCAAAAGACTACGCCGAGCCTGCTTGGTTCAGGCAGCAGGCGACGAAACTCCCGACGAACGGAACGCCTCGCGGGTGCCCGCACTGGGTCGTCAGCGTTGCGCTAACGCGCCGCGTCCAGCGCCCTGAGGAGCGCGGCATCGCGCTGGTAGATGTCCGGGCGATAGCGCAGCTGGCCGGTGTCGTCGACGGCCGCGGTCCAGTAGGCCATCAGGATCGGCGTGCGGCGCGCCAGGCGGTACTCGTGGGTCTTGCCGGTCTGCAGCAGTCTGGCGACAGTCTCGCGCTCGTCTTCGTCGAGTAGCAGATCGACCAGCTGCAGCGCCCCTTCGACGCGCACGCAGCCGGAGCTGAGGGCACGCTCGCTGAGATCGAACAGCGGCTTGCTCGGCGTATCGTGCAGGTACACCGAGAACGGGTTGGCGAAGCGGATCGCCACCTGTCCGAGCGGATTGGCCGGACCTGCCTCCTGGCGCAGCATGATGTTGCGCGGTGCATGCCAGTCGATGCTGGCCGGGTCCAGGTCGTTGCCCTGGGCATCGAGCACGCGCATCCCGTGACGCGCGAGGTAGCCGGCGTCCTCGCGGATCAACGGCAGCTTGTCCTGCTGCAGGATGGTCGGAGGTACGGTCCAGGTGGGGTTGAGCGTGAGTCGGGTGATCTGCGATTTCAGCGGCGGCGTCTGCCGCGCCTGGCGGCCGACCTGGGTGCGCGTCTGCCAGAACGGGCAGCTGTCGCGGTAGTAGATCAGCCGTGCGCCGGCGATATCCACCAGCAGCGATTGCGGCTCAAGGTCACGGCTGATCCAGCGCAGGCGCTCCAGATTGATACGCACCTGATCGAGACGGCTGGCCGGGCTGACGTTCAATGCAGCCAGAGTGCCGGCGCCGATCACGCCGTCGGCTTCCAGACCATGTCGCGTCTGAAAGCGGCGCACCGCCTCGACCAGCTCGTCGTCGTAGTGCGGCTCCAGCGCCGCCGTACTGGTGGCGCCGGCGAGCAGCATTTCGCGCAGCAGCGGCACACGTTCATCGCTCATTCCGGGTCGCAGCGTCGTGCCGTCCGGCAATGGCCGCCAGGCGGGCAGCGGCGCCAGGCGCAACCGCGCATAGGCGGCGCGCAAGTCGCGGTACAGCGCAAGGGCCGGGCGGGCGCGCTCGAAGGCCTGCGGCAGATCGGTAAGGCCCTGCACGGCGATCTGCAGCAATTGCTGGCTATCGTCGCGCTCCGTGGCGTCGGGGCTGCGCCAGATCGGCTCGACATCGGCCTGGCGCAGGCGACCACGGGCCAGATGGTGCAGCGCTTCCAGATAGGCGTGGCTGGTGAGGATGTCAGCGCATTCGCGATGCAGCGGCGCGGTCGACGACTGATAGAGCTGCTCGCGTATGCGCGCCGGCTGATATTGCGCCGGGTCCAGGCCGTCATCGGCCAGTTGCGCGAGCTGCTGCAGCAAGCCGTCGAGCGTCGCATAGGAATTCCACACCGGCTGGTGATGCACGGCTGCATAGAATGCCGACAGGCGCTGCAGCGCCTCTGGTTCCAGCCTGTCCGGGATCGCCGTGCAGCGCTCTGGCAGGTTTGTCAGCGCGGTTTCGAGCGGCGTCGGCGGCGCGACGAGCGGCTCTGCCAAGGCCGCGAGCGGGGCGAGGCAGAGCCAGACGGCAAGACGAAATGCACATTTTTTGAACAATTTATCGCTCCAGGCCATTCCCGTGACTGCTAGACTGCGCGCCTGTAGGGCCGCCGTTCCGGTGTCTGCCGGCATTCTTTCGGGCCCATAAAAACATATCCTGCCGGGCATTGGGTGCACGTTCGTCCCGCTCGGCTTTGTTGCGCTGCTGCTGTGTTCGGCAGCGAGTATGCGGCGCCGGCCAGACAGGAAGTCGTCAGGCCGGGCCCGACGAGGTTGCTTGCTCGATGATGTCCATGCTTCGACGTGCCTGCCTGGCGGCGGGACTTTTCGTTCTCGCTTCGCCTGTCTGGGCGGCCGGTGCAACCTATCAGCCGATGGTCGACAGCCTGGCCCGATTGGCGCCCACGCTCGATCGCGAGGTTCTGACCCACGCTGTCGCGGCCATGCAATGCGCCGTCAACAACGGTGCAAGTGCTGCCCAGCGTCTGGCGGTGATCGATTTCTCGCTGCCCTCCAGCAAGCGACGGCTGTGGATCTTCGATCTGGAAAAGGAAGAGTTGCTGCTCGAGGACCTGGTCGCCCATGGCCAGAAGTCCGGCGACAACCACGCCACGCAGTTCTCCAATACGGTTGGCAGTCACCAGTCCAGCATCGGTCTGTTCCGCACCGCCGAAAGCTACAGCGGCAAGCATGGCTACTCGCTGCGCATGGACGGTCTGGAGCCGGGAATCAATGACCGCGCCCGCGAGCGCGCCATCGTCATCCACCCGGCGGCTTACGTGAATCCTTCCTGGATCGCCACCCAGGGCCGCATCGGCCGCAGCCAGGGCTGCCCGGCGGTACGGCCTGAGGTGGCGCGGATGGTGGTCGATAGCCTCAAGGGCGGCCAGTTCATGTTCTCCTGGTACCCCGACCAGCAATGGCTGCAATCCTCGGCGTATCTCAACTGCAAGCCCAACCAGGTGGCGACCATTCTCGCTGCACGTTCGGGCGGCTGATGCAGCATTCGGATCGTCGCAAGGGTCGGCGTCATCGGCGCAAGTGCGGGCACTGACGCAGGTGCGGTCCGAGCTGGCGTAGGGTGGATCACGCTTCACCGATCCTCCGGACGGAGTTGTCGTGGATGTAAAAAACGACATCCACCCTACAAACGCCTCGAGCCTTCGGCTATTTCTGCTCGCTCTGCGGCGTCACCCGCAGCACTTCCTCCACGGTGGTCAGGCCGGCGGCGATCTTCTGGGCGCCTGAGAGGCGCAGGCTGCGCATGCCATCCTTGAAGGCCTGGCGGCGCAGGGCGACGATGTCGGTGTCGGCGGTGATCAGCGGCTTGATCGCGTCGTTCAGCAGCATGATCTCGTAGACCCCGGCGCGACCGCGGAAACCAGTGTCGCGGCATTCCAGGCAGCCTACCGCCCGTTGCGCGGTGGTCGGCAGCGGGGCGTTCCAGGGTTTGGTCAATGCGCTCCAGTCGTCTGCATCCAGCTGCATCGGCGCCTTGCAGTGCGGGCACAGCGTGCGCACCAGACGCTGGGCCATGACGCCGAGCAGTGTGGCCTTGAGCAGGTAGTGCGGCACGCCCAGTTCCAGCAAGCGGGTGATCGCGCTGGGCGCGTCGTTGGTGTGCAGGGTGGAGAGCACCAGGTGGCCGGTCAGTGCGGCCTGGATGGCCATCTCGGCGGTTTCCAGGTCGCGGATCTCGCCGACCATGATGATGTCTGGGTCCTGACGCATCAGCGCGCGCACGCCGCTGGCGAAGGTCAGATCGATGTTGTGCTGCACCTGCATCTGGTTGAAGGCGCCCTCAATCATCTCGATCGGGTCCTCGATGGTGCAGACGTTCACCTCGGGCGTCGCCAGCTGCTTGAGCGTGGTGTAGAGCGTGGTGGTCTTGCCCGAGCCGGTCGGCCCGGTGACGAGGATGATGCCGTTGGGCTGGCCGGTCATGCTCTGCCAGCGGCGCAGGTCGTCGGCGGAAAAGCCCAGCTGGTCGAAGCCCTTGAGCAGCACTTCGGGGTCGAAGATACGCATCACCATCTTCTCGCCGAATGCCGTTGGCAGCGTCGACAGGCGCAGCTCGACTTCGCCGCCTTCCGGCGTCTTGGTCTTGACCCGGCCATCCTGCGGTTTGCGCTTCTCGGCGACGTTCATCCGGCCGAGAGACTTTAGTCGGCTGACCACCGCCATCGTCACCTGCGGCGGAAACTGATAGACGTTGTGCAGCACGCCGTCGATGCGAAAGCGTACCGAGCCCTGCTCGCGACGCGGCTCGATGTGGATATCGCTGGCGCGTTGCTGGAAGGCGTACTGGAACAGCCAGTCGACGATGTTGACGATGTGCGAGTCGTTGGCGTCCGGTTCCTGATCGCTGGCGCCGAGGTTGAGCAGCTGCTCGAAATTGCCGACGCCGCTGATTTTCTGATCGGTACCACTGGCGCCGCTGACCGACTTGGCCAGGCGGTAGAACTCGACGGTGAAGCGCTGAATGTCGCTCGGGTTGGCCACCACGCGCTTGATCGGGCGCTTGAGCACGTGGGTCAGGTTGGCTTCCCAGCCGTGCACGAAGGGCTGGCTGCTGGCGATGGTGACGGCGCTGCTGTCCACCGCCACTGCGAGGATGCTGTGGCGCTGGGCGAAGGCGTAGGACATCAGTGGGGTGACGGCGGCGACGTCGATCTTCAGCGGGTCGATGCGCAGATACGGCTGACCGGCGCGTTCCGCCAGCCAGACGGTCAGCGTTTCCAGATCGAGCTTCTTGCCCGGCCGCTGCAGATCATCAAGCTGCTGCGCGGCGAGGAATTCCAGCGGATGCTGCTGGTTGGCCACCGCGCTGCGGCGGACCGTCAGGCATTGTTCGGCGCTGTCCTGCGCGACCCGCCCCTGGGCGACCAACTCGCGCAACAGATCGGCGAGATCGAGAGGGCGGTCCTGGGAGGGCGAGTTCAGCACGGACATGGGATTCCTTCGACGCAGCGGCGGGAAAAGCCAAGCTTGCCGCTAAAGCCCCGGCGTTGTCTGCCGCCGGGGTTCAACTTTGAGCAGCTTGCGCCGTCTTGGGCAGTTATTTCTCCAGTTGCTTCCAGGCCTTGAGCGTCCAGACCAGGTGCGCCTGCTCGACGCGCATTTCCAGCGCTTGCTCGTCGATTGGCTGGCGGGCCAGCTCATGTAGCTTGGCCAGCTCGCCGTACAGTCGATCGACTTCGGGTAGCTCCAGCACGCTGCGGGCCAGATGCATCCAGACCAGCAGGCGCTCCATGCGCGGGCTCTGTTCGGCGAGGTCTTCGGGTTGCTGCTGGTAGCGCGGCAGTTGCAGGGCCTTGGCTTCTTCCGCCAGCAGATGCAGCAGCCACTTGCCCAGCTCGGCGGCGCCCTGACGATCGCCTCGGGCGTTTCGGCCTGCGGTCCAGCTGCGTTGCAGCAGCCAGAGCGAGGCTTTCAGCGACAGCAGACCCCAGCGGGTTTGCCCCAGCTCCTCGGCGAATTGCGCCGGTGCGGCCTTGCGCACGCCTTCATCGTCCTGACCAGCCTCGACACGCGGGCGCCAGTCCTGGATCAGCGCATCGAGCAGCTCGCGCAAGTCACGACTGCTGGCGCGCGGTGCGGCCTGGCCGAGGCTGCCGAGGAGGGCGCGCAGTTCGATCAGCTGCTGCAACCACTCGCCGAGCAGCTTCCAGCGACCATTGAAGCGGTACTGCTCAGCCAGGCGCTGGCTGTTGCCCAGCAGCTGCCAGCCGAGCGCTACCACCGCGTCATCCAGCGGCATCGTGGGGTCGAGCTCCGGCGCTGGCAGCTGCAGGTTGTAGCCATCGGCATCTTGCAGGCGGTAACCGCGCTCGGCCTTGCTGATATCGCAGGGCATCAGCGGCAGGTCGGCGGCCAGCTCGGCAGCCAGTTCCAACAACGCTTCGGGATCGCCCTGGCGCAGCTCGAGCTCCAGCTCGCAGATTTCCTCGGACTGCTTGCCGGCCTTGACCTGGCCCAGATCCAGCGCTGCCTCGATGACCACTTTGGTCTTGCCGCGGCCCCAGGCGATTTCCGCTTTCTCACGGACGAAGTCGGTGGTGAAGATCGGTTTCAGCGTTTTTTTGTCCAGCTCGGCAAGGCTGGCCGGCCAGCAGTCGTCGCCCAGCTTCTTGGTGTCGAGCTTGGCCTTGTCCAGATACCAGTCCCATTCGTTGCGCTCGGAAAGGCCTGCGACACTTTGACCGCGGCTCTTCAGGGTCTGGATGAACTGCTCGCCATCGCGACGCAAGCGCAACGCGATGCGGGCCTGGGCGAGGTCGCGCTCGGCGGTGTCGTAATACTGGTTGAACAGCTCATGGCGCGACCAGCCACTCTTGTTGCGCTTCTTCAGCAACGGGTGTTCGCGCAGGGCGAGCAGGGTTTCGCGGCTGGCGCGTAGCTTGATTTCGGTTTCTTTCTGCATGATGCCGACTGGGTGCCTATGATGTGTTGGTGTTGCCGCCTGATGACACACGGTAGCAGGCGTGATGGCCTGTCCGTATACTTGCCGCCTCTTTCAAGCCGGGGCTTTACCCTATGCCAGTCAATCCTTTCGTCAGCTTGTTCGGACGTTCGCCAATCGGCCCGATGCAGCAGCA
>Ga0209024_1001718_pt1 | contig 16044 bp, 22 predicted proteins | sample AutmiccommunBRH5_FD_187380 | JGI IMG/M metagenome (GOLD analysis project Ga0209024, IMG submission 187380) | Deep subsurface microbial communities from Mt. Terri, Switzerland - Autotrophic microbial communities BRH/5 (SPAdes) (version 2) | ecosystem: Environmental > Aquatic > Deep subsurface >...
AGTGCTGGCGAGATGGTGTAAACAGCATCCGCGCGCCAAACGCCACCCTCTTCATCGACATTCGTGCGCACATGGCGCGCGAATCCATAGCCCCGGATCAGCGCATATTGCGCCGCCGCACAGGCCGCGTAAGCCTCGACATCCGGCAGCCCGCGCGCGCCCGACATGGCCACGCGAAAGCTGACCAGATCGCCGCTGAGCAGCCGCGTCTCCACGCCCTTGTAGTCCGGGCGGAAGCCGTTGCTCGTGGCCGCAGGCTGATCCGCAGCACCGCCCGCGCAGCCCGCCAGCCCGGCCGCAAGGCCGGTGGCAAGAACCGCAAGGGGGGCGCTGCGTCCCATCATTCCGCCGCCAGCGGCGCGGATGCCCGCGCCTGCGCCATCGCCGAAAGCTCTGCCATCAGCGCCGAGGCGCGGGCGATCGGGTTGGTCAGGTAGAAGTCCTTCACCGTCCCCCGGAAATCGGCATTGCCCGGGGTCCGCAGTTCCAGCTCGGCCGGGGCGTTTTCCGGCACCTGGTCGATCAGCGCCAGATGCGGCACCGCCGCCACCAGCGCCCGGCGCAGCTGTGCCAGATTGTCCCAGGGCTGCGGCGCGCCAAGCTCGGCCGACAGCGCCCGCAGGATCGCCCAGTTCTCTTTCGCCTCGCCCGGCGCGAACCCGGCGCGCAGCGCCAGTTGCGGGCGCCCTTCGGTGTTCACGAACAGGCCGCTTTCCTCGGTATAGGCCGCGCCTGGCAGGATGATGTCCGCCCGGTGCGCACCGCGGTCGCCGTGGCTGCCCTGATAGATCACCAGCGGTCCCGCCGCGATTTCCACCTCATCGGCGCCAAGGTTATAGACCACCTCCACCCCGTCCAGCGCCGCAGTCATGCCACCCTCGGTCACCGCGCCCACATCCATCGCGCCAACGCGCGAGGCGGCCGAATGCAGCACCAGCAGCCCGCCGCCAAGCGCGCTCGCCAGCGCCTGCGCATGGGCCAGAACCGCCTCGCCATCGGCTTCGGTCAGCGCGCCCTGCCCGACGATCACCAGCGCGGGCTTGTCCGAGGCTTGCGCCGATCCGGCCAGCCGCACCAGCGTATCGCGGCCCGTGCCCTCATGCGTCACGTCATAGGTCAGGTCCGCCGCGGCGCCGATCACATGCACCTCGGCCCCCTGGGTCCAGGCCTTTCGGATGCGGGCGTTCAGCACCGGCGATTCCACCCGCGGGTTCGACCCGACGATCCAGATCTGCCCGGCGGTGTCGATATCCTCGATCCGCGCGGTCCCGGCATAGCCGCCGCGCTGCCCCGCAGGCAGACGCGCGCCATCGGTGCGGCATTCCACCTTGCCGCCCAGACCTTCGACCAGATTTTTCAGCCCGAACACCGCCTCGACCGGGGCCAGATCGCCGACGAGGCCCGCGACCTTGCGGCCCTTCATCGCCGCAGCCGCAGCCGCCAGCGCCTCGGGCCAGCTTGCCTTGCGCAGCTTGCCCGCCTCACGAATATAAGGCGTGTCCAGCCGCTGCCGGCGCAGACCGTCCCAGACGAAGCGGGTCTTGTCGCTGATCCACTCTTCATTCACGCCGTCATTGTTGCGCGGCAGGATCCGCATCACTTCGCGGCCCTTGCAATCCACCCGGATATTGCTGCCAAGCGCGTCCATCACGTCGATGGTCTCGGTCTTGCTCAGCTCCCACGGGCGGGCGGTGAAGGCGTAAGGCTTCGACACAAGCGCGCCCACCGGGCAGAGGTCGATGATATTGCCCTGCAGGTTCGAATCCAGCGTCATGTTCAGATAGCTGGTGATCTCGCTATCCTCGCCGCGCCCGGTCTGGCCCATCTGGGTGATCCCGGCCACTTCCGAGGTGAAGCGCACGCAGCGGGTGCAGCTGATGCAGCGGGTCATATGCGTCTCGACCAGCGGACCGAGGTTCAGGTCCTCGGTCGCGCGCTTGGGCTCGCGGTAGCGGCTGAAATCGACGCCGTAGGCCATCGCCTGATCCTGCAGGTCGCACTCGCCGCCCTGGTCGCAGATCGGGCAATCCAGCGGGTGGTTGATCAGCAGGAACTCCATCACCCCCTCGCGGGCCTTCTTCACCATCGGCGAATTGGTCTTGATGACCGAAGGCTCGCCATTCGGGCCGGGGCGCAGGTCCTTGACCTGCATCGCGCAGCTGGCGGCAGGCTTCGGCGGGCCGCCGACGACCTCGACCAGGCACATCCGGCAGTTGCCGGCGATCGACAGCCGCTCATGGTAGCAAAAGCGCGGGATCTCGACGCCCGCAAGCTCGCAGGCCTGGATCAGCGTCAGGTTGGGATCGACCTCGACCTCGATGTCGTCGATGATGATCTTCCGGGTGTTGGACATCTCAAAGCGCCCCTTCCAGCATGCGTTCGGGCGCGAGGCCCGGGACCGCACGGGCAAGGCCCGCCGCGGTTGTCATTTCTTGCGCGGCACCTGCCGCCTTGTGCGCAAGCCCGCTCATGCGCAGGCCCCCGCGAATTCCCAAACTCCCGCGCCGGCGAACTTGCCATGCGCGGTGCCGTCAAAGCGCCCGCCCTGCCCCTCGCAAGCCAGCGCGGCGGCTTGCTTGGCCACGCGTCCCTCGGAGTAGTCCAGCGGCACCGCAGCCCGCCGCACCGCAACGCGCATCCCGCGCAGCGGCACCGCACCGGCAGGCGTAAACCGCACCCCGTCCGGCCCCGGAGCGATCTCGGCGAGGAACGCCTTGCCCTCGACCGCAACGGGAACCCGGCCCGCAGCCGCAGCAACCGGCACGGACGGCGCCGCGCAGGCGCTCAGCACGCCCGCCCCCACCATGCCGATGATCCCCGCAGCCCGCATCCTCACTCCGCCGCCATCGCGCCCATGCGGCCGGTCTTCTTGGCCTTGATCCGGTCCTCGATCTCTTCGCGGTAATGCCGGATCAGGCCCTGGATCGGCCAGGCCGCCGCATCGCCAAGCGCGCAGATGGTGTGGCCCTCGACCTGCTTGGTCACGCTCAGCAGCATGTCGATTTCCTCGACCTCCGCCTCGCCGGTCACCAGCCGCTCCATCACCCGCATCATCCAGCCGGTGCCTTCGCGGCAGGGCGTGCATTGCCCGCAGCTTTCATGCTTGAAGAACTTCGACAGCCGCCACACCGCCTTGATGACATCGGTGGACTGGTCCATCACGATCATGCAGGCGGTGCCGAAGCTGGATTTCAGCTCGCGCATCCCGTCATAATCCATGATCGCCGCATCGCAGAGATCGGCGGGCAGGATCGGGCAGGACGCGCCGCCCGGGATCACCGCCTTGAGGTTGCTCCAGCCGCCGCGCACGCCGCCGCCATGCTTCTCGATCAGCTCCTTCATGCTGATCGACATCGCCTCCTCGACAACGCAGGGCGTGTTCACATGGCCCGACATCGCAAACAGCTTGACGCCCGCGTTGTTCGGCCGGCCAAAGCCCGCAAACCACTCGCCGCCCCGGCGCAGGATCGTCGGCACCACGGCGATGGATTCGACGTTGTTCACCGTGGTCGGGCAGCCGTAAAGGCCAGCCCCCGCCGGGAACGGCGGCTTCATCCGCGGCATCCCCTTCTTGCCTTCCAGGCTTTCCAGCAGCGCGGTTTCCTCGCCGCAGATATAGGCCCCGGCGCCGTGATGCAGGTAGATGTCGAAATCCCAGCCCGAGCCGCTGGCATTCGGCCCCACCAGCCCCGCGTCATAGCATTCGTCGATCGCGGCCTGCAGCGCCTCGCGCTCGCGGATATACTCGCCGCGGATGTAGATGTAGCAGGCGTTGGCGTTCATCGCGAAGCTGGCGATCAGCGCACCCTCGATCAGCGTATGCGGATCGTGGCGCATGATCTCGCGGTCCTTGCAGGTCGCGGGTTCGGATTCGTCGGCATTGATGACGAGGTAGGCCGGGCGCCCGTCGCTCTGCTTGGGCATGAACGACCACTTGAGGCCCGTGGGAAAGCCCGCCCCGCCGCGGCCGCGCAGGCCCGACTTCTTCATCTCGTCCACGATCCAGTCGCGGCCCTTGGCGAGGATGCCGGCGGTGCCATCCCAATGGCCGCGCGCCTGCGCCCCCTTCAGGCTGCGGTCATGCATCCCGTAGAGGTTGGTAAAGATCCGGTCCTGATCCTTCAGCATCGTTGCATCCTCAAATCACTGGCGCTTTTGCCGTTGCCAGATCCGCCAGGTCACGACCAGCGCCCAGAAGAACGCGGCCATCGCGGCCAGGTCGAACAGGAACACATAGCGGGCTTCAAGCCCGAACCTGCCGCCCAGCCATTGCGCCCCCATCCACAGCACCATCGTCACCGCGATCACGATGGCGACCATCCGCGCCTCGGTCGCCGTCGATTTGTCCTGTGGGCTCGGGGGCTTGGTCATCCTAGTAGTCGTTCGTCCTGGCGCGGATCAGGAAAGCCTCGCGGCCCTCCTCGCAGATGATCCGCGCCTGCGACACCCAGCGGTCGCGGCTGGCGCGGCCCGGGAAGTTCGGCAGGTTGGCATCGATCCAGGCCACATCGGCCTCGGTCCAGGCCGCGATCTGGTCGAAATGGAACACGCCGAACCCGTTCAGGCTCCGCTGGATCTTGGGGCCGATGCCCTCGATCAGTCTCAGATCATCCGGCACCCCGCCGCGCGCTTCGGGCAGGCCGGCCGGCTTGCCGGCGGGCAGGTCAGCGGCGGGCGCCGGATCGGCCGGGGGCATGTCCGCGGCCGAGGAGACCGCCGGCGCATCAGCCGCATCAGCCACGGTTTCCACCTCATGCGCGGCGGCAGAGGCAGGCGTTTCCGCGTCGGCGCCGGTGGTCGGCATCGGCGCCTCGCGCGTCGTCACCGGCGCGGTGGAGGGTGCATCGGCGGCGGCGGGTTGCTCGGGCACCTTGCCCGCGCTCTCGGCGCCGGCCTCCTGCACGGTGATCCCGGTCTCGTCGATCGGCAGCCCCTCGCCCGGATGCGGCTCTTCGGCCTCGACCACGGCTTCGGTCACCGGATCGGCCTTCTTCAGCCAGGGCGTCAGCAGCGGAACCTCGGTCCCGTCGATGCGCTTCACGGTCTCGCCCAGATCCACCGCCAGCTGCACGCTGGCGTTATAGCGGGTGCGGCCGCTGTCGTCGGTCTTGAGGCTGGTCAGCCCGCTGGCAGGCTCCGACGAGAAGCGCCCGTTCTGCGGACCGGGCACTGGCACCGCGCCCGAGGCCAGATCGTCCAGCAGCTTGCGCAGCTGCTCGACGGTCAGATCCTCGTAATAGTCCTTGCCGATCTGCGCGGCGGGCGCATTGGCGCAGGCGCCCAGGCACTCGACCTCTTCCCAGGTGAACTTGCCATCGGCCGACAGCGTGTAGGGCCGCGCGTTGATCTTCTCGCGGCAGACGGCGATCAGGTCCTCGGCGCCGCAGATCATGCAGCTGGTGGTGCCGCAGATCTGGATATGGGCAATGCTTCCCGTGGGTTGCAGCTGGAACATGAAGTAGAAGGTCGCCACTTCCAGCGCCCGGATATGCGCGAGGCCCAGCATGTCGGCGACATGCTCGATGGCGGCACGGGTCAGCCAGCCCTGCTGCTCCTGCGCGCGCCACAGCAGCGGAATGATCGCGCTGGCCTGACGGCCGGCGGGGTATTTGGTGATCTGCCCTTCAGCCCATGCAAGGTTCGCAGGGGTGAAGGCAAAGCCGGCGGGCTGGTCATGATACAGGCGGCGAAGCATCAGGCGGCGGCTCCGGTCAGGGGAACCGCGCGGCGTGCGGCCCGAATTTGCAAAAGGGCGGGCATCAACGGTCGATCTCCCCGAACACCACATCGAGCGTGCCGATGATCGCGGACACGTCGGCCAACTGGTGGCCGCTGGCGATCCAGTCCATCGACTGCAGGTGCAGATAGCCCGGCGCGCGGATCTTGGCGCGGTAGGGTTTGTTGGTGCCATCGGCGACGAGGTAGACGCCGAACTCGCCCTTGGGGGCTTCGACCGCGGCATAAACCTCACCCGCGGGAACGTGGAAACCCTCGGTGTACAGCTTGAAGTGGTGGATCAGGCTTTCCATCGATCGCTTCATGTCGCCGCGCTTGGGCGGGGTGATCTTGCCACGGGCCAGGATGTCGCCCGGCTCGGCGCGCAGCATCTTCAGCGCCTGCAGCATGATCCTGGTCGACTCGCGCATTTCCTGCATCCGGCACAGGTAGCGGTCGAAGCAGTCGCCATTGGTGCCAACCGGGATCTGGAAGTCGAATTCGTCATAGCATTCATAGGGTTGGCTGCGGCGCAGGTCCCAAGCCAAGCCCGATCCGCGCACCATCACGCCCGAATAGCCCCAGGTCAGGATATCCGCTTCCTTGACCACGCCGATATCGACGTTGCGCTGCTTGAAGATCCGGTTGTCGGTCAGCAGCCCGTCGATATCGTCGAGCAGCGAGGGGAAGGCCTTGGCCCAATCCTCGAGATCGTCGATCAGCTTGGGCGGCAGGTCCTGATGCACGCCGCCGGGCCGGAAATAGGCCGCGTGCAGCCGGGCGCCGCTGGCGCGTTCGTAGAACACCATCAACTCTTCGCGGGCCTTGAAGCCCCACAGCGGCGGGGTCAGCGCGCCCACGTCCATCGCCTGCGTGGTGACGTTCATCAAGTGGTTGAGAATGCGGCCGATTTCACAGAACAGCACCCGGATCAGGCTGGCGCGGCGCGGAACCACGGTGCCGGTCAGCCGCTCGATGGCGAGGCACCAGGCGTGCTCCTGGTTCATCGGGGCCACATAGTCCAGCCGGTCGAAATACGGCAGGTTCTGCAGGTAAGTCCGCGATTCCATGAGCTTTTCGGTCCCGCGGTGCAGCAGGCCGATATGCGGGTCGCAGCGCTCGACAATCTCGCCGTCCAGTTCAAGCACCAGACGCAAAACCCCATGCGCCGCAGGGTGTTGCGGGCCGAAGTTGATGTTGAAGTTGCGGATCCTCTGCTCGCCCGTCAGCGCGTCGTCGAAGTTGCCATCCATCATGCCCGGACCTCCGCCCTGTTGGCCTGCCACTCAAGCGGGAGCGGGCCGAAATTCTGTTCCACGAAGTCATATTGCGGCGCCAGAAACGCCTGTGCATCGGCGCGCTGGCCCGGGTCGAGCGCCAGCTTGACGCCCTCATGCGCGCGTTCCGACGTGTCGGCCTCGCGGTAGCCGATGCCGAGGAAGGCGCAAAGCCGGCGCAGGCCGGCCTCGGTCAGCAGCCGCTCTGAAAACTCGATCATCAGTTGCGCAGGCGGCACCGCCGCCTGCAGCCGCTGGGTCGCCCCGCGATAGTCGCCGCGGGTCTGGACATGCGTTTCCAGCCCGCGCCGTACCACCCGGTTCAGCACCCGGCGCGACTTGATCCCGATCTCTTCGCCCGCGCGCAGCTGGCGCTTGGCCTGCATCCGCACATGGCTCCACAGCCGCTCCAGCGGGTCGCGCATCATGTAGAGCACCCGGACAGAGGGCGAGAGGCCCGCCATCATCGTCAGCCGCGCCTCGGACAGCAGCGCATAGCCGGGGGTGATGTCGCCCACCAGCCGGGCATTGCCGGACGCGGCAAAAAGGTAGTCGCGGTAAGCCCTTACAGCCGCTTCCTCATCCCCCGCCTGCGCCAGCGCCAGCGCCGCCACGATCTCATCCACATCGTCGATCTGCCGCTGCAGATTGCCCGCGCGCCATTCCCCTGCCCCGGCGAGCCGCGCCGCAAGGTCGCTGCGCAGGCGGGCATAGGTGTCGAACTGGTGGTCATAGTCGTTCAGATCGACGGTGTCGAAGAAATGCAGCTCCTTGATCGACCGCATCCGGCATTCCGGGTGCGCGTGCAGATAGCGATAGAGCCAGGAGGTCCCGGCCTTGGTCGCGCCCACGCAGAACAGGAGTGTCGGTTGGCCGGTCACGGTTACGACTTTGCCCCCGCGTCCTTGGATTTCTCGTCGCCCGGCAGCACGTATTGCGCGCCCTCCCAGGGGGACATGAAGTCGAACTGCCGGTATTCCTGGGTCAGCGACACGGGTTCATAGACCACGCGCTTCTGCACATCGTCATAGCGGACCTCGGTGTAGCCGGTGGTGGGGAAATCCTTGCGCAGCGGGAAGCCGCGGAAGCCGTAATCGGTCAGCAGGCGGCGCAGGTCGGGATGGCCCGAGAACAGGATGCCGAACATGTCGAACACTTCGCGTTCAAACCAGTTGGCGGCGGGATGGATGCCGATCATCGAGGGCACCATATCCTCTTCGCGGATCGCGACCTTCACCCGGACGCGGTGGTTCCGGTACATCGACAGCAGGTGATAGACCACGTCGAACCGCTCGGGCCGCGTCGGGTAATCCACTGCGGTGATGTCCACCAGCGTCGAGAAGGCGCAGGTCGGGTCGCTGCGCAGGAAGTCGATCAGGCCGGTCAGGCCCGCCAGGGTGGCGGTCACCGTCAGCTCGCCAAAGGCGATGGAGGTGGACAGCACGGCATCGCCGCGGCGGGTTTCGATGTAGCCGGCAAGTTCGGTCAGGGCTTCGGACATGGGCGCGCTCCTCAGCGGACGAGGGTGCCGGTGCGGCGGATTTTCCGCTGCAACTGCAAGATACCGTAGAGAAGGGCTTCGGCCGTAGGCGGGCAGCCGGGCACGTAGATGTCGACGGGAACGATCCGGTCGCAGCCGCGCACCACCGAATAGCTGTAGTGGTAATAGCCGCCGCCATTGGCGCAGGAGCCCATCGAGATCACGTAGCGCGGTTCGGGCATCTGGTCATAGACCTTGCGCAGCGCCGGGGCCATCTTGTTGGTCAGCGTGCCGGCGACGATCATCAGGTCCGACTGGCGCGGGGAGGCGCGCGGCGCGGTGCCGAAGCGTTCCACATCATAGCGCGGCATCGAGGTGTGCATCATCTCGACGGCGCAGCAGGCCAGGCCAAAGGTCATCCAGTGCAGCGAGCCGTTGCGGGCCCAGTTGATCACATCCTCGACCGAGGTGAGCAGGAAGCCCTTGTCCTGAAGGTCGCGATTGAGCGCGGCGGTGGTGACTTCCTTGTCTGCGCCCGCGGTATGGACACCAGTCTGGACGCCTCCAGTGGTCACCACTCCGGGCTGAAGCCCTCCTGCGATCACTCCCATTCGAGCGCCCCCTTCTTCCATTCATAGGCGAAGCCGACGGTCAGCACCCCAAGGAACACCATCATCGACCAGAATGCCGTCTCACTTAGCCCGCCGAAGGCCACTGCCCAGGGGAAGAGGAAGGCGACTTCCAAATCGAAGATGATGAACAGGATCGACACCAGGTAGAAGCGCACGTCGAACTTCATCCGCGCGTCATCGAAGGCGTTGAACCCGCATTCATAGGCCGAAACCTTTTCCGCGTCGGGGTTGCGCACCGCGATGATCACCGCCGCAAGCAGCAGCACCAAGCCAAGGCCGATGGCCATTGCAAGGAAGATGAGGATGGGAAGGTATTCTCGCAGCAGATCGTCCACTGGTGGCTCCCTCGTGACGCGACGACGGGTCGCGCAGTTCCGGCTTCCGCCCGTTTACTCCCCCACCCCGGCGCGGTCAACCGAAGCCGGGGGGGAAAATGCCCGTGCCTGGGACGGGTTGCGCGGTTGATTCCTTCCTGATCTGCCCCAGGGTTCCGCGGCGCAGCAACGGGCGGCTCTGCGGCGCGGCGTCGGCCTTGCGGATGGCCGGTGTGGCGGGGAAAGACCGACGGAATCAGTTGTCGTGTGAAACCCAGCTCAGGCCGCCGCGCGCAGCGGCTCCAGCGCTGCGTCCAGCACCTCGAGCCCGGCGCCGGGGGTGGAGACGCGTTCCGACAGCACCCGCCGCCAGCCGCGCGCGCCGGGGCGGCCGTGGAACAGGCCCAGCATGTGGCGGGTGATCTGGTGCAGCTTGCCCCCCGCAGCGAGATGCCGGTCGATATAGGGGCGCATCGCCTCCAGCACGGCATAGGGATCAACGGGCGTGCCGGTGCCGAAGATGCGGCTGTCGGCCTCGGCCAGGATCGCGAAGGGCTCGTGATAGGCGGCGCGGCCGATCATCACGCCGTCGAGGCCTTCCGCCAGCAGCGCCTCGGCCTCGGCCAGGGTGCCGATGCCGCCGTTGATCGACAGATGCAGATGCGGGAAGGCGCGCTTCATGGCGATGACGAGGGGGTAGTCCAGCGGCGGGACGGTGCGGTTCTGGGCGGGGCTCAGCCCCTGCAGCCACGCCTTGCGGGCATGGATGGTGAAGCGGCTGACCCCGGCGGCGCTGACGGTTTCGAGGAAGTGGGGCAGCACCTCCTCGGGCACCTGCTCATCCACCCCGATCCGGCATTTCACCGTCACCTCGACCGGCGCCGCCGCGATCATCGCTGCGACGCAGTCGGCGACCAGCGGCGCGTTCTCCATCAGCACCGCGCCGAAGCAGCCCGATTGCACCCGGTCCGACGGGCAGCCGCAATTGAGGTTGATCTCGTCATAGCCCCAATCCGCCGCGATCCGCACCGCCTGCCCCAGCTCCGCGGGGTCCGCGCCGCCAAGCTGCAGGGCCACGGGATGGTCGGCCGGGTCGAAATCCAGCAGCCGCGCGCGGGGGCCGTGGATGATGGCGGGGGCGGTGACCATTTCCGTATAGAGGAGGGCGCGCTGCGACAGCTGCCGGTGGAAATACCTGCAGTGACGGTCGGTCCAGTCCATCATGGGCGCCACGGACAGTCTATGTGGTTGATTTTTCATATTTTTTCTTGTATCTTCAATCCGTTGATCCAGTTTGCCCCTACTCCGGACTACGCCCTGATATCCCCGAATATCCCCTTCTACGACGACTCACTGCACATATAGCGCACACGAAAATGGCCTCGATCACCAAGCTTCCCTCCGGTGCCTACCGGGTCCAGATCAGACGAAAGGGCCGCTACGCGAGCGAGACTTTCCTGCGCCGTGACGACGCCCAGAAATGGGCGCGTCAAGCCGAGACCCTGGTCGATCAGGGGCTGCCGCCCAACCGATCGTCCGTTGCCCGCCTGCACACTTTCGGTGACCTGGTTGACCTTCATATAACCGATATGTGTGCCGTAGGGAAACCTCCCCGCAGAAGCAAGGAAGCCACTCTTGCGACGCTGAAGCGCGACCTCGGCAAGGAGAAGATCGGGCACCTCGATCGCCACAAACTGATCGAGTATGGCCGCAAACGTGCAGATCAGGGCGCCGGTCCTGTGACCTTGGGCATCGATATTGGCGTCATCAAGATGATCCTGACCCATGCGGCGGCTGTCCATGGGCTGGAGATCTCACCAGAGGGAGTAGACTTGGCCCGCGTTGCGCTCAAACGCCTTGGACTGATCGGTAAGGGCGTCGAGCGTGACCGCCGCCCGACGACGGCCGAGTTGAGCCGACTCTTTCGGTGCTTTGACGAGAACGCGCGTCTGACGATGCCCATGACGCGTATCGTACAGTTCGCCATTGCCACCGCCCTGCGGCTGGACGAAGTCTGCCGGGTCGAATGGAGCGACCTCGACATCGACCGCCGCATGTTGCTGATCCGCGACCGCAAGGACCCGCGCAACAAGGCCGGCAACGACCAGCGGATCCCGCTGTTTGCAGCCACTGGGTTCGACGCATGGGCACTGGTCATGGCGCAAGCCAAGCACCTTGGGAAGGCGAAGGGACCGATCTTTCCCTACAACTCAAGGTCGGTCGGCACCGCATTCCGCCGTGCCTGCACCGATGTCGACGTGAAAGACCTGCATTTCCATGACCTGCGCCACGAAGGCACCAGTCGCCTGTTCGAGATGGGCCTCTCCATCGAACAGGTTGCCTTGGTAACCGGGCACAAGGACTGGAAAATGCTGCGGCGGTATACTCACATCCGGCCAGAGGCCCTCCACCGCCTCGTCTCGGCCCGGGCACCCTACCCTGCCGAGAACTTCGTGGCTGAGTGACCGAGCGGGTCTGATCTGACCGACCCATTCTCGGCGGGCACGAGCGTCGGAGGCGTTGGCTTGGAAAGAGACGGCAAAGTGGGCGTCCATTTGGACGGCTCGACGGACGGCAGAGTTTCGCGGCCGGAGGTGATCGAGGGGCCGAGCGGGCGTCGGCGGCGCACGAAGGCGGAGCGGGCGCGGATCGCGGCGGAGAGGCTGGTGCCGGGGGCTTGGGTGACGGATGTCGCGCGGCGGCACGGGACGACGCGCTGGCAGGCCTATGACTGGCGGTAGAAGCTGCGGACGGGGCAATTGGTTGTGCCCGGGAGCGGGGCGGCCCTGCCGATGTTCGCCGAGCTGGTCGTCGAGGGCGCCGCAGCGGAGATGCCGGCAGAGACGGAGATCACCGCCGGCGTGGAGATCGTTGTCGGCGATGTCGTGATCCGCGTCGGGGCCGACGCCGATGAGGTCCTGCTGACGCGATCGATCCGGCCGGTGCGAGCGGCGGCAACGTGATGCCCGGTCACGGAGGGCCGGTAAAGGTCTACGTGGCGACGCGCCCGGTGGACTTCCGCAAGGGGATCGACGGCCTCGCGCTGGCTGTGCAGGAGATGTTCGGGCTTGACCCGTTCTGCGGGGCGGTCTTCGTGTTCCGGGCGAAGCGGGCGGACAGGATTAAGCTGCTGTTCTGGGACCAGACCGGCATGGTGCTCGCTCACAAGCGCCTGGAGGGCGGCAAGTTTGTCTGGCCCCAAGTGGGGACGGGGCGATGCGGATGTCCTCGGCGCAGTTGACGGCGCTGTTCGAAGGATTGATTGGCGGCTGGTGCGGCCGGAACGGGCGCGGCGGCCGCTGGGCGCAGGATGAGCTGGCGGACGCACGGGAATCCCTTGTTTTTGCTGGTCTGAACCGTGGCAGCGTGATTCACTCCGAGGCATGGATGCCGACGCCCTCAGCCGCGAGAACGCTCATCTGAAGGCACGCCTGACCGAGGTCTAGGCGGCGCTGGCCGAAGTGCAGGAGGCCAATCGTCGGCTGGAGGGCACTCGGCCTCGGACTGGATTTTTGAGAAGTGATGAAAGTTGCGAGTTTAGGCCTTCAATCATAACAAAGCTCCGACGCACTTGTTTAGAGCCGCCGAGGGCGATATCGGTCCTCTACCCTGTCGGAGGACCATTATGAGCCAATCCGCCCCGCAGAAATCCCTCACCGCATCGCACATCCGCGCGCGCAAAGGGGGCGAGCGCTCGTCAGCCTCACCGCCTACACTTCGGCAGCGACGAGGAAAGCCCCGCTCAAGCGTTCCACAACGCCGCCCGGCTGATGGCTGAAACCGGCGCCGGCGCGGTGAAGTTTGAGGGTGGCCAGCATATGGCCGAAACGACCCGCTTCATCGTCGACCGCGGCATTCCGGTCATGGCACACATTGGCCTAACCCCGCAGGCGGTGAACGCGATCGGAGGATACAAGGTTCAGGGCAAGGGGGCCGATGCCGACCGGATCCGCGAGGATGCGCGCGCGGTGGCAGAAGCTGGGGCTTTTTTCCGTCGTTCTGGAGAAGGTGCCCGCTGCATTGGCCGACGAGATTACGGCGAACATCGCAATACCCACGGTTGGTATTGGAGCGTCAGCCGGTTGCGATGGCCAAATCCTCGTGATCGACGACATGCTCGGCCTCTTCGACGCCTTCAAGCCAAAGTTCGTCAAACGCTACGCCCACCTCGTTGGGGATGCGACCGCCGCGATCCGGACTTACGCCGAAGAGGTTCGCAGCCGCAGCTTCCCCGCCCCCGAACACGTCTTCGCAGATGAAAGGGTCGGCTTATGAAGACCATCCGCACCAAGGCCGAGTTACGCATCCTGACCGAAGACTGGCGCCGCGCCGGAGAGAGTATCGGAGTTGTGCCCACAATGGGGGCGCTGCACGCCGGGCATCTCAGCCTGGTCGAGGCCGCCTGTGCCGCAACCGACCGCGTGATCGTCACGCTTTTCGTGAACCCAATACAGTTCAACAACTCCGAGGATCTGGCGAAGTATCCCCGGACGGAGGAGCGCGACGCCGAGAAGCTGAAGCCCTACGGCACCGACATCCTCTATGTTCCCGACGGTGCACAGATGTACCCCGACGGCTTTGCCACGACCGTTTCGGTTACCGGTGTAAGCGACGGTCTCTGCGGTGCAACCCGCCCCGGTCATTTCGACGGCGTGGCAACTGTGGTGATCAAGCTGCTGCTTCAGACAGATGCGGACCAAGCCTTCTTCGGTGAGAAGGATTACCAGCAATTGCAGGTGGTCCGCCGCCTTGCCGAAGACCTCGACCTGAAAACCCGGATCATCGGCTGCCCGACCGTAAGGGAAGCCGACGGCCTCGCCATGTCTTCGCGCAACCTTTGCCTAAACGATAGTGCACGTGCGATCGCGCCAGTCATCCGAAAGGCACTGTCCCGCGCCGCGAATGCGATCTGCGACGGGATACCCGCCGAGGTCGCGCTACAGCACGCCCGGTCGCACCTGGCTGATGCGGGGCTGCGCGAGATCGACTACCTCGAGCTCAGAGGCGATCCAGATCTCGCGGTCCTCTCGACCGCCGACCGGCCCGGACGAATCTTCGTGGCAGCATGGCTCGATGGGGTCCGGCTGATCGACAATATTGCTGTTTCCGCGACAAGCTGGCAAGCGAGACGGCTGGAAACAGCCGAGTGAGCCTGCCCAGTCCCGGACGGGGCGATAGCTGCAATCCGCCGGGAACGCTGGCCGAGGTCACCCAAAGGTCACGCTCTCCATATCCGTCGGCAGATCGCATCGACCGCCGCATGAAGAACAAACGTCAGAACTGTTGACTTCCACCCAGAACTGACCCGGGTTGGAGTGAACCCCACGGGCTGGACCACGGGGATTTCTGTGAACTTAGCCGCCTGCTAGGCGAGTAGCGCTTCCAATTCCTCGGGTGGACGGTAGCCCAAGGCAAAGTGCCGTCTTCCAGTATTGCAGACCCTCTCGATGAACACCGGCAACCGCCCGGCGACATCGGCAAAGGTTTCGTGGCCGGCGATGTAGACCTCCTCGACCTTCAGCGTCTTCATGAAGCTCTCGGCTTGGGCGTTGTGGAAGGGATATGCCAGCTGTTTCCGCCGCAGCGCCGGTCGCGTCCCTGCTTCCAGCGGCTCCCTGGGACGAGGCCATGCTGCGCGACGAGGTCGCGGGGCTTCTGGCAGAGGATTTCGACCTAACGCTCCTGGGGGGCATCCGTGACGAGGATCTGGATGCTCTGCTGCGGGACCCGGAGGCGCTGGGCGGTGACGGGCCGGCCGAGGGAGAGGACGATGTGCCGGACCTGCCGGCAACGCCGGTGTCGGTCCAAGGCGACCTGTGGCAGCTTGGCCCCACCGGCTGATCTGCGGCGACAGCACCTCGGCCGACGTGGTCGGGCGCCTGCTGGGCGAGGTTAAGCCACAGTTGATGGTCACCGATCCGCCCTATGGCGTGCAGTACGATCCGTCCTGGCGCAACCAGGCTGGCGCGGCGAAGACGAAGCGCACCGGCAAGGTGCTGAACGACGACCGGGCGGATTGGCGCGAGGCTTGGGCACTGTTCCCGGGGGATGTGGCCTATGTCTGGCACGGCGCGCTGCACGCCGCGACTGTGGCCGACAGCAAGCCGGTGACGATCGAGGCCGCGATCGTGCAGAGGGTGCTGGAAACCCATGTCAGAGAGCAGCTGGGCGCCCTCGCCGATCTCCGCGTCTCCCTCGGATAGCGATGATCTCACCGAGGACCTCGACCTCGGCTTCGATGGTGCCGAGGCCCTGCTGTGGTCGTGGCACCGGGGGATGCGCCCGGATCCGGATCTGACGGTCTCGGAATGGGCGGACCAGCATCGCAAGCTGTCCTCGCGCGCCACGGCCGAGCCGGGCCAGTACCGTACGGCGCGCACGCCCTATCTGCGCGAGATCATGGATGCATTGTCGCCGCGGCACCCGGCGTATCGCATCAGCTTCATGAAGGCGGCGCAGGTCGGCGCGACCGAGGCGGGCAACAACTGGATCGGCTTAGCAGGCTGCTGAAATAGTCCCGCCTCGACAGCGGTTTGAGAACATGATTCACCCTCGACACGGTAAGGTCGGGGGTGATGATGCGCGGGGTGGACGAGACGAGCGGGTCGCTGTTCAGCTATGTCGAT
>Ga0209024_1001720_pt1 | contig 16042 bp, 17 predicted proteins | sample AutmiccommunBRH5_FD_187380 | JGI IMG/M metagenome (GOLD analysis project Ga0209024, IMG submission 187380) | Deep subsurface microbial communities from Mt. Terri, Switzerland - Autotrophic microbial communities BRH/5 (SPAdes) (version 2) | ecosystem: Environmental > Aquatic > Deep subsurface >...
TAAAATCATTTAGGCTCAATTCATTGACCTAACTGCATCAAATTCTAAATCGAAATCAGAATCATATTCTGGGTAAGTAATTTGATATAATTCATTTTTATGCAGAAAATATTCAACGTTTGGCTTTTCTTCAAGATCTATTTTCTCAAATAACGGCATCAACATATCTATGTTTAGCATGACAGTTCCTTTTATGAGCTTGGATATTAAGCTTAGTTCATAAAAATAGAAATTGGTTGGAAATGAGTGATTTTTAATTAAAAAAATCATTGCGGCTTTGCAGCAAATGTTGCTGTGAAGGCAGCAAGCCTGGGAAATTCTGAAAAATAGTGGTATGTGCCATTATCAATGTTCTATAGTTATATAAAGTATATTGGTATAAAGCATGCATAATTCGATAAAAAATAACTTTCAGGCACGACAATGGCATATGTTGTTTGTTTACAATATATACCGCCTTGTAAGTATTCTTGTGCTCGTTGGTTTGTTTTGGATCAATGCACACCGAACACCTCATCTTGATGTTTATTTCTTCGCACTATTCGCCTATTTTATTTTTGGGCTATCTTTTTTCTGTTTTTGGTATAGACGTTCGTTGCAATTTGAACAGCAGGTTTTGTGGTCTGGAACAATAGATATTATTGTCATGGTTTTTTTTATTTACGCACTTGGTTACCTGCACTCAGGACTTGGTATTTTGTTGAATGCATCTATAGCCGTGTTGAGCATCCTTGCTCCTGGTCGCTTGGCAATATTTTTTGCAGCCATTGCAAGTTGTATGTTTCTTGGCATTAGTACTGCGCAATATGTATATGGTTTTGAGCATGATATTAGTAGTTTCTTTTCAGCAGGGATTCATGGTGCAGGTTTTTTTGCAACCGCTTTGACTGCCTGGTATCTCGCCCGCTGGGTCCATGTCAGTGAAAATCTGGCACAGGATCGAGCTAAAGAACTGATTAACATGCAGCGACTCAATGAATACATCGTTGAGCGGTTGCAATACGGTGTAATCTATGTGGATAGAGATAAACAGGTTAGATTGATGAATACAGCAGCACGGCAATTTTTAAATCTGGACAATAGTACTAATGGTGTGGATTTACAGGAATTATCACCGCTTATTTATGAGAAATACTTAAATTTTTTATTAAAGAAAAAGAATCAGAAGGTTGAGCAGGCTGCGCAAGCAGTCATAGATAATCCTTTCTTGCAAATACATTTTTTTTCTACATCACACGCAGATCAAACCGCTGTTTTGATTATTTTAGAGGATATGACAATTATTGCTCAAAAAGCACAAGATTTAAAGCTCGCTTCTCTTGGGCGTTTTTCAGCGAGTATTGCCCATGAGCTGCGAAATCCTTTGAGCGTAATAGCACATGCAGCGCAATTAATGGGAGATGCTGAACGTTTAAATACAGAAGATAACAGATTAAAACAAATGATTGTTGATAATTGCAATCGCATGAACAGAATAATAAAAAATGTATTGCAGATATCAAGGCGGCAACAATCAAAGCCAGAAGTAATTGAACTTGAGCCTTTTCTTACGCAGTTTAAGCACGATTTTTGTATTATTAATCAATGTGAGATTTTAATTGAATTTTCTCAGAGAAAACAGAAGAGCATTGTGTTTGATAAAAGCCAGTTAGAACAAATTTTAGTTATTCTTTGTGAAAATGCGGTGCAACATGGACGGGATGCAGAAGGAGAAGTAAAGATTACCATTTTAATAAAAACTAAAGCACGTCAACTATTGCTTATGGTCTGTGATACAGGATCTGGCATTCGAGAAGATCTACGCAATACTATTTTTGATCCTTTTTTTAGTACGGTAATCACTGGAAATGGCATGGGTTTATTTATTGCAAAAGATCTTTGTGAAATAAATCAGGCACAATTAAGCCTGGCAGAAGTTGAAGAGGGTTGTTGTTTTGTAATAACGTTAAATCAAAGCAGTGAGATCTCGTTATGAGTAATGCGAAAGTTCTTGTGATAGATGATGAGCCGGATATTCGTGAGTTAATTTCACTTACGCTTAAACGAATGGGATTATCATGTGATGTTGCTTCTTGTTTTAAAGAAGGTACAAGCTATATTGATAAAAATGAATATTTTCTAGTTTTAACTGACATGCGTTTACCGGATGGTGATGGTTATGAAATTGTTCGCTATATTCAAAAGCACAAACCACAATTACCCGTTGCAGTAATTACGGCCTTTGGCAATGTCGAGGGTGCAGTTAATACATTGAAAGCAGGCGCTTTTGATTATGTTTCAAAACCAGTTGATCTATCAATGCTTAAATCATTGGTGAATACGGCATTATGCATGTATCAGCAGCCAACACCACAAGATGACTTGTTGTTGGGTGAAAGTCAGGTTATGCAAGTTTTGCGGCAAAACATAAAAAAATTAGCGCGCAGTCAAGCGCCCGTTTTTATTCAAGGTGAATCAGGGGTGGGTAAAGAACTGGTGGCGCGCCTGATACATGCTTATGGACCAAGACTTGAGAAACCGTTTATTGCAGTCAATTGTGGCGCAATTCCCAGTGAATTGATGGAGTCAGAATTTTTTGGTCATAAAAAAGGGAGTTTTACCGGTGCGTTAGCAGATAAAAAAGGGCTTTTTGTAGCTGCTGAAGGCGGGACTCTGTTTCTGGATGAGGTAGCCGAGTTACCGTTAGCTATGCAAGTCAAACTGTTCCGGGTAATTCAGGAGAAAGCCGTAAAACCGATTGGCGAATTGAATGAAATTGCGGTTGATGTTCGTATTTTAAGTGCAAGCAATAAAAATTTACAAGATGAGATAGCCGCTGGCCGATTTCGCCAGGAATTGTATTATCGAATTAATGTAATTGAACTGCATGTTCCTACTTTGCAGGAGCGGGCATCTGATATTCCGTTGCTTGCCACGAGTATTTTACAAAAACTTGCTAAAGCACAACAACGGGAGCCAGTTGCCTTGTCAAAAGAATCACTCCAGGCGCTTCAGACCTATTCTTTTCCTGGTAATGTTCGGGAACTGGAAAATATTCTTGAGCGTGCGATGACGCTTTGTAACGGTGACAGACTTGAGCTATCGGATCTGAACCTGCCGCCAACAGATCGATCACCAGCGGCACCCAAAACACAAGCAACTGGTCGGAATTTGGATAGTTCATTAGAAGCCCATGAAAAGGAGCTGATACTCAACGCCCTTGAAAAAACTAAGTGGAACCGTACGGAAGCCGCTCGCTTGCTAGGAGTCAGCTTCCGAACCCTGCGGTATCGATTAAAAAAATTAGGGCTTGATTAGGGCGTGTCATCAATTTCAAGCCTGTCCGGTTCTGGGACGAAACTCATCATTTATCTTATCCATTTGTTTAGAGAGTTCTGTGTCAGAACCTCTGGAAAAAAGACCAAAACCACCATAAGACAAACCAGCACCTATTGATACACCGACCGCTGCGGCAACACCACAGCCTGCGGTCTTCATGGCAATAGCGGCCGGTACGCCGGTGGAGAGCGCAGGGGCTGCAATCAAGGGTAGAAGAACAATACTGGCGACTAAAATAGCAATGCCTACCAGCAGCATCAAGCCGGCAAGCATTTTCATGCCGGTAGATGTCACTGAGCGCACCTTCTTTATTTCTTGTTCATACTCATGCGAGCTTGGCTGACCTTTGAGAGCAGAACTCAGGTAAGCAGTGGTTGCTTTTAGAGCAGCCGTTAAGGTTGTGATAGGCACACTATCATCGTTTTTTTTCAAATTCTCAATATGTTCAATTAAATTAGTTACTGCCTTCTTAGACTCTGCGCTAGCAATACTGATAGAAACTAATTTTATTTCATTTAATGCCATTTTATATGCTTCTTGCGTATCGTCTTGCTGATTTAACGATTGAGTATCATCACTTGTGCTATTAAAACCAGGCATAGTTGTTACCTCATGATTTGGGCTATTGATTTTGAGCAATTATAATCTGCATTGTATGTTTTGTAAACTATTTCTGAGGTAAATGGGTAAACGTGCAACAGGCCTTCCTGATCTTCGAATGGCCTGTCTTTTTTTATAATATATTGAATACGCTGAACGCGAAGCTAGGTGGATTTCATCGCACCAATTAATTGATCTTTTTTATGCCATTGTGCGTTTAACCAAGCCCTAAATTCGGATTGAAGGGATGCGTCTTCCAGTAATGATGGGTTTCTGAACTGAATGGGAATAGGTATTTGCCGGATCTTGACTTTAATTGTATCGAGGCGATGGCAAAAAAAATCCCAAATTGAGTGCTGTTTGTCTTGGTAGGCAATCGTGATATCCAATAAGCTATCTATTTCTTTGTGCATTGCACCAATGACGAAGCTAATTCCACCGGCTTTTGGTTTCAGCAAGTGCTGATACTCAACCTGTTGTTGCAGATTTTTTTGGTCGGTAAAGCGGGTTCCCTCTACAAAGCTTACGATAGATGCTGGTATTTTTTTGAATCGATTAATTGCTTTTAATGTGGATTTAAGATCTTCTCCTTTCTTATGAGGTTTTTTCTCAAGGTAGGCTTTGGGATGTCGTTTCATGAAAGGGTATCCCATGGCCCACCAGGCAAAACCAAGCAACGGTATCCATTTGAGTGAGTTTTTTATAAAAAATGATAACAATGGGATGCGCACTGGCCGATTAAGCACATATTGTAAAACAACAATATCAAGCCAGCTTTGGTGATTTGCAATGACTAAATGCCAGTTTGCAGGTTGTATCGTTTCTATTCCGCTGATTTTCAAGTTGGCAGGTTTTGTGCGGTCAATATAAAAATTGTTAAAGTCAATCCAGCCTGTTGTGATTCGATGCAGTATTCTGGTACAAAAAAGCCGCCAGGAAGCGCTGGGAGCTATTTTTAACAGGCTGACGACAAAGAAAGGAATAAATACCAGCGTCGTTGAGACAGTTAATACGATGAGTGTTAAAATCCCATGGAATAACCCGTTTATTTTTTTCATTTGCGTCATACGAATACTCCAGCTTTTTGATAGGATGGTTGGATGCAGCAGATTAGCACCATCTTAGGCTGCTTAAAATAGTTATTCTCTCATAAAGATAATATTCTGACCCTTTTATGATGAAATTATACCGGGGATTTGTGTATAAAAAATGAACTATATCTTGATATTTTTACAAAACATGGTATAGTTGTCCAAACTCATTCTATTATGTTGGTTTATTATGCCATTTGGTTTGTTTAGTAACTATTTTAATTCTTTAGCCAGACCTTCTTTAAATAAACAGAGAACCGCTAATTTGCGCCCAGGAAGTCCGATTGATCCTCAAACCCTTTTAGCAGCGGGTGATACCAAGGCTTTTGTAATGGAAGTGGCAAGAGGGCCAGAATTAATGCCAGATGAAGTTAACCGGTTATTCCGGAAGGCAGGTGAAACAGCAAATGCAGAAGCAATTATTTCATTAGCAAATCGATACCCACGCATTGTGAATCCTGATGCTTTTTCTAAGTTACTAGCTTGTCCTGAAACGGATGCCACGGCACTTACTTATAATTTATTAGAAAATAGACAACAGGTGCCTGAACATTTACTCCCATTATTTAGCGCTACACCCGGTAACGATACAAAAATAGTTGGTACATGGGGTCAATTAAATGAGCTTTTGAACAATTTTCCAAAAATGGACGCGCCAGCGGCTAGAGTGTTCTTTAGAAATGGTGAGCGTCATGATGGTGCCGTTGCTGTAATTGATGCTGCTGGTGAAAAAGCCGCTCCTGCTAATAACACTGCAAGAGCCATGATGGAGTATGATGGCATTTTTAAAACGCCATGCTTTCCATCTCACTTTCCAGAACAGGATTTAGTTGAGCAAGCAAATCCTGTAAGTGGATGTTAATAATTTTTCCATAGAAACTGGATTTAAGGGCATACCTTAGGGTTGCCCTCATTAGTTGGATCCCCCGAATCACTTAAATTTTTTCTTGCAAATTCCTTCAGAAGAAAAGCCTGGGTATATTGTTTGATTTCCTTTGGTGGCGTGTTGGCTAACCATGGCGCTATTTGCATACCCCATTGACCAATTAATAATTGCGTAGTCAGATTTTGGGGTTTTCCTTGCGCGTTTTTTCTTATGTATTTATCAAACCATTCTTGCAGCGTTTCTGTTATATTATGGTTAACGATTAGATCAACCTCTTTTTTTCGATCATCATCACTGTTTGCAATTTCATGCGGCAAGCCCATGTAACCAATTGCTGTTATTGTAGTTGGTTCCCCAGCCCCTCGAGGGTAGCGGATTATTTCTCCGCTGTGTGACATGGTTTGCTTGCCTCTTGAGAGTGCGGCTGGCGGCAAAGCGGTAACAAAGGTCCAGTCAAATTCATCGCCTGATTCCTTAATACCAACGCTTTGAAGCTCTCCTGTTACATGATCTTTGAGGTAATCAAAAATATCTTTGTATTCTTTTAAACCTGCTGCGGCATGAGCTGCCAGGGTTTTCTCCATGTGGATTAAATCATAGACATTCATTAATGAAAACACAGAGCATCCTTTCGGTGCATGCTGCACTTTAGTCTCAGCTACTATATATTCTACCTGTTTAGGAAACAATGTTTCACAATCCTGAGCTAAAAAATACCCAGGATGGTCGCCTGATGCACCGCCATTTGAGTCAATGTAGAAAAGTTGTATGTCATATTCACCATTTTCCTTTTTATCAATTTTGATCTGACCACTGGTAAAGTGTCCACCATACAATAAAAAGATGCTATTTATTGGCTTTTCTTGTTGATCATACGCTTTTTTTAACGTTTTCAGGTAATTTTTAAAGCTCTCATCCCCTTCACCAAACATATCCAGGATAACAACTGATTTATAGGCTTCGTCAACCTGCTTTACTGAGTTATCTTGTTCACGAAGAAAAGACAACAAAATCCCTGCATCATCAATTGGATCCAGACCAGTGACTGGCGGATCATCCACGTTGTCCATAGCGGCTTGTTTATCCTGGGCTTTCTGATGAGCTAATTGAACGTGGGCGCCATCATCTTTGATGTTGCCTACACCACTAATAAATTGTCCGGCAAGACGCTCTATTTCGGTGACAAGAGGGTTATTTAGCAGGGCTTTAGCATACGGGCTTTCTTCTATTAAATCGTTCAAATGAAATTCAACGTCCAGGATGGATAATAACGATGCTTTACCTTGTGCCGCACAGGTGTTGATAAGCAAGGCAAGGTATTCATCATTAACAGCATGAAGCGTCATGAGGTCATTTAGATAGATAGCAAATAATTTTTTATTTCCGTGTGTTACGGCTTCATTAATTGCAGCCGATAGCATTGATATGTCTTTATTTTCCTGACCAGCAAGCAATATTTCCAGCATCTGCTTATGCATGGCATGCAAGTCATCTAGATTTGTTGGCTTATATGTACTAATTTCGCGGATTAGCCGTTGAATTTCCGTGTGTTCGTGTAAGGTATAGGCTGCTGTACCCGTTAATGTGCCCATGCCCAGCAGGTTGAGCATTGCATTAGTAGAGCCTGATGTCGTCGGTTGGGTGATTTTCTGGATCTGAGCTTGCTGTATGCTTCTGGCGATAGGACGCTGAGCAGGCATGCTAGCTGCCTGAAATCTGCGCAGTACTTTTAATCCACGCCCAGTATTTTGGAGTAGATTTTTTATGAATGACATGTCTTATCCTGTTTTTAAACTTCATGGATTATTAATGATCATGTTTTTATTGTAGTCCAGAATTATTAAAATAGTATTAACTGATGCAGGTATTTGTGATATGAGATAGGATTTACAGGGTTTGCTATATATACCTGTTGGATATGAAGATACTGGTTTTAGGGCGAGGTAGGTATAAATCCCCCCAACCCCCCTTTACAAAGAGGGGAGTGTAAGTTCTACACCATCAATATTCCCCTTTTGTAAAAAGGTGGGATGTAAGAGACAACATCACTCTATATCATTAATACTCCCCCCTTTGTAAAAGGGGGGCAGGGGGGATTTGTCAAATGTTGCGCAATAAGCAGATGTTTGTTGTTAAGTGGTTGCTCGATTAAATCCCCTCAGGGCTTAGGTGATATCAAAATCTATGTAATAGCAAAAAATTCAGTATCTTCATTTACGATGGCGATAGTCCCATAAAAAATAGTCTGAATAGAAATGATAATGCTCAGTCCTTGCTTATCTGGAGATCACCTCGCTACGCTCGGGGTGACGTGGGGAGTTACGTCTACGCATAGATTATTGAATTTACTGGTGAACTCAGTAAGTTCACGGTGATTTAATTTTGTTTTACCCAAATTAAGGTAGGTTGCCAATAGCTTGTTAAAACAAGCCTGACTTGTTCCTTGCTGTGGCATTTCTTCTGAATTACGTTTGTTTCCTAAATCAACATAGGTTAATTGAGGCCTGGCTTCAATACCTACCTCATAAAATGCTTTAGCAACGCAACAAACAGCACAGGCCGCCAAATCATCATATGCTTTAATTGATGGGTCTTGATTTTTTGAAAGCGCTATAAAATCATATGCAGTAAGATTCACGCTAAAAGTTAATTTTTTCTCTGTTCTATGTTCAATTTGCACACCACCATTACAGCGATCGCCGCTGGCTATGGTTCTGGTTTGCAATGTATCAGCATTGATTCGTTTAACCTGTTTAAGGGCAGTAAAATTACCACTACCACCACCGCTATTAATAGTATAAATCCAATACCACTGATTTCCTGCATTAAAATAACGATAATAACTATAGCCTTGTGCTCCATCATACGATTGTGGAACTTGCCAATCATAGCCTATAAAATTCCTCTTGATGAGGCTGCTATTGTGACCTTTGAAAACATGTTTCTCTTTTACGAGACCGCAGTCGTTAAGGTTGATCACTTTAGCGTTATCTAAATTGTCAAAAAAACACTGTGCATCAATTGGTTTTTGATTGAAAATTAAATCATCAGGAATAGCTGCTGCATTGGCTATTACTATGGGTATAGATGATAGTAATGCGATTGTGATCACTAGTTTGGACATCTTTTCCATTCCCGTTGTGCAATAGCTATGAGGGAGTCAGTGTAAAAACGCCTTCACTCAAGGTAATAATCGTTGTGAAGGCGGAGATAGATAATGTTTGCAGCTTAGCGAACAAGAACGTACTTACCGTCACGTATGTGATAAGCATGGCCATTGCGATAGACAACGCCTTTTTTACGATAAATTAATTTATCTTGCTCAGTGGCGGTTTGACCAACCAACAAGCCAACGCCTGCGCTCACGCCTGATCCAACAACTGCACCAGTCGCTTTTACCCCCGATCCAACAGCTTCACCAGTAGCTGTTACGCCTCTTTTTACAAAGCCTGCCCCAGCATTTCCAGCCGTAGTAACTGGGTCGTCCTGCATCCCGCAACCTGTGAGAGCTAGTGATAACACACTCAAAACAATCGCGCTTGAAATTAGTTTTTGCATTACTTTTCCTCCTGAAAATTTACCCTGCTTATTAACTGCTCCAAGATCAATATAGTACAAAAATTTATATTGTCTACTTTAGTTAAACTATCAATTATTAGGCAAAAAATGAAAAAACCAACTAAACTGTAATTAAACAATACATATAGAAAGCTTTATAATCTATGAAAAAAAAATATGTGGGCTTTACCTTAGTTGAAGTGCTCGTTGTCCTGGCTGTAATAGGGGTTATTACTGCATTCTCAATTGTAGGTTGGCAGTATTTAATAGATAGAGCAACTCTCAAGGCAGCCACTGAAGAGTTTTATGACGCATTTAAGTTAGGCCATGCCGAATCAATTAATAAAAACAGAATCATTACAGTCTCATTTCAACAGGGAGCTAACTGGTGTATCGCACTAAGTGATAATGGAAATTGTAACTGCGGGGTAAGCGGAAGCTGTTTGATAGGAGGTGTTGAACGCGTTGTAAGCCACACAAAATACAATAATGTACTTGCTACTGGAAATTTTGCTAGCACGCCAGGTACTTTTGTTAAAAACATAGCTTTTGATGGTGCACGCGGCACGTCTAGTGATGCTGGGAGCATTGAGTTGAGCTTATCCAATTATTCGGCTACCGTTTCGCTCAATAAAATTGGATTAACAACCATCTGCTCTGACTCTATTGTGGGTTACCCATCATGTACACCATGACACTAAAAACGCAAAATGGAATAACATTAATTGAGCTATTGATTGGCATGGCCGTTGGCCTTGTTGTTCTTGCTGGAATGATTTTTTTTCTTGTTAATCTTTCACAATATTCTGTCAGTACTATTCGACAGGTACGTTTGAACTATGAGTTGCAAGCCGCGATGAGCCTCTTGACAAAAGATATCCGTCGCGCTGGTTATCATTTTAATGCGAAAAATATGATAGGCCTGGGTGTTAATTCAAACCCATTTATGAGTGCTACAACTGATATTAGTGTGCCTAGCACAAGCTGTGTGCTGTTTAGCTATGATTTAGATAATGATGGTGCTTTACCCAGTTTGAACACTCCTCCCAATGATGAACGATTTGGATATCGATTAAACAATCAAATCATTCAAACGCGCAGCCAAATAGATACAAATTTTAGCTGTAATTCGGGCAGTTGGGATGACTTAACTAATATCAAAATAATAGAAGTGACCAATCTGACTTTCAGTCTAATAAATACGGTGATTCCCCTAAAAAGCCCACCAACCACTGAATCAGTCGTCATCAGAAATCTTGCAATATCCATAACCGCAAGGCTCGCTAGTGACAATAGCGTCACCCAAACCTTGAGCACAAACCTAAGGATAAGAAATGATAAATATCAACCATAATCCAATGTTGAAGCAACGAGGTGCTTTTATATTGGTAGGCATGCTCGCGATGATGTTGATTGCCTCGATTATAGTGTTTAGTACGGCCTCAAGTATTACAACTAAACAACGAATTACGGCCAATGTTTCCCGTGAAATCCAGTCTTTTGAGGCCGCTGAAGCAGGTATTGAGTTTGGTATTGCCTATGGTGAACAAAATATTGCAGCGATATTGACTGATGCGGACAGTAATGGGTTCATTGATGACTATAGCGCAAGCGGAATCACTGATGTTACGCTTGCGAATGGTGCAAAATACAGTGTTACTTATAGTAATCCTACAGCGAATGATTTCAACATCATTGAAATCACCTCAATAGGCACAAGTAATGACGGAACAGTCAGTCGTACTATCAAGCAACAGGTTTATAGGAACGAATTTCTAAGTTTTTCTCCTCCGGCGGGTATTTCGGCTCATCATGACGTTAATCTATCAGGGAATGTAACTGTTACCAATCATGCTACAGGCACTACTATTTGGGCGGGGGATGATGTTTCATTGGGTGGAAGTGCTTCCACGGATGCAAATGGAGTAAGTTCAGATAAAAATCAGATCAATTCGGATGTGCATCAGAATGATGGCAGAATTTCATCATTATCAGGCGATGAATATTTCTATAATTTTTTTAAAATGGATAAAGCCACGGCTAAAGTCAATGCAAATATTATTTATACAGGCTCTACTAATACCAACTACAGTAGTCTTCTGAACGGTTTGACAGGTAAAATTATCTGGATAGATCATACGGCTGGTGGACAAGCGCAGCTTTCAGGAAATAGTACCATTGGAATTGCTACCTCACCGGTTATATTAATTATTGACGGTGATTTTAAAGCAAACGGCAACACCACTATTTATGGCTCTGTATACGTTGCTCAAGACTGGAATAACTCAGGCGGAGGAACGCTAACTATTCATGGTTCAGCGTTAGTCGAAGGCACGCTTTCCAGCACCGGAACACCTGATGTGACTTACGATAGCGATGTGATTAATAATACAAAAAATTTAGCCAAATTTGTTAAAATCCCTGGTAGTTGGAGAGATTTCTAGACTGATGACTAATTTATGAGGTGAGGCAATGAAGGGGTTTACCCTAATAGAAGTACTGATTGTAATTACTGTCATTGCTATTTTATTAACTATCGCAGTACCTAGCTATCGTGAGCACGTAAGAGCAAGCCAGCGCTTTGATGCAACCTCTACCATGTTAACTATTGCTGCTGCACAAGAGCAGTACCGCAGCAATAATACAACTTATGGTACGTTAGCTGCTCTAGGAATAACCACTACACCAGAGGGACATTATACGTTGTCTGTTACAGGTAATTCATCGACTGGCTACACACTAACTGCAAGAGCGGTTGGTGACCAAGTTAATGACCAGGAAAATGGAACGAGTTGTGCTGTATTGACTATTGTCGTTAATGGTTTGTCCACGACAAAAACACCAGTTGATTGCTGGTGAGGAGCTTCTTATGAAAACGGGCCTAAATACGTTATTTTATTCTTCAGGATTCACGCTTTTAGAGGCGTTATTTAGCGTATTTGTGGTTGGTGTTGCGGCACTTGGTCTAGCATCACTGCAAGGAACGCTAATGAAAGCTAACACACATTCAGAACAAAAATATGAAGCCAATGTCTTGGCAGAAGATAAGCTAGAAACATTGCGTGATTTTAGCACGCTTACCGAATATGACGGCATTATCACTGGAAATGATGTAATAAATGGTAAAACTGCAGTTTTTACTCGGAGCTGGATCATTGCAACTAGCAGCTTACCAAGCTACAAAACAATTCAAATCACAGTCTCATGGACGTCCAGTGAAAATACCAGCGAATCTGCTGTTTTAAGTAGTTTTATAGCAGGCACTGATCCTAAGCTCAGTGGTAAAAGCATTGAGCTTTACAGCCCTATATCACCATAAAATCATTACAGACATACTTTAAATATAGGCTCGCAATAGTGAGCCTATATTTTTTGCAGTGTTTTGCGATTATTCTTCTGTTAAACGGAAATATTTGGTACCAAAGTAACGTTGCAGTTTTTTTCTGATCGTGCCGCGGCTAATTCCTAGCATTTTTGCAGCTTGCAGTTGATTACCTCGGCGCTTTTCCATAACCGCTTGTAAAAGAGGTGGCTCAACTTCAGAAAGAATCATGTCATATAGACCATCAATGGATTTGTGTTTGTTTTCAGTAAGGAAACGGTTAACTAATCCATACACCAAGTCTTGCAGGCCTTGTTCTTGTTTTGTGTGTTCAATTGTTGATTGTGTTTCAGTGACATTCATCGTAACTTCCTTATTCTGGTTAAATCAAACTATTCCAAATTGCTTTTAAACAGATAAAAGCAAGATTAATTGTACATGAAGTGTAATTGATAAGCTAGTTAGATTTTAGAAATTGCGCATTCAATTTCATGCTCAATTAACGCAGTAATCGAGCAATCAGCTTGTTGAGCTGATAATGATTGCTTAAGCATTTGCAGACGTTTAATCATCCGTTTAGATATCGCCGGATCATTTAATAAATCGACAATGATTCGGGTAAGTTCAGCCGGATTGCAATCATATTGTAACAGCTCAGGAACTATCATTTCATTTTGTAGCAGATTACACAAGCCCAGGTAATTTACTTTGATTAATTTGGATGCCGCCAGATAAGTTAAAAATGAGGCTTTGTAAATAATACACATCGGCTTTTCAAGTAAAGCACACTCTAGTGATGCCGTACCTGAGGCAACCACAACACAATCACTGCATGCAACTGTTTTAACAGCTAAGCCATTAACCAGCGTATGAGGTATAGTTGTGTTTTTAAAATAAGCTTTTATTAAATCAGGGTTAATGGTACCAGCGATTGGTATCACAAAATGCAAATCGTCAAATTGGCTGGATAATAATTGCGCGCTGTCTCGTAATACAGGCATGTGCCGTTCAATTTCATGTGTCCTGCTTCCAGGAAGCATTGCAATGATCCGTTTGTTTTGGGGCAAGCCAAGCTCACGGCGTTCAGCATAAATATCACCAGGCATTGCAATATTATCAACCAGGGGATGGCCAACAAATGACACCGGGATACCTGCGCGCTCATAGATGGCTTTTTCAAAAGGAAGAATGACAGCCATCCGGTCAACACAATCACGAATTGTGTTAATGCGACTGGCTTTCCACGCCCAAATCTGAGGGCTAATATAGTAAAGAATACGAATGCCCAGTACCTGTTTCGCAAATTTTGCCAGACGAAGATTAAAGCCCGGGTAGTCTACCAGAATGAGCAAATCAGGTTTGTTGGCGGTTAAATGAGCTTTAATAAGGTTAAACGCTTGCTTGATAATCCGCAGATGGCGTATTACTTCAGACAGTCCAGTCACCCCAAATCGTGCCAGATCACTGATAAGGTGCGCTCCAGCATCCTGCATGTGCCGTCCACCAATACCCGAAACAAGTAAATCAGGATTATTTGTTTTTAACGCCCGAATAAACGATGCCGCATGAAGATCGCCTGATTCCTCTCCAGCAATAACGACAATTCGTCTAGTTTGTGGCATATCGTTCGATCAAATTATGCTTGATAAGTGCTGTTATCTGTTCTGCGGTTGCTAAAGCTGAACAGCCTTCCTGGCCCGTGACTAGTGGCTGGGTATCTTGCTCAATGCATTGAATGAATGCTTTGATTTCCTCAAGCAGGGCATCACCTTTTTCAAAGATAGATTGATGGCGGGTAATTTCGGGAATACCAGGAAACATTTCACCATCGCCTTTTTGGAACACAGCAAATTGTTTGTTGTGATAGTCAATCGAAATATATGAGTTTTGTTGGAATATACGAGTTTTTCGCTCAGTTTTAAAACTGATGCGGCTTGCGGTTACATTCGCCACGCAGTGGTTTTCAAAAGTAATGCGCGCATTCGCAATATCAATGCCTTGAGTTAAAACAGGTGCACCTTGTGCATCGATTTTTTTGATGGGGCTATTTACAATTGTCTGAATGATATCAATATCATGGATCATTAAGTCCAGAATAACATTGACATCGGTACCACGTGGATTGAACGGAGCCAAGCGCTGAGACTCAATAAACAAGGGTTGATCCAGGTGCGCATCCAGCGCTAAACGCGCGGCATTAAAACGCTCCATGTGCCCAATTTGTAATTTGACATTCCGGGCGTCTGCCAAAGCAATCAGTTCTTTCGCTTGAGCTACTGTCTCAGTCATGGGTTTTTCCAGCAGCACATGAATACCCTGGCCCAGAAAATCTTTTGCAATGGAATAATGCTCATTGGTAGTGGCTGCAATACTTACTGCATCAACCTTATCAAATAACTCACGGTGGTCAACGTAGGCCGGAACGCCTAGCTCTTGTGATACCGCCTCGCAGATAGCCGCATTAACATCACAAACAGCAACAAGTTCCACGTTGTCCAATAATTGGTATTTTTGCGCATGAAATCTACCCAGGTATCCTACGCCAATAACGGCACATCTAATTTTTCTCATCGCTATAATGACTGGTAATAATTTGCGCTTATTATCGCATTAACTATTTAGGATAGCAATTTCATTGGATTTGGCAAAAATAAAAAAACCCTCACCCGACGCTACGCGTCGACCTCTCCCGCAAGCGTTAGAGGTGAGCATCAGTTAATTGAACTTTTATCATGTAGGACGCGGTATGACAGAACACAACTCAATTGCAGCAGGTTGATGGTTAATTTGCACTATGTCGGGATGATCGAACACGATACTTGTTGCAACTAGAAATTTTTCATCACCTATCGGACAATAATCAATCAGTTCGCCAATTTCGACATGACCATCCTCCGTGACTAACTTATCGCCTGATGCGGGTGAGTGGCTGGTTTGAATAGTGAATAGTTTCATTTCATGCTTTAATTTAGCTCTGTAATGGGTGCGGGCAATGATTTCCTGGCCTTTATAGCAACCTTTGTTAAAGCTCAAATAACCAGAAAGCTGCAGCCCTAGGCGATGGGGGAGGAATAGCCCGCGTGATTCAGGGTAAATTTCGATCCGATTTTCTTGCATTTGCAGTGCATGCCAGGCGAGTGAACCCCGTCGTTGTTGATGCTGGTTAAACTGGTCTTTTAGGGATGATGCTTGCTCAGGTGTAACTAAAAACAGGTAGAAATGGTTGCCCAGATGATAACAAAGCACCTGTTGTTCGTTAACCGTGAC
>Ga0209024_1001730_pt1 | contig 15954 bp, 19 predicted proteins | sample AutmiccommunBRH5_FD_187380 | JGI IMG/M metagenome (GOLD analysis project Ga0209024, IMG submission 187380) | Deep subsurface microbial communities from Mt. Terri, Switzerland - Autotrophic microbial communities BRH/5 (SPAdes) (version 2) | ecosystem: Environmental > Aquatic > Deep subsurface >...
GAGCGGGGGAGTTTGCAACTGCAATTGCCAGCAATGCTACAGCAAATAATAAAATCCCGCCTATTGTTTCAAGGTTATAAAAAGACTTGTCATTATTCATTAGGTAATAAATCGATTAATAATAGAATATATCAGTGTAATCGCTGTTTGATTGATTTAAAAGGATGGATAAGTTAACGAGGGGAGTATAGGGCTTGCATTATACGTTCTATTGGTTAAAGTAAGGAGGTGAAATCATTTATTTACAAGGAGGTGTGAAATGAAAAAAATGCACGTGATCATATTATCATCATGTATGTTATTCGGCATCAATAAGATGGTTTATGCTGAAACTGAGAATGTATCAAAACAGGTTCAGTTATTAAATAGTCAAATTCAAGTACAATTGCAAAGAATCCAGGCAGAACAACAAAATCAAGTCAAGGCACTTAATATTCAGATCCAGACACAACTAAAACAAATGCATGCCGATCTGCAAGCACAGATTCAAAAATCAGAAGAAGGTACACAAAAGCAACTAAGACAGCTGCAAACATCGCTTCAACAGGAAATTCAGGAACTGCAGCAAGATGTTGCAAAGGTGAGTAGTAAAAAATAATAGAGTTTGTTTTTAAAAAGAATCAGGGCCTGTATGAACAGACCCTGTTTAAAAGAACTTATCAATCAGTTGATTGAATTTTTAACTTGCTCTTAAATCAAACCCAGTAAACTCTGACATTTAAGGGGATTTTAGAGTATTTTCTAACCCTGACGTGCAGGATAAGAAAATGTTAATTAGTTATACGAGTTCGACTTCTTCAGCTTGAGGACCTTTTTGGCCTTGTCCAGCTTTAAACATTACAGCAGCACCTTCAGCTAAGGTTTTGAAACCGTTGCCTTGAATTGCGCTGAAATGAACAAAGTAATCTTTACCATTGCTTTCAATAAAACCAAAGCCTTTGCTTTCGTTAAACCATTTAACTGTACCACGAACTTTATCTGACATTTTCATTTTTCCTAATAAGCTGAAACGGCATTATAACATTTAGTGTTGATTTTACCTAATGTTTTTATGTAAATTTCAAAAAAATTTTAAATTAAAAATTAAACATCAGGAATTTGGATAAAAAAACAACATTATTACTGTTTGTTATTTAAGATACGAGCATACCCGTATTAATACCTCAGGAGTATTCGCCAAGGTTGAAAACGAGTCCATATATCGGCACGCTTAAATGTGGGGCGTGCTTGCATGCGTTCAAACCAGCTGGATAAAGCAGGTAATGGTTTAACCAGATCAAACTCACCAATCATTTGTAATCGTGCACAAAGAATTGTTGTGACAATATCCGAAGAACCTGGGATGCTCCCGAACAAGAATCCGTCCGAGGGAATGGGTAACAAGCTGAGATAGTGACTTATATTTTCTCGCTCAATGATGAGTTTTTGATATAGATCTCCCTCAGTAAAATAGGCTAGTCGCTCTTGATTGAGCGCAATCTTGCGTTGAGTTGCTTGGGGGTTAGTAGATGAAGGCAGAGAGGCTTCAAGTTTCTGGATAATGCGCCTTAACATACGTGGAAAAATTATGCGCAAAGGTGGAAGCCTTGTCATTGCTTTACCAAATGTCAAATGCTCTATGGAGAGTGCATAATGCGCATCGACAATTTCTTTAATTTGCGTAGCAAAGCCAGGATCAGCATCACACCATTGATTACTTGCCAGTGAAGCTGCTTTTTCAAGGATAGCCCGACTGTCTGTCCATGAGTGACCATTATCGGTTAAGGCAGGAACTGTCATGGCAGGATTTATCGTAAGATACCATGAACTCAACTGCTCCTTAGCGATATGAATGTCCATGCGCCTGATGTTAAATTTTGCGCCGCACTCCTGCAAAGCCAAACGCGCGATCATCGAATAATAAGATGGTGGTGAGCTGTAAAGTATCATTAATAGCATCCTTGTTATATTAAAGGGGTTATTATTTTTAAAGCTATAATGCCAAGAATGGCTTTGTAATTCACATTAAATAATGCATCAGGATGAATCAATGGTGCAAACGTCACCCGCGTTAGTGTCACATGTTCTAGAAACACCTATACGGAAAGTGGGACGGTTTCAGGGTTATCGGGCACAGTGAGGCCAACATAAATCCAGTATCTTCATGCTTAACAGGTATATGCTCATGTGCGAAAAACCATCATTAAAAAAGAATACCAGCCACCACCGCGCGCTGCTCACTCAAAAGGACATTGAATGTACGACATGCGGCACCGATCGACATGTTTTCAATGCCTATTCTTAATTTGGATAAGCGCTCGATAACATCAATCGGTAACTGCATGGCAAGTTGCTTATGCCCTATAATAATGATTTCCGGGTTGAATTTAAGCAATGAAGCCAGGATGGCTTCATTTGATAATTCTTCCACTGAATGCACACCCCACGGGCTGATGATTTCATCTCGGCTAATGAGGATACTGTCTTGGTAAAGCACATGGTTGATTTTGATTTCGGAATCAGAATAAGACTGAATCGTGTGTTTGTCTGCTGACTCTAAATTGATATGCATGGTTTTTAATAATTCATTAATTTATACTGCCTGTCATTATATCACAAGGGGTTAATCCATGAGTCAATTTCCACGAATTAAGCGTCTTCCACCTTATGTGTTTAATACCTTGACGCAACTTAAATCCGAAGCACGAGAGCGTGGTGAAGACATCATTGACTTTGGCATGGGTAACCCCGATCAAGCCACGCCACCACATATTGTTGAAAAACTCATTGAAACAGTAAAACGTGCAGATACCCACCGTTACTCTATGTCGAAAGGGATACCACGCTTGCGCCGTGCCATGGCGACCTGGTATCAAAGAAATTATCAGGTGACACTGGACAGTGAGAAACAAGTCCTGACTACCATTGGTTCGAAAGAAGGATTAGCTCATTTGGCATTAGCCATTTCAGGGCCTGGGGACACCGTGCTTGTACCTGATCCTGCCTACCCAATTCATACTTATGGGTTTGTTATTGCTGGTGCTAATGTGAAACAAATACCATTAATTGATGAAGCACAATTTCTTCAAGCGGTAGACGATGCGATCGTTCAAACCTGGCCAAAACCAAAAGCGTTAGTTATAAATTTTCCTGCTAATCCAAGCACGCATTGCGTTGAATATCAATTTTTTGAGCAAATAGTTGCATTGGCTAAGCGGCATAGTATTTGGATTATTCACGATTTAGCTTATGCCGACATTGTATTTGATGGTTATAAAGCCCCTTCAATTTTGCAGGTACCTGGTGCGCTTGATGTTGCGATAGAGACGTATTCGCTGTCTAAATCCTACAATATGCCAGGCTGGCGAGTTGGTTTTGCTTGCGGGAATGAAGAGTTGGTCGCAGCTCTTGCGCGTATTAAGTCGTATTTGGATTATGGAACTTTTACGCCCATTCAGGTTGCAGCGATAGCGGCTTTAGAAGGACCTGATGATTGTGTTCGTGAGATACGTGATTTATATGAGAAGCGGCGTAACGTATTATGCGATGGTTTACAAGAAATAGGTTGGTTGGTTGAAAGACCGAAAGCGACCATGTTTCTTTGGGCACCAATTCCTGATTTTTACCAGCACATGGGGTCACTTGAATTCAGTAAATATTTGTTAAAAGAAGCGTATGTGGCTGTGTCACCTGGCATTGGTTTTGGGCAGCAAGGGGATGGTTTTGTAAGATTTGGCCTGATAGAAAACACGCAGCGTATACGTCAGGCTTTGCGCAATTTAAAACTATTGTTTAAGCGTGATGGCTATTTGAAGGTAGGGTGATATGGATGTAATGATCAATGCCGAAATAGCCACAGTTCCAGAGGGCAGTGTTCCGCTGGATCGTCATGGTAATTTTTATCACCAGCTATTATCCAGCGTAGGCCAAGCAGCAAACTATCCTCCTGTGGCTGATTTACTACGTCGTTTACATGAGCTGGAAGGACAATGGGTTATTGCCTCCCCAATCCATTGGCAGGCCACTCATAATGATGCCATGGTACTGGCGTGTGGTGATACGTTGTCTTTATCAGAGAAAGAAGCACGCTTTTGGTTTGCGGCATACGCTGACTATTTAGCACCTGAAAATATGAAATTACATTACCATGATGCACATACCTGGTTGCTGCAATGCGATGAAAAACCACAGCTTACGTCAAGACCGGTACATGGTTTGTTGAATCAATCAATGATGCCAGAATTGCAGGGAATGGATGAATCATTCTTCTGGCAGCGCTTGCTTACCGAAAGTCAGATGTTTTTAAGCACGCATCCTTTGAACCAGGCACGTGACGTGACACCAATTAATGGCATGTGGTTTTGGGGCGATGGGGTCTTATCAACGCTTCCGATAAAACCCATGGTTTGTGACGATAGATCACTACCAATCGCGCAGCTTTTGTCCAGCCAGGTCAGTCGATATCAACCGTCAACGATTTATAAAAATAACAGCTTGTTACTATTAGACAACATTAGTCCATCGGATTTGCAAGACTTGCAAATCACCTTACAACATTTGACTGTTCGCTGGTATTGGAACAATTTGGCCTATACCAGTAACCGTAAAAGCTGGTTGTCACGTATATGGAGATAATATGCAGATTATACAACGCGTTCTGCCTGAAACATTCCCGTCTTTACCTGACATGCACCCGGTTTTACAGCGTATTTATGCTGCAAGAGGGATTGTCGATGAGGCGCAGTTAGATAAGCGATTACAAGCGTTACTGCCGTATCATAGTCTGAAGGACATAGATAAAGCATCTCATCGTCTGGAGCATGCGATTCGTAATCAGCAGCGTATATTGATTGTTGGTGATTTTGACGCGGACGGTGCTACTTCCAGCGCGTTAGCAGTTGCCGCGTTGCGTAGCATGGGTGCATTGCATGTTGAATTTCTGGTGCCAAATCGCTTTGAGTTTGGTTATGGCTTAACGCCTGGAATTATAGGCCTGGCAAAAAAATGGCACCCGCAGTTGATCATTACGGTTGATAATGGCATTGCCAGCATTGAAGGTGTTGAAGCGGCAAATGAAGCAGGTATTGATGTGTTGATTACGGATCATCATTTGCCTGCTGAAATATTACCGAAAGCCTGTGCTATCGTAAACCCGAATCAAGCAGGGGATTGCTTTCCCAGTAAATCGATAGCCGGGGTAGGTGTGATTTTCTATGTGATGCTGGCTTTACGTCGACAACTAAGCAGCACGGGTTGGTTCCAATCACAAGTATTACCTGAACCAAATATGGCACAATTCCTTGACTTGGTTGCATTGGGGACAGTCGCCGATGTTGTAGCACTTGATCAGAATAACCGTATTTTAGTTAACCAGGGAACAGCACGCATTCGTCAGGGATTATGTCGACCAGGTATTAAGGCATTAATTGAGGTAGCTGGTCGCTCTTGTGAACGGCTGCGTGAGAGTGATCTAGGTTTTGCGATAGCGCCTAGGCTTAATGCAGCAGGCAGACTCGACGATATGTCACTAGGGATAGACTGTTTATTATCTGATAATGTTGAAAAAGCTGCCTCATTGGCCAGTCAACTGGATGAGCTGAATGTAGAGCGGCGTAGAATTGAAGCGGAAATGAAAGAGCAAGCCATGCAGGCATTGGATAAATTAGCACCGAGCATGGAAGCAGGTGCTAGTCAGCTACCCGTGGCTTTGTGTTTAGTTGATAAAACATGGCATCAAGGGGTGATTGGTATCTTGGCCGGCCGCTTGAAGGATCGCTATCATCGGCCTGTTATAGCATTTGCAGTGGTTAATGATACTGAGATGAAAGGATCTGCGCGCTCTATTGCCGGGTTGAATATTCGCGACGTACTGGCAGCAATTGACAAGGACCACCCGGGCTTGATCAATAAATTTGGCGGCCATGCAATGGCTGCCGGTTTGAGTATGCATCCTGACGCATTTCCCTTGTTCCAAAACGCGTTGATCGTTGAGGTGAGTAAGCACATCAGCTTGCCCCAAGGTGATGGTCAAATAATAAGTGATGGTGCTTTGCAAACGACGGAGTTAAATTTAGAACTTGCAAATTTACTGCAAGATGCAGGCCCTTGGGGGCAGCAATTTCCAGAGCCTGTATTTGATAATGTGTTTGAGGTACTGGAGCAACGACTTGTAGGCCAGCATCATTTGAAAATGACTTTGGCATTAACGATGGGTGGTGAGCCAATTGATGCTATAGCATTTAATATAGATCTTAACGCCTGGCCTAATCACCGTGCACGTAATATCCATGCTGCTTACAGGATGGATATCAATACTTATAACGGAAGAACAAAGCTGCAATTAATTATTGCGTCGATGAAACCGTTAGCCTCCTAGCGCGCCTCAATATGATATAATTGAAAGTTAATTCACTGAATAATAAGTAAATGATATGAGGGCATTAAAAAACCACCTGCTCTTTTTGTATGATTATCTTGCCAGACAAACTAAGGAGGCCAATCAGCAAATTACCTTGTTTGCTATGGTGATGATGATAAATTTTCCACTTTTTGGATTGATTTGGTGGATTGAAGGCATCTTGTCATTAGAAGAATTAGTGTTAAGGCTCATAGCAACAGGTCTGTGTGTCTTATTGGCATTTTGCCAAATGACGAATAATGCGTTCAGCAAAATGTTACCTGTGCTTTGGTATGTCACGTTGTTGTTCTGTTTGCCCTTCTTTTTTTCTTATTTAACCTTGCTCCACCATGGCTCGACAATTTGGCTTATGAACTGCGTGTCTGCTGTCTTTTTTCTGTTGCTTGTGACCCGTGTTATTGATGCACTGGTGCTTATGCCATTAGGATTTTTTTTGGCATTACTCTGTTATTTTTATATCGCAAGACATGTCATGGAGTATATTCCTGGTGATATATCATTGATTAGTCTGATGACAACGTTTGTAGCCGCCATCATCATAGGCGCATTATTTGCAAGAGACAGAGAAATCATTCAAGCAAGTCGAATAGCAGGCATGCGGCTGTTGGCCGGTAGTTTGGCTCATGATTTGCGTACTTCACTGGCGAGCATTCATCTGCAAGCAGAATTGCAAGAAATAATTATCGAAAAGCTTAATAATTCAGATGTTCAAAGGGATCTAAAAAAGAGTCTCCATAAGATAATACGTGGTATTGAAATGGGGAATCAATTAATTAGCATGCAATTAAATAACATTCAGCGTGAGAGATTTGATACAAAATATTTTATTATTCAGTCTATTAATGCGTTATTAAGAAAAACCCTGGATGAATACCCACTGAAAGAAGAGCAAAGGTCGTTGATTCAGAGCAACTTGTCAAACGATTTCATGATATGGATAGATGCAGTGGCTTTTAAAAATATCATTTGGAATTTATTGAAAAACAGTCTGGATTACATTGAGGAAACTGGCAAAGGAGACATTAGCATTTGGTTACAGTGTGGAGAGGAGGGGGATAATTTTAATTACCTGAATATAAGAGATACGGCCAAAGGGATTTACCCCAAGCACATAGAGCGAATTTTTGAACCATTCTATTCTGATCGAAAAGGTGGAACAGGCATTGGATTAGCTTACTGCAAGCTCTTGATGCAAGCTGCAGGTGGTGATATTTATTGTGAAAGCAAGTTTAATAAGTTTGCCCATTTTATCCTGAAATTTCCGAAAATTGACTGAGTGGAAAAATTTTAAATAATTTTATCGTTGCTTGACGCTATTTCTAGCGTTGAGCCAAAATAGCATCGGATAATTTCTTCCACATGTGGTACTGATGAGAATAAATAAAATCAAACGCGTTGATTACTTTGACGGGCGACTTAAGCCAGATTTTTATTAAGACGTCCCAAGTGGATTCAAAATGCTCTACATGAATATGCACTTTAAAAAATGCTAGTGTTTTATCTGATGCACCGATGGATTCCGCCAGTTGAGTCAGATGTGGATAATCAATATTGTCGAGTCGTTCATAGGCTGCAAACGCTGCGAGTTGTGAATCAATGTCATGTTGTGATAACCAGAGAAGATGCTCTTGGTTAAATTGTTTGGCGAAGGGTAAATAGTGAGTTTGGTTAACCACTTCATCATGAATATCCACATTAAACTCTTTAGCAAATAATGCGTAGAGTTTTTCATGTGAGAACCTTCCTTCTATGCCTAGTTCTTCTTTTATGTTTTGTATGATGATTTTTTTTATTTCCTGGTTATCGCTAAAGTTTGCGATATACCACATGAAATTGATAAAATGACCTCTTAAATGATAAAAAATCGCTGCGAAATATTTTTTTTGTGATTGATCCCAGTTTGATGTAAGCGTTTTATCAAACAAATTCAATGTTGCAAGACGTTCTTTGTAACGACAGTCCGCTTGCTGTATAAACAGTTGAAATGCCGGTGATTGGTTCATTTTTTTTATTCCGCGGATTTCGATTATTTTACTGCATAATAACATAAATCACTATTTCAGAACAAATTAAGATCACTTTGGCTCTATTTTTAATAAAAATGGTACTGATATTAAGTCAAGACAATCTCAGGTGAGGAAAAAAATGGGGTTGGGCGAGTAGTTTTTTTTAAAGTTTATTAGTCGAGAGGTTAGGTTGTTTTATTTTATTCGATATATTTTTATTGTTTTGCTGGTTTGCTTAACGTCAATCGTTAGCTGGTCTGCTAGTCATCATCCACAGGATTTTTTAAAAAAAATTGCAGGCTCCAAAGAGGAAGGCGAAGAAATTGTTCAGCACTATTGCGCTAACTGCCATGCGGTAAATCCAATCATCCCTCTGGGCGCTCCACGCATTGGCCATGCAGCAGATTGGGAGCCTCGTATCAAGCCTGGTATTGATCGCTTATTCCAACACACGGATGAGGGTTTGAATGCCATGCCAGCGCGAGGCGGCTGCTTTGAGTGCAGCGATGAACAGCTTGTATTAGCTATCCTCGCTATGTTGCCAGAAAGTGCTAAAAAAAGCATTATAAATGAACTGGAAGCGCGCAAAAATAACAAATAGTTTATTTTTTTTGTAGAAATTACTAAACTTTTCTATCAATCCACCCGATAAGTAAGAAAAATCAGGAGGATTTTATTATGAAAAGTAAATTGATAATTGTTCCAGTTTTTGCATTAACGGCAGCCTGTACTAACATGGACAGTTCCACAGCGGTGGTGGATGATGCGGGCTATACACATTATACCAGACACCATACAGCCGACTCTAAAGGCAGCAATTATTTCCCTGCAAAACGTCCTGGAACAGGAAAAAAAGTGTTTATATTTGATCCTAAAGCCACTGCGTGGGCAGCTTATGATGCGGAAGGTAACCGTATTAAAACAGGAAGTGCCTCTGGCGGGAAAGGGTTTTGTGAAGACGTAGGCCGACCTTGCCGGACTGTTACTGGTACATTTAGAGTGTATTCAAAAAAAGGTGAGGATTGCACGTCGAGTATCTATCCGATAGAAACAAATGGCGGTGCTAAAATGCCACATTGCATGCATTTCCATGGGGGATATTCAATTCATGGGGCCTATGAAGTACCTAATTATAATGCCAGCCATGGTTGTATTCGAGTATTACCCAGTGCTGCGAAATGGTTAAACGAAAATTTCGTCAGTATCGGTACTACCGTGATTGTAAAACCTTATAATTAATTTAACCCCTATCGCGAGCCCTCTTAATTAGTAGGGGGCTCGTTCTTCCTAAGCAAGGTATTTACGTAATAAATGATTAACTTGTTCAGGATCTGCTTTTCCCTTCGTTTGTTTTAATACTTGCCCCACAAAAAAACCCAATAATTTTTCTTTTCCTGCTCGGTAATCGGCTGCTTGTTGCGGGTAATTAGCGATGATTGCATGGATTATTTCATCAATGCCTTCTTCAGTATCAACTTGCTGGCAGCCTATTGATGCAATGAGTGCATCAATATCATCTGCTCCAGCTGTAAGACTTGCAAAAATAGCTTTCGCATTTTTTGCAGAGATGGTCTTGTCAGTAAGATGATTTAGCAAGCTTGCCAAATGATCTACTGATACAAGTGGGTTTTCAAATGTCATGCCTGCTTCATTGAGTGCTGCGGAATAAGTGCCTTTCAGCCAGTTAATGAGTATTTTTGTTGGTGCATGGGTTTTGCTTTGAACATCTTTAAAAAATCGGAACAGTGCAGGAGACGACAGTAAAAATTCAATATCTTCCGGCAAAAGACTATGGTTGGTTAGCAGATCAGCCCTGATTTGATTTGGTAAGAGCGGCATGTCCATTTCAACCTGTGCCAGATCGTTCTTGCTAATTTTTACCGGCAGTAAATCTGGATCAGGGAAATAACGGTAATCGTTTTCACATTCCTTCGTGCGTATGCTGTGTGTTGTGTCAGTTGCCGGGGAGTAAAGCCTTGTTTCCTGTAGTACGCTTTGCCCTGCTTCGAGTAAATCCTGTTGTCTTAATTGTTCATGCGCGATAGCTTTTTCAACAAAGCGAAACGAGTTTAGGTTTTTTAGTTCCGTGCGTGTGCCTAATTGTGGACAGTCCTTGCGCTTTAAAGAAATATTAACATCACAACGAAATGAACCCTCCTGCATATTGCCGTCACAAATGTCTAAAAAGCGCAGCAATTGATGAAGTGATTTCAAATAAGCGATTGTCTCTTCTGCTGAAAAAAGGCAGGGGGTGGTTACAATTTCAAGCAATGGGGTGCCGGCACGGTTTAAATCAATACCAGTGTATACCGGGTGGGCTTCATGCAATGATTTGCCTGCGTCTTCTTCTAAATGGGCGCGTTCAATGATTACCTTTTTACCTATATGGTGCGTTGTGTTGATTTCTAAATAACCATTGCTGATGATTGGACGCTGGAACTGGCTGATTTGATAGCCTTTAGGCAAGTCCGGATAAAAATAGTTTTTTCGTTCAAAATAGGATAAGTCATTGATTTCAGCATTCACTGCCAAACCAAACTTGATGGCCATGTACACTGCTTCACGGTTTAAAACGGGTAAAACACCGGGCAATCCCGCATCGATAAAACTGGTTTGTGAATTGGCTGGCGCACCATATTTCGTCGGGGCGGCTGAAAATAGTTTTGATTTTGTTTTTAATTGGGCGTGTACTTCAAGGCCGATTACTGTCTCCCAGCTCATGTAAAACCCCTTTCATCATTTGGTCTGGTTTGATGCCAGTCAGTGCATTGCTGATAATAATGTGCAAGATTAAGTAGGCGTGACTCACTAAAATGAGCACCCATCAACTGCATGCCAATGGGCAGGCCTGCGCTAAATCCTACTGGAATTGATAATGCGGGCAGGCCGGCCAAGTTTGCCGCTACAGTGAAAACATCTGCTAAATAGCGCTCGGTTGGGTTAGTGATTTTTTCACCTAATTTAAAAGCGCAAGTGGGGGTGGTAGGCCCTATGATCACATCTACTTGCGCTAATGCCGTTTGTAATTCATTTTGAATCATTCGCCTGACTTTTTGTGCCTGAACATAATAGTCATCAAAATAGCCGGAGGAGAGCACGTATGTGCCGGTAAGAATACGTCGCTTGACTTCTATGCCAAACGCTTCATGACGTGAGCGGGTAATTAGCTCGATTAACGAGTCAGCATGGGGCGTGCGATAACCAAAACGGATTCCATCGAAACGTGATAAATTGGAAGATGCTTCAGCACACGCGATAACGTAATAGCAAGGAACCCATAAGGGTTGCATACTCAAATTAAGCTCCACAATTTCAGCACCAGCTTGTTCAAAAACCTTAACCGCATCAGTAATGGCTTGCTGAATATTGCTATCGACCTGGGGTTGAAAAAAACACGTAGGTAAACCTATACGAAGAGGTGTTAGTGGCTTATTGAGAGCAGCAGGGTAGTCAGGTAATGGTTTATTAATGGAGGTTGAGTCATTTTCATCAAAACCTGCCATGGCTTGAAGGATGTAGGCGAGATCCTCGGCACTATGCGCCATTGGACCTGCTTGATCAAGGCTTGATGCAAAGGCAATCATGCCAAAACGCGAGGCTAAACCATAGGTTGGCTTTAGACCTGAAATACCACAAAAAGCTGCCGGTTGCCTGATTGAACCACCTGTATCAGAACCTGTGGCATACGGGATAAGGTTTGCCGCAATGGCAGAGGCTGAGCCGCCGGAAGATCCACCAGGGGTACGGTTGAGAGCCCATGGATTTTTTACATGCCCAAAATAGCTACTCTCATTAGCAGAGCCCATGGCAAATTCGTCCATGTTCGTTTTGCCAAGCAACACAGCACCTTGTTCCGCCAGGCGTTTGACGATAGTTGCCTGGTATGGAGAATGAAAATCGGCCAGCATTTTCGAACCACAAGTGGTGGGCATGGTTTGTGTACAGAAGATATCCTTATGTGCCATCGGGATACCTGTTAATGGCTTTCCATCGCCACGTATCAGTATTTTATCAGCATCAGCGGCGGCTGCCATTGCCTGTTGCTCATCTATCGTAATAAATGCGTTTAAAGTTTTGGCATTGCTAATGCGATTTAAAAAATGCTGCGTTAGCTCAGTACTTGATAGTTGTTGTTTTTGTAAAGCCTGAGTCATTTCGCGTAATGATAAGGTATGCATACGCTTATTTTCCTATGTCGATAACCTTTGGAACCAAGTAGAGATTATCAGCAAACAATGGGGCTATGTCTGCCAATTGTGAAACATTATTTTCTTCATTGACCACATCAGCGCGCAGGCGTTGTTCCAGGTCAAGAGGATGCAACAGTGGGGTGACTTGGCTGGTGTTTACCCCGCGTAACTGTTCAACAAAATCCATTATAGCCCCTACATCATGCGCCAACTGATTTGTGCTATTGGAGTCCATTTCTATATAGGCTAATGCAGCAATTTTTTTTAAATCATTTTTTGACGTAGACATCAAGTTTCCCAGGATGAAGAAAAACAATGATATATTCTACCTGAAGATACTGGTTTTTTCGCCACTTGATTTTTTTGTATGCAGCGCTTAGAAAAAGAGCAGGGCAAACGCATGTGTGCCTTAAAAAAGGTTACACATATCTTCGTGCAATAATATCGTAAAAATAGGTAGGGTGGGCAAAGGAACGTGAGTGACGTGCCCACCAAATTACGAAGCGCTGGTGGGCACGCTGTGCTTTGCCCACCCTACATGGTATTTTTTAAGCACACGTGCTCTCGCCCTGAGAAAAACAGTAGCAGTAAGTCTCGTGGTAGTATCTTCATGTACAATGGGTATAGACTTTGAAGAGGGTAAAATACCTAGCGAGAAATTTAAAAGCGTGTGCGTAGAAAATAATCTATTCAAAGTAAAACCAGGGAGCTAGTGATGTTAATGCAAAAAGAAAAATCATGTTTACTATTGGTGGATGTACAAGAAAAATTAACTCCTTATGTCATGGAACCCGACGCATTGACTGCACGCTGTCACTGGCTAATGCGCCTGGCCGGTGAGGTTGCGGTACCCTTACTTGTCAGTGAGCAATACCCACAAGGTTTGGGCCATACCATAGAACCATTGCAACCCCTTATTTCTGATAAATGCATCAGTAAGGTTCATTTTTCAAGCTATCGTGAACCCTCTTTTATCCAGCATTGGCAAGCTATCAATAAACAACAAGCAGTAATAGCCGGCATTGAGACCCATGTTTGTGTGTTACAAACTGCCATGGACATGAAAGATTCAGGCATGGATGTCTTTGTGGTGGTAGATGCTGTAAGTAGTCGGCATGAAATTGATCATAAATATGGATTAAAACGCATGAAACAGGCAGGTATTCATTTAGTTACTGCTGAAATGGTGTTTTTTGAGTGGCTAAGACAGGCGGGAACACCGGAGTTTAAGACGTTAAGTAAATCATTTTTACGCTGAATCATATAAGGAATTTTATGAAGCTTGATAATCATATTGCCATTGTTACAGGTGGGGCATCGGGGATGGGAAAAGCCTGTGTAAATGCGCTGAATGATAAAGGTGTGCGCGTTATTGTGTGGGATAAACAAGCAGACTCTGTTCCAGGTGAGGCGATAAGTTGTGATGTTAGCTCAGCCGCAGCGGTTGAGCAAGCCATGAAAGAGACGATCGTTCGCGCCGGTGTGCCAAGAATATGCATAAATTGTGCAGGCATCGCGCCTGCCCAGCGCATGGTTGGAAAGGAAGGTGCAATGCCTTTAGATGCGTTCAAACAAGTAATTGATGTTAATTTAATTGGCACATTTAATGTCATGCGAGTAGTCGCTGATGCAATGACGCGTTTACCATCAGTTGGTGATTCACAAGAGCGAGGCATTATCATTAATACTGCATCAATTGCGGCCTATGAAGGGCAGATTGGTCAAACGGCTTATAGCGCATCCAAAGGAGGCATTGTTGCTATGACCTTACCTGCGGCACGTGAATTGGCGCAGTTTGGTATCCGGGTGAACACGGTGGCACCTGGCTTGATTGCGACGCCGTTGTTATTAAATATGCCACAAGAGGTGCAAGACAGCCTGGCCGCGACCGTGCCTTTTCCCATGCGGCTGGGCAAGCCGGAAGAGTTTGCTGCCTTAGTGATTCACATTATTGAAAATTGCATGCTTAATGGTGAAGTCATCCGCCTGGATGGTGCATTGCGTATGCAGCCACGATAAACAGGTGATCAATATAGCCATCGGACATGAAAATCTTGCATCTTCATGTCCGATGGATCTAAATTGCATTTAAGCGATTTCAAGTTCTTCGGCTGATTTAATATACTGATGTTCACCAATTTCCTCTGCAATACGCTGACTATTGACATGATACCTGCCAGCTGCAATCTCTTCTTTGAGAAACTCAATTTTTGCATGATTTGTTTCTGGAACATCAAAAACCAAGGCCTTTAAAGCAGACATTTGCTTGGCAGTGTCGCTAAAATACAGGCTTTCCATAAACTCATTTGGCATGTCAGTGGTGTTGATTTCTTGTGAATGTATGTCAGTATTCACATCATTAATTTGCTTAGCCATAGCATCATCCTCAATAATGTCCACCATTGTTATCGTCTTCTTTACTGAAATCTTTAGAAAAAATTATATAATTATCTTTATAAGATAGTAACTGCTTTCCTTCCCTAACAACGGCCATGTTTTGTGGCATGGCTATGGGAAGTCGGGCTTGCGTGGTCAGTTATAAAAGATAAATCAAGCTAGTGAGACGTTAAATATAATGGATAAACTAAATCGAGCATTTTACGAACGAGATACAATCGAGGTTGCCAACGATCTGTTAGGCAAGCACCTTGTTCACCTGGAAAATGGCATTCAGCGTGTTGGGAAAATTGTTGAAGTTGAAGCGTATTTAGGCCAGCATGATTTGGCTTGCCACTCCTCAAAAGGGCTGACAAAGCGCACGCAAGTGATGTTTGGACCAGCAGGGTATGCGTATGTCTATCTTATTTATGGTATTTATCATTGTGTAAATGTTGTAACGGAAAAAGAGGGGCAAGGTGCTGCTGTTTTAATACGTGCTGTTGAGCCACTCTTGAACATAGCAATCCGCACGCAAGGGCCTGGTCTTTTATGCAAGGCAATGGGAATTGATAAGCGCTTAAATGGACACGATCTTTTAAGTGATGATTTTTTTATTACAACATGCCCTGATCAATTGCCGATGACCATTATTAAGAAGCCGAGAATAGGCGTGCATTATGCTAAGCACTGGGAAAAGCGATTGCTTAGATTTTATATTAAAAACAACCCGTATGTTTCCAGGCGTTGATTTGTTTGACCACGTCTTGCGAAAATTTCTTTTATCGCCCTAATATAGCCTTAAGAATTTATGTGTATAATTTGTACAATAAGTGCTTTGTTAATCTGTTGCACTAGGGTCTGTTGACAATTCATTTTGCGAAGCGAAAATTTGAATGATTGAGCACCATGTTGTGTTTGAATGAGGCGAATAGCCAGCCCTATTTAACGAATTCAAACGCAATATGGTGCCAATCAGTCGAAT
>Ga0209024_1001732_pt1 | contig 15934 bp, 8 predicted proteins | sample AutmiccommunBRH5_FD_187380 | JGI IMG/M metagenome (GOLD analysis project Ga0209024, IMG submission 187380) | Deep subsurface microbial communities from Mt. Terri, Switzerland - Autotrophic microbial communities BRH/5 (SPAdes) (version 2) | ecosystem: Environmental > Aquatic > Deep subsurface >...
GGATGGTGTAGGCCTTGACCGGCAGCTTGCGGTCCAGCTGCGCCTGAATAGTGCGCAGCGACTCATTGCGCCGGCTGAGCAACAGCACTGCGGTGCGTTCGCGGCTTTGCCGTTCGGCCGCATGGGCACATTGCGCGGTGATCGCCTCGATCAGCTTCGGCAGGCCCTTGTTCAGCTCGAAACCGGTGATCAGCTTTACCCCGTGGTCGCCCGGCAGCGTCGGCTTACATGGCCGGCTGGTCTTGGCCTGCTTGAACTGTACGCCGGCCAGCACCGCCTCGCCATCGCGGATCACCGGCTCGATGGAGCGGTAGTTGGTTTCCAGCAGCAGCGTCTCGCTGCCCTTCGCGCCGCGCCGCGGAAAGTACTTGTCGAAGTCCATGAACAACTCCGGCGAACTGCCGCGCCAGCCGTAGATCGACTGCCAGTCGTCACCGATAGCCATCAGGCTCGGGCCGGCCTTCTGTCGCGCCAGCTGGCGATGCAGCGCTTGCAGCCATTGGACGATCTGCGGGGAAATGTCCTGAAATTCGTCGATCAGCAAATTTTCGAACGGCACGAGGCAGGCCTGCGGCATATCCGAGCCTGAGGCCAGGCGCTCGGTGAGCTGTTGAAAGGCCTCGTTGAAGGTCAGCAGCCCCTGCTCACGCAGCGCGGCCCTGAAGTAGCCATGGAAGCTCACCAGCGCTTCGACGAAATCCCGCTCGCGCGGCGCACACTGCAGCCTGCCCGGCTGCAGCTGATCAATGCGAATGCCGATGCTCTCGATAAAGCCTGCCTGGGCATAGAAGGCCTCGTACAGCGGCAGCGGCGTGAACTCGCCGGCCAGGGTGAAGGTATCGCCGGGCGCTTTCGGGGCAGCGCGCTTGCCCTGTTCGCTTTCGGTTGGCGGCGCAGGCAGGTCGAGCAGTCGATGCACCAACTCACGGAATGTCGCCTGTTCGGCGTAACACTGCTGATAGGCCTGCTTGAGCAGGCGAACTTGCGCCGGACGCAGGCGTCCGGTGGCTAGCGGGTTATCCGGTTCGTCCGCCGCGGCGGCCTTGTCGTCCAACTGCTCGAACCACACCGGCCGGCTCAGCACTTCACGCGCCAGCTGCGCCATGGCCGAATGGAAGGTGCGTACGCACTGGCGCGCCTGCTGTGCATCGAACGGCACCTGCCAAAAGCCGAGCACGCGCACCAACTGTTCGCGCAGCTGCGCGCAAGAGGCGTTGGTGAACGAGATGACCGTCAAGCGTCCGGGCTCGATGCCCATGTGGCAGAGCATGAACACCACCCGCAGCAACAAGGTGGTGGATTTGCCGGAACCGGCGCCGGCGAAGATTCGCGTCACCGGGCTGCGACTGAGGATCATCGCCCATTGCTCTTCCGACGGTGCACTGACTATGCCGGCGGCCACCGCCTGCTCGACGCGTTCGCGCATGGCCTGGACCTGAGCGTCATCCACTTTCAGCTGTGCCGCGGCGTAGATCCCCTGCGCTGCCGTCCCGCGCGGCTTGGCGGCAGCACGCGCCGGCCCCTCCGAGGTGCTCTTCGGCTTGGCCTTGGCTGCAGGTTTGCCCTTGCGCTTGGCGGTCGCAGCCTTGTTCGCCTTGCCGGGCGCAGTGCCCCAGCGACGAAACAACAACTCGTCCTCTTCGCGCAGATGGGCCGAGGTACGTGGAAAACAGCGCTGCAGCACCCCGGCGACCAGGGCCCTGTAGCGCTTGACGGCAGAAAGCATCGGAAATCACCGTGGGCATTGCATATCGTTGATATGGTACGGGTTTTTCCCTGTACCCTGGCCGCTGCCAGGACGAACAGCAGCGAATGGAGGCATCAATCGCCTGCATCGCCGGCACGACTTCTTGGGCAATCGGCTGTCCGAGCTGAACCAGCTCTGATCTGGATAACCCTGCCCTGCCTTCACACCGGATACGGATCGCTACTGATGGACCCAGCAGCACACCCCGCGCCTGACGTCTCAAGCCATGTATTCCTCCCCGACGGCGGCGAACTCGGCGCACTGATTCGTCGCTTCGACTGGTCGCAAACGACGCTGGGGCCTCTGGCTGGCTGGCCGGCAAGCCTGAAGACCGTCACCGCCATGCTGCTGCTTTCGCCGACGCCCATCGTGCTGCTCTGGGGCGAGCGCGGCATCATGATCTACAACGACGCCTATTCCGTGTTCGCCGGCAGCCGGCACCCGCAGTTGTTGGGCTCGGAGGTGCGCGAAGGCTGGCCGGAAGTCGCCGATTTCAACGACAACGTCATGAAGGTCGGCCTGGCAGGCGGCACGCTTTCGTACAAGGATCAGGAGCTGGTGCTGTACCGCAACGGCCGTCCTGAGCGTGCCTGGATGAATCTGGACTACTCGCCGGTGTTCGACGATCAGGCGCAGCCGGCCGGTGTCATCGCGCTGGTCGTGGAAACCACCGAACGGGTACTGGCCGAACGAGAGCTGCAGGGCCAGCAGGCACGCCTGCAAGAGATGTTCGAACAGGCACCGGGGCTGATGGCGATGCTGCGCGGCCCCGAACACGTTTTCGAGATGGCCAACCCGGCCTATCTGCGGGTGGTGGGCGAACGCGACGTCATCGGCAAGCCGGTGCGCGAGGCGCTGCCCGAAGTCGAGCGGCAGGGCTTCATCGACATTCTCGACCGGGTCTATCGCAGCGGCACCGCCTTCGTCGGCTCCGGTATCCGCATCGGCCTGCAGCGTACCCAAGGCGAAGCAGAGGAAGAGCGCCTGCTGGATTTCGTCTTCCAGCCGGTGACCGATGCGAATGGCAATGTTGCCGGGATCTTCGTCGAAGGCTATGACGTGACCGAGCGCGCCGAGGCCGAACAGGCCCTGCGCGAGAACGAACAGCGCCTGCGCTTTCTCGATGCGCTGGCCAAGGAAACCGCCCGCAGCGTCGACGCCGACGCCATCCTGACCACCACTACACGCATGCTCGGCGAGCATCTGGGCCTGTCCAGCTGTGCCTATGCCGACATGGACCCCGACCAGGACGGCTTCACCATCCGCGGCGACTGGGCCGCGCCCGGCTGCACCAGCATCGTCGGACGCTATCGGTTGGAGGCATTCGGCAAACTGGCGGTGACGAAATTGCGTGGAGGTGAAGCCTTCATAGTCGACGATCACTGCGCGCAGTTGCCTGCTGCCGAAGCCGCCAGCTTCCAGCAACTCGACATCGCGGCGACCATCTGCCTGCCGCTGGTCAAGGAAGGCCGGTTGACCGCGCTGATGGCCATTCACGACCGCGTGCCCCGCGTATGGAGCGCCTGCGAGCTGGCCCTGCTCAGGGAAGTCACCGATCGCTCCTGGGCGCACATCGAGCGTGTGCGCTCCGCTGCGGCGGTCCGGCAGCGCGAGCAGTGCTTCCTGGAACAGCTCGAAGCCAAGGTCGCCGAGCGCACGGCGGCGCTGGCCCGCAGCGAGGCGAACATCCGTGCGGTGCTGGAAACCTCGCACCTGTACAAGGCGATGCTCGCACCGGACGGTTCGATTCTCTACGTCAACGCCACGGCACTGGCCGGCATCGACGCACGCTTCCATCAGTTGGCGGGCACGCCGTTCTGGGACTCGCCCTGGTTCAGTGCCACCCCCGGCATGCCGGAAGCGATGAAGGCGATGACCCTGCGCGTCGCGGCCGGCGCCACCGAGCACGGCACCATGACACTGAACATGCCGGGCGGCACGCGCACGTTCGACTTCTCCATGCGCCCGGTGCTGGGTGACGACGGTACTGTCGTCGCCCTGGTCCCCGAGGCCCTGGATATCAGCGAGCGCGTCGCCGCCGAGCAGACGCTGCAACAGCTGCACAAGATGGAAGCGCTGGGCAACCTCACTGGCGGCATCGCCCACGACTTCAACAATCTGCTCATGGCCGTGCTCGGCAGCCTGGAGCTGCTGCGCAGGCGCATGCCGGCCGATCCGGCCCTGCTGCGCCTGGTGGACAACGCCCGCGCTGGTGCCGAACGCGGCGCCTCGCTCACGGCACGCATGCTCTCGTTCGCGCGCAAGCAGGAACTGCACAAGACGCCGATCGATCTGCGCCAGTTGATCCAAGGCATGCAGGCACTGCTGCTCAGCTCGCTCGGCCCGACCATCCAGCTGGAGGTGGAGCTGCCGCAGCGACTGGCGCGGGTCAAGACCGATCCCAACCAGCTGGAAACCGCCCTGCTCAACCTCGCCGCCAACGCGCGCGACGCCATGGCCGGCGAGGGCCGCATTCTCATCGTCGCCGAACAGGTGACGCTGCCCGGCGAGCAGCACGGCCTGGCCGCCGGGCGCTACGTTCGCCTGAATGTCAGCGACAGCGGCACCGGCATGGACGAGACGACGCTCAAGCGCGCGGTCGAGCCGTTCTTCACCACCAAGGGCGTCGGCAAGGGCACCGGTCTCGGCCTGTCGATGGTGCATGGCCTGGCCGAGCAATCCGGCGGGCGGCTGGTGCTGCGCAGCAGCCCGGGCGCCGGCACCACCGCGCAGATCTGGCTGCCAGCACTGGAGGACGAGCCAGCCGCGGAACCGACTCACAGCTCGTCACCGCATGACCTCCCGCGCAGAACCATGCGTCCGCTGTCCGTGCTGGCCGTGGATGATGACGAGCTGGTGCTGTTCGGCACCGCCGGCATGCTCGAAGCCGCCGGCCACCACGTCTTGACGGCGCGCTCCGCTGTGCAGGCGCTGGAGCTGCTGCAGGTGGCGCAGATCGACATGCTCATCACCGACCACGCCATGCCGCTGATGAGCGGCGCGCAACTGGCTGCCGAGGTACGGGCAAGCCGGCCGGAGCTGCCGATCCTGCTGGTGTCCGGTTATGCCGAACTGCCATCGGCCACCCCAGCGCTGCCGCTGCAGCGACTGGCCAAGCCCTTCACCCAGGACCAGCTGCTCGACTCCATCGAGCAGCTGCGTGGCGGCTCCTGAACAGGCGGCGCCGGCACTGCCATCAGCTGCCGATCACACCGCCGTCGTCCTTGGTGATCAGCACCGTGGACGAGCGCGGGCGTGACTGGCCGTCGCTGGCCGGAAAGCTCAGCCCCGGGTGCTGCACGTTGATCCACATGGCGCGATAGTCCGGGCTCCAGGTGATTCCGGTGATCTCGCAGCCCCGTGGCCCGACCAGGAAACGCCGCACCTCGCGCGTTTTCGGATCGGCGCAGAGCAGCTGATTGGTGCCCATGGCCTGCATCGCCGATTCGTCATCGTCGAAATCGGTTTCGATCCACAAGCGCCCGTCACGATCGAAGGCCAGCCCGTCCGGCGAGGAAAAGCAGTCGCCGTCGATGGTGCCGATCAGGTTGGCGGCAACCGGTTGGCCCTGGGCATCTCGCGCACCACGGCGCTCGCCGGCGAGCAGGAAGACTTCCCACTGGAAACGCGTCGCCGCCGGGTCGCCACCCTCTTCCTGCCAGCGCAGGATCTGCCCGTGCAGGTTGTTCGGTCGCGGATTGGCCTTTTCCAGCGGCTGCTTGGTGCCGCGCGCATCATTGTTGGTCAGGGTGACGTAGATCTCGCGGGTATCGGGATGCACTGCGACCCACTCCGGCCGATCCATCGGCGTCGCGCCGGCGCGGTCGGCGGCGGCGCGGGCGTTGAGCAGCACCTCGGCCTGGCTGGGGAAGCCGTTTTCCGCGGTCAGGCCATGCTCGCCGTGCACCAGCGGCAGCCACTGGCCACTGCCGTCGGCATCGAAACGCGCGACATACAAGGTGCCCTCATCCAGCAAGCGGCGGTTGGCCGCGTCCGCACCGGGCACGAAACGGCCGCTGGGAACGAACTTGTAGACGTACTCGCCCTTGGTGTCGTCGCCCGAGTAGAACGCCATGCGCCCGTCCTCGCCCAGCGACAGCACCGAGCACTCGCGGCAGTAGCGGCCGAAGGCGGTGCGCTTGACCGGCGCGCTCTGCGGGTCGAACGGATCGACCTCCACCACCCAGCCAAACCGGTGCGGCTCGTTGACGAAGCCGCCATGGGGATGGCCTGCCTGCGGCGTGGCATCGAAACGCGGATCGACCGTGCCCCAGCCGTAGAGCTTGCTCATGCCGCTGCCGGCGATGCCGTAGCGGTTGTGCGAGATGCGCGCGGCAAGATCGTCGGCGTCGTGGTTGACGAAGTAGTTGTGCCAGTTCTCCTCGCAGACCAGATAGGTGCCCCAGGGCGTGAAGCCGCTGGAGCAGTTGTTCAGCGTGCCGAGCACCCTCTTTCCTTCCGGGTCGTCCATGGTCTGCATCGCTGCATGGCCGGCCAGCGGCCCGGCAATGGCCATCGGCGTCATGCCGGAAATGCGGCGGTTGTAGCGTGAACCCATCACCCGCTGCCATTCGCCCTGCGCATCCTTGCGCACCTCGATGACACTCAGGCCATGGGCCGCCTGCTCCTTGCGCACCTGTTCCAGCGGGCGCCGGCCATCGACCACGGCGATGCCTTCTGGATGCAACGTCGGGTTGACGTACTCGTGGTTGATGGCCAGCAGGCCGCGGCTGTCGGGCGCGTCGGGGAACGGGAAAAAATGCATGCCGTCATGGTTGTCGCCGGCCTGCCTGAGCTGGGCTTGCCAATCGTCGCTGGCATCCGGCTGCCACTCGGGTGCGTCGGCATGCACCGGATCGCCCCAGGAGAAGAACACCCGGGCGCTGTAGCCCGGCGCCACCTCGACACGGTCGAAATGCGGGTCGAGCTGGGTCGGGATACCTTCGAAGCCGAGCAGCGAATCGCCCCGGGTCGCGGCTCGCGCGCCGGCCATCCCGCCGCCGAGAAAGGCGATGCCGGCCAGGCCGAGCCCACCCTTGAGCAGCCCGCGCCGGCGGTGATCGATCGCCTGCTGCAGCGGCACGTTGCCGCTCGGATTGACCGGTTGGTCGTCATGAGCACCCACGCTCGCGTGAAAATCGGTGAAATCCTGTTTCATCGAAAACGGTTCCTGAGTCGTAACGGCATCATTCGATGCGGTAATGGAAGGTGTTCTTTACGTCGGGCACGGCAACCGCGCGGCCTTCGACGATGCGCGGCTGGTAGCGAAAGCTCTTGGCGGCGGTGAGTGATGGGCGGATGAACAGCGGATGGCAGTCGCCGACCACTTCGGGCGAGCGCACGCGCCCCTGCACATCAACCGTGTAGCTGACCGTGCAGGAACCCTGAAGCCCGGAGTCCAGCGCCCGTTGCGGGTAGACCGGCGGCTTCTTGGCAATCGGCAGGTATTGCCGGCTGGCTGCCTCGGCCGCTGCAGCCTGTCGTGCGCGCTCAGCCGCTTCCGCGCGCGCCGTTGCCTCGGCTTCGCGCGCCGCCTGCAACCGTGCCTCTTCCTGAGCCATCCGTTCCCGCTCCTGTGCCTGTTCCTGGCGGCGTTGCTCGTCGCGCTGACGCTGCTGTTCGCGCTGGCGTTCCAACTGCTCGCGCTGCTGCTTCAGCTGCTCGGCCTTGCGCTCCTCTTCGGCGCGCTTGAAGGCCAGCTCGGCCTGCTCGAGTCGCTGCTGCTGGGCGTGGGTATCGACCTGTGGCTCGCGCGGCGGCGGTTCGACCGCGGGCTCGACGGGCGGTTCGACCGGCACTGCGCTCTCGGTTGGCGCCGGCGGCGGCAGGCTGATCAACTGGGTCTGCATCACCTGGGTGGCGACCGGCATTTCCAGCGCTGGCGACCAGCTGCCGAGCAACAGCGCTAACAGTCCGGCGTGCATCCCGAGGGTCAGCAATGCAGCCCCGGCCGGACCGATCCACTGTCGCGGGACAACTTCGCTGCCATGCGCGGCGGGCGTGCTGAAGGTCATCATCACGGCTGCCCGACTCCGGCCGGCGACTCGGTGATCAGCCCCAGGTTGACCACCCCGCCGCGCTGCAGCTCGGCGATACCGGCAACCACGCGACCGTAGTCCGCCGCCTCGTCGGCACGGACATAGACCTGGGTGTCGCCGCGCTCGGCGATGATCGCGCCGACCTTGGCCTGCAGCTCGGCAAGGTCGACGGCGCTGTCGGTCTGGTTGTCGATGTCCAGCTCGCTGCCCAGGTTCCAGTAGAAGCCGCCATCGGCCTTTACCGAGAGCGTGAGGATCTGCCGCTCGTTCTCCACCGGCAGCGCTTCGGCTGCGACCTTGGGCAGCTCGATCTTGACGCCCTGCACCAGCATCGGCGCGGTGACCATGAAGATCACCAGCAGCACCAGCATCACGTCGATGTAGGGCACCACGTTCATTTCCGCCTTGGGCCCGTGTTTGTGCTGTGGTTTGACCAGCATGAAGGCGTCCTCCTCAGGCGGCTGCGGCGACGTTGGGTGAAGCGGCGTGCAGGCGCCGATGCAGGCGCGCCTGTAGCTCGTTGCCGAAGGCGTAGTAACGGCCGACCAGCGTCTGCCCACGGGCAGCGAAGCGGTTGTAGGCCATCACCGCGGGAATCGCCGCGAACAGGCCGATGGCCGTGGCGATCAGCGCTTCGGCGATGCCCGGCGCGACGGTCGAGAGCGTCGCCTGCTGCACCTGCGACAGGCCGAGGAAGGAGTTCATGATTCCCCACACGGTACCGAACAGGCCGATATAGGGGCTCACCGAACCCACGGTCGCGAGAAACTGCAGGCCCTTTTCCAGACGTTCCTCCTGCTCGGCGACGGCCACGTAGAGGCTGCGCTCGACACCCTGCGCCACCACATCCGGCGCGATCCCCGGCTGGCGTTGCAGCTGGGCGAACTCGCCGTAACCGGCGAGGAAGATGCGCTGCAGCGCGGCCTCGTCCGGCAACGGCTGCGCCTGGCCTTCGCGATAGAGCTGGGCAAGATCGCCGCCCTGCCGGAAGCGCTGCAGAAAGCCGCGCTGCAGGCGTTCGGCGCTGCGCAACGCCACGCTGCGACGGATGATCAGGTACCAGCTCGAAACCGAGGCCAGGACCAGAATCATCATCACCGCCTGGACCACCAGGCTGGCTTCGCTGATCAAACCCCAGATGGACATGTGCTCGAGAGTCGTTTGCATGAATCGTTTCCTCCTGCCCCGACTGGGGCAGCTGCTATTGGATGGCGGGTCGGTTAGCGGGCGATGACGTCAATCCAGACCCAGCGCATCGGCGATCGCCGACCAGGGCAGGTACTTGTAGTTCTGCGTCCCCTCGGGCATGCGCTTGCGGCCGTCCTGCACCACCAGCATTCCGCGGTTCCAGATGCCGCCGAGGTTGGCCGAGGTGACTTCCAGCCCATCGGTCTCGGACGCTCCGTCGATGCCGCGCTCGGCGTTCAGGCCGATGCGGAAGGCGCCGCGCACGGCGTAGGGAGCCTGGGCATCGAGCACCACGTAGCTGTCGTTGCCCTGACTGGAAATCACCAGGTAGTCGCCGCGCTCGCCGTGGTAGATAGCCAGACCTTCGATGTCGTCGTAGACCGGCCCGCCGACACCGATGATCTGCTCCGGCACCGCCGGCACATCGGCGCGGGCATCGACCACCCACACCGCGACGTCTTCCTCGCCGACGAACAGCCGCTCGCTGCGGTCGTCGGCCACGCAGCCCTCGGGCTGACTGTCCAGCTTGAAGCGCCGCACCAGCTCGCCACGCGGCTGGCCGGAGCTGCCATCGAGGCGGTACTGCAGGAAGGTGCCGTCCTTGTCGTTGGCGATGGCGTAGGTAGTGCCCTGGCGATCCTGGAACATGCACAGGCCATAGATTTCGCTCAGCGGCGTGGCGACCTCGCCGACATCGCGGAGCACCCCGCTCGCCCGGTCGATGGCGAACAGGTGCAGGCTGTTGTGATCGCGATTGCTGGCCACGGCCAGGTCCACGCGCTTGCTGCCAAGGCGGAAGCCGCTGCGCACATCGACGTTGTTCAGCCGGCCGGCGCGCAGGTCCTGCACCTGACGGCCGTCCAGGTCGTACACCATCAGGCCGCCCTTCTTGTCGGTGCCGAGCACACGACTCTGCGCCGGATCGCGCGGATGGACCCAGATCGCCGGATCATCGGCGGCATCACCCAGGCTCGGCACCGGGCCGGTCTCCACCGCGGCCGGCAGGCTGACGATCGGCTCGGCTTGCGACAGCGCGGTCGGTTGCCAGGCCAGACGGGCCGACTGCAGGCCGCGTTCGTCCGCCAGCAGCAGCTCGACGCCCTCGGCACCGCGGCGCGCGCTGATGCGTTCCGGTTCGTCGAAACCGTCCAGTGCGATGACCTCATCGGCTTGCCAGCCGGCTTCGTTCTGCCGGTACAGATGCAGCACCGAGGCTTCGGGATCGAGCGCCAGCAGTCCGCCCGGCACCAGGGTCATGCCCGCTGCGGCATGGGCCAGGCTGCCGAACGGCTGGCGCAGATCGACCGGCTCGCGCTGCAACGGCGCCTCGGCGTCGGCCGGGTAACGCCAAAAGCCGACGGACTCCTCGTTGACATAGAGCTGCCCACTGGCATCGTCCGTCTGGCAGAAGGCGCTCTGCGGCGGCAGGCTGAGCCCGCGCACCCGCCGCGCCTCATTGAGCAGGCGGCCCTGACTGCCGACCAGCCATTGCTCGCCGACGCCCTCCTCACCGAGCAGAAACACGAAGTCGTTGTGCGCGCTGTCGCGGTACAGGCACAGCCCCTCGATGGCGAATGCGGTGCGCGGCAGGTACAGCGGCTGGCTCCAGGCACGCGCGGCATTCAGGCCGATCAGCATCGCCTGCTGGCGCTTGCGCTCGACCGTGGCGAGCAGCAGGCCCTGGCGGTCGACGCGATGGTCCAGTCCTTCGAAGCGCCCGGCGTGGCGCGCCAGGCTGTTACCGGCGGCGTCCAGCAGCTGCAGGCCCTGGTCATCGACCTGGACACGGTCGGCGCCGGTCCAGGGGGTGTCGCCGTTTAGCAGCTGGGCGTACTCGAGGCCGGCCAGCAGCGGTTCGCTGATGTTCAGCTGGGCCGACTTCGCCGGTGTATCTGGTTGCGTGGACTGGCAGGCCGCCAATGCGATGCACAGGCCGAGCAGCATGGTTTTGGGTAATGCGTTCATGGTGTATCCATTCAGGCTGCCGCCTGCCGGCGCCCGACCGAAAAGGGGAACGGCGGGCACCGGAGCGGCATGGGGTCAGAAGTGGGTGAGGGTCAGGCCGAGCTTGTAGGTCGGGCCGTACTCTTCGTACTGGGCGTTGTAGGCGCGGCGGCCGCTGTAGACGTAGTAGGACTCGTCCGTCAGGTTCAGCGCCTCGAAGGTCAGCTGCAGGCTCGGCGTGATGAAGTAGCCCGCCTTGAAATCGACGAACAGCTGATCGTCGACGTACAGGTCGTGCGCCTCGTCGTCGATGCCAGCCACCTCGTAGAGGTAGTCCGACTTGTAGTTCGCAGCCAGGCGCAGGTTGAGCCGGTCGTTTTCCCAGCCGAGCATCAGGTTGCCGACCGTGTCGGAGTGGTTCGGCAGGTCGATGCTGCGCTGCATGCCCTGCCCTTCGATGTCCGCGTCGGACTGACTGAAGGTGGCGTTGGCGCCCAGCAACAGACCGTTCCACGGCGCCGGCAGCCAGTCGAGCTTCTGCGAGTAGGCCAGCTCCAGGCCGTAGAGCTTCGCGCTGCTGCCATTCTGATAGCTGAGCGCTTCGTCGAACGCGGCCCACTGGCCGGTGCCGGCCAGATCGGTGTTGTAGATGAAGTTATCGATGTCCTTGTAGAACAGGTACGCCGACACCACGCCGGCGCGGCCCATGTAGTGCTCGATGCCGAGGTCGTAGTTGATCGATTCCAGCGGCTTGAGATCGGGGTTGCCGAACTCAGCGTCGTTGCCGTCGACGACGAAACCGGGCGCCAGCTGGCCGAAGGTCGGGCGCACCACGCTGTTGGTCCAGGCGGCACGGATCATGGTGTCGTCGGTCAGTTGGTAACGCAGGTGCAGCCCCGGCAACCAGTGGTCATAACGACTGCTGCTGGAGATCGACTCGAACTGGTCATCGCGCAGGCCGGTGCCCTTGGCGCGAAAGCGCGTGCCCTCGTAGCGCAGGCCGGCGATGACGCGCCAGCGGTCGATATCCACGGTGTTCATCAGGTAGGCGGCGTTGATGTCCTCGTGCATGTCGAAGTCATTGATGCGCGACTCCTCCTCGTCGTAGAACTCGCTGGCATCCAGACCGCCAATCGCGCCCTCGATGGCCGAGGCACTGATGCCCGGGCCGAAGCGGCCGAGCGCATAGTCGACGTTGCCGCCCTGAAAGTCGGCCAGAGTCAGGTCGTCGAAATCGTCGTATTTCCAGACCTCGTTATCGTTGTCCTTGTGCCGGCGGCTGAGCTTGCCGCCGAACTTGGCCTGCGCGGCGTAACCCTGGATGTCGTACTCGCGCGCCAGGTCCAGGCGGATGTTCTTCTCGCGGTCGCGGGTGTCGCTTTTCTCCCACTCCACTTCATCCAGCTCGAAGGACGCCGGGTCGTAGAAGGACGAATCGATCGTCAGGCGGGGCTTGCGGCTGCTGGAAAAGCCGGCATCGGCAAAATCGCCCTCGAAAGTCGCGCTGGCAATACCGCCCGGATTGCGCTCGCGCGACTGGCTGTAACCGGCCTGCCCGCTCAGGGTCCACAGGCCCATCATGCGTTCACCGCCGAACACGTAGGACTGCACGGTCTGGGTGTCCTCACGGGACTTCAGCTCGCGCCAGCCCTCGGCGTCACCGGTCTCACCCGGCAGCTGCGAATCCTCGAAGGCAACACCGGCGGCGTTACGCGTTTCAGTGTCTTTGAAGCGGCTGTACAGCGTGCGCAGGTAGTAGCTGCTGACATCGTCCGGCTTGTAGTCGAAGTTCAGCCCGAAGCCGGTGCGCTCTCGGGTGATCTCGTAGTCGCGCTGCTCGAGTTCCTCCAGCCGCGCGCCGTCGTCGGCGAAGTCCCACTTGCCGCCGGTCTCGACGTTGTCCGAGCCGAAGTCGCGCTCCTGCCAGCTGACGGCTGCGGCGACACCGAAATTGTCGACGCCATCGCCCAGGCTGAAGCGGTCGCTAATGGCGCCGGAGAATTTCGGGCTGGTCTTGTCAACGTTGTCGTCATAGCTGCCCTCGCCGCTGAGGCTGTAGAACAGCCCGTCATGGTCGAAGGCCGACAGGCTCTGTACCTCGATGGTGCCGCCCAGGGAATTGGCATCCATGTCCGGCGTCAGCGTCTTGACCACCGACAGCGACTGCACCAGCTCCGATGGCAGCACGTCGAGCGCCACGGCACGGCGATCGCTCTCCGGCGATGGGACCAGGGTGCCGTTGATGGTGACGCTATTCAGATCCGGCGCGATGCCGCGCACGCTGACGAAACGCCCTTCGCCCTGGTCGCGCTCGACCGAGATGCCCGGAATGCGCTGCAGCGCCTCGGCGGCATTGTCGTCCGGCAACTGGCCGATGCCGTCTGCATGCACCACGCTCTTCACGCTGTCGGAATTGCGCTGGTCCTTCAGTGCTTCGTCGATGCTGACCGCCTGGCCGATGACTTCGACGTGCTCCATGACAAGCGGCTCCTCGGCCCACGCCGAACCGGCGCTGACGGCCAGGGCCAGCAGGCTGATGCGGAATCCTGCATGGCGGATGCCGCTGCGGTATGTGCTCATGAACAATCCCCCGAACGGTGTTTACCGGGTCCATCCCGGAACTGCAGCGGACGGTAGGTGGGGGATATGGCGGTTCTGTGACAGGAGGTTCGGGGAGGGCTTGGAACAGGGGGTTTTCGGGGATTTTGCGAGCGGGATTGAGCTGATATGACCTGGTGTCAGGGCGGGCATAGGCTAGTCAGACGGCTAAATAGAGCACTTCATTTTCTGCCTACCCCAAGCATCTGCTGATGGCTCTCACCTCCTCTGGAAAAATCCAATCATCGATTTTGCCACGCCTCGGCTGCTGCCTGTTCCAGATGCACGACCATCAAGATGACGGAAGAGCGCCAGTCCTTTTTCCGAGTGTTCCGATACTTTTGTTTCGCGCTGCTGCGCGAGTCCCTTTTGGCAGTCGCCCCAAAAGGGACTCGCCCAGCAGGGCGAAACCCAGCTATCAAGCAACTCCCTAATTCGCCTGGTGCCAGTTCCCCCAAAAAATCCCTGAGCCAATTCAACCCCCACCCCATTCATCCAACCGTCACATCCATCTGTTTCCGTGCCCTCACGCACTGGCGCGATCCCTCGCCACGGAGACCCGATGAAATCCCTCCTCAAACTCCACACCCTCACCCTCCTCGGCCTCGCCCTGGCTGCCAACGTCGGTCTGCAGCTGCTCCTCGCCGTCGGCCAGCTCAAATCCTGGGGCGAGATCGACTGGATGGACGTTGTCGGTGAAGGCGGTTGCGCCGCCCTCGCCCTCGCCTGGCTGATCATGCTGCTGCACAGCCGCCCGGCCGGCCGGGTGACGCGGTTGCTGGCGCTGGGTCTGGCCTGTATCTGTTTTTCCTGGTGGATGGACCTGCTCGACGAATTCATCCAGATCCCCGCCAACATCGCCTGGGACAATTGGCTGGAAACCGCGCCCATGCCGGTCGGCCTGATCCTGCTGACGTTCGGCATCTACCACCTGAACCAGGAGCAGCGCGCCATCAACGCGCAGATGCACAAGCGCGAGCGACTGTTTCGCGAGCATCGCCTGTTCGACAACCTGACCCCGCTTGGCACCGCCGAGTACCTGCGTCGGCAACTGGACTCGGCCCTGCGCCAGGCCGCCGACGAGCAAAGGCCGCTGTCGCTGCTGGCGGTGGACCTCGACGAGTTCAGCCGGGTCAACCAGCGCTACGGTCAGGAAGAAGGGGACCTCGTGTTGCAGGCCGTGGCGCAGTTGCTGGTGCTCAACCTGCGCCATCAGGACCTGCTCTGCCGCCTCGCCGGGGATCGCTTCGTCGTGCTGCTGCCCGATACCGCCGAACAACAGGCGCGGCAGCTCGCCGAGGAGTTGCAGACCGCCGTCGCCAGCCTCGCGCACAAGACCCGCCAGCACGGCGAGCGCCTGCATCTGCGCGCCAGCACCGCGGTGGTGATGGCCTTCGACGACGATGCCGAGCAGCTGCTCAAGCGCCTCAACCTCGGTTTGGCCAAGGCCAAGCAGTCCCTGCCACGCTGCGCCTGAGGCGACCATGGAAAGCCCGTTACGCTGGTACGAATGGGACACCCGCTTCATCGCCGCGCACCACCAACCGGCGGTGTTGCTCGACCTGGCGCTCTCGCGCGGTATCGACAGCCATGCGCTGCTGCGCGGCAGCGGGCTGTTCTACGAGGACGTCGCCAGCGGCCGTGCCCGCGTCAGCCCGGAGCAGCTGCTGACGCTCATCGGCAATACCGAGCGCTTGTTGGGCGCTGCGGACAGCAGCTTTCTGTTCGGCCAGCGCTTGCTGCCCGGGCACTACGGCGAAGTCAGCCTTGCCTTGGCCAACGCCGGCAACCTCGAACAGGCGCTGGAGCGGCTTAGCCAGTTCCGCGCCCTGCTCTGCCCGCTGCTGGCGCCGAGGCTGCTGCTGGACGAGCAGCAGCTGCACATCTATTGGCTGGACAATGGCAGCGCCGGCCGCCACCAACGGTTTCTCATCGAAGCGCACCTGACCGCCATCGTCGCGCTGTGCAAGCGCGGCAGCGGCCTGCGCCTGCCGTGGCGTTTCCAGTTCGCCTACCCGCAACCGCGCCATGTCGAGCAGTACTGGGTGCACCTGGGTGACGCGCTGCAGTTCGACCGCCATCTGACCCTGCTCAGCCTGCCTCGCGAGTACCTGCATCAGCCCTGGCCGGATGCTTCGGCCACGGTAGGCCAGGTCGCGCAGCAGGCCAGCCAGCAGCAGATCGAGGCGCTGGAAGGCCCCTGTGCGTTTCTCGATGCGTTCTACCAATACCTGCATGACAACATCCGCGAGCCACTGAACCTGGAGCGCGTCGCGCTGGCGTTCGCCATGAGTCCGGCGACGCTCAAGCGCAAGCTGGCCAAGCACGGCACGCACTTTCAGGAACAGCTCGATCTGGTGCGCACGCACGTCGCGCTCTACCTCTATCAGGCCCGCGGCCTCGGCAATGAGGCCGTGGC
>Ga0209024_1001743_pt1 | contig 15763 bp, 16 predicted proteins | sample AutmiccommunBRH5_FD_187380 | JGI IMG/M metagenome (GOLD analysis project Ga0209024, IMG submission 187380) | Deep subsurface microbial communities from Mt. Terri, Switzerland - Autotrophic microbial communities BRH/5 (SPAdes) (version 2) | ecosystem: Environmental > Aquatic > Deep subsurface >...
CGCGACTCGAAGATGCTCAGCGCCCAGCAGCGCACGAGGTTGGCGGCCGCGATCCAGGAGCACGCCATCTGTTCGGTCTCCGGTGTATCCGCTCAGGTGGTTGACCAGATCAACATCCTCCAGGCGACCCGCCTCGCGATGAAGCGCGCGGTGGCCGCCTTGCCCACCACGCCGGACGCGTTGATCATTGACGGGAGAGAGGTGGTCGAGGGCGGCATCCACCAGGTCGCGGTCATCGATGGTGACGCGCTGTGCGCATCCGTCGCGGCGGCCTCGATCCTGGCGAAGGTGACGCGGGACCGGCTGATGTGCGAACTCGACCAGCGCTTTCCGGGATACGGCCTCGCCGTGAACAAGGGCTACGCGACCGCCGAGCATCGAGCGGCGCTGACACAACTGGGATACACCAACATTCATCGCCTGTCCTTCGCACCCGTGCGTGAGGCGTTCGGCGGACTGAGCGACAGGCAAGAGGTTCGACCGTGACTGAACGATCGCAAATGCTGGGTCAGGCCGGGGAGCGCATCGCCTCCGAGTACCTGGAGAAGCAGGGCTGGGAAGTCGTGGACCGGAACATCCGGCGCCCCGAGGGCGAGATCGACATCGTGGCGATCAAGGACGACACCACCGCCTTCGTCGAGGTGAAGCTCCGCACGTCGCGCCGCATGGGCGCCGCAGTGCAGCAGATCTCGCCGGCGAAGGGCGCTCGACTCCGCACCCTCGCCGAGGCGTACTGGGCCGACCACCAGGAGCTCCCCGAGAACCTGCGCATCGACCTCATCGCGATCGAGCTCACGGTGGGCGGCGACGTGGGACAACTCAACCACGTGGAAGACGCCATCGAGGGCTGACCGCGCTAAGGTGTCGTCCGCGCCCGTCGCTATGAGTCGTAGCGACCGGATGGGGAGCGGGCGCGTGACCTTGTGACGTGGAGCGTGGACCGATGCCGATCTACCAGTACGACTGCGCCCGATGCCAGAAGCAGGTCGAGGTCTTCTTCCGCTCGATCTCCAAGGTGGACGACGCCGCGGCGAAGTGCCCCGAGTGTGGGGGCAAGAAGCTCACGCGCGTCGTCTCCCGCATCGCTCGAGGGCGCTCGACCCGGGAGGCGATCGACTCGATCGACCTCCAACAAGAGCTCGGCCGCCTCGAGGGGAACGACCCCGGGTCGTTCTCCAAGTGGGCGAAGCGGATGGGCGATCAGTACGACGGCGAACTCGGCACCGACTTTGGCGAGCTCGCCAGCAAGGCAGACGCTGGCCTCGACCCGTCCGAGCGCGCCGATCCCTCCTTCGCCATCGGGAGCCGCCTGAGCCGCGCCAAGGAACGCCTGACCGGCACCGACGAGTAGCCGGGGCCAGCGCCCCTCAAGAAGCAGGACTTCTCGTGCCGATCTACGAGTACCGCTGCCAGAAGTGCGAACGCGTATCCAGCATCTTCGTGCGCTCCGTGAGCGCCGAAGTGAAGGCGAAGTGCGAGCACTGCGGGTCGAGGCGCATGAAGCGCCTCATGTCCCGCGTCCAGCGCACCAAGAGCACCCAGGATGTCCTCGACGAGTTCGGTGCGCCCGAAGCCGGTGAGGGGTACCGCGATCCGCGCCAGATCGGCTCCTGGGTGGAGCGACGATTCGAGGAGTACGGCATGGAGGTTCCCGCCGAGACACGGGACATGATCGACCGGGCCCGTGAGGGCGACCTTCCGGACGAGATCGACGAGCTGTAGGCACGCAACTCGGCCTAGACAGGCTCTGCCTCACTTCCTGATGGTCGCTGCAACTGTTCTGTTGCGCTGGAGTCTCATCCCGTTACGTCTCTCGTTACCTGTTATCCACTTCTGGGGACTGAGTGTTGATAACTCTCGTCTGTAACGCGCATCTCGGTTAGCATCCCGGAGGCGCTCCCACCGCCTCAGACCGCTCATGTCCATAGCGTGAGCCGGTGGTACAGTGCCGCGCGGCCTGCCTCGGGAGGGCGGCCGGAGTCCGAGATCGCGTGGCCATCGGGCCAGCACGGAGCCGGAGGCACACCACCACATGGAGAGTTTGTACATCGCAGTTGGAGCAGCCATTGTCGCGCTGCTCTTCGCGATCGTCACGACGCGACAGATCCTCAAGGAGGATCAAGGCGACGAGACGATGCAGAAGATCGCGGTCCTGATCCAACAGGGCGCTGCGGCATTCCTCCGCCGGGAATACACATTCCTCGCGGTCTTTGTCGCCGTCGTGACGGTCATCCTCGCGATCTTTATCGACTACGACGCGCTGGACAAGTACGGCGAGCAGCAGGGCAACCTCGTTGACCTGCCGCGTACGGCCATCTCGTACCTTCTCGGTGCGGTTGCTTCGGCGACGGCCGGCTACGTCGGTATGTACGTCGCCGTTCGCGCGAACGTCCGGACGGCCGCGAAGGCGCGCGTGGGCCTGAACCCGGCGCTGCGTGTCGCATTCTCCTCGGGCTCGGTGATGGGCATGACGGTAGTGGGCATCAGCCTGCTCTCCATCACGCTCCTCTACATGGTCTTCCAGCACTACACCCCGCTGACCGGCTTCGCGTTCGGCGCCTCGTCGATCGCGCTCTTCGCCCGTGTCGGTGGTGGTATCTACACGAAGGCTGCTGACGTCGGCGCCGACATCGTCGGCAAGGTTGAGGCCGGCATCCCCGAGGATGACCCCCGCAACCCGGCGACCATCGCCGACAACGTGGGTGACAACGTCGGCGACGTCGCCGGCATGGGTGCCGACCTCTTCGAGTCCTACTCGGGCTCCATCATCGCCACCATGGCCCTGGCTTCCGTTGCCGCGGTCGGCACGGGTGTGGGTGTGGCCGAGACCGGCATCTTCGAGACCGTGGACTTGGGCAACTACCAGGACACGGCGTTCGTGCTGCCGCTGCTGATCGCAGGCCTCGGCATCCTCTGTTCGCTCGTCGGCACGTTCCTCGTGCGGACGTCCGAGGACGCGGACATGAGCCGCCTGCTGTGGGCGCTGCGCACGGGCATCTTCGGCGCGGGCGCGTTGGTGCTCGTCGCCACGGCTAGCGTGGTGGTCGTGATGGACCTCGACTGGGGCATCTTCTTTGCAGTCCTCATCGGACTCGTAGCCGGCCAGATCATTGGTACAGCGACCGAATACTACACGGCCTACGAATACAAGCCCACGCAGAACCTGGCTCAGCAGGCTGAGACCGGCGCCGGGACGCTCGTCATCGGTGGCCTCAGCCTTGGCATGCTCTCGACTGCCATCCCGATGCTCGTCATCGCTGGCTCTATCTGGGTCACGTACGAAATCGCGGGCCTCTACGGCATCGCCCTCGCGGCGGTCGGCATGCTCTCGACCCTTGGCGTGACGCTCGCCTCCGACGCCTACGGCCCGGTGGCGGACAACGCCGGCGGTATCGCCGAGCAGTCCCACCTGCCTCCGGAGGTCCGCGAGCGCACGGACGCCCTCGACTCGCTCGGGAACACCACCGCGGCGACCGGCAAGGGCTTCGCCATTGGCTCGGCCGTCCTCACGTCGCTGGCCCTGATGGTCACGTACGCGCAGGTCACCGGCATCCAGACGTTCAACCTCATCGAGGTCAACGTGCTCATCGGCCTGCTCATCGGCGCCCTGATGCCGTTCATCTTCGGCGCGCTCACCATGGGCGCCGTCGGTCGTGCGGCCATGGCGATGGTGAACGAGGTTCGTCGCCAGTTCCGCGAGATGCCGGGCATCATGGACGGGTCGCAGGACCCGGACCCGGCTCAGGCCGTGGCCATCGCCACCGAGGGCGCCATCAAGGAGATGATCGTTCCCGGCACGCTGGCCGTGGTCGTCCCGATTGCCGTCGGCTTCATCATCGGCCCGGAGGCGCTCGGCGGCCTGCTCATCGGTTCCATCGGCGCTGGCTCGCTGCTGGCCCTGATGATGGCGAACGCCGGTGGTGCGTGGGACAACGCGAAGAAGTACATCGAGACGGGCAAGTTCGGCGGCAAGGGCTCTGAGGCCCACAAGGCCGCCGTCACGGGTGACACCGTGGGTGACCCCTTCAAGGACACCTCCGGCCCGGCCCTCAACATCCTGCTGAAGCTGATGTCCATCGTGGCCGTCGTCTTCGGCCCGCTCTTCCTCGGTTAGCCCTCGGGCGACCCGAGCTCCGGGCTCACACGAAGGGGCCCCGCGCAAGCGGGGCCCCTTCTGCGTCTCCGCGAGGTACGAGATTCGAGGTCGGAACGGCGCTAGTCGAAGCTGCTAGTCGAAGCCGAGCATCTGGCGCGTGGCGGTCAGGAACGGGTTCTGAGCGCGCTCGGTGGCGATCGTGGTCTCGCTACCGTGGCCGGGAAGCGCCACCGTCTCGTCAGGGAGCGTGAGCAGGTGCTCGCGGATGCTCTGGATCAGCGTGGGCCCATCGCCACCGGGGAAGTCGAACCGTCCGATGGAGCCCTGGAACAGCACATCGCCCGTGAACACGACGCTGCCACCCGCGAGGCAGATCGAGCCCACGGTGTGGCCCGGCGTGTGGAGCGCGGTGAACTCGTGCTGGCCGGCGCGCACGATGTCGCCGTGGACGAGCGGGCGGTCGGGCTGGCGCGGCGCGGTGATCTCGTGGCCGTACCACGAGGAGGCAGTCGCCTTCTGCGGGTCGATGCCCTCGTAATCGTCCTGGTGCATCCAGAACTCGGCATCCGGGAACGCCTCGAGGAGGTCGTGGGCCGCGCCGGAGTGGTCAAGGTGGGCATGCGTGACGAAGATCCCGACGGGGCGGTACTCGCGCGTCTGAATCTCTCGCGCCACGGCCTCTCCGTTGTCGCCGGGGTCGACGACGATCACTTCGCGGGTGTCCTCGTCGCCGACGACATAACAATTGGCCTGTAGTCGTCCCACGACGAACCGTTCGAGGATCATGCGTCGCCTCCCGTTCCAAATGCGCTTCCAGAGGCCTGGGCTGCCATGATTCTGCCGGTGATGTGACTCCCCGGGCAAACACCCCTCCAGAAGACGGGCAACCTGTCGAAGATGACAGTGCAGGGTGACCCTGCCCAACCACACCAGCCCCGAGGGCGCATTCGAGGATTGAACGACGCGATGGACCGCGACCCCGTCATCCAGACCCTCGGCGCGTTGGCGATCGCCACGCCGTACCGCTCGCGCGAACTGCGCGTGCGCCCGGCGCGTCGCATCGATCTCGTGGCGCACTTCTCCGGCGCGTTCGACCTCGCCGAGCACCAGGATCCGGGCCACGCCGCCCGGGTCGCCTACCTCGCGCACCGCGTCGCCGAGGAACTCGGCATGGGGGCGGAAGAGCGCAACAGCGTCCTGTACGTCGGCCTGCTGCACGCCGCTGGCATCAGCCCCGCGCTCGATGGCACTGAGGCGGACGCAAACGCATGGGTTGCGGAGCGCTTTGGCCTCGGTGAGAACGTCCAGGAAGCCGCACGGGCCGCCTCAGAGCGCTGGGACGGCCGTGGGGAGCCGCTGGGCCGCGTCGGCACGGACATCCCGCTGGAGGCGCTCTGTGTGAGCGCGGCCCACTGGGCATCTGAATATAGCGACCACGTGGACCACCCGCTCCGGGCCCGCGCCAACCTGCAGCGCGCGAATGGCGTCGAGCTCGTTCCGCTGGTCGGCGCCGAGGTCGCCGGCGCGCTGTACGAGGTGCTCCGCGGCGACGAGACCTGGCTGGCGCTCTTCAGCGATGACCCGGCGGGGATGGTGGCTCGGCTCGGGGTCGGCGAGGGGAAGCCCTCGCGTCGCCGCGTCGAGGAGGCCACCGCCGCGATGGGTGTGGTCATCGACCACTCTGTCCGCGAACCGGGACGGGCCCTCCGCGTGGCGGCGCTCGCCCGCGCGATCGCCGGGCAACTCGGATTCGCCGAGGGCGCTCGGGATGCGATCGGCCTCGCGGGGCACGTCCTCGACATCGGCCAGCTCGGGGTACCGCGGCGAGTGGTCGAGAAGCCCTCGATCCTCACGGTCGAGGAGATGGAGCTGATGCGTCGTCACCCCGGCATGGGGTCGCGACTGCTGGAGCACGTCCCGGGGTTTGACGAGATCACCGAGTGGGTGGAGCAGCACCACGAGCGCCCGGATGGCCGTGGCTACCCCGAGATGCTGGACGACGAAGAGCTTGCCCTGCCCGCGCGCATCCTCGCCGTGGCGGATGCCTACTGGGCCCTCCGGGCGCATCGCCCGTACCGTCCGGCGCACACGGCCGAGGAGGCGCTGGACATCCTGCTTGCGGGGGCCGGGCGGCAGTTCGATGCGGGTGTGGTCGGCGTCCTCCCGGAGGCGCTGGCCTCGGCGGGGGATGTGCTCACAGAGAACGGCGTCGCGCTCCGCGACGACGACGACTTCCGCCTACAGATCGCGGAGCTGCCGGGCGCGGACGACTAGCCCGTCGTCGGGACTCAGTGACTTCGGTGGCTCGGGCGAGACTAGATGCGCTGGAAGCGGTCCACGTCGAGCACGAAGACGATCGCTCCGCCGACGCGTACCTCGATGGGCTCGGCTGAGAACGAGCCGTCGCCAATGAACGGCAGCGTCTGCACGGGGACGAACTCCTTGCGCGCGTGACAGATCTCTGTCACGAGCTGCATGACGTTTTCCACCTCGGACTCCACGACCCCGGAGAAGATCGTCACGTTGCCCCGGCGGAGGAAGCCCCCGGTCGAGCCGATCTTGGTGACGGGGAAGCCCTTTTCGACCAGGGCGGCCATCAGGTTGTCGGCGTCCGTGTCGGACACGACCATCATGACCAGCTTGGTGGGGTCCGGCCGCTCGGCCATCGTCAGGCTCCCGTCGTGCTGCCCGGCGGCGTCCCGATCGGGAAGCCTGCGGGCGTCGTAGCTCCCGATCCGGACTCGAAGGGAGCCGACGTCGGGGCCGTGGCTGCGGGAGCGGCATCCTCGAGGTCGCGCGCCGCCATCACAATCGCGATCCCCGCGCCGAGGGCGAGGCCGAACATCATGGCTGCATACAACTTCATGGACACCCCAGAAACCCGCTACGGCGCAATAGTACGCACTTCTGGGGGCCCCGTGCCATGTTACAGGAGGGCATCGCTCGCTCGCTGTGCACTCGCATCACCCTCGCATCCGCGCGCGTTGAGGGTGTCCGGGGCCGATGCTACGCTCGCGAACCCATCCGTTGACCCCAAAACACGAGGCGTCTGACGCGGCCTGCGTCCAGATCCTGCACGTCGGGAGCATGGTTTGAGCGATACCCCTGAGCCGGTCTCCGGTGTGAAAGCCGACCTCGAGACGCTTGTCTCGCTGGCCAAGCGTCGAGGGTTCGTCTTCCCCTCCGCAGAGATCTACGGTGGCTTCGCCGCGGCCTACGACTACGGTCCGCTGGGCACCCAGATGCGGCGCAACATCCGTGACCTCTGGTGGCGCGCGATGGTGCAGGAGCGGGATGACATCGTGGGCCTCGAGGCCGCGATCATCACGAACCCGGATGTCTGGGTCGCCTCGGGTCACGTCTCGAACTTCACCGACCCGATGGTCGAGTGCCGCGAGTGCCAGGGCCGTTTCCGCGCCGACCACCTCGAGGATGACATCTGTCCGAACTGTGGGCGCAAGGGCACGATGGGCGAGCCGCGTCAGTTCAACATGATGCTCTCCACCATCGTCGGCCCGGTCGCGGACGACAGCGGCCGTGCGTTCATGCGTCCAGAGACGGCGCAGGGCATGTTCGTGAACTTCGACAACGTGCAGACGACCACGCGCAAGCGCCTGCCGTTCGGCATCGCGCAGCAGGGGAAGTCGTTCCGCAACGAGATCACGGTGAAGCAGTTCATCTTCCGCACGCGCGAGTTCGAGCAGATGGAGATGGAGTACTTCTGCCATCCCGACCAGTCGCTCGACCTCCACACGTACTGGAAGAAGGAGCGCCTCCGCTGGCACCTGAGCCTCGGGATCCGGCGGGAGCACTTGCGCCTGCGCGACCACGACCAGGAAGAGCTGTCGCACTACTCGCAGGCGACCTCGGACGTGGAGTTCCACTACCCGTGGGGGTGGGGCGAGCTCGAAGGCATCGCGCACCGAGGTGACTTCGACCTCACCGAGCACGCGAAGCACTCCGGGAAGAAGCTGACCTACCTCGACCCTGAGACGAACCAGCACATCGTCCCGCACGTGGTGGAGCCGGCGCTCGGCCTCGATCGCGAGATGCTCACGATCCTGTTCGACGCGTACGACGAGGATGAGATCGGCGGCGAGAAGCGCGTCGTCCTGCACCTCTCGCCCGAGGTCGCTCCGGTGACCGTGGCGGTGCTGCCGCTCTCAAAGAAGGAGACGCTGGAGCCGACCGCGCGCGAGGTCTCCTCGATGCTGCGCAAGCAGTACCGCGTCCAGTACGACGACACGCAGTCGATCGGGCGGCGGTATCGCCGACAGGACGAGATTGGCACGCCGCTCTGCGTGACCGTCGACTTCGACTCGCTCGAGGACAATGCGGTCACGATCCGGGAGCGCGACACGACCGAGCAGATCCGCGTCCCGATCTCGGGCCTGATGGACGCGGTGCGCGACCGCCTTGAGGCCCTGAGACCGGTGGTTCCTTCCCTCGGCGAGATCGAGGTCTAACGTGGCGAAGCCGCGGCTCCGCCTCCTCCACACGTCGGACGTCCACCTCGGAGCGTTCGACTCCCGGAGTTCTCCTGAGGAGAGTCGCCTCGCCCTCGAAGCCGGCTTCCGCCGCGTGATCGAGATCGGTATCGCCGAGGGCGTCGACATGGCGGTGATCGCCGGCGACTTCTTCGACAACGCCCGTGTCCGAGATGAGACGCTGCTGTTCGCAGCCGAGCAGCTCGCGCGCCTCGATCGTCCGGTCGTGATCGCGCCCGGCAATCACGACCACGTGGGCCCGAACTCGGTGTACGACCGTCGCGACCTCAGCGAGACGGCGCAGAACGTGATCGTGATGCGCGGCCGCGACGGCGAGACGGTCGCCGTCGACGGCCTCGAGGTCGAGGTCTGGGCTCGCTCCCACACCGAGACGCTGCCTGACTTCCGTCCGTTCGACGGCGCCCCGCCGCGAGGAGATGCCCCCTGGCAGCTCGGGGTCGGCCACGGTCACTTCATCCACGCCGACGCCCTGCGCCACCACTCGTTCCACATCTACGAGGACCACCTGACCGAGATGGAGCGCGACTACGTGGCCCTCGGCCACTGGGAGCAGATGACGCGCGTCGCCGCGGGTGAGCTCGGCATCGCGGCCTACTCGGGCGCGCCGATCGGCCTCGGCGGTGAGTCTGGCGGCCACGTCCTGATCGTGGACCTCGAGGAAGACGGCCGGGTCACCCTCCGAGGCGTTCCGCTCCAGGACGGCGCCCCCCACATCGCCCACGACGAACTGCCGTACCTGCCGGGCGCGCGGTGACCGAATCGGTGAGGTAGCACGGTGACGAACTCAGACCTCAAGATCCGGGAAGCCAACGCCGGGGATGCCTCGCGGATTGCGGGGATGCATGTGCGGTCGTGGCTGCAGGCGTACCGGTCGTTTGCGCCGGCGGCGTACCTCGAGTCCCTGGACCAGGACGCGCTGCGGCTGTCGTACTGGCAGCCACGCCTCGAACGGGCGGCCGAGGGCAGCCACACGTGGATTGCGTTCGCCTCCGGCATCCCGTGTGGCTTTGTGAACAACGAACCACCCCACGAGGGCGCTCCGGCGTGGGAGGAAGTGCCGGACGGAGTGGGGTGGCTCGACCACATCCACCTCGCGCCTGAGTTCCGGGGGCGGGGGATCGGCAAGGTGCTGTTCCGGCACGCCCTCGAAGCGCTCGCCGCCGAAGGGTTCCGGGAGGGCGTCCTCTGGGTCTACGCCGACAACGTCGAGGCCCGCGCGTTCTACGAGCGGATGGGCTGGCAGCACGACGGCACCGAGGTCGACAAGCCCTTCACGTGGGTTGGCCGCGACGGGACGCCGGGCGAGACGACCATGGTGATGGTCCGCTATCGAGGCAAGACCGCGTAGCGCCCGACGGCGAGAGGGGCCAGATACAAAACGACCGCCTCAAGGGCGGTCGTTTCGTGTCTTGCAGAAGGGTGGGCTACACCTTGGCGCGCGCCGCGTCCTTGTCGGTGTACCAGAGCCTGTTGATCTCGGTGAACTTCGCCTGGTCCTCCGGGACGTCGTCCTCGGGGAAGATGGCCGAGACCGGGCAAGCCGGCTCGCAGGCGCCGCAGTCGATGCACTCATCCGGGTCGATGTAGAGCATCTTGTCGACGCCCTCCTCGAAGTGGATGCAGTCGACGGGGCACACGTCCACGCACGACTGGTCCATCGTGTCGACACACGGCTGGGTGATTGTATACGTCATGCCGGGAATCCCTTCTGCCGGGCTGATCCTCCGCCGAGGTCTCTCAGGCGGACTATAGAAGCATCGGCGTTGCAGCGACAAGCGCACAGCCTCTAGGAGACGTAACGAGGCCATTCTTGCGCTAGTTCTTCCACACCTGCCACCAGCGCTTCTCTGCGCGCTTCTGTTCACGCTGTTCTGCGATTGCTTCATCGATCTGAGCCTGGGCCGCCTGCACCGCCTGCGCCATGCGGTTCCGCAGCATGACGGGGTGCTGTACGAGGTCCATCGCCGCGCCGGGCTCCTCCACCGTCTCCGGGTACATCGTGTGCACCGCCTTGGTGAAGCGGGGCACCATCGAGCGGCCCTGGGAGAGGGAGAACTGCTTGAGCTCGTTCGCACAGCCGAGGAGCGCCTCGCCGAGGCGCACGACCTGGTACGGGGACGCCTCGACCTCCACGACTGCCTGATCGAGGCGCGGCACGAGCTCGTCGTGGATCGCCTGCAGGCCCAGGTCGTGCCGCTGGAGCGTCACGGGATCCGTCTCTGACCCCGGCCGTCCGAGGTGGAACAGCGTGGCGAGGTACACGATCCGCGCGTCTTCGTTCCGGAATTGGAGCGTCGTCATGTCCCCAGCGTACCGCGTCGCCCCTCGCTGGAGAGCGTCTGTGCCGCGCTCGTTCACCCCACGAGCGCGAGCCAGCCGCCCGTCGCCAACAACTGCGCGAGGGCGAGCGGGGCGCCGATGCGGGTGAACTCCCAGAACCCGAGCGTCACGCCGAAGCGCCGCTCGGCCACATCGACCACGATGACGTTCGAGGCGGCCCCGATCAGCGTGAGGTTACCCGCGAGCGTGCTACCCGCCGCGAGCGCCATGTACGCCTCGGTGTCTGCGCCTGCCTCCTGCAACGCAGGGAGATAGAGCGCCACCAGCGGCACGTTTGAGACGATCTGCGAGAGCGCCGCGCTGACCACGAGGATGAGTGGGGTCTCGCCCACGCCGCTGCCGAGGCGTTTGACGACCTCGCCGGTGACTCCGGCAGAGTCGACCGCCTCGACGACGACGAACAGCGCGGCGAAGAACGCGAGGGTGGGCCAGTCCACGCCGCGCAGCACGCTCAGACGCTCGCGCGCGAGGAGGAGCACGAGGGCGGCCGGGATGAGCGCGACCGCTGTCAGTCGCACCTCGATCGGCGACCCGACGGCGACGAGGAGCACGCGCGCCGCGACGAGGCCCAACAGCAGCACGAACGCGATCCGGCTCACGCGGGCCAGTCCGCCTCGGGCGGTTGCCGGCGGACTGAGCGGCGCGAGCGGGCGTTTGGAGTCGCCTCGCGAGGTGAGGCGGATTGCCGCGTATGTCAGGGCGAGGGCGATCGCTGTGGGGACGGCCAGCCACACCGCGAAGGTGACGAAGGGGTTGCCCTCGAGGGCCAGTGCGACGAGGAGGTTCTGCGGGTTGCCGATGGGGCTGACCACGCTCCCTGCCGTGACGCCGAACGCGAGGCCGAGGAGGAGCGGGCGGACGTCGAGGTGGTGCGCGCGGCCGAGCGCGACAACCACCGGGACGCCCACGATCGCGACGGTGTCGTTCATGAGCATCGCGGACGCCGCGCCAGAGCCGACGACCACCAGCGCCGTGAGCGCGGACTCACTGCGGGCGCGCGCGAAGAGCCGGTGCGAGAGCTGGGCGAGGACGCCGGAATCCTCGAGCGCGCGTCCGAGCACGAACATGCCGCCGAGGAACAGCATCACGTCGACGTCGAGGGAGCGGACCGCCTCGTCGGGGTCGATCGAGCGGGCGAGAAGCATGCCCGCCGCGCCGAGGACCATGATCTGCCAGATGCGGAGGCGCAGCCCGGCGACCTGTCGCAGCGCGATCAGGGCAATCACCGCACCCAGCACGACGAGAGGCACGACGAGGGTGGCGTTCACCTCGACATTCTCGTGGCGAGGTTGTCGGGCCGATAGCGGTCGCGCCAGTGATTCGGTCTGAGAGCCTGTTGTTATGCGTGTGCAAGCGCGCGTTAGGCGAGCGACCCGGCCTCGCTCCTACCTTCGAACGAGCGGCACGATTGATGGAGGAACGCATGGACCAGGGTCAGACCTACCGCATGACGGAGCTCGTTGGCACCTCGCCGAACAGCCTGGAAGACGCCATTCAGAACGGCATCGCCGACGCCAAGGAGAGCGGGCGCAAGCTCGACTGGTTCGAGGTGAAGGAGATCCGCGGCTACCTGGAGGACGACAAGGTCGGCTGGTACCAGGTGCGCCTCGCCGTCGGCAGCCGCCCCGAGTAGTTCCGCGCGACTCGCCGATACCAACAGCCCCTCGCCAACGGCGAGGGGCTGCGTTCGGATGCGCATCTGCACGCTGGTGGGCGCTACTTCCACCACGGATACGGCGCCGGGAGGTCGGTGCTGACCGTCCCCACGAAGGCAGGGGCGCGCTGTTCGAGGAAGGACAGGATGCCTTCCTTCGCGTCGGGGGTGCCTCGAGTGCCGCGGGTGAGTTCGGACTCCAGTTGCTGGATCTCCAGCGGATGCGCCGTGCTGAGGCCCTTCCAGACGAGCTGACGGATGAGCGCGATCGAGACCGCCGAGGTCTGCGTCGCGATCTCGTGGGCGATCTCGTAGGCGCGCTCCAGGAGGGCGTCCGGCTCCACGATCTCGCTCAGGAGGCCCGCGTCGAGGGCGTCCTGTGCGCCGAAGACCTCGCCTGAGTACATCCAGCGGAGCGCGCGCTCCGGGCCCACGATGCGCGGGAGGAACCACGAGGCGGCGGACTCGGGGGGGATGCCTCGGCGGGCGTAGACGAAGCCGAAGCGGGCCGCCGGCGAGCCGATGCGGATGTCCATCGCGAGCGTCGAGGATGCCCCGAAGCCGACGGCGGCGCCGTTGATCGCGCCGATCACGGGCTTCGGGAAGTCGAACAGGTGGATGGAGATCGATCCGCTGCGGTCGCTGGAGGGCGGTGGCGTGCCCTCGGGGAGGGCGGGCGCGGGGCCGGCGGACATATCGGAGCCAGCGCAGAAGGCGCGGCCGGCGCCGGTGAAGACCACGGCCCGGACGTCATCGTCGGCTTCGGCCTCGTCGAGGGCGGCGTGGAGCTCCTGGGTCATCGTCGCGGTCTGGGCGTTGAGCTTGTCGGGCCGGTAGAGCGTGATCGTCGCGACGCGATCCTCGACCTCGTAGACGATGTCCTCGTAGTCCATGTGGTGTCCCTCCCTCGGCTGCCGGTGGCTTTCCGTGGCTCGCGGGAGAGTAGCCGGTTACGGCTGGTGGCGTGGCACCTCGGGGCGGGGGACGCGTGAACCACCGTCCGGCCGGCCTCCCCGCAGGAGGAGCACGGTAACGACACCACCGGCGAGGAGCCCCGCGACGCCGAGGAGATCGGCCAGCGGGACGGGGACACCTCGGTCAGCTCGGGTGAGGAGTGGGCCCGGCGGGGTCAGGTCGGAAGCGTCCTGGTTCACGATGGGGATCGCACCTGCCCGCGTTCGTCCGACGACGCGGTTGGGCGGCGGCTCGGCGTTTGGCTCCTCAGCGGCGAGCACTGGCGCCTCGGGCGACTCGTGCGGGACAACGATGCCCGCAACGAGGCCGACCGCGAATAGCACCGACATAATCACGAGGATTGTCTTCACGCTCTCGACCGTAAGAGGCGATGTTCATCGGGATCCTCAACCGGTCATTATGCGTGTGTCGGACTCGTCGCAATCGCGCGTGGGGATGCCCAAGTCTTCGGTGCGGCGCAACGGGGCGGACAGCCGCCGTCCGACCGCCAGCAGTCCTGCGGCGAGCGTGCTCAGCGCGAATCCCAACGGGATATTCCCCGACGACCCGTCGATGACCCCATGGCCGGATGCTGACGGAGACGGGGCTGGCGTAGCGCCCGAGTGGGGCGGCCCCGGAACGAGGTTCTCGAGGACGTACGCGGTTCCTGCGGCAAAGGTCGGCTGGGTGAACAGCTCCAGCCCATTCGAGGTCACCAACGTGACAGGTGTGCCTTCAGTGCGGCAGGCGTCAGGCGCTTGGGAGCCCCCCACGACTACCGCAGGCTTGCCCTTCTCGACGGTCTGAGTCCCACATTCCACTCCAGCCATGTAGGCCGTGAGTGGCTCGACGAGGGCGATCTCCTCGGAGGGGGCGACGAGCCAGATGACGAATGCTTTCGCATCAGCGGGGGCCTCCTGAGCTCCGGCCGACGGTGTGCCGAGGAACAGTGCGAGGACGGCGAGGACAGAGGCGGCGGCGAGGATGCTGTGCTTCATGCCGGTGAGACTAGTGTATTCCTCGGGGACGGTCGCTAGTCGGCGCCCTGGGGATCCTGGAGGTGGACGCGGGCGTGGAGGAAGTCGAAGAGTACGCGGGCCACGGCGAGGAGCGGGACGGCGAGGATGACGCCGATGATGCCGAACAGGCTGCCGACCGCGACCACCGTGAGCAGCACGATGATCGGGTGCACTCGGACGGCGTCGCCCTGGATGCGTGGGGTGAGCACGTTGCCCTCGAAGGTCTGCACGCCGAAGTAGATCAGGAGCACCCACAGCGCTGTGATCGGCGACTCGAGGGCGGCGAGGATGAGCGCGGGGATCGCCCCCAGCCATGCGCCGACGTACGGGATGATCGAGGTGATCGCGACCCACACACCGAGGATGAGCGCGTACGGCACGCCGAGGAAGAGCAGCGCGACGCTAACGAGCGCCCCCTGGATGAGCGCGATGACCATGAGGCCGCCGAGGTAGCGCGACATCGAGCTGCCGAGGTCGTTCCAGAGCTGGTCGAGGTCGTCGTGGTAGCGGTGCGGGAACGCGAGGGTCACCCGGCGCCGGAGGCGCTCGCCGTCGAGCAGCAGCGTGATGCCGACGAACAGGATCCCGAACACGGTGATGAACAGCCCGACGAGGCCGGTCACCTGCCCGAGGATCCCGGTCAGCACGGGCTCGATGAGGTTCGTGGCGCGGTCGCCGAGTTCGGCCTCCACGTCGCCGATCATCTCGTCGGTGTTCTCCGGGAGGAGGCCTTCCTCTTCCCACCGCATCGCCTGCTCGCGGATGCGCTCCTCGGCATCGGTGACGATGCCCGGGAGGTCGGCGGCGAAGTCCGTCACCTGCGCCGCGATCGGCGGGATTGCCACCGTGAGCGCGCCCGCTGTGACCGCGATCGCCGTGATGAGAGTGATCGCGACCGCGAGCGACCTCGGCATGTACCGATCGAGCAGGCGGACCGGGTACGAGAAGAGCAGCGCGAATGCGGTGCCGCCGATGAGGATCGTGATGACCGCGGGCACGGTCCACAGCACGAACAGGATCAGCAGCACCACCGCGGCCACCGCCGCGTACCCCAATCGGCGAGGCACGACGATCGGCGTGAGCTGACCGTCGCCGATCAGTGGCGGGTTCTCGTCGGCGTCTGCCGACACCTCCTCGTCCTCGGAGGTGTCCTCGGGGTCAGGCTCGGGGGGCGGGGTGGTGGTCACGAGGC
>Ga0209024_1001744_pt1 | contig 15761 bp, 12 predicted proteins | sample AutmiccommunBRH5_FD_187380 | JGI IMG/M metagenome (GOLD analysis project Ga0209024, IMG submission 187380) | Deep subsurface microbial communities from Mt. Terri, Switzerland - Autotrophic microbial communities BRH/5 (SPAdes) (version 2) | ecosystem: Environmental > Aquatic > Deep subsurface >...
GAAGAAAAAAGAGTACGAGGAATCCATTGGCGAGATGAAGCACGCCGACAAACTGATTGAGCGCGTGCTGATGCTGGATGGCCTGCCAAACCTGCAAGACCTGGGCAAGTTGATGATTGGTGAGAACACCCGCGAGATTCTTGAAAGCGACCTGAAGCTTGAAACCGGTGCGCAGGCTACCATTAAGGATGGAATTACGACAGCTGAACTGGAGCGGGATTACGTGTCGCGCGACCTGCTTCAGGAAATTCTGGATGACACCGAAGAGCACATTGATTGGCTGGAAACCCAGATCAGCCTGATCGATCGCGTGGGTTTGCAGAATTTTGAGCAATCCATGATGGGTGTTTCCGAGTAAGCCAGAACGGTTCTAAAACGACGAATTTCGGGATGCGTTGAAAAAATGCTTGATTATAGTAATGCGAATCATTATTATTACTTTCAAGTTCAACGCATTTTGAGGTCTCGCCGTGATCGTATGCATTTGTGCCAACGTTAGCGAACGTGCAATTTCCGAAGCTGTTCGCAGCGGTTGCGGGTCTGTAGACGACATCACCATGAAAACCGGTGCTTGTTCAGGTTGCGGCCAGTGCCGCATGCACTGCCAAAGTGAAATTGATGCCCACAACATGCTGGCTCAAGTCAGTGAAATGAGCCAGCAGACAGCCTGATTCAATCCAGATAAATCATTTCGGGCGGAGCGTGCATCAAAAAATTCTGGTGTGAAATATTCCACGCGTAAGCACCTGCCAGCGTAAACACCAGGAAATCTCCCAACGCCAATTCCTGAACTGGCAGCTGTTGGTGCAGTCGGTCTTTGGGGGTGCAAAGTTGCCCCACCACATTCACCGTTGAATTAAGAACAACAGCTGCTTGCCCGTTGCGGTGCACCCACACCGGATGGTTGTGGTTTTGTGCTGCGGGGGTTCGGAAGTGGTGCGTGCCGCCTTTGCCAATGGCAAACCACTGCCCGTGGCTTTGTTTCAGGTCAATGACTTCCATTACATAGTGGCCGCAAAATGCGCTGACATAGCGGCCACACTCAAACCGGATTTGCCGGGTTTGCATGTCGTGTTGCGTGATCAATTGCCCAAGCCCGTTGCAGAATTCTGACCAGTTGAACTGTTCGTCAACGCACTCGTAGTTCACGCCAATGCCGCCGCCCACGTTCAGCAGCTTGCAGCGAATGTGCCATTGTGATTCCCATTGCCGGGTGATCTCGAAGTATCGCGCCATCAACTTCAAATGATTTTCGACCGACAATTGATGTGACATGGAATGAAAATGAAATCCTTCAAATTCTAGCCGTGGCGATTCTCGAAGCAGTGCCAGCGCCGCCTCAAGGTCGGACGGGTCGAGGCCGAATGGGGTGGCTTGGCCGCCCATTTGCAGTTTGCTGCTTGCTACCCCGTCCAGCGCTATATTCATGCGCAGCATGATGGCCTGGGTTCGACCTGTGTGGGCACAAAGCAATGCAAGGCGTTTCAGTTCAGTCAGGCTTTCCACGTGAATGCAGGCCACCTGTTGGTGTAGTGCCTGTTGCAAGTCTTCGCTGGTTTTTCCAGGCCCGCCAAAAATCAGGGGTTTGCCGAATTGCTGCTTATTCAAGTGGGCCAGTTCGCCTGCCGATGCGGCTTCGAAGCCGTCCACGTGTGGGGCCAGCGTTTGCAGCAGGCGCACATCGGGGTTGGCTTTGGCTGCGTAATACAGTTGGCAATTGCGGGGCAGCTGTTGTTTCATGTGTTGTGCATGTGCGGCCAGTGCAGGCAGGTCGTACACATAGGCACACCAGGGTTGTGTGTCCGATGGTGTGCCTGAGTTGGCTTTTTCAATAAGCAGCGTGTTCAGTGTGTTTGTCATGGTGCGCAATCAATGGGTGTGAAAGGAATGTGTAGTCGGCAAGGCGGTCGGCTTTTTTAAACAAACGTGTTTTCAGGTTGTTTTTCGATGCCAGTGCATGGCCTTGCAACAAACCGGAAAGCGCCTGTGGTGTACCCAAGGCTTGGCTGGTGTGCTGTATCAGTTTTGCAAGGCATTGCCAGGCGCGTTGTTCCAGCCCCGGTGTGTGTTGGCAAGCGTGAAAAATCATCTCGGCAATGTTGTTCACCAACAGGCAGTAGCTGACCCTTTTCCAGCCTTGGTCTTCGGAATAATGCACGGATGCAATGGCGCGTTCCGAGAGGCCTTTCAGGCGATCTGAAGGCCAGTGTTGTGGAACCAGTTTGGTGCCTTCCAGGTCGCGGATCCACACCCGCGCGGGCAAGCCTTTGTCCAGGGCCAGCACGGTGTTTTGCAAATGCGGCTCAAGCACCACACCGTGTTTGAACAACAGATTCAGGGTGCCAGGCACCAGCAGCCTGAAGTAACTTTGCAGCCAGTTCAGGGTGAATTCGGCTATGTTTGTGTGGTGCTTTTCGGCCTGTTCGCCAAGCAGCTGTGCAAGTTGGCTTTGGCCCAGTGTGTCCCACGCGGCAAGCGATCCAGCCATGTGAATGTCGGTGTACTGGATTTGAAGCTGTTCCCTGAAAATAATGCCGAAACTTTCTTGCAAACTTACTATTTCGTTCTGGCTGGCTGTTGTGCCAGCCGGTGACAAATCAAGTGTGCTGGCCGCAGGTTCGCGCAACATTCGGAAGCCGGGGTGCGCGTGTTCAACTTGTTCAAACGTGTGGGCAAGCAGTTCGGTCATGCCCACTGCACTTTCAAGTTCGTACCATGCATTTTTGCGAATGCAATTTGTTAGCCGCACATGAATGGAGCATTTCAAAAACACATCAAGTTCAGGGTGGTACAGGGTGCGCACCGACGATGTTGGCCACACTACTTTGCCCTGTGGGCCAAGGTGGCGAATCAGTTTTTTCTGGCTTGCCTGCTGATAAATTCTGGAGTTCACGACCAGGTCAACTTCCCATGGGTGGCAGGGGTACAAACCGGTGCGACCAGTCAGTACTTCACACACTTTGTTGATCACTGGGCTGCCCAGTTCTTTCAGCAATACGGGGTCGATTTCAAACCAGTGCAACTGGAAGGCCGCTCCCACCTCTGGTGAACACTGCAGCAGTTGATCGGCATCAACACCCGAGCGGCTTTTCGGGCTGGGGTGAAACGGATGCCCCCACAAAAGCGATTGTTCGGTGTGTTGCAAGGCGTTGATGTGGGGCACCTGCGCATGTGCGAGGAAGCGTTGCATGTTGTGCAGGCTGTTGTGTATTTGGGCCTGCAGTTCGATGTTTGGTTCGGTTTGCGTCAGCATGGCCATGTGTTCAAGCAGGGCTTGAATGGCGGCATGGGTGCCCAGCACTTGCCAGGGTTTGCCCATGGGTTTTGCGAACAGTTTAGAGCCCAGTTTGATCTGGTTCAGTGCGCCCCGTGCTTGCACTTTGAAGGCAATTTTCAGCAGGGGGTAAGCGGTGCGAATTCTCACGGTTTCGCCTGCCAGCAAATCGCTTTGCAGGGCTTTGGGCAAATCGCCTTGTGCGTGCCAGTCCACCAATTGCTGCGGCACTGCGAATTCGCGCAGGTAACAGTTCAGAAGGTGGTTCAGGCTGTGGTGTTCGGCTTGGTGTTGTTGAATTCGTTGTTCAAAGGTGTGCATGGGCGTGATCCTGTTTTTTGAATGTGGTGAACAAGTGGCATGGCTGCAAGGCTGGCCACGGCAGAAAGCAGAAAAGGCGAAGCAAGGTTCAGTTGGTTGACGGCAAAACCGGCGGCCAGGCCAGCGGCCACGCCAGCCAGTTTCCCCACGCTGTCGAGCGAGCCAAACCAGGTGCCGGCGCGCGCTGCCTGAAAAGACTTTGCCACCAGTTGGTGAATACCGTGGTAACCCAGCCAAATGCCCACGCCGAACAGAACACGGGCGACCAGAAGGGGCAAGCCGCCGTTGAATTGCCACTGCATGCACGCTGCAATGGCAAGGGCCAGCATGCTGAGGTGGCAATTGAAAGCCCAATTAGGCAGGCGCTTTTTCAGCAGTGGTTGAAGCAGTAGGTAAACAAGGTGGGGCAGCACGTACAGCAGCGCAATGGTGGTGGTACTTGCAATGCCGGGGGCTGCATACGGCAGGAAATACGGGAATGTGACCACCATGGCAAAGCAGAACAGGGCTTGCAGGCTGCACACTGCAACGGCCGATGCATATTGCACTGGGGCAGGTTTGTTGCTGGCTGTTGTACCTGAGGTTGCATCGACGGTTGTGCCAGTTGAATGCGACGGGCTTGGGTCTTTGGGCAGTGTGCAGGCATACAGCGCGCCCAGCATGGGCAGGGTTGCCAGCACAATGTACATGTGTTGCAGCTTGAAGTATTGAATGCCCACAGCCAGCACCAAAGGCGCGGTAACCAGCGCCATGCGTGCGCTGAATTGCGTCCAGTTCAAGGTGGTGGACAGTGTTTCACGCGGCATGGTGGTGGCCAGGTAGGAATTGGCGGCAGCCAGTGTGCCACCCATCAAGCCTTGCAGGGTTAGTGCCATGACCAGTTCAGGTATTGAACTTGCAACACCCACCCACACGAATGCGATGGACAAACCGGCCAGCGCACGAATGAGTGAGAAACGCCTGCCAAAACGATCAGCCACTTTGCCCCACAGTGGGCCGCTGAGTGCGGTCAGCAGTGTGGGCCAGGCAAACACAAACCCGATCCACGGGCTGTTCGATGGCAGACCCAAATCGGTGAACAGCACCGGTAGGTACAGGGGCATGCCCAGCACGGTGAATGCGGCCAGAAAATGACAGGCCAGTACTGCAGTCAACACGCGGTTCATGGCAGGTCTCGCAATGGGTTGGGGCCGGTCATGCCGTAAAACTTGTTCACATCGCTGGCACCGCATTCCTGTTTGCTCAACAGGCTTGCGCTTTGCAACAGGTACTTCACGGGGTGCATGCGTGCGCACAGCAACAGCTCGGTGGCCAGGTCTGTGTCAAAACCTTCCTGGCGCAAGCTGTGCAAGGTGTTTTCAATGGCTCGGCGCAAGGTGATTAACGCCTGTTGCCGATTCAGGGCGCCGCTTTGTGCAAGCCCGTCGAGCACGGCAAGCAAATTCAGTTGCAGGGTGATGGTGATGAACATGTGGGCAAGCGGTGCTTCGTCGTTGACCAGAATGCGGGCATCTTGCAGGTGGTGCACATTGTGCCCATGGCTTGACACAGATGTTTCAAAGCGCTGTGGCCACAGGCGTGCGGCGTCGTTGTCTTTCATCACAAGCGTGGGCGGCTGCCCGGGGCGCAACGACAACACCGAGTTTTGTTGGTTTGATTCCAATGCAATGCCGTGTTGAATCCACAAACGCAAGTGCACGCCAATCATCAGTGTGCAGTAGCTGGTCCACCAGCTTTGCAAGCTTTGTCCGTGTTGTTCCAGGTATTCAAGCAGGTAGGGTTTGCCACTGGGCATGGGGCTGCACAGCGTGGCCACTGTGGCCAGTGTTTCATCGGGCAGTTCAGGCGGGTAGTGGCGGTGCAGAAAACCCGCAATGTTCAGTTGCTTGTAGCAGCCGGTGAAGGATTCATCCACATGCCGGTACGAGCCTTTGATTCTTTCATTCGTTTGTTCGATCGACGCCAGTGTCCGCGCAAACCAGTCGCCATCTTTCAGGGTAGATGGTTTGATGTAGCGGATATTTTTCTGACCCAGTGTGGCAATGGGCATGGGCAGTTTGATGTGCGAAGCAGGGTGGTTCAGCACAGCCACGGTGCGCACCGACAGCGTGGGTTTGACGGGCAAATAGGTGTGTGGTGCTTCAATGCTTTCCGGGATTTCCCGGGCAATTGCAGCGCGCATCATGGGGTGAACTGGCAGCAGTGCATGGCTGTTGCAAAGCGACTGCGGCAAGCCCACTTGTGCCAGTGTGGGCCACCACGCTGGCTCGGTGCCCGTGCTTTCAAATTCGCTTGCGGGCACGGCAAACCACACCAGTTCAAATGTGGGGTTGAATTCCGGGGAATAGGCTTTCAGTTCGCTGGTTTCCATGCCGAATTTCGCGCGCGCGGTGGGGTAGTAGGGGTGATCCAGAAAGCTGGCCATTTGGTCGGCGTGCAGCATGCGTTCGGCCCAGTTGCGTGCGCCAGCATTGAAGCCCAGTTGGTGCTGCTGTTCTGTGTAGGTTTGGTCACACAACACGGTTTGATCAATGGCGGCCTGCACTTCCAGTTCATAATTTCGGTACAGTGTGCCTGCCTCTTCAGGCAAACCTTGCGCCAGAAAACGGATCCACTGCCGCGCACCCTGTTGTTCAATCCATTGGCCGTGTTGACGTATTTCCCAATGGGGGTTGATGGCCCGGTGTGTTTGCATGCCGTGGCTTTCTTTCACTTCGATACGGCATGCAGTGGGCAGGTGTTCAAACACCAGGAATGTGCGGCCTTCGCTTGCTTCAATACGTCCGTGGATCATGATGTTGCGCACGTTTTCCCGCAGGCTGGCATTGATCAGTCTTAGCGCAATGCGCTGATCGTGCAGGGTATTCATTGAACGCTCCAGGGGGCGCGGTTTTGCGTTTCAGTTCGCAGGTGTTGAAGTTCGCTTTCGGAATCGGCCTGAAAAGTAAACACGCCAATGTAGTCTTTGTTCGAGTGGCTGATCTGTATGGCGTCACCTTCCTGTTTGATGGCACGGTATTGCACGGCGGCATTGTTTTCAATGCGCGGTGCCTGCCGCAAAGTGCCAGCATGTGGGGCAACCAGGTAATCGATTTGTGCGCACCTGGGTTTTACGCGTGGCACTTCAATTTCTTGCCCAAGGTGGGTTTGCAGAATGGATTTGAACCAGCCTTGCTCCACAAGTTGATCAAGCAGGAATTCGCGGTTGTCGCCAATGCTTCGGTAGTTGATTTCCACCAGCACCGGGCCGCGCGGGGTCACAATGAATTCGCTGTGGCAGGCCCCCAGCCCCACACCAAACTGAACCAGGGTGTGTGCCATGTGTGTGCGCCACTGCCGCGTGTGCGGGCCATTCCATTGCGCTGCGGTTTCAACAAAATAGGGTGGGCTTGAAAGACTGACGTCAAACCCGCCTATTGAGTGAAGGTGTTTGCCATCGCCCAGTGTTTCAAGCGTAATCAGCGGGCCGTCCATGAATTCTTCCAGCAACACGCTTTGCGATTCATCAAGCTGCGCAAGGTGGTGTGTCAGCTGCGCGGGCGTGTCGATTCGAACCACGTCCATCGACGCCACCCCTTGTGTGGGTTTGACCACCAAGGGGTAAGGCCATTCGCTACGAACAGGGTCGGTGCCGCGAATGGTTTGACTCCAGATGGTGGGCAGGCCAAGCGATTCAAGCCGCTTGCGCATCCAGTGTTTGTTTTTGGCGTGGTAGCAAATCTTCCACGGTTTGGCGGGCACACCCAGCAGGTCGGCCACAAGGGCGGTGCAGGTTTGAAGGTGATCGCTGTTGGAGAACACGGCTTGCGGTTCAATGTTCAATGCGGCAATCAGGTCGATCACGGCGATCGGGTTGAACACATCGCATTCATGAACACGCACATTGGCAAGCGCTTGCTGGTGGGCATGGCCGTGGTCGGTCAATACAATCACGTCGTGGTTCAGCGCTTGGGCTGCGGGAATGAATCCATCAACAATTGCGTTGTTCAGCACATGGGTCAGGAAAACAAGGGTGGGTTTCAATTCAGGCTCCTTGGGGTGAGGGCAGGGGTGTGCTAAATGGTTGAAGGTTGTTGCGCAATGTTTTGCTGAAGTGGCTGCGGTCTTCGCCACACAGAAACAGGTTGCAGCCCAGTTCTTGCCAGTGCCGCAGTTGGCTGGGTGTTCTGGGGTTCGGGCAAAAGGGAATTCCGGCTTGAAGGCAAACGTGATGCATGTTGTTCAATGCGTCGAACACGGCGGGGTGCAGCGGGCTGGGGCCAAGGCCCATGTTCAGTGCAAGGTCCAGCGCACCTTCCATGACAAAGCTGACGTGCCCGGTGGCCAGCATGTGGGGCAGGGCATTCAAGCCACTTTGGCTTTCAATCATCGGCACCAGCAGGGTGTGTTCGTTGGCCTGCGCAATGTAGTCGTTCAGGGGCAGTTGCCCGTAGCCTGTCACCGTGCCGCCCGTAATGCCGCGCGTACCCAGTGGGGGAAATTTCATGGCTTGCGCCAGCGTGTGAATTTGATCTGCTGTTTCTGCGCGTGACAACACAATGCCCATGGCCCCGGCATCCAGCACCTTGCCAATCAAGTTGGGGCGAATTTCTGCAACGCGTACCAAGGCAATGCAGTGGTGGTGCCGACAGGTTTGTATGCATTCGCGCAGGGTGTTCTCGTCGAGCAGCACGTGCTCGGTGTCGATGATGATGAAGTCGTAGTTGCACTGGGCAATCATGTCGACGATCAGCGGGGATGGCAGGGAATTCAGCAAGCCCAGCCAGGGCGATTTGCTGCGCGCTGGGTTGGTCAACAGGGTGGGTTGGATCATTTTCTATTTATGTAAATGAGAATGATTAATATTAACATTAAATAAAATGAGACTTCAAAATATTTAACAATTCATCGCTCGGAATGGGGGTGATAGGCCAGAACTCGAGAAAAAATTGTTTTTATGCGCGAGGTACAACAAACAATCGGTAAAATTAACGATAATGAGAATGATTTTTATTATTAAAAGGAAACCGCAATGTCCTCTCTAGATGTGCGTGCCGACTCACGCCAACGTCCTTGTGTTTCACCGCTGTCCATGGCGGTCGCCTTGGTCTGCATTTCTTTGGGCAATACAGCCTTCGCAGAAAGCCTGGCCCCCGTTACCGTTCAATCCGACTGGTTGGGTCCACCCACCGAAGAAAGCGTAAAAACCTACACGGGTGCGCGCACTGTGCTTGAAAAGGAAGACCTGGAAGAGCGTGGTGCATTGAACCTGGAAGATGCCTTGCGCCGTGTGCCGGGTGTTCAAGTGCTGGATGAAACCGGCACCGGAATTTTGCCCAACATTGGTGTGCGTGGTTTGAACCCCTTGCGCAGTGAGCGCTTGCAAATTCTGGTGGATGGTTACCCGATTGCGATTGGCCCCTACACCAATGTGGGCCTGTCGCTGTTCCCGGTTACCCTGCCCAGCCTTGAAGCGGTGGATTTGGTTCGTGGCGGTGCCGCTGTTCATTACGGCCCGAACAACGTGGGCGGTGTGCTGAATTTGGTGACCAAGCCCATTCCTGCAAAAACCAGCCAAACTTTTCGCGAGCGCCTTCAAATTTCGGAAGAAACCGGCAATATGCTGACAGACACGTACTACCGTATTGGCGGCTTTGTGCGTGAAGACCTCGGTTTGCAGTTTCAGGCCAATATTGTGGATGGCAAGGGCCAGCGTGATCGTTCTGACACCGAAGTGCGCAACTTCATTGTGGATGGCGAGTATTACCTGAACCCCAACAACGATTTCAAAGCACAGTTGCAGTACTACGAGGTGAAGGCTGAATTGCCCGGTGCTTTGAGTCCCACAGCCTATGATCAAAACCCCAACCAGTCGCAAAAGCCATTTGACGCGTATGACGCTGACATGTGGCGTGGCACTTTCACCTGGAACCATTCGTTTGCCGATGATTTCAAGTTGACCTGGCGCAACTTTGCACACCAAGCCAACCGCACGTTTTTCTTCAGTCAGTCAGCCACTTTCTCGGATGACCCCGCACAAACGCCCGCGTTTGTTCTCGATTCCCCCCGCGTATTCAGTGTGCATGGCACGGAACCACGGTTCACCAAGCAGATTGACAACCACACTGTGATTGCAGGCGCACGTTTTGTTGAAGAAGATGTGCGCTTCGACGTAAGCCGCACCACACTTGCAACAGGTGCGGTGAACCCGTTCCGGCGCTGGGACTTCACCACCAAGGCGATGGCGTATTACGTTAGCGACACCATCGCCTTGATGGATGACCGTTTGAAAGTAACGCCGGGTATTCGTTACGAAGACGTGGAAACCCGCTACCGCGATTTGAACACCGGTGCCGAGTTTCAGAACAACCCCGATGAATGGCTGCCCGGTTTGACCGTGGGTTACCAAGCCACGAAAAACGTGTATGTGTTTACCAATGCGCAACGTTCGCTGGTGCCGGTGCAAACCGCGCAGGTTACACGCGGCGGTGATGTGGGCAATGAAACGGCTGAAAACTATGAAATTGGTTCACGCTGGCAGATCAACCCGCAAGCCAATATTGCGGCCACCCTGTTCCGTGTGGATTACAAAGACCAAATTGTTTTCGACACTGGAGCATTTCGCAACCTTGGGGAAACACGGCAGGAAGGTGTTGAACTGGAAGGTCGCTGGAACCTGAACAGCCAAACCGAATTGGGCATGAGCTACACCTACCTGGACACAGAGCAGTTGTCGGGCGCTGACCGGGGCAAGGAACTTCGCCATGCGCCGACGCACCATTTGGGGCTGGATGCTGTTTACAAGTTTGACAAATGGACTGCCAGTGCAAATGCCTTGTATGTCTCTGAAAGCTTCAGCGATTCAGCCAACACACAGGCTGAAACCGCCAACGGAAGCGCCGGCGAGTTGCCTGCCTACACCTTGGTGAATGCGCGTGTGGGGCGCGATTTTCCGATTGGCCAAGGCAAGAACATGAACCTGGGTTTCGGGATCAACAACCTGTTTGACGAGCAGTATTTTTTCCGCGGTGTGGACGTAAGTACGATTGGCCGCGTGCCAGCACCGGGACGCATGTTGCTGGTTGAACTGCAGGTCGATTTTTAATCGCAAAGTGAATCAGTGAAAAGCCGGTGGTGAAGGAATTCATCACCGGCTTTTTTATTGCGCACCGCGCAGCTTGTCCACTTCAACTGACGCAACACCACTGGCTGCGTTGCCCAAGCTTCGCCGAATGTAAGTGACCACCGCGGCAATGTCGGTGTTGCTTAGTTCCACGCGGTAAGGCGGCATGCCATGCGGGTAGGGTGTGCCTTGTGTGCTGGGTGAAAAGCCACCATTGAGCACCATGCGAATGGCATTGGCCGGGTTGGGTGCAATTACATTCACATTGCCCGCCAAGGCGGGAAATTGATTGGGTTTTCCTTCGCCCTTTTTGCCGTGGCACTCTGCGCAGGTGTTGGTGTAAATGTTTTCACCACGCTGCATAAGTGGTTGTAATGTGCGTTCGCCAAGCCCGGTGGATTCTTTTTCAACAGGAGCTTGTGCGGGCAAACTTTTCAGATACGTCGCCATGGCTTTTGTATCAGCGGCAGTGGCAAATTGCAGGCTGTGCGCAATCACCTCGCTCATGGGGCCATACGTTGCTGCATGCCGGTTTACGCCGCTTTGCAAGTACTGGGCAATGTCGGCTTCGCTCCATTTTCCCAGGCCATGCACCGGGTGGTTGTTCAGGGCCGGCGCAAACCAGTTGAGCACTGGAATTGTGGCGCCGCTTAAATTCAAATTGTTTTTCAAGCCACCCAAGGTGTTGCGCGGTGTGTGGCATGCTGCACAATGCCCGGGGCCGTTGACCAGGTAAGCGCCGCGATTCCACAATGCTGTTTGCGTGGTGTCAGGTTTGAATTCGCCTTCGGTGAAATACAGAGCCCGCCACACGGCCAGAAGCGGGCGTTGGTTGAAGGGAAACTGCAATTCAGGTTGCGGTGTTTTTTGCGCAATGGCAGGCAGGCGTTTCAGGTAAGCCAACAAATCGTCTACTTCCGCACGGCTCATTTTCGTGTAATCGGTGTACGGGAATGCCGGGTACAGGTAGTCACCGTTTTTCGAGATGCCGCTGTGCATGGCTTTGTAAAAATCGTCAGTGGTCCAGTTGCCCAAACCGTGTTCAGCATTTGGCGTCAGGTTGGTGCTGTAAATTTCTCCAAATGGCGTTTCGATTGCACGGCCACCTGCATAGGGCTTTTTGGGGTTGGCTGTGTGGCAGCCCGCACAATTGCCCATGCGCGCCAAATACGCGCCGCGCTTTTCTTGTGCTGATAGCACATCAAGCGCAACAGGTTCTGGCGAAGTATTGTTTCGGTTTGGTGCCGCGGTTGTAGTATGTGTTCCGCACTTCAGTGGAAACTGAATGCTGTTCGCTGGTGCTGCTTTTGGGTTTTCCGGCACGGGCTGCGCTGCCAAATACGCCGTGGCGGTATTCAGTTCTTCGGAACTCAAGGCCTTGACCAGTGCATGCATGCAATCGGGTTCGGCCGCCTTGCGTTGTTCGTTTTGCCATTTGCCCAGCTGGGCGTTCAGGTAGTCCCGCGGCAAGCCAATAAGGCCTGGCGTGTAGGGATCAACCCCCGTCAGTGCCTGCCCGTGGCATGAAGCACAGGCCGGTGTTTTTTTAGATGCCACACCTTCGAATACCAGGCGCTTTCCCTGTTCCAGTTCAGCTGCGGTGGCCGTGGTTTTTGCGGGTGCAGGGTAGGGCGGGTTTTGTGTAGAAAAGTATTTGGCCATTTGCAGCAGGTAGTCGTTCGACAGGTGCAGCACAATGCCGTTCATGGCGGCGTGTTGGCGGCTTCCATCACGAAATGCGATCAACTGGTTGTACAAATAACCTTCAGGTTTGCCGGCAATGCGTGGGTAGTAACCTTCCGCGCTGGCGCGCCCTTCGGCACCGTGGCAGGCCACGCAGGCTTGAACGCGGTTGGCCATGTCGGGCACTGTGGCTTGGGCCTGGGTGGGCAGCGATGAGAAAAGTACAAAGGTGGCAATGGCAAGGCGGGCGATCATGGATACGGCTCAAATTGAATTGCCGTGATTATACGCCCTGGGGTTCAAACCACAGTTGTTAGTTCCCGTGGGCAAGCATCCAGGCCAGCAATGCAGCCAAAGCGGCTGCGGCCATCAGCCAAAGCACCAGCCCGAAGCCCCAACCTTCGGAGAAGACCATTAACCCGGCGCTGCCCAGCAGTGCAAATGTGCCCGTTAAACGACGCACGCCCGGGCTTCTCAGGCCAATGCGGTTGAATCGACCCGCCCAGTGGCGGTGGCGAAAATGTTTTTGTTGCGACAAGGCGGTGCACAGCAAACCGATGTACAGCAACGCCATGCCAAGAGAAAGCAGCCAATCATTCAGTTGCATTCAAACGCCTCTTTGTTCAAGCGCGAAACACGCGCAGGTGCTGTTAATTTGCGTGCTGCATACACGCCGCTTGCGACCATGAACAGCAATCCGACATCAATGGCGAATGAATTCATCTCCTGCAGGCGAAGTGCGGTAACCATTCCGCCTGTGTTGATTTGGTTCAGCAACCACGCCAGCGCACACAGTGCTGTGAACAGCCATGTGGGTGTCAGCCACTGTTTGCTTTTGTAAGTGACGGCGTTGATGAACGCCCACACAATAGCAAGCACCCACACGCTGTAGAACACATCGGTTTCCAGCGTTGCGCGATTTGCAACGTGGTGGGGTATCAGTTGATTGGCCACCAGAAATGCAGCTGTGGCAATCATCATGCCCAATGTGCCACCCACGCTAAGTGCTTGTACCACCGCGAAGCCTGACAGTTTTCTTGTGTGGTGCTGAACCCTGCGGGATTCAAGCCAGAATAAAAAACCTGTGTGGATCATCACGCACCCCAACAGCCCACCGATCGCATACAGCACACGCAAGGCAGCATGGTCGAATTGAATGAAGTGCAGCCCGGTGATCCAGTGTGTAAAACTTTTGATGGGTTTGGGTTCATGCGCATGAAGCAGTTCATCGGTGTGCAGTAAAAATGTGTCGGTGTGTGTGCTCATGCCAATGCTGCGTTCCGGGAATACGCGCCGAATTTCGAGCAAGGCGTTGCTGTCGCCCAGGTTGCGGATGTTAATGGCATCGGCTGTGGTGTGTTCGCCCAGTGCGGCACTCCATGCGGCTTCGCGCGCCTGAACAATTGCGGGAATCCTTTTTAGTGCGGCCAACTTCTGATTGTCGTTTTCAACAAAGCCGCTGGGGGGCAGGTTGATGAAACCGCTCATCGCTTTTTGTGAAGCGGCTTTGTCGCCATCAAAGGCCGTCAGTGTGGCCCACTGAAAATAGATGGAAAATAAAATGAGCAGACCCGAGAAGGTTATTGTGATGTAAAAAGGCAGGGCCACAACGCTGCTCAGGTTGTGTAAATCCAGCAGGCTTCGAGCCCTGTTTTTTTTGGGGCGAAACAGAAAAAACTCAGCGAGCAGTTTGCGGTGCAAAACCACACCACTGATCAGCAGCGTCAACATGGCCAAGCCAGCAATGCCCAGCATGTAGTAGCCAACATTCATCCATGCAATATTGAATTTGTAGTGGAAAGGAAAGAAAAATCCAGTGCCACCCAGCGTGTATTCACCGGGAAGAGCCTTGCCGGTATCCGGGTCGATGTAATAAGTCTTCAGGGTGTTGTCGTGTTCAGTGATCCGTACCGATGGCATGGGGGTGCGCGCGGTTGGCAAGTGAAAGCGAATGTTGGCAGGTTCAGGTGCAAGCGCATGCACTTTCAGCAACACGGTTTCAAGTTGGGCAGCTGTCAGGCTGCAGCATTGGCTTTGTACACTGCGGCTTTCAGGGTGCATCCAGCGATCAAATTCCTTGTCGAAAACTGTCAGTGTTCCTGTCCAGAATACGGAGAACAAAAGAAAACCAATGACAAGGCCGAACCAGGTGTGAAACCAGGCCATGTGTTGCCGAATGGATGGTGTCATGGAAAGTAGATCACGATTGCGCACAACAGGCCAAGCAGCAGCCCCTTGGCACCCAACCACGCCAGGTTGGCTGTGCAATAAATCCACAGCATCCAGGCCGGCATCGCCAGGTAGGCCGCCAGCAGGCCAAGGGTCATGGCTTCGCTTTGCGCCATGCCGAACTTGAAAAGCCCAATGGCCAAGGCGGCTGCCAGCAGGTTTGCCAAGGCCAGGCCAGCAGGAAAGGCCAGCAGCAGGCGATAAAAGTTCACGCTTAAGTTTCGGGAGGTGGGTGTCACTTGTTCGGTGGCCAGTATGGTGTGTTTGGAAGTGTAATCCAGTCACTTATTAATTGCAAATCATTCTCATTAAGATTACCATATTGCATTGGTCTGATTTGTTGGAAGGTTTTATTCATCCATGATGTTTGTGCAATCCCGATTCAAAAAACAGTGTCTTGCCGCAGCAGTGGTGTTCTTCGCAACTTCATTTGCCTGGTCTGCACCGGCTCCTGACGACGTGGTGAAGGGCTACAGCCAGTTGGTTTACGCCAATTACACCGACGCACTGAACGCAGCAAAAAAAATGCAAACCGAGATTGATGCGTTTTTGAAGACGCCTTCCCAAGCGGGTCTGGATGCTGCGAAAAAAGCGTGGTTGAATGCACGCGAGTTTTATGGGCAAACCGAGGCATTCCGTTTTTATGGCGGTCCCATCGATGATGAAAATGGACCCGAAGGGCAGATCAACGCCTGGCCCATGGATGAATCGTATGTGGATTATGTACGGGGCAACAGCAGCAGTGGTTTTATCAACAATGTGAAGTTCAACATTACACGCACCGCCTTGGTGGAACAAAACGAACGCGGTGGTGAAGAGAACATTGCAACAGGTTGGCACGCAATTGAATTTTTGCTGTGGGGGCAGGATCTGAATGAAGATGGCCCCGGCAATCGTCCCTACACAGACTATGTCAAAGGCAAGGGTGAACATGCCGAGCGCCGCGCAGCCTATCTGCGTGAAGTGACTGCCTTGTTGATACATGACCTTGAACATGTGCAGTCTGCCTGGTTGCCCGGCAAGCCGGACAATTTCCGCGCTGCCTTCGAGAAAGATGGCAAAGAATCCGTGCGCAAAATGCTGGTGGGTTTGGGGTCCTTGTCGCGTGGTGAATTGGCCGGCGAACGCCTGGAGGTGGCCCTGTTCAGTCAG
>Ga0209024_1001746_pt1 | contig 15733 bp, 12 predicted proteins | sample AutmiccommunBRH5_FD_187380 | JGI IMG/M metagenome (GOLD analysis project Ga0209024, IMG submission 187380) | Deep subsurface microbial communities from Mt. Terri, Switzerland - Autotrophic microbial communities BRH/5 (SPAdes) (version 2) | ecosystem: Environmental > Aquatic > Deep subsurface >...
TCCTGTCGGTTGGGGTTGGCGGGGCGACAGTGACGCAGGTGGCGCAACGCCACGAGGTGACCCGGCAGCAGATTTACAAATGGCGGCATGAGCTGAAGAAGAAGGGTCTGTGGTCGCCTGATGCCGGAGCGCTTTTCTTTCCGTTGGACATGCCAGTGACGGCTGCTGAGGCGCTTCCAGCGACCGCGGTTGAATTGCGGCTGCGGGGTGGGCGTAGTTTGCACTTTGACAGCACTGTGGACCCGGTGCGCTGATCTCCCTGATCCGCGCGGTGGACGCCGCATGATCGGGCCTGGGACTGGCGTGCGTGTGTATCTGGCCTGCGGTGTCACGGACATGCGCAAGGGGATCGCGGGGCTGGCGGCATTGGCGCAAGACGTCCTGCATCAGAAGCCCGCCAGTGGCGCAGTGTTTGCATTCCGTGGGCGCCGGGGGGACCGGATCAAGTTGCTCTATTGGGATGGCCAGGGGTTTTGCCTCTACTACAAGGTGCTTGAGCGCGGACGCTTTCCTTGGCCGAGTGCTGCGAATGGGTCGATACGGCTGACCTCTGCGCAGCTCGCGATGCTCTGGGAGGGAATCGACTGGCGGCGTCCGAATTGGGGCTCTCCCCCGGCGCGTGTCGGGTGATTTTGTTCCTGTTTGGCGTTATTTATATGGTGCTTTGGCCTGACTTTTGGTAGTCAGTTGCATGTCAATTATTGTCGAAAATCTGCCTGATGATCCCGCCGAATTGAAGGCGATGATTGCGGTATTGCAGGCAGAAAACGCCAAGATATCGGCCACGTTGCGCGTCCATGATCAGTTGGTTCAGGCGCTTCGTTTGCGGATCGCCAAGTTACAGAAACTGGCCTTCGGTAAGTCCTCGGAAAAGGTTGAGCGCGAGATCGAGCAGTTGGAACTGGCGCTCGAAGACCTGCTGGTAGCGGTGGCTGAGGAAGATGATGCGCCCATCGACGAAGGGCAGGATGAACCGTCACCGGAAGCTGCCGATGCACCCGCTTTGCGCCGCCGCCCGCGTGTCTCGGACGTGACCCCGCGCGAGCGCCGCGAACTGGACCCCGGTGCCTGCTGCCCTGATTGCGGTGGTGATGGGACGTGGGGCTGAGAGGAACAGTATCCCCTCATAAGGGCTGTTTTTCTTCGAGGCATCGATAGATGGTCGCGGGATGGACGTTGAAGGTCCTTGCGACGGCGGCTACGGACTGGCCGCTCTTGACGAGATCGCAGGCAATTTCTTTTTGATCCGGCCTCAACTTTGAGGGGCGACCGAAGGCAACGCCGCGCGTTTGAGCGGCTTCACGGCCCTCTTGTGTTCGGGTCAAGATGAGCGACCTCTCGAACTCAGCGATGCCGCCGAAGACGGTCATGATCATCTTGCCTGCGGGTGTGGTCGTGTCCGCCCAGGGTTCGTCAAGGGATTGTAATCCTGCATTTTTCTCGTTCAGGGCTTCCGCAATACGCAGGAGCTCGGCTGTTGATCGTGCCAAGCGGTCGAGCTTGGTGACAACGAGCACATCATCTTTCCGCAACTGGCTCAGTAGCTTTTCGAGTTGAGGCCGTTTTTTGGCAGCGCCGGAGATTTTCTCTTCGAAGAGGATCTCACAACCCGCCGCTTTGAGCCGAGATCTCTGGATTTCGAGCTCCTGATCCTTCGTGGAAACCCTCGCGTAACCGATCTTCATGCGACCCGTTCCCGAGTTGTGCGAATCATATTGCAAAACTTGCCATTTTCGCACATATGTTTTGCGAAGGATTTATCCTGTATTTTCCGTGCGGCTGATCGGGGTCGCAAAACTTGAGAGTTTCGCACACCATGCCCACCCGATTTCTGACGAGCGCACAACGAGCGCGATTTGCTCGATTGCCGGAATCCCTGTCTGAAGACGACTTGGCGAAGACCTTCACGCTGGACGGGCCTGATCTGGACGTCATCCGCAATCTTCGGACGGCCAAGAACCGGCTTGGATATGCTGTGCTGTTGACCAGTGCTCGATATGTGGGTGCTTTTCCCGCGTCTCAGCAAGACGTGCCGCCGGTCATCGCAAACTACTTGCGAGCCCAACTTGCTATTGATGCGCAGGTTTCCATGGATCCCTATTTCAGCGCCCCCAAGACCGTTGAACGGCATATTCGCTCCATCCGTGAACGATACAGGTTCGTCTATTTTGCCGATAGCCCACAGTTGCGAATGCGGCTGACCCGATGGCTCTACTTGGAATGCTGGATGGGAAACGACAGGCCCGGAGCGCTGGTTCTGCAAGCCGCCGACTGGCTGGTATCGTACAACGTCATTTTGCCGGGCCTTTCGATACTGGAGCGGCTTGTTGGTCGCATACGGGACCGTGCCACAACCCGGATTTGGACACGTATTGTGGATGGTCTGAGTGAGGCACAACGCAACCAGATCGCCAGCTTGCTTGCCCACGATGCTGACCGCCTCAGCAGATTGGGGATTTTGCGTGCCAGCCCTCTGAAGCGACGCCAATCCGACCTCTGGGCACATCTCGATCGGTTGGATGGCGTGCGAGATTTCGACATTGGTCTGACACCCCCAAAAGGCGTGCCCGCGACACAGCTGGAGCGCTTGGCGCGTGTGGCCCGGCGCGCCAAGCCATCTGCGATCGCGGCTTTGAAAGAACCGAGGCGCACCGCAACCGTGGCCGCGTTGTTGTTTACTCTCGAAGCGGCGGCTCAGGACGATGCCATCGAACTCGGCGATGCCCTGATTGCTGACCTGTTTAGAGACGCCGAGTTGGCACAGACCACGGGGCGGCAGGCGCATCAGCAGGCTCTCGACGAGGCTATTGTCCTGCTGCGCGACCTGGCAGGGCTCGTGAGGGATGACGCAAACGATAGCCTGCCTCACAGCGTTTGGCGCAATATGGTTCACAGCCGGATACCCGAGCAAAGCATCGATCGCGCAATAATGGCGGTTGATACCCTGGCCAAACCCTCCAGTGGAAAGCCCTACGCCGAGCTTGCGTCCGGTTGGCGCCGGGCGCGCAAACTGTTCTCCTCGATCACATCCCGCATCGATATGGCTGCAAGCCCGGGCGGTGCCGATGTGGCCGATGCGATGGCATGGCTCAAAGATCAGCCAGATTGGTCCAAAATGACGCTGAAAAATGCCCCCATTGGGGTCATTTCCAAAGCTTGGAAACCCCATGTCCTCAATGAGGACGGCGAACCAGAGGACGCGCGAGCCTATGTTTTTGCCACCATCGATGCGTGGCGTAGCGCCATAAAACGACGCGATGTCTATGCCAGTCCAGGCATTCGCTATGCCGATCCCCGGCTTGGCATGCTGGAAGGCACACCCTGGCAGGGAGCCAAAGGGGTCGTATGCCGTAGTTTGAACCGATCGCTGGACGGCACCGCTGAGGTCAATCAACTCGTGGATGCCTTGGATGCAACATTCAAGCATGTTGCAAATCGGGCGGATCAGAACCCGGATCTGCGCTTCGAAACGGTGCAAGGTAAAGGACGTATCGCCCTGCCTAAACTCGACCGTATGATGGAGCCGGACACCCTGATCCAATTGCGTAGCGATGTCCGGGACCGCATGCCAAAGGGGGCGATCCCGGACATCCTGCTGGAGGTTATGCAACGAACGAGGTTCGCTGATGCCTTCACCCACTTGAGCGAGCGGCCCGCGCAAGTGGATAATTTCCAGATCAGTCTGTGCGCCGCACTCGTTGCCCAAGGCTGTAACATCGGATTTGAGCCGATCATTCGCAACGACCATCCTGCCTTGAGGCGGAGCCGATTGTCCTGGATCAGTCAAAATTTCATCCGGTCCGAGACGCTCGCGGCAGCGAACGCCAAGATCGTATCGGCGCATGCAGAACTGCCCATCACGCAATGCTGGGGGGATGGACAAGCGGCCTCGGCAGATGGATTGCGGTTCATCGTTCCCAAGACAGCCATCCATGCCGGACCAAATGCTCGGTATTTCGGGCAAGGGCGTGGCATTACCTGGTACAATATGCTGTCTGACCAATATTCTGGTCTCGGTGCCATGGTCGTTCCCGGCACCCTGCGTGACAGCCTCGCCATTTTGGCACTGCTCCTGGAGCAGGAAACAGAGCTCGATCCCATACAAGTCATGACCGATACTGCCGCATACTCCGATGCAATCTTTGGGCTGTTCTGGCTCCTGGGATACCAGTTCTGTCCTCGCTTGGCGGATATCGGTGGCACCCGGATCTGGCGCGCAGACAAAGACGTAAATTACGGCCCTTTGGGCGATATCGCAGAGGGTAAAATCAACACACGCATCATTATCGAAAACTGGGAAGATCTCATCCGCCTCGCAGGCTCCCTCAAACTGGGCCACTTGAAAGCCGAAAGCGTCATGCGCATCCTGCAGGTGCGAGACCGGCCAACCACCCTCGCAAAAGCCCTCGTACAGCTCGGACGCCTGATAAAGACGTTGCATGTCCTGAACTACGTCGACGATGCAGAGTTCCGCAGGCGCATCCTGATCCAGCTGAACCGGCAGGAATTCAGCCACAAGCTGGCGCGAAAAATCTATCACGGCGATCGCGGCGAAGTCCGCAACGCTTTGCGACAGGGCCAAGAAGAACAACTCGGCGCGCTTGGTCTGATCCTCAACGCTGTTACTCATTGGAACGCAATCTACATGCAGGAGGCCATCACACAAATCGAGGAACAGGGCGCGTTTGTTGCCCCCAACGATATAGCCCGTATGTCTCCCGTGCTCTGGCGGCATATCAACTTCCTTGGGCGCTATGAAATCACCCTGCCAGAAAGCGTCGCACAGGGCGGCCTGCGGCCACTCCGAGATCCTAGTTCCGAATGGGACTTTTGAAAAGATAATTCAGCCCTTATGAGGGCATACTGTTCCCCTCAGCCCCACGTCCCTTTGTCTTGGATGCTCTGGAGCAGAGCGCTCTACGAGCGACGTCCTGCTGATAGCCTGATCCACCACTGCGACAGTCATACGATTGGTGCCAGTTATCGGGTGATCTGACCCTCACAGCGACCGACCCGACGTGTGTCTTCCCCTAGACCTGTCGGTTATCCGGGAACGCCTTGCGGCGAGCTTGTCTCAAAGGTGCTGCCGTAACCCAAGTTTACTTTCAATCAATGTCTATGCCAAAGTAAAATTGACAACACGTCTGTAGGAGGCGTCTTCAGGTGGCGATGCCCAGCTGCGCGCGCATGGCGGCATCGACAGGGCGCGGCTTTCCAATCGGGTTGCCGATAAATGGCCGCAAGCCGGAAAACACCATCGGCGATCCCAGCAGAGGCCATTGCAGCCCATCGGCGCTATGATGCCATTGGAACAAGCCACGCGCCTGCGTCTGAGGATGATCTACCATTTCGGCAATCGTGTGGACCGGCGCGGCAAGGCATCCCTCTTGGGCCAACAGGGCGACCGCCTCGTCGCGGGTCATCCCGGCCCAATCCCGGCCTTCGACCGAATCGCAGTTGCGTTCGGCACAGACATAGCCATCGGCGCATTCCAGCATCGGGTTCCGGGTCATCGGCGCTTCGGAAAATTTCCACAAGGGGGCCGTCATCCAGACCGCGACATCCTGCATCGACACGTCGATGAAATCGCCCTTGCCGGTCCGCTGTCTGTTTCGCAATGCCGCAAGCACAAAAAAGAGCCCCACCTGGCCGCCCATGAAGTCACAGGCGGAAACGCCTGATTTCAGCGGCGTGCCGTCAAAGGCATTGGCGTGCATCAGCCCGGCCATGGCCTGAACCACGGTGTCGAAGGCTGGTCTTTCCTGATAAGCGGATTCCGCCCCAAAGCCTGAAATCGCGCAATAGATCAGGCGTGGATTGATGTCTGACAGCTCCGGCCAGCCGAACCCGAGTCGGTCGAGCGAGCCGGGTTTGAGATTTTCCAGCAAGACATCGGCGCTGGCGAGCAGATCGGTAAAGACCTTCCGGCCCTGCTCCGATTTCAAGTTGAGCGCAAGGCTGGTCTTGCCGGAATTGCTCATCACGAAAAAGATGCTGAGATCGCCGTTATGAGGCAGCCAGCTGCGGGCGGCGTCGCCTTCGGGAGGCTCGATCTTGATCACCTCGGCCCCGAGCGTCGCCAGGTGCCGACTGGATAGAGGCGCGGTGGTGTATTGCCCGATCTCCAGGACCCGCAGGCCCGCAAGTGGCAATTCTGTCGCATCGGGTGTGTTACCGACACCGTCTGTTACAGCGGAAATGGTGTCCAGATCGGCGGCCTCGGTTTCGCCGCGCCGTGGAACATGGTCGGCGAGGTGGCCATGCCCCGACTGCGCCCGCAGCAGAGTGCCCGGAACTCGGGCCGTTCCCCCGGTGGCCCGGTCTGGAATGTCGCGGATCATGCCGCGCAGTTTCAGGTTGGGGTCGTTGGCGGCATCCTCCATCCGAAGGATCGGTCCGCAGGCGACATTGGCCGCCATCAGAAGCTCGGTCGCGGTGGCGACGCTGTGTTGCCCGATCCAGTCCTGCACGATCCGGTTCACCTCGTCGCGATTTTCCATCCGGCCTGGCAGATCGGCAAACTTCGGATCGTCGGTCAGCTCGGGCTGATCCATCAGGTCGCAAAGTCGCCGCCAGGGCGGGTTCGAGGCTGAGCAAAGCAGAACCCACCCGTCCGAGGCCTGATACGCATTCCAGGGTGCGCACATCGCATGTTGGTTGCCTACCCGCATCGGAACCTTGCCGCCGAAATGCGCCGGCAGGAACGTGGCGAGCGAGTTCACGCCGCTGTCATAAAGCGCCATGTCGATGCGCTGCCCCCCCCCCCCGGAGCGGTCACGCGCCGCCAGCGCCGCAACGATCGCGGCTGCGCCATAGGAGCCGGTCGAATACTCCAGCAAGGGCACCTGCAACGCTACCGGGGGTCCGTCCGCGAAGCCGGTTGTGTGGGCCACGCCACAGATGGATTGCACCATCGCATCGTCAAAGGCCTGGCCGGTCATCGGGCCACCATGCCCGAAGGCGGTGAAATCGCAAAGGATCTTCCCCGCGCCGACAGCCTGGGCAATCTCATCAACCCAGACGCTGTCGGTATCGCTGGACAGCAGCACCACGTCGCAGGCACCGATCAGCGCTGCGACCCGATCACGATCAGCGTCGGTGTCCATCGCCACGCTTTGCTTTCCCGCCGCATACAGCGCACGGTTGGCCCATTTCCCGCTCTTACCCGCCTGATCCTCGGGTGGTTCGATGAAAAACAGGTGTGCCCCGGCTTCGGCCAACAGCGATCCGCACAAGCCGACCGAAATCCGGCTGCCGATTTCGACGACGCGGATACCGCTGAGGAATTTCGCCGAATTCGATGGATTTGGCTCGGTCATGGATACACCTGTCTTTGTCCAGTCATTTCAGCGGCGGAGGGCAACCGGTGAGGGCCAGATTGTCCGCTCCCACTTCGGCCACGCGCGTGTCGACGGCGACAGGCGTGCGCGACAGCGCATAGGGCGCCGCGATTACACAATTGCCGCCCTTGTCGGCCCGTTCAAAAACCATCAGCCCGTCGCGTTTAGCGACGTCCAACGCATAGACCTCGTCAAGTTCCAGCATCGGCAGGGCGCGCACCGACACTTCCGCCAGCGCGGCGCAAAGCGCGGCCGATGTCTGTCCGCTCGGCTCTACCCCGCTCAATTGCCGGTCGAGTTCGCTTCGGGAATCCAGCGCAACAACCCAGCCGTCAGCCGTCTGCACGATACAGTGATCGGGCAAGACCGGATCACCGTCTGGCCAGCCGATACAACCCAACCAGGCCACTGTGTCAAACATCGAGATATCCAGCACCGACCCGCGACCGGTGTTTTGTGCTTTGCGCAATGCGGCCAGAATCTCCAGCGGTGCCAGATGCGCCGCCCCCAAATCGGCGATTGATACCCCGCCTTTTGCCGGACCGCCGACCGAAGCAATGCGGTCGATCACTCCGGCCTCGGCCTGGATCACTGTGTCGAGCGCGGGTCGCGCCGACCCGTTCATCCCGTAGCCTGAAATGCCGCAATAGACGAGGCGTGGGTTGAGGTCGTGCAGCCGCCGCGCGCCCAACCCCATCCGTTCCATCGCACCGGCCTTGAGATTGAACAGCACCACATCGGCGGTTTTGACAAGATCGAGAAACGCCGCCTCGCCATGCCTGGACCGCAGGTCGAGAACCACCGATTTCTTGCCTGCGTTATAATTGGCAAAATAGCAGCTGATCCCGTCGACAAACGGTTGCCAGAGGCGTGAATCCTCGCCCCCGGATCCTTCGACCTTGATCACCTCGGCCCCGAGATTGGCCAGAAACCGCCCCGCCAGCGGCCCGGCAGTATAGGGCCCGACCTCCAGAACGCGGATACCGTCGAGAGGGCACTCCGGCGGGCCTTCGGCGCCGGTGCCGCGCGGTGCAGGTCCGGCTGGTGCCGCCATGCGGCGACAAGGAACCGGTGTGCCCGCACGTGCCACTTCCGCTGTCGTGGCCACAGTGCCTGATGGAATGGCGCAGGCCTGAAGGGCCGCCAGAGCCTGTTCGGTCGTCACGGTGCGCGACCATTCCGAAATCACCCGATCCACCTTTTCCACGACCGATATGCGCGCGGCCGCCGTAGCGAATTCCGGGTCTTCGGCCAGCTCGGGCCGGCTGATCACCTCTGTCAGGTCCAGCCAATTCTGATTGCTTGTGGTGCACAAGATGACCCAGCCATTCGATGTGGGATAGGCGTTCCAGGGTGCCACCAGCGGGTGGCGGCAGCCATTGCGAAAGCCCCGCGTGCGACCCGAGAGGACATTGCCCAGAAAAGTGCCAGTTAGGGTGAAGCTGGTTTCGAAGACCGAGATGTCCAGAACCTGCCCGCCGCCGCCGGCCTCCTTCACCCGCAGCGCGGCCAGTGCTGCGGTTGCAGCGTTCAGCCCGGTGAACAATTCCAGAATGGGCAGATCGACGATGCAGGGCGTGCCGTCAGTGCCGCCCGTTGTCGCCAGCGAACCGCCGATCGCCTGCATCTCAATCTCGCCTGGATCGGCCAGCGGCGGATCCTTGGCGGCGTTTCCAAAGGCCGAGACGAGACAGATCAACTGCTGCTCGGCGTTGAGCCCCGCGAAATCGGCCACTGCCTTGCCGTTTTCGCGGATTTCCGGGGTAACGATCACAATATCGGCCTTGTCGGCAATTCCCTGCCAGCGCGCACCGAACTCGGGATCGCCGCGGTCCAGCCGTATCATTTCCGCCGATGGATTGGCGAACGGATGATTGCGCCAGGAGGCGGGTTCATTGGGCAGCGGATCGCCATCAACCGCCACGCGGACAAGCTCCGCGCCCAGATCGGCCATACGCCCGGCACACACGCTGCCAGCCAGCCTGCCGACCCGTTCGACAACTCTTATCCCCTCAAGTGCCATCCGATCCGTCAAAAAATTTCCCCACAATCAGCGGAACGCGTCGATTCCAGCCAACTCGCGCCCCTGTATCAGCGCCAGAATCCCGTTTGCGCCGTCCGGAATTGGCAGCATGCGCACGTCGCGGTACAGCTGCTCCAGCCCGGTTTCATCGGCCACTCCCATTGCGCCGTGAACCTGCATCGACTCGGATATCGCCTGTTCGCAGGCCGTCGTCGCGTAACGTTTGGCCATCGCCGATGTACCGTTGGCCCGTTCGCCGTTATCCATCGCGTTGAGCGCAGAGTAGCATAGCAGGCGGCTGGTGACGACGGCGGTTTCGATATCGGCAAGCTGCTTCTGCACAAGCTGGTGGCCGCCGATATATTTGCCAAACTGCTTGCGCACGCCGCCATATACCACTGCCGCATCCAGGGCCTTCTGCGCCAGATGCACCGCCGCCAGCCCGACTAGTGGGCGGTTGCCGTTCCATGTGAGCGTGAGCAACCGGGCCGCATCCCCGGACGCTCCCAGAGAATTCACCGCCGGGACCCGGCAATTGTCATATAGAACCTCGCCCAGATGCCCCTGGCGCAGGCCCAGACAGGGAATTTCCCGCGCGACCACACCGGCGCGCTCGCGCTCGACCACAACGCGACGTAGCCGGGAGTTGCCCCGTTCGTCTTTGCCTTCGGAACAGGTGGTATTGATGATGTCGGCAATTCCAGCATTGCTGATCCAGATCTTGGCCCCGTTGATCACCAGATCGTCGCCATCGGCTTCCACCCGAGTCTGCACTTCGCGGGGGTTCGATCCGGCATTGGGCTCTGTCGTGGCGGTACAGCAGATCTTTGTGCCGTCCAGAATACCCGGCAGGAAAAGGTCTTTTTGTTCCTGCGTGCTCTCGGCGTAGATCCGCGCTGCGGTACATTCTTGTGCCAAAATCGAAATTGATATGACCGGCGGCAGTATTTCGAACATCAGCCCGTAATCCAGCATGCTCAACCCGGCACCGCCGTGTTCCTCCGGAAGGCGCGGAGCCATCAGCCCCATCTGTGCGAGCGCACCGTATATCTCCAGCATCGCCTGCTTGGGCAAGGGCTTTGTGGGGTCGTGACGGGCCAGAACCGGCTCGACGTCGCGTTCGACCATCGCCTGACAGGATTCCCGGATAAGTTGCTGTTCTGAAGTGAACTTGAAGTCCATTATATTCTCTCTTTCATGGCATGACGAAGCCGCCATTGACGCTGATGACCTGCCCGGTCACCCAAGATGCGTGGTTACTGGCCAGATAGGCGATCATGCTGGCGTGATCCTGCGGCTGTCCGATCCTGCCCGCCGGATACATGCGCAGAACCTTTTTGACCCGCGCGGCATAACGTTCCTCACCGATCGTTTCCTTGGTCTGAGCTTCGCGGGCCTGACGCAGCTCTGTATCTGTGGCCCCAGGCGAAACCACGTTCAACGTGACGCCGGAGGGGCCGACCTCTTGCGCCACGGATTTGACCAGGGCGATCACACCGCCCTTGGCCGCAGCGTAATAGGACAGCCGCGCCTGGCCGACCCGTGCTGAGTCAGAGGCCATGCAGATGATGCGGCCAAAGCCACGTTCCGTCATGCCGGGAAGGACAGTGTGCAGAACATTCATCGGGCCATAGAGGCAGACGTTGATAAGTCTTTGCCAGTCCTTCGGGCCGGATTCCAAGAACAGCTTGTCATCCAGCACTGCGGCGGAAATCACGACGATATCCGGCGAGCCCAGTTTCTCTGTCACTTCTGCTACCATAGACTCGACGCTGTCCAGCGCACTGATATCGGCCTGGACGCCCAGCCTTTCGCCCTCAGCCCCCTGCAGCCGCTCGGCCGCCGCGATCGCCGCCTCGCCATTGATATCGGCTACGGCGACCTTGGCCCCAGAGTTTCTGAGTTCCGATGCAGTGGCAAATCCGATGCCCTGAGCCGCCCCTACGACCAGGGCTACTTTTCCGCCAAACTCAATCTTCATGATTCTCTCCCGTATTGTCAGGCGACTCCATCCGATCCTCCCATGTGCGGGCTTCTGACAGGCCCGGAACGGGCAATAACGTCAAACCCGAATATTCCGATGGACGAGACACATTTCATTAATTAGACTTACGCTAGGTGAGATGTCAAACGCGATGTTCGGCTCGCTTGCGATCCCAGCGTCGACTGGTGGAACGCGCTCGGCAGCGGCGGCATTTCCTGGCACCGACAGGCGATATGAGCACAGTGATGAACGCAACGACAACTATTCAGGAGGCGAAACAGCCAGACCCGTGACGAATTCACAGACACAAACCCGCCAGAGATCGCCACTTTCAGAACATCTACTGGGCAGTTCCGACACCACAGCAGACCTGCCGCTGGCCGGCGCCCTGATCGCCGATTTCAGCAGGCTTTTGCCAGGTCCATGGTGCACCCAGTTTCTTTCGGATATGGGGGCGACGGTGATCAAGATCGAACGTCCCGGCGCAGGCGACATGAGCCGTGCCAACGCGCCGCTGTTCAAGACCGGAAGCGTCTATTTCAACAGCGTCAACGGCGGCAAACACAGCCTTACGCTGGATCTGTCCAAGCAGGACGGTCGGGCGATTGCACACCGGCTTATTGAAGAGGCCGATGTGGTGGTCGAATCGTTCCGGCCCGGTGTGGCGAAGAATCTGGGTATCGATTATGATACCGTCAGCGGGCTGAACCCCGGCATTGTCTATTGTTCGATCTCAGGCTTTGGCCAGAGCGGTCCGCTGTCTCACATTTCTGGCCACGATCTTGTCATCCAGGCGCTGTCTGGCTTTGCTGGGCTCTCGGCGCAGTCGGACAAGGCACCGGAGGTGCCCGGGTTTCAGGCGGCCGACTATGCCGGGGCGACTATGGCGGTAATCGGCATTCTGGGTGGTTTGCTGAAACGGCGCGAGACCGGCCTGGGAAGCAATCTCGACATTGCGATGTTCGACAGCCTGTTTTCCATGTGCAACATTTCGCAAACCGGATCAATGTCGCGGGATGTCGGAAATACAGGCACGCCGATGATCGAAGTCTGGGGCGGCAACCCTCGCTATGACACCTATCTGACCGCCGACAACAAGGCGGTAGCGGTGGCGCTTCTGGAAAAACGGCTCTGGGTCAATTTCTGCAATGCGATCGACCGGCCAGACCTGATCGACCACGACGAAAGCCCCGAAGACAGGCATTCAGACCACGGCGACAAGGCCGCTGCCTATCGCGCCGCCATTGCGGAAACCTGCGCCGCCAAGAACCGCGACGACCTGATCGACGAGATGACCCGCAAGGGTGTTCCGATCACTCCGGTCTATTCACCCGACGAGGCGCTGAGTTCAGAGAATGTCGCCGGGCGCGGGCTGATCGAATATGTTGAACACCCGACCGATGGCAATATCCCCCAGATCGTCAACCCGCTGGCGGCTTCGGGCCTGGCCGTCAAATGCCGCGCGGCGGCGCCCGAGGTGGGTGACGCCACCGATGCCGTTCTGTCCGGCCTCGGCTTCGATCCCGAAACCATAGCCCGGTTTCATAAAGATAGAATAACCTGACCCATGACCAGACATACGAATGCCGAAATCGTCAGCCGTTATGTCGCCACCACCCTCGACCGGCCCCTGCCTGAGGATGTGCTGGAGGCGGCGCGGATGTGCCTGGCCGACTGGATCGGCGTTCTGGTCGGTGCACATGACCAGGGCGCGGGGCGCGCAGTGCGCGACATGGCCTCGGGCTGGCGCGCGCCGGGCAAGGCGCCGGTGTTTCAGGGCAGAACGCAATCGCCGCTTGCCTCCGCGTTGGTCAACGGAACCTTCGCGCACTGCCTGGATTATGACGACACGCATCTGGGTTGTCTAGCACATCTCAGCGCACCAACCTGGGCCGCGACCCTGGCCATGGCCTGCGAGCTCGGGCACAGCGACATGGACGCCCTGCGCGCCTTTGTCACCGGCTTTGAAACCGGCGCACGTCTGGGTGGCAGCGATTTCGGCGAGACCATCAACAAGCGTGGCTTTCATTCCACATCCGTGCTGGGCCGGTTCTCAGCGGCAGCCTCGGCCAGCGTCCTGATGGGGTTGAATGAAGCCCAGGTCGCCAATGCGATGGGTGTCGCGGCCACCACCGCCGGAGGTCTGGTGGCCTCCTTCGGGACCATGTCAAAACCGTTCCACGCTGGAAAAGCCGGGATGGACGGGCTCTTGGCCGCACAAATGGGTGCGGCGGGGTTCGAGGCGAGCAAGGCGTTGATCGAACCCGAGGGCGACACGCTGGCCCCCGCGTTTGTTCAGGACGGCGCGGCTGGGATCCCAGTGCTGGATTTCGATGAGAACTGGGAGATTCACAATAACACGTTCAAGCCCTATGCGGCCTGTCTTCTGGTGCATCCAACCGTGGAAAGCGCGCGCAACATTCACGCGCAGGCGGGCAGTCGCAAGGTTCAGAGCGCCCGCGCGCGGATAAATCCGATGGTGCTGCGTTTCGCCGCCAAGACCCAGGTGAACAAACCTTTAGAAGGTAAATTCTCGGTCGCTTATTGCGCTGCCCTGGGGCTTTGCGGGTTCGATGCTTCGGAGCAGGACTTCACTGCCGAACGCCTCGCTGACCCCGCAGTGCAGGCGATGTTTCCCAAGGTCGAGGTGATCACCGATGACAGCCTGACCAGCACCGCGGCCAGCATGTCCGTGTGTTTCGACGACGGCACCGAACTCACTGTCGACACACCGCTGGCACGCGGCAACCCCGGCAATCCGATCGGCTGGGACGGGATGCACCGCAAGTTCATGTCGCTGGCAGAGCCTGTCTACGGCAGTCGGGCCAAGGATCTGTTCGAACTTGCCCGAACCGCCGGTAGCGGCGACACGCTGCCGCAAATTTCGGCCATATTGGCCGAAGAACGGCCAGCGGGCTAATCGCCTGCCCGCCCGGAATGGCTACCGGCCGGACCGACGTATGGGAGAAGACCGAGCCCAGGGTCGTATAACACATGGTTCTCTTTTGTGGTTGCCGCCCGTAATGCAAGAAGTTTTTGACCCTATTGGCGTGTGATCGAGCGCACACTTTTGTCAGGCACTCGAAGTGCGGCACTTCCAAAAGCCGCGGGCCGTGATGGTGATCAGCGGATCGGGTCCAAATCTAATTGCCGAGCTTTACGCTCGCAGAGAACCACTGGTTTTCCCAATCCGGATCTGTTCGATCGTATTGCCCATTCAGGTCGTTGTCTTCTCACACTCCCTCGGCACCGTTGCTAACGCTTCGACATGAAGCATCATGCCGTGCTCGCCAGCACCGGATCTCTGTAGTCTTCATTCTTCGTCAGCATCGCCCAGATCTGTCGGGCCATCTTGTTAGCCAGCGCGATCGCGACCAGCATCTTGGGCTTGCGAGCCAACATGCGTGACAGCCAGCTGCCCTCCACAATGCTTCGCTGTCCAAGCCAGTTCAGTCGCGACATTGCCCCAATGATCAGTAGCCGTCGGATATCAGCCTGGCCGGCCTTGGTCATGCGACCCAAGCGCTCCTTTCCTCCTGAGGAATGCTGCCTCGGCACCAGACCCAACCAAGCCGCAAAGTCGCGTCCGGTTTTGAATTGAGCCATGTCGGGCCCGAAGGCTTCCACCGCGACGGCCGTCAGCGGTCCCACACCCGGCATGGTCTGGAGCCGTCGCGCCCGGTCCGACTGGGCGGCCAGCGTCTTTAGTTTAGCGGTCCGTTCGATGATACGCGCTGTTTTCTCTGCAATCTGCGCCAGTAGGTCCTGACACTCCTCCCGGATCAACACTGGCAAGTCGGAGGCCTCATCCTCCACGAGCGCTGTCATGCGATCGAGGTAGCGTATTCCCGCGGGAAATACGTGGCCGTGCTCATCACACTACGCGACTCCCGCCCGCAGTCGTTTCCTGATGGCTAATTTGTTGCCGAAGATCGGTATGTCCTCGTCTGCTCTGAGACGACGGCGCAGCTCGTCAAAACCGGTTCTGAACCACGACTTTGAACAGTAGCCGTGCTTTTTCCGGGCGGGGTATTTTGACCCCATGAGCTTGGATGCTGTGTGACAGGCCATGGCGAGGGCGATTGCGGCGATGCCGATCAGAAGGCTCAACCTTTTGGAGAGCTTCATCCTCGTGTCCTCCAGGTTGAGCCCCTTTGTCTTGCTGTCGGCGAACATGCATTCAATGAACCAGCGCCACCGATAGTATCGCAGGATGCGCGAACCGCGGAGCGGCTCGGAACAGGCGACGATCAGCAACTGGTTCTGTCGCAAGAAATCTATTGACCCGAGAACGGGCGATTGCTGGACGCAATTATGCTGCAAGCGCCGCAAATTGCTGAAAGCCGGTGGCCCCGTCGGCGGTGATCTGCCCTTTGCGGATCATGT
>Ga0209024_1001748_pt1 | contig 15689 bp, 14 predicted proteins | sample AutmiccommunBRH5_FD_187380 | JGI IMG/M metagenome (GOLD analysis project Ga0209024, IMG submission 187380) | Deep subsurface microbial communities from Mt. Terri, Switzerland - Autotrophic microbial communities BRH/5 (SPAdes) (version 2) | ecosystem: Environmental > Aquatic > Deep subsurface >...
ACGGGGCATGGACAGCTTCATGGGGGCTCCGGTGAGGAAGAGAAAACGGCGGCGATCATAACATGCAGGCCGCGGCCGCCTGCCCGCGACAGGCGCCTTGCTAGAGGTGGCGGACCCAGAACAGTTCGTGCCTGCGCACCGCCTTGCGGAAGAATTCGTCATCACCTGTTGTAGGCCAGCGACGTCCCGCCAGAACCCGTTGAATGCTCCGACGCAGGCGCTTTTTCATTGGCAGGGGCACTTGCAAGTCATGCTGCATGGCCAGCGCCATGGCCTTGTCCAGCTGTGCCTCGGCATTCAACGTAGGACTCCACAGGCGATCAGCCGGCAAAGGCTCGATAGCAGGCGGCAAGGCGACACCACAGCCAGCTGGCCCCATGGGCCAGCGGTCGTTATCGTGCAGGTGATTGGCGTAGAGCAGAAGGGCTTCAGGTTTCCACTCCCCGGCCTCTATTGCCTGACGAAGAGCACGGGTCGCGGCAACGTGGTCGGCATGCGGATCCAATTCTGGATGAGGCGTGATTACCACCTCGGGACGAAAGTGCGCAAGCAAAGCACGCAGATCAGCTTGCAGGTTGTGCCACGTAGGCTGTCCATCGCAGTCCCCTGGCAGCTGCAACGAGTTGTGCGCTCTCGCAGTGCGTATGTCGGTTTCACTCGACTCACGAGAGCCGAAGACCCGCTCGGGCATGGCCTCCATCGCTGACAGTTGCAAACAGTAGTAGCCAAGTTGCACGCAGTCCCGCTGGGCCACCCCCCCCCACAGCGGCACAGCAAGACTGCCCCAGGTACGCAACCGCCCCTTAAGCCGCGCCGCCGCAGCGCTGTCCAGCCCGAGGCGGCGGTAGTTATCAGCTTCAATCTCGCCCTGGGTCAGCGTGACAATAGCCACCTCCGGGGTATGACTGTAGAGGCCGAAGGCTGCCAACTCGGCATCATCGGCGTGGGGCGCGATAATCAGCACCCGCCGCTGCGTATAGTCGGGGTTACGCATGGCGTATAGCCTGACCTCGGCACCCAGACGGCAGTACCGGCTATCGAAGCGCAGCGAGCCCGCACGCAAAGCCTCCTCCTGCCCAGACAAATTCAGATAACGCCGCCCACCTACGCCACGCTCAAAATCCTGACGATCCCCACCGACATACACACGAGGGTCACGCAGATGTCCGACCCAAGTTGTCTCCAGCCGCACCTCAAGAATCAGCGTGTCGGCATCAGGCAAGTCACCGGCCAGGTGCAGGCAACCACGCTCGATGCATCCGCCCAGTTGCACAGCATCCGGCGGAAACTGGTAACGGTAGTCTTCCTGCGGCCGATAGAACAGATGATCAGCGAACCAGGCCTCATGGACAATCCAGCCCAGAACCAGCAGTAACGGCACCAGCCAGAAGCTGAGTGCCACGCCTATCACCAGCAGCGCGACGAACGCCGTCACCATCGCTATACGTTTATGGCGGCGATGCTGTCGCAACAGCTTTTGTTTGCGCGCTTCCATGCTCACACCTGATAGACCGGAACGCGGTTGCACCAGCGGTCCTTGTACTCTCGGTCCGCACGACCGAAGGAATAACGCAGCGGCTTGCCCAACGCCCGTGCCTCGGCCCAGGCCGTCTGGGTGTTGACGAAGCTGAGGACGCTGCCAGGGCTGAAATCCCGCTGCTGCGGATCGACACCGCCATTGATGTAATCGATCGACACCCACTTCGGTGCCTCAACCCGGTAAAGCACCTGGACGGCGATGGGCTGCTCATCGAGCAGGACCACAGAGCCGGTCATGAACTCGCGCAGTAGTGCAAAAACCTCTTGCAGATGGCCCTTACCGGGCGCCTCGAAACCCCAGCGGCGCTGGAACAGATCGGCATACATCGCAGCCTGCTCGGTCGGCGAGAAATCCAGCATCGGTCGCAGCACACCGCCGGCCTCTTCCAGCAAGCGCTGCTCGCGGCGCTGGTTGTAGCGGAACTTCTTCGAATACTGTTCCGGCTCACGGGCCAGGGCCAAGCCCTCCGGCTGCTCGCGCAAGGTGCTGATCGCGCCTGCATTGAGCTCTGACACGTAGCGCATGCGCTGGCGGACCGGAATCGCCGCCTGCTCGGCGACGGGCAGGATGATTTCGGCATTACCCAGATCGAACAGCCCGCGCTTGCCGGCCTTTTTCAATACGTCCTTGGACAGCGCCAGATGGCGCCCCCAGCAGGGCACCGCGGCGATCACTTCGCCTTGCCGCTCCCAGGCCAGATAGCGCACCGGAATACCGACAAGACTGGCCAGGCGCTCGACGACAGCTGGGTGAGTGGCGACGCTGCCGCCGTAGCGCTGCCAGATCTGCGCATAGGCGCCGGCATCGATCTCGCACCAGCCGCGCTCACGCCAGCTCCTCAGAAACTGCAGCATCAGGCGCCCTGCTCGTCTGGCGTGTCGTCCTGAAACTGCGTCGCGTGGAGCCTGGCGTAGGCACCGTTCGCCGCCAGCAGCTCGGCATGGGTTCCACGCTCGACGATGCGGCCCTGCTCCATCACCAGGATCAGGTCGGCCTTCTCGATTGTGCTCAGCCGGTGAGCGATGACCAACGTGGTGCGGCCCTGCATCACATGGTCCAGAGCCCCCTGGATATGCCGCTCGGACTCGGTATCCAGCGCCGAAGTCGCTTCATCAAGAATCAGCACCGGGGCATTCTTGAGCAGTGCACGCGCAATCGCCAGGCGCTGCCGCTGCCCGCCGGACAGCAGCACACCGTTTTCCCCAACCAGAGTCTGATAGCCCTCGGGCATTTGCTCGATGAACTCGTCGGCATAGGCATCGCGCGCGGCACGGCGGATGTCGTCCAGCGGCGCGCCGGCCAGATCGCCGTAGGCGATGTTGTTGGCCACGGTATCGTTGAACAGGGTTACCTGCTGCGTCACCAAGGCAATATGCCGGCGCAGGTTGCGCAACGTGTAGGACTCGACATCCGCACCGTCGAGCAGGATATGGCCAGCCTCATGGTGGTAGAAACGTGGGATCAGATTGGCCAAAGTCGACTTGCCGCTGCCGGATCGACCTACCAGCGCCACCATCTGCCCGGGCTCCACGGTGAAGCTGATGTCGTGCAGCACTGGCTTGTCGCTGCCCGGGTAGACGAAATTGAGGTTGCGCAGTTCCAGGCGTCCGCTGACGGCATCGCGCTCCAGCGTCCCACTGTCGATTTCCGGCTGCTCGTCGAGCTGCTCGAAGATGCTATCAGCGGCAGCTAGACCTTTCTGGATGTTGGCGCTGACTTCGGACAGCTGACGGATCGGTTTGGGCAGCAGGCCTGCAGCAGTAATGTAGGCCACGAGATCGCCCGCCGTGGCATCACCGCGCAGCAGTAGGACCAGAAACATCAATACAGCCATAGCGCTGTAGATCAGCAATTGCAGGGTCGGTGTATACACCGCGCCAGTCTTGACCATGCGCAATTGTTTATCGGTATTGCTTTGACTGGAATCTAAGAAGCGCCGCTGCTCGTAGCGCTCGCCACCGAAGCTACGCACCACCCGATAGCCCTGAATGGTTTCCGAAGCGACATGTGTAACATCCCCCATCGCCACCTGAATCTTTTTGCTCTGCTTGCGGAATTTCTTGCTGGCGCTACTCACTACCAAAGCGATGACCGGCAGGATCGCCAGCATTACCAGTGTCAGCATCCAATTCATCCATAGCAGATAGGCGAACAGAAAGATCACTGTCAGCCCCTCGCGAATCACAACCTTAATCGCATCGGTCGCAGCACCGGTTACCATGGTTACGTTGAAGGTGATCCGAGATATCAGGTGGCCGGAATTATGCTGATCGTAGTAGCGGTTGGGCAGCGTTAGCAGGCTGTTGAACAACTCCACACGCAGGTCGTGCACCAGGCCAAGTGAGACACGAGCCAGATAATAGTTGCCTAGAAACGAGCCGAAGCCCTGCCAAGCGGCGATAGCCACTATTAACAGCGGCACCGCGTGCAATAACGGCAGCTCAGCTAGCCAGGGAACACCTGGAAAAAGTGCGGCGTCAGGGTTGCTCAGCCCGTCGACGAAGTACTTGAGGATTCCCGCCAGCATCGGCTGGGTCGAGGCAAAGATCACATAGCCGATGATGCTGATCAGGAAATAGCCAATGTAGGGTTTTACATAGGCCAGCAGGCGGAGATATATCTTGAGGCTGGAGGCAGCCTCCTGCCTGGGTGTTTCTGTCATGACGGGATCTCGCCCGGAAAAGGGGCGGTAATCTTAACACTCCTGCTGGCATGGCCGCGCGCCGCCGAGATCGGGCATCATATGTCACTCCGCGATCATTGAGGCGCCGATAAGTGCTAACGTTTACTCCCCTGCCCGCCCCCATGTTGAACGAGATGATCGCAGGCGCCCGGATCTTGGAGCAGGACGGCTTTGGCCCTAAGGTCTACCAACTGCGCGACGGCAACATGCTGAAGCTGTTCCGCCGCAAACGCCTGCTTTCTTCGGCACTGTTGCGCCCACACTCTCGGCGCTTCTGCACAAACGCCACAGCTTTGCAAGGGCTTGGCGTTCCAACCTTGCAACCGCTCTACCTCTACCGTCTAGACGACCCTGCCTGGACAGCCGTGCTCTATCGACCACTGCCCGGCGAAACCCTTTCCCAGCTTCTGCGCGACGACGAACTATCCTGGATAGCCCTACAACCTGAGCTAGCACGCTTCATTAACCGCCTGCACGTCAGCGGTGTGTACTTCCGCTCTCTGCATCTGGGCAATATTGTCCGCACCCCGGACGGCCAGCTCGGCTTGATCGACATCGCTGACCTGCAGAACCTCCGACGACCGCTGGGAGGACGCCTGATACGGCGCAACCGCGAGCATTTCGACAAGTATCTGCGCAAGGAGGGTTTCCCCATCGACAGCGCGTCACTTTGGGCCTGCTGTGAAGCCATACGGACCGGGCGTCGCTGACGCCGCCGATCCCAGCAGCAGCGATCACCTAGACGACCTAGCGCCGATTGGCTATCAGCGCCATCGGCAGCAATACCAACAACCAAAGCTCGTCGGGATTGCCGACCAGCTTACTGCCGTCGAAATTCAGTACCACCAAAGCCGTAAACAGATAAAGCCCCCAGGGGTCACGCTGTTGCCAGGCGCGCCGGAGTACCACGATCATCAGCGCAAGGAAAAGCAGCAAAGATACAAAGCCGCTGTAAAGACCGAGCGCCAGGTAGATATTGTGCGGATGCTGGATCGGCGCGCCGCCGAGGATAGTTGCCGCGGTGGCATGCTGTATACCGCAACCCAGCCACAACCCGCACTCCAACCACTCCCCGGCAAGGATGCGCCACAGCTCAAAGCGACCGGCGTCGGCGCGCGCGAACAGACTGGCCACCTCGGGCACCTCGCGCATGACAAACAGAATCAACATGACAAGCAGCACGCCGGCGAAGCCCAGCCAAAGCAGATAGCGCGCCCGATGCAGCGCCAGCCAGCCAACGACCAGGCCACCAACCACCACCATGCCAACTAGCCCCGAGCGACTCTGCAGCACATAGGCCATACAGAACACCGCCAGCGCCACTGCAGAGGCCAGTTCCACCCATTGCCGCTGCGCCATCCAGGCTGGCAGCGCCAAGGCAAAGCAACAGACCAGCCACATGCTGGTGTAGATCGGCCCCGTCATCCGCCCCGGCAGCCAGAGTACCCGCTCACCCGGCGCATAGCGGCCGAGGACCCAGTAGACGACCGCCGAGCCCAGTACGTAGCAGCCCAGAATCCAGAACAGACCGCGCGCGAACAACGGGGTCCGCAGTAGCTGCGAATCAGCCAGCTGACTGACCAGCAGCACGAACAGGGCCACATAGAACACGTGCTTGAAGTACTGCCCATCTGCCGACAGGAAACCAATCAATACGTACCAAGCGCACAGTGCTCCCCAAAGCCACAGGGCGAGCGACGGACGGATATCGCGCCCCAACCGCACCAGCAGCACGCCCAAGGCCGGCAGCGCCAGCAATGCATAGTAAACGTTGTTGACCATCTTGCTGGTTGGCAGCAGCAGAAAGCTTGCAATGAAGATCAGCAAGGCAGGCGTGAAATAGCCGAAACGCTCATGCAATCCTTTCAGGCGTTGTAAAACACTCACAGAAACACTCCGAGCAGCAGACCAATCACGAAAGTCATGATCAGGCGCACGCGCTCATGCTTCTTGCGCCGCGCCTTCTTGGCGCGCTCCTCGGGCACACTGACATGCTCACCAAAACCGGTATGCAGCACGGCATCATTCTCGAGAATCAGCGCATGACGCTGCTCATCGGCGTAAAGGCGCGACAGATCCTTCTCTCCGGCATGCTGGGCGTAGGGGGCATGCCGCTGATAGTCGAGCAGGCGACGCAATCCGGGATTGAAGGAGAAGCCCTGCCAGTCCTCCTTGTGCGAGCCGACCCGATAGCAGGGAATGCCCTCGATCACCTGACGCTCGCCCAGGTAGACGTACGGGCTGTTGATCGCCAGATCGTGGGCGAAGCTGCGCAACCAGACCTGTAGAGCCTGCAGGTCGGCCTCCAGCAGCGTCCGCGATTCCTCGATGAAGCCCGGCCGGTAGAACGCCCAGTCATCCTCGCAGTGGAAGATCCAAGGCGTCTTGACATTGGAATAGGCCAAGTCGATGGAGCGCAGCTGCCCCAGCCGCGGTACGTTGACGAAGAAGGTGGTGTACTCGCGCCAGTGCTCGGGAATGCAGGCCTCCACCGCTTTGTCGCCCGAATCCTCAGTGATGAACACCCCGCGGATCGGCGTCGTGTTGAAGGCATCGAAGCTCGCCAACGTCCGAGTAAGCAGATCGAAGCGCCCGCAACTGGTCACCACCAAAGTGACGTCACTGTCCTTGGAAAAGATCAATATTCAAACCTCTCGAAAACCCTGGGGAGTAATGCTCCAGGCATCCTGTACCGCCAGCGTGGCATCGCCGAGCAGCTCATTTTCGCTATAGGCTGGCCAGGCATCACACTTCCAGCCAATGAAGTGGAAATAGGGAAAGTCCCGCTCGCCGTCTCGGTCGTTGAGCAGTTTCCCATGCCGCCAAACCCAGCGTCGTGGAAAATCGACACTACCGTCGTGCCAGGCAATCCGGCCATTCGGCGTGCTGAAGGCTTCGATGAACTCGCTGCAACGCCGCCATGAATTGCACGCATTAGCCAGCCGCTGCAACGGCTTCGGCCAACTCTTGTGGCGGATGAACAGCCGGCTGAACGCCCCCTCGTCGAAGGCGTTGTGTTCGCCGGACGCCAGCTTTGCCTGCCAACTAGGCACCTGCATGAAGGCTTCGCACATCCGAGCATTGTTGCGCAGCAGGCATAGATGGCCAGAGATGCGCCGCTCATGGGTAGATAGCAAATCGAAACGCTGCAGCCGCTCGGCGCTGAAATAGGCTCGCAGGTCGCCATACACCAAATCGATATCGCTGAATCCCCAGAAGTCGAAGCCCTCCAGCTCGTCGGCATGCACATACCCCAGCGCCGGCTTCAAATCGCAGAGTTTGTAAGGGCTTCGTGGCCGAAATTCGATGCGCAGCCGCGCGGACACCTTAGCGCAATAGGCGGCAAAACTCATGGCCCGAAAGCGCACGTTATCTGGTGCATTAGGCGGCGTGCCGCAGTCGGTGAAGAACAGCCACTGCACATCCGGATTGAAACGGCAGCTCTGCAGGAAAAACGGCATCCAGAATGGCCAACGGCCGAAATAGGGAATCAGAAATAGCAGACGCGGTGCGGTCATGCTCAGACGCCCAGACGATTACGCAGGCGGCAAAGCCAGCCCGGCGTCGGAGCGGACCGCAAGGGAGCCTGCATGGCCTGCACGACTTCGGCGCCGATGCGCGCGAAGCTATAGCGAGATTCGGCCAGCATCCGGCCGTTGACGGCAATCCTCTCTGCCCAAGCCGGATCGGCACGCAGTTGCGCCAGCTTGTCGCACAGCTCGACGACCGTCCGGTAGAGCACCAGATTTTCCATATCGACGAAGCCCAGCGCGCGGTTTTCGTCCTCGCCCTGATCATAGGCCAGCAGCACGCAGCCACAGGCCATGGCCTCGAAGTTCTTGATCATATACTCGCCCATACCCACGTCAGCGCTGACGAAAAAACGGATGCGGTTGAGGGTGTTGAGATACTCCTCTCCGGAATTGGTGCGCGTCACCACCAGATTCTCGACCTTTGCCAGCTCGTCCAGCAGCGCCTTGCGTCCGCTGTAGGCGACGCTGTTCGTGCTGCCAACGAAGCCCAGTTCGATATCGCGCTTGCATCCCAGATCGCGCAGTAAAGCCTGGTCGTAGCCCTTTGGCACAAACACAGCATCTACACCCTCCTCGCGCAAGCGCCGGGTCACGACCTGCCCAGAGCTGATCACCCGCGCCCAAGGCATCTTGCGGTAATGCGCGGTGAACTTACCGGTGTATTTACAGGGGATGTAGTTTTGGTAAGCGTCATGCTCAAGGATCACCAAGTTAGGGACGCTACGAATGAAATTCACTTGGCGGATTTCCTGCTTGAAGCGCAGAAAGAACAGAATGCGGTCATAGCGCGCTACGTCCACCTGTTCTCGAAAATAACGACGCAGGTTGGCCTGCGCCTCACGCTCCAGCCAGCGGATATCGCAATCACAATGCTGCTGAATACCTTCGTAGAGACGATCCAAGATCGCCCGCTGTTCGGCCTGAACCAAAAACAGGACTTTCATCATATTCACCCTTGTAGACGTCGCTCGGCCAAAGACAGCTCACGCCAGCCCCGGCGGCTGACTTCGACTTGCCTATAGGACACTCGTCCACGCCCCTGCAGGGTGGCAACGGCACTCAGGAAGGATTCAGGTTCGTTCAGCGGAAGGTCCCGCAGGACATCGACTGGAAGCTCCCACCAGGCGCTCGCTAGCAACGCCTCGATCACTTGCGATGGATGACGGTAGCGTAGAACGCGCGCCGGCGTCCCAGCGACCACTGCATACGGCGGGACGTCGCATGTCACCACGGAACGGGCCGCAACCACCGCACCCGTATCGACCAGAACGCCCTCCATGATCATCGCGTCACGCCCGATCCAGACGTCATGACCGATCTCGGCCGGCTTGCCGAGCGGGGCATAGTGTAACGACGTCCCTGTGTATTGGAAGGGATGAGAGCTGACCCAGCTCAGCGGGTGCCCAGCCCTTTCCTGGCCGATCACGACGGAGTTGCCAATCGAGCAGAACCGCCCAATCCGATTGACATTCAACAGTTCTGAGGCGCTGCGCACATAGCTCAAGGCACCTATCTGCAAATGCTCGAAGGCACTTACCACATCACCAATAGAGGCGCCCTCTTCCAACACCAACACCGCCTTGCCGGGCAAGGCGTGAATGTCGACCGCCAACTTGACACCACGCCTGCGCAACCAACGCCTGCAGCGAGAGGCCTTCAACGCCTTAAACACGATAGATACCCCTGAGAATGCGATTACGACATGGATGTGCGGCGAAGCGTGCATGCATGCAGCGCAGCCGCCTAGCCTGCAAGCAGCCCCAGGCGGATCACCATGGGCAACCGCCAGAAGGAGGCCCGCGCACGGTGGTCGGAAAAACGCTGCAGCGCTTCGGCGATTCGTGGACCATCCATCGGTTCCGTCGCACTCTGCCTGAGAGCATCAGCCAATGCATGTTCGTCGGCCGGCGCGAATAGCCGCCCAGCTCCGTCGACAACTTCTCTGCCTCCACCACAATCCGAGCAGATCAACGGAACTCCTGCAGCCATTGCCTCTAGCAGCACCATGCCGAACGGCTCATGGTCAGAGCTGAGAGCAAAGACGTCGAATGCCTTGAAATAACGACGGCCACACGGCACCTGGCCAAGAAAGCGCACACGCTCGCCCACTCCGAGCTTCGCAGCCAACGCCTTCAAAGAGGCATCCAGTGGACCACTCCCCATGACCGCCAACAGACTTTTGGCCGGCAGCTGGGGCAACGCGAGCGCGAAGCCGCGGATAAGCGTTGCCTGATCTTTGTCAGGATGCAGACGACCAACGTTGCCGACAATCCAAGCGCCTTGGGGCAGCCTCAGGAATGCCCGGGCGTCCTCTCGTGATATCTGTTCAGCCTGCACTGCAGCTATATCGATTCGGTTGTAAAGCGTCTCGATACGCTCGGCAGGCCAGCCTCGCAGGCAGGCACGGATATCGTCTCGCACGGCATCAGAGACGCCGAGCAGGGTCAGTCGCTTGCGATAGAAATTGGCGAACAGCTGACGCGGGCGACGCTGGTAATCGCCGAACGCATGATGAACCCCCATCACCGGCAGAGAGGTGCCGAGCAAGGCTACATATATTGGCTTGAAGCGATGAGCGATGCAGAAAGCAAAACTACGTGTTGCGGCGATCTTACGGATATCGTGAATTGCCCGCAGCTTCAGACCGCGCACGTCACGGCTGCGGTAATCGAGAAAGATCACTTCGTCCGAAGCCGAGCCATGCAAGACTTCGTCGTCCGGCCCTCCGGTGAGATAAACGGTGCAGACCTTGTACGGCGTGCCTACGAAAAGCGCGGCGTACTGCCGCGCACAATCGAGAAACGGACCGTCATAGCTATGACAGAACTGCAGCACCCACTGCTCAGACGCCGTCATACCAACCCTTGCCTTCCTTGACCACAAGGATGTCCTCCATGATCAGGTACTGAAGATCCGAGCCATAAAACATGTTCAGCGCATCGGTCGGCGAGCAGATCATTGGCTCGCCGCGGCGGTTCAGCGAGGTGTTCAGCGACACGCCGTTACCGGTCAGCTTTTCGAGTTCCAGCATCAGGTCGTACCAGCGCGGATTGTGCCGGCGCTCCAGCACCTGGGCGCGGGACGTTCCGTCCTCGTGAACCACTTCGCCAACGCGCTCCTTCCAGCCCTCGTTGACCTCGAAGGTGAACGTCATGAACGGGCTGGGGTGATCGACCTTGAGCATCTGCGATGCAACGGTATCGAGCATGGACGGGCAGAAGGGTCTCCAGCGCTCGCGGAACTTGATCTGCTCGTTGATGCGATCGGCCACGCCCGGCACGCTCGGACAGCCGATGATCGAACGGCCGCCAAGAGCGCGCGGGCCGAATTCCATGCGCCCTTGGAACCAGGCCACGGGGTTTCCGTCCGCCATGATCCTGGCAATGCGCTCGGGGGTGTTGGTGATCTGCTTGAACACCGGCTGGTTCGGGTGCCGGGCACAGGCCGCGATGACATCTTCGTTGGAATAAGACGGGCCGAGATAGACGTGCTCCATTTTTTCCACCGGTACACCGCGCTGGTGGGAGACGTAGGCAGCCGCACCAACCGCGGTCCCGGCATCGCCGGAGGCAGGCTGGACGAACAGCTCCTTGACGTCGTCACGGGCGATGATCTTTTGGTTGAGCTTGACGTTGAGCGCGCAACCGCCGGCGAAAGCAATCTTGCCGGTCTCGCGAATGATGTCGCCCAGGTAATAGTCCATCATCTGCAGCGCGAGCTTTTCGAACAGCGCCTGCATGGCGGCCGCGTAATGGATGTAGGGATCGTCGGCGATATCGCCTTCGCGCTTGGGGCCCAGCCACTCGATCAGCTTGGGTGAGAAGTAATAGCCCTTGCCCTTCTCCTTGTAACGACGGAAGCCGATGACATTGGCGTACTCGGTATTGATGGTCAGCTCGCCGTTCTCGAACGTGGCCAGGCGAGAGAAGTCATACTTGGCGGCATCGCCGTAGGGCGCCATGCCCATGACCTTGAATTCGCCATCGAGCATCTCGAAGCCGAGGTATTCCGTGATAGCGCCATAGAGGCCGCCCAGCGAGTCCGGGTCGTAGAATTCCTTGATCTTATGGATCTTGCCGTTCTCGCCCCAGCCAAAGAAGGTGGTGGCGTACTCACCCTTGCCGTCGATGCCCAGAATCGCCGTCTTCTCGGTGAAACCGGAGCAGTGGTAAGCGCTGGAGGCATGTGCCAGGTGATGCTCGACCGGCTGCAGCTTGACCTTCTTCAGGTCGAAGCCGAGCTGCTGGAGACACCATTCAATGCGCTTCTTGTAGCGGTAGTAGCGGCGGTTGCCCATAAGGATGGCATCCAGCGCACGATCCGGTGCGTACCAGTAACGCTTTGCATAGTGCCAGCGGGCCTTCTCGAAGATGCTGATGGGTGCGAAGGGGATCGCCACCACATCGACGTCCGCTGGCTTGATGCCGGCCTGCTCAAGGCAGAATTTGGCGGATTCGTACGGCATGCGGTTCTTGGCATGCTTGTCACGCACGAAGCGCTCTTCTTCGACGGCGGCGATCAGCTTGCCGTCGATATACAGGGCGGCGGAAGGATCATGACTGAGGGCGCCGGAAAGGCCGAGAATCGTCAATGCCACGGGTATTGCCTCTTAATCTTCGATGCTGGTGCCGGGCACCGCGGGTAAACGTTGGTCAAGCAGCCGATGCAGGGCGCTGTCGGCCGGCCAGTTGCGCAGAAAACGTGCGCGGTCCTTGGCATAGGCCCGGGCGAAGCTGGTATCGCTGCCATGTTGCTGAACGGCATCGAGATCGATGAGTGCCCAACGGCCCTGCTCCCAGAACAGGTTGTGCCCCTTGAGATCACCATGACTGATGCGCTCGCGAATCAGCGCCGCGAACAAGCGGTCCAGCGCGGATAGCTCCCGCTCAGGCGGGCAACTATCCACGTACGGCTGAAAACGCGCGATTATATCTTCACCGGGGAGCAATTCGGTAATCAGCCAAGCGGGGCCACGTAGCCACAACCAGCGGCGCTCGATTACAGCCAGCAAGCGCGGCGTGGCGATCCCCAGAAAATCGAGGCGATTGCCTTCGATCCAGCTATGCCACGCTCGGCTTGGGCGCCAGAAGCGCTTGAACCAATGCAGTGGACTCTTGATGTTGTAGCGCTTGATCAGCAATGGTCGCCCATCGAGGACAACCTGCGCTACGGTAGCGGCGCCGCCAGCCTTTAACAGCTTGCCCTTGACGATGAACGCATCCGGGTCGGCAAGCACCGCCTGCAGGCCTGATTCCTCATCGCGCCTCACCACCTGCGCACCGAATGCTCCGATACGCGCGCTGAAGAGACTGCAATCGCGCGCGGCCTTCTTCAGGTAATCGTTCAGACGCCAGGCGCGGGTTTTGCGGATATCCTTGAGCAACGCCTCCAACGGCAACGCATGCTCGCTGTTGGCGAGTAGATAGTGCACCAGCAGCTCTTCGATGAACGGCTCAAGCTCCGCCGGCAACTGGGCGAAGAAAACACCAAGATTTTCCAGCACCCGCTCCCGGGACAACGGGCTTCCGGGCACTTCCGCCTTCACGCCACCGCCGTCAACTACATAGAGCTGATTGCCTGCACGCAGCAGATTGTCGAGGTGTAGATCAGCCTGCCAGATGCCGCGCGCGTGCATATGTGCGATAAGCGCGAGCGCATCCGCGAGTACCTGCTCCTGGGCGGAAGACAGCGGCGTATCCTGCTCGGCTTCCCGCCAAAGGCTCCAGAGACTCCACGCCCCCTCGAGATAACCGAACGTCAGCCACCCACCCTCTCGCTCAACCCACCGCTCGTCCAGCAGAGTAGCCGTCGGCAGGCCCTGCTCAACCAAGAGCGCAGCACCCTGCCGCTCACGCTGGTAGTGTCGACCAGCCTTATCTCCGACCAGCACCTTGACCAATACCTGGCGCCCTTTCCACTCAGCCCGCCCGACATAACGCTGCCCAGGCAAAACGCGCAACCACGACTCGATGAGCATTTCGCCCGAGGGAATATCCAGAATCAGGGGCAGCGACGGATCACGGCCAGCTTTTGCCAGCTCGCCGAGCTTCAATCTGTTCATTCACGCCCCTCGAAGAACTTCAAGACCGCCCTGACCCTGGCCTTGTCTCGCATATCCAGCTTCTGGTGACCGCTGTACTGCAGATAGAAACGCAAGCGCTGCGTCCGCGTGAGCTGGTACTTGGCGACCTTGTCGAGACAGGCCAGGTCCTTGACGATCCGCCGCTGGAGGAACGGACCCCGCCAGAAGGCGCCGGTAGGGCAGTCGATCAGGTAAAGGCGGCGCTGCGGATCGACCAGCAGGTTGCGCCACTTGAGATCGTTGTGAGCAAAGCCCCGGTCGTGCATTGCCCGCGTCGAGCGCGCCAACTGCAGGCTGACATCCTGGACCCAGCGACGGTCACGCAGACGCGCATCGCCCGTGTTGGCCAGCAACGCCAGATCTTCCGTTTGCTCCAGCTCGCGGGTAATCATCGCTCCCCGCAAGAAAGCACCACCGCGGCGCTCCAGGCCATAAGCCACGATCGGGGCGGTGGGGATACCCCAGCGGCGGAAAAGCATCAGATTCTGCCATTCCGCCTTGACCCGTGGCCGGCCGACAAATCGACGCAAACCTTTGCCTGCCCCGGAATACCGTTTCACGTAGTAACGAACACCGTTGCGCTCGATACGAATGACCTCCGACAGCAGATCCAAGGTCAGCCGCTCGCCTTTCAGCGCGAATACGCTCGCGAGAGTGCCGAAATCCGCATTCAGATCAGCGTAGGCCGGGTCCAATGTCCAGCTGGCCATTACAGCGCATCCCCATAGCGCAGCTTGCGCGCCTGCAGCTTTTCGGCCTTGCGCTGCAACCATGCCAGCAGCGAAGACTCGTCACGCAGAATCTCCCGCAGCGGACGCTGAAAGTAATCGCGCAGGAAGCGCAGTCTGTCGCCGCGGGTCAGGCCGATCTCGAGTGCCGAGAAATACAACCCAGCCAGGTCCTTGTCGCGCCAGCGCCGCGGTGTCCGGGTGCGGGTTTGCGCGCGGTGCAGGTCGATGAGCGACAGGCGCAAATCGTGCACAGTTACCGGCTTATCGGTATGCAGCAGAAAGTGGCAGATGTAGAAATCGCGATGATTGACGCCGGCGCGATGCATGGTGCCGGCCATGCGGGCGACTTCGGCGATAAGGGCGCGCTTGAGCGACGGTGCGGGTGGCTGTTCCAGCCAGTTGGCCGTGAAGTCCTCGAGGCTGACGGTCGGGGCCAGTTCTTCGGTGATGATGAACGAATGCTGGCTGGCCGGGTTGGCCCCGCGTTCGCCGTAAGCCACCGCGGTCATGGTCGGCACACCCACTTCGTGCAGCCGCTGGATCGCTCGCCATTCCTGGCCCGCACCAAGGACGGGCGCCTTTGCCGTAAGCAGATTCTTGGCGATTTCCGCCCAACCGATGCCACGGTGGATCTTGACGAAGTAACCCTGCCCGTCGACTTCGGTACGCAGCGTGCGTCGCCCCTCCAGCTCGCGGTACACCTGCCCGTCGAGACGCTCGACTTCGACGAACGGGTCCGCGCCGTGCCAGAGGCTTTTGAACGGCTCCAATAGCATCAGGCGCATGGAGCCTCCGCCAATTGGCAGGGCGCTGACCGAGCTGTAGCGCTCATGCGCTTGCCCCGAGAATCACGTCTGCCGCCTTCTGCGGCATCGAATAAAGATCCGCCGTGCCGGCGAACGTCAGCGCATTGCGACTCCAGACCGCGCGTTGCTGATCATCGGCCAGCATCTGCGCCAGCATCTGGTCGAGCACCTGCTGCTCGAAGGGGCTAGGCACCACGCGACCGCAGTCGGCGTCGGTAATGTAGTGCGCATAGCCACATACATCGGTGACCAGCACCGGCACCCCGGCGACCAGCGCTTCCAGCAGCACGGTACCGGTGTTCTCGTTGTAGGCT
>Ga0209024_1001750_pt1 | contig 15675 bp, 15 predicted proteins | sample AutmiccommunBRH5_FD_187380 | JGI IMG/M metagenome (GOLD analysis project Ga0209024, IMG submission 187380) | Deep subsurface microbial communities from Mt. Terri, Switzerland - Autotrophic microbial communities BRH/5 (SPAdes) (version 2) | ecosystem: Environmental > Aquatic > Deep subsurface >...
AAAATCTACGAACGCGACGACAAGGTCTATTATCCCGCCCATGGCAAGAAGGTGAGCAATCCGCGCCAGCTGGTGCGCGGGATGATGGGGCACCGCAAGCAGCGCGAGCGGCAGATCCTGAAGCTGTTGCAGGCCGGCCCGGCGGCGATCGCCGACATGGTGCCGCAGATGTACAAGGGACTCGATCCCCGCCTCACCGGGGCTGCCGGCCAGTCGGTGCGCGCGCATCTGATCGACCTGCTGGAACGCGGCCTTGTTGCCCGGTCGGGCGAGGTCTGGAGCATGGCCGGATGAACGCCCGCTCCCACCGCAATCTCTGGGTACCGGCTGTCATCATCTGCGGTTTTCTCGCCCTGCTGGGCGCCCTGGCGTGGCTGCTCTTCTCCCGCGTCGAGAACAGTGTCAGTCCCGACCCGGTGTCGATTGCCAATGCCAGCCTGAGCCACATGCAGGAACAGAATCGCCTGACGGTTTTTTCCGCGAGCTACAATGCCACCGTCACCACCACGCTGACCAGGCTCGGCCTGTCGGCGCGCAAGACCCTGATCGTGCCCGGTTCGGTGCGCTACGAACTGGACATGGCCAGGCTCAAGGCGGATGATGTGCGCTGGAATGCCGACAACAATACGCTTTATGTCGAGATGCCCGCGATCGAGATTGCCCGGCCCGAGGTGCATATCGACCAGATCCAGACCTATGATGCCGGCGGCATATTGATGGCGCTGACCGACGCGGAAAATGTCCTCGACAAGGTCAATCGCAAGAAGGGAGTCGAGGAACTCGCGCGGCAGGCGCACAATCCGGTGCAGATGCGGCTGGCGCGGGAAGCCGCGCGCCGGGCGGTGCGGCACAATTTCGCCGTGCCGCTGCAGGCCGCAGGCGTGGAAGCGAAGATAGACGCCTTTTTCCCCTACGAGCGCAGCCGCTACAAGGAACGCTGGGACTATTCGCGGCCGATCCGGGAGGTGCTGGCCGAACAGCAGAAGAAGAGGGAAGAGGCGCAATGAAATTGCCGAACACTGCCGTGGCTGCGATGCTGCTGGCAGGATTGACGCTGGCCGGATGCGAACGGAGCCCGCAACCGGAACCGCTATCCCAGACCGCCGGCTTTGTCCTGCCGGAAGCGATCAGCAACAATGCCGTGGCCGTCGCCGACGGGCCGGACGGGCCGACCCTGTACAGCTTCAACGGGCTGAAAGCGGGCAAGAGCTGGAAAGACACCAGCAACGCCGCTTACGCCTGCGTGATTGCGGCGGAATCCTGCAAGACCATCGCCCCGGTGCCGGTCCCGGAAGGACGGTTGGCCAGTTCCGCAGTAACCGTGGCCGGGAAAATCTATATTTTCGGCGGCTATAGCGTCGCCGCCAACGGCGATGAAACCTCGACTCCCGAGGTCTTCGCTTTTGATCCTGCGACCGGACGCTATGAGCAAAAGGCCGACATGCCGACTCCGGTCGATGATGCCGTAATCGTGGCCTATCAGAACCGGTTTATCTATGTGGTCTCCGGCTGGCATGACGAAGGCAATGTCAGCACCGTGCAGCTGTTCGATACGCAGACCGGTGCCTGGACCGAGGCGACGCCTTTCCCGGGCACGCCGGTTTTCGGTCATGCCGGCGGCATCGCGGGTAATAGCATCATTGTCTCTGACGGGGTCGCGACTGTTTTTGCCGATGGCAAGCGCAAGTTCGTCGCGGCGAAGCTGACCTGGCGCGGCGATATCGATCCGAAAAATCCGACGCAGATCACATGGCGCGGCGTCGATGCGCATGCCGGTCCAGCGAGATACAGGATGGCGGCGATAGGCGATGAGGCCGGCCAGCGGATCATATTTGCTGGCGGCGGCGACAATCCCTATAATTATGACGGCATCGGCTATGATGGCGTGCCGGCCAAGCCCTCGGGCAGCTTTGTCGCTTATGATCTGAAAAGCGACAAATGGATCGAACTGGGCCAGCTGGCCGAACCGAGCATGGACCACCGCGGTCTCGCCAAGGCCGGTCAGGAATATTATATCCTGGGTGGCATGGATGGCGAGCAGCGAGTTTTGTCGCGAGTCGTCAAATTCAGGATCGCAAACTGACCTGTAAATCGGGCAGTCTCTTAAATTCCCCGTCGTTCGAACTTTTTCAATATTTGAGAATGCGTTCGTGTGCTATTATGAAATTCGGGTCGATTTCGTAGCAGAGATTGAGGGGGAACGGGAACATGGCGACAGTTCCGAATGATAGGGCACCGTCTGCTGGTGGCGGCAAAAATTATCTCGCAGACCAGAGATATTTCACAAAATTTTCGATAATCTTGGCGTTGATCATCATTTTCGGCTTCGTGCAGTTTGCCGCGCGAGGCATGGTTGATGTCTCGGCTGCGCCAGTCTGGGTGCATCTTCACGGGGTGATGATGCTGGCCTGGCTGGGTCTTTTTGTCAGCCAGAATATCCTGATCGAGAGCAGAGCAGTTCAATATCATCGACAACTCGGTTGGTTCAGCCTGCTGGTGGCAAGTGCCGTGGTCGCGCTTACCTGCTTTACGGGCTATATGGCGGTTTCCCTGGGCCGGCAGCCGCCGTTCTTCGCTGGACCCTATTTTCTCGCGCTGGTCTATGTCGAAGCGATTGTTTTCCTGTCGATGATCGTCTGGGCGGTCTCGAAACGCAAGGAGACCCAGTGGCATCGCAGGCTGATGTTCGGAGCCACGATTGTCATTCTGGAACCGGCCTTCGGTCGCCTGCTTCCGCTGCCCCTGCTGGGCGATTGGGGAGAATGGCTGATCATGTTTGTCCAGCTCGGTTTTGTGGCACTGATGGCCCGTCATGACCGGCGGGTTCTGGGCCAGGTCCACCCTGCTACCGTTGCGATGGTCGTGATTGTCATCGCGGTGCATGTTGCAGTCACGGCGCTGGCCATGTTTCCTCCGTTTCAGCAGATCGCGGAATCGATCGCCGCTGGCGGCTAACGCAAAGAATTGGGCAATCATATCATATACTTGGCCGGCTGGCTGGCAAGCAGTAGCTGTTCAAGCGGATCGTCAAGTCTCGCTTAGCCAAAGGCTAAGCCATGCGGTCTTGATATTCGCCGCGCTCAAAGGCCTTGGCCAGCTCGAACTTCTGGATCTTGCCCGACCCGGTCATCGGCCATTCGGTGACCCAGACCCAGTAGGCGGGTGTCTTTTGCGGGGATAGCCGCTCACGGATGAAGCCGCGCAGTTCGCTAACTGTCGGTTTTTCGCCCGGGGCAGAGCGCATGAAGCAGGCGACCAGTTCCCCCCATTTTTCGTCCGCCACGCCCGCCACGGCAACTTCGGCCACCATCGGATGTTCGAGCATCGCAGACTCGATCTCCGCTGGGAACAGATTTTCGCCGCCCCGGATGATCATTTCCTTCACCCGGCCGGTGATCTTCAGATAGCCGCGCCCGTCCATCGTCCCGAGATCGCCGGTGTGGAGCCAGCCGTCGCTGTCGATGGCCTCTGCCGTGGCTTCCGGATTGTTGTTGTAACCGGCCATGACATGATAGCCGCGCACGCAGATTTCGCCCTGGTCACCGATCGGACAGGTTGAATTGTCATCGGTATCGCGGATCGACACTTCCATGTGCGGCAGCGGTTGGCCGATGGTCCGGGTCAGATCCTCTTCGCTGTCGGTCGGCCAGGCATGGGAGATTCCGGGGGATGATTCGGTCTGGCCGTAGATGATCAGGATCGGCGCGCCGAAGACCTCCCGCCCGGCGCGGACCAGTTCCGGCGCCACCATCGCGCCGCCGCTGACATTGCGGCGGATGGAGCTGCAATCCGCGCCCATGTTCCGCGCAGCCTCGATGATCGCGACATACATGGTGGCAACGCCGCCGAGTATTTGCGGGCGCTCGCGTTCGATCGCCTTGACGATGGCTGCGGGATCGAAATTCGAAACCAGGATCAGGGTCGCGCCGGTGGTCAGGCAGCCGAGCACGCTCACTGCTCCGCCGGCGGTATGGAACAGAGGGAAAGGGCAGACAAAGCTTTCCCCCTGCTCGACGCCAATGCGCCTGAACACATCATGGTTGCTCTGCAACAGGCCCTGCTGATGGAGGAGGACACCCTTGGGAAAGCCGGTGGTGCCCGACGTGTACTGGATCTGGACGATATCAAATGGTTCGGTTTCGCGCAGTTCTCCGGTGTCGGAACCGGCAAGCAATGCCGCCTCATCGTCAATCGCAATCCGGTGTTTGACCAGGGGCAAGTCGGTGCAGGCCTGGTCGACTATCGGCTTCAGCGGGGTGCCGCGCACCACCGGCAGATAATAGATGGCTTCGGCACCGGACTGGTCGAGCACATATTTCACCTCGCGCGCGGTGAAGGATGGGTTGATCGTGACCAGCGTCAGTCCGGCCAGCGCCGCACCAAATTCGATCAAGATCCATTCCGGACAATTGCTGGCGAAAATGCCGATCCGTGCTCCTTTTTCGTGACGCGATGCCAGCGCCCGGCCCATTTTCTCGGCATCGGCGAGCAGCTCGGTGAAGGTCCACTCGCGCCCGATCTCGCCGTCATCCAGCAATTCGCGCAGCGCCTTCAGGTCACCGAGCCGGGCCGCCTGCTCGCGCAATATCTGGCCCATGGTCATCTCGCGATAGGGCGTATCGCTCTGCGCAGGAAAATGGGATTCCGTCAGCCTCACGTCATACATCGGCATTCTCTCCGGCGGTTCTGGTGACCCTGAGTCAGGATTTACGCAATTTGCCGTGATCCAGACAAGACAAATCGCCTTTCGCTTCCTATATGGAGCGGGCATGCATGACAGAGGAAGATAAAATGGACGCACGTGGTGGAATTGGTGGCAGTCTGGCCGGGGTCGATATCGTCGAGGAGATCAACCGGTTGCGCAAGGAGCGCAACGCGATCATCCTGGCCCATTATTACCAGAAGCCGGAAATCCAGGACATTGCCGATTTTGTCGGCGACAGTCTCGAGCTGTCGCGCAAGGCGGCGGAAACAGATGCCGACGTGATCGCCTTCTGCGGCGTGAAGTTCATGGCCGAAACCGCAAAAATCCTGTCGCCCGAGAAGATTGTCGTGCTGCCGGACATGGATGCCGGCTGCAGCCTCGAGGACAGCTGCCCGCCGGACAAGTTCAAGGCGTTCCGCGACGAGCATCCCGACCATATCGCGCTGACCTACATCAACTGCTCGGCCGAGGTGAAGGCGCTCAGCGACATCATCGTGACCAGCTCGTCGGCGGAACATATCCTGTCGCAGATCCCGCTCGACCAGAAGATCATCTTTGGCCCCGACAAGCATCTTGGTGCCTATATTTCCAAGAAGACCGGCCGCGACATGCTGCTCTGGCCCGGCGTCTGCATCGTCCACGAGGCGTTCAGCGAGACCGAGCTGCTCAAGCTGCAGGCGCAGCATCCCGGCGCGCCGGTGGCGGCGCATCCGGAATGCCCGGCCTATATCCTGGATCATGCCGACATGGTCGGCTCGACCAGCGCGATCCTGAAATTTGCCAAGGAATTTGACGGCGACACGATCATCATCGCCACCGAGCCGCATATCATTCACCAGATGGAAAAGGCCGTGCCGGAAAAGAATTTCATCGGTGCGCCGGGTGCGGACGGCAACTGCAACTGCAATATCTGCCCCTATATGGCGCTGAACACGATGGAGAAGCTCTATGTCGCGCTGCGCGATCTGGAGCCGCGGATCGAGATGGACGAGGAGCTCCGGCTGAAGGCGCGCAAGTCGATCGACCGGATGATGGAAATGGCGAGCGCGACGGTCGGGCAGGGCGATCTGGGGCCGAATGATCTGGCGCATGGGGGGTAAAACAGTCCCCGACAGATATGTTGGGTGGAAAAAGCTCCAGTTACGGTGGTCGAACGGGCCTCAAGGGAGGTCGTATAGCGGAGCACACCATACTTCCGTTGAAAATCTTGAGAAAAGATATTCAATTTCTATACCCCTTGATTTTAGAGAGTATCTTCTCAAAACGGTACCGGGATTTGGTACTGATTTTATGGACGACGACTATATCGATTGGTGGCCCATTGCCCGGATCAAAAACATTTCAGATGAGTTTGAGTATCAAATCGGCAATCCTGAAATAGCGAAGTCCGCATCAAAATATCTGTTTTTTGCCGACTATCTGATTTGGTGCTGGGCATGGGCGATTTGCTGCGACCCTGGTCCTCACTATGGCAAAATAGCCGTCATTGGTGACCAAGGTAAATTCGTTGCTGATAGTTTCGAGGAGTTTGTGGACATAGTTTTGCGAGATGTTGACGCGCTCTGTTGAATAGGACGATTATGTACCTTCGTTCCGCTAGCCTAAACCCATGCTCGTTTGGCCTGCGTAACCCTCTCCCTTAAGGTAGAAGGGACATTCACCCCGCCATCACCCGCTTCACCACTTCCGGTTCGGCGCGGATCACCTTCAGATAGGCGCGGACCGCGGGTGGGGGCATGTGGCGGCCGATTTCATATTGGCGGATATTGGCGAGCGGGATTCCGTAGGTCTGGGCAAATTCCTCCTGGGTCAGACCCAGATCGTGACGAAGCACCCGGATGAAACGACCCATATGCGCCCGTTCCAAACCTGCGACGCTGACATCAAAGTCTTCGGGATCATTGGGATCAGCGGGGATCGCGATCATAGTCTCTTTGTTCCCGGCCATTGCTCCTCCTTACTGAAATCAATCTTGTTGCAGATCCGCGCTCTACATAGACGGCTGTAAAAAGCCTGCCATCGACCATGCCGACCGCCTTGTATCGGTCTTCGCCGTCAATCGGCCGGAACGATGGCAGGATCGCGGCAAAAGGATCATCGAAAATCCGCTGCCCGAAGGCCAGCGGCAGAAGATGCTTGGCGCGGTTGATCGCATCCTTGGCCGGATCAAATTCAAAATCCATGTCTCCGCATATGTGAAACACTTAGTTATCACAAGTGATGCCTCGCTGCAAGCCATGACAGTTTCGGCCAGTTCCTTCCTCCTTCTCCCGTGCGGGAGAAGGATATGCAGCCTTGTCAGCTTGCTGACGAGGCGGAGTTGGATGAGGGTGTTCTGCTGGTGAGGGAGCGCGCGAAATAGCCACGCGCAGTGCACCCTCATCCAGCTTCGGCTAAACTCGTTCCTCGTTAAGCCTGCACAACCTTCTCCCATAAGGGAGAAGGGATATTGCGGCTTTCACCGGACGAAAGTTTGGGTTAGGTCAACTTTCATGACCTTCACACTCGATCGTTTCGATCTCGACGCCTTTGTCGCTTCCACACTCGCAGAAGACCTCGGGCCGACTGACCGGGATGTCACGTCGGAGGCGGTAATCCCCGAAGACGCCATATTCTCTGGCGTGATGGACAGCCGCGATGATGCGGTCATCGCCGGGCTGCCGATCGCCGAGGCCTTTTTCCGGGCGCTGGACCCCGATGTCGAGATTGAAATCCTCGTTGCGGAAGGCGAGGCGGTCGCAGCGGGTACCGATATCATGCGGCTGCGGGGCCAGGGCCGGGCGATGCTGACTGCCGAGCGCAGCGCGCTCAATACGGTGCAGCATCTTACCGGCATTGCCACCATGACCCGCGCCTATGTCGAACGGATCAGGGGCACCGGCTGCACCCTGCTCGACACCCGCAAGACGATACCGGGACTGCGCGTGCTGGAGAAATATGCGACTCGGATGGGCGGGGCGCAGAACCACCGCATGGGCCTGTGGGACGCGGCGATGATCAAGGACAATCATGTCGCAGTTGCCGGGTCGGTCGGCGAAGCGGTCCGGCGCGCCCGGGACGCGGGCATCGAGAATATCATCTGCGAGGTCGACCGGGTCGACCAGATCGAGGCGGCGCTGGCGGCGGGGGCGACTCACCTGCTGCTCGACAATATGGAGCCGGCGACCCTGCGCGGCGCGGTGACACTGGTTGGCGGGCGGGTGCCGACAGAGGCGAGCGGCGGTGTGATGCTGGAAACCATCCGCGACAAGGCGGAGACGGGAGTCGACTTCATTTCGGTGGGGCGTTTGACACAATCGGCACCGGCTGCGGATATCGGGCTGGATTTTGCGCAGGTTTGAATAATGTCATCCCGGACCTGATCCGGGATCCAGAGCGATAATACACTGTCGATGCGTCAGGCCGCTCTGGATGCTGAATCAAGTTCAGCATGACGGAGACGGAGGTAACTGACCGGGTTATGACAAGCGACCGATCGCAATCGATCATCTGGTTTGAACGGCTGTTTCTGATAGCTGCTTTTCTAACAGCTTTTGGCATCTTGGTGACGCTCCCAGAGTATGTTTATTATTATTCTGCTACCAAAACTCGGATGACGTCTGTTTGCATAAGCTGGGGATTGTTCTGTGTTGGCTGGAGTACACTTCTGCTCAGCTGGTATTACGCCGCTCGTCGCGCCAAAATTTGGGCAAAATGGGCCTTTGTGGTGGCCTGTTTTGTAGCACTTTTAATATTCATTGCCGCTATTGAGTACGCGGCCGGAATAGGTTTGATAGTGACTTCGGTTCTCAATTTCTTGATAGTCCTGTCAGCGGGGTGCTTGTTCCTGCCAAGTGCGCGCAATTGGTTTGCATCCGGGGGCCTAGTCACCGAGGCGGAGATTGATTTGAAGGGTACAGTCGAATGAAGGCTGTCGTAGCGACTTTACTTTTAGCGTTCCCAGTAGCGGCCCACGCCCAATCCTACCAGTGCCGCGCACCATCCGTTCTCCAGCCCGCTTCGCCCGAGCGCAAGCCCGCTTCCGAACCGCGTCGCGTGAAACCCATCACCGGCTATACGGTCGCCCTCAGCTGGTCCCCTGAATATTGCCGCAACCGCAAGGACAGCCCGCGCGACAGGAGCCAGTGCAGCGGCGATGACGGCAGTTTTGCCTTCATCCTGCATGGTCTGTGGCCCGAGACGAGGGGCCCAGGCTATCCGCAATGGTGCGCGCCGACGAAATCGCTGCCGCCTGCCGTGGTGAAGCGCAATTTCTGCATGATGCCCTCGACCCGGCTGATGGCGCATGAATGGGCCAAGCATGGCAGCTGCATGACCAGGCGGCCGGAAACCTATTTCCGGGTGTCGCGGATCATGTTCGATGCCGTGCGCTATCCCGATATGGACCGGCTGTCGCGCAAGCCGCTGACGGCGGGGCAGTTTCGCAACGCCTTTGCCGCAGCCAATGATGGCCTGCAGCCCGACATGCTGCGGCTAAAGGTGAACGGGCGTGGCTGGTTGCAGGAGGTGAAACTGTGCCTTGGCAAGAGTTTCCGACCGCAGCGTTGCCCGGCCTATATGCAGGGGGTGAAGGATGATGTGCCGGTAAAAATCTGGCGGGGAGGTTAGCGGCTAGTGCCCCTGCGCAGGCAAGGGTCCATCTCCTGCTGAGGAATATATCGGAAACTGCTCGGGAGGACAATTGCGGTGAGGCCAGTTCGTCCTTTTGCTCGAGCATCGAGCGGCAGGCTCAAGAGATGGACTCCCGCCTTCGCGGGAGAACGGCTAACCTTCAATCGTCCGGGTTCCGGGATGATGCTTGTCGAGATGCTTGCGGATGATCCGAAGATTCCGGCTGTTCGAGCGCCAGAAAAAGTCGAACAGGTCGCCGGCCAGCGGAATGGCACCGAGAGCGGTATCGATACCGATATTGGCCGCCATCCGGGTCAGTTGCACCCTCGACATGCCCAGGTTACGCGCCTCCCAGACGATATAGGCGCCCATCAGCGCGGTGACGATATCGCCGACTATCGGCACCAGGCCGACGATCGCATCGACACCGATCGGCCGGTTTATGCCGGGAATGACAAATGCCCGTTCCAGTATCTTTTCCATTGCCTCGACACGGGCTCGCACTGCCTGCGGATCGCGGCTTGCATTGGGTAATTGTTCGGCCAGACGCTTCAACTGTTCTTCGGAAATGGCCATCGGACCTCTCAATATAATAGTTCGGATACCGTCAGGATATGGGGATACCGACCAGAGGGTTCAATGGATGCCAGCCCCGCGGATTGACCGAAAAGCCGCGTTGGCCCTGCCGGGCAAGCGACCAGCGGATGGGAACGGCGATCGGGATGAAATTATAATGGTCGACCAGCATATCTTCCACTTCGGCATAGAGTTTCGCCTTGATCTGGAGATTGGTCGCGGCATCGGCCTCCGCGATTTTTGCATCGGCGTCGTTCAGGCAGACCGTCGTCCTGACGCAGCTAAACTGCTTCAAAAACCATGGAGCGCTATCATAGGGTGCGATCTCATCGACTAGCTGGACATCGGCGGCTTTGTTGCTGCCGACCATTCGCGCGTCCAGGCCCACGCGCCTGAGATCGGACTGGATTCGCTTGAACAGGATACGGGCTCCTGCTGCATCGGGCAGGGCGATGGTCAGCGGTGCAACCGAGCCTTCCGACGATTTCCATCCGCTGACGTGGTTTCGTGCGAAGGCAATCCGGTCCTGCATGGTCATGCTGACCCAGTCGGGATAGGTGTTGATCCCCTCGACATCGAGTGCTTCGGGAATGATCTTCAGCCTGCTCTGCCAGGCGCTGACACCGGGAAAGGAAGTCAGCAGGGCCGGTCGGTTGATCGCCATCGCCAATATTTCCCGGTTCGCCGGAACCGCCCAGAAACCGTTGGCACGCGCGAACCGCAATCCGAACAATCCGGCAACCGGATCCAGCCTCAAGTCTCCGCTGCTGATGTCGGCAGCCTCGACCAGCGGGAGATGGTGATATTTGCCATTGAGGACGATCTGGGCGCCGCCGGCCCGATAGCGGGCGATGGCGACGGCGGCCGGTTCGCTGCGCAGCGATACCCAGCGGTCGTCTTCCTCTGCCGCTTCCTGCTCTTCCTGCGAGGGTTCGTCAAACTGACCCAGCTTGATGGCATTGTCATCGTCCAGCACGCGCATCGGCCCGGCTCCGTGTCCCGAACGGAACAGGCCCATTTCCGGCTGAGCCAGCAGCTGGAGGAAATTGGGGTGGGGCGCCTTCAGCTTGATCTCGATTACCCGTCCGGTCATCGAGACAACCTCGTCCACCGCTGTGACATCGTCGCGCAAGCGGCTGCTGCGCAGCTCGGACAATCGTTCGCGGAGCAATCGCGCCACCCGTTCGGCAGTTATTTGCCTGCCGTCGTCCCATTTGGCATCGAACAGGCGAAAAATATAGCTCAGTCCGTCGTCGGTCACGATCCAGCGGGCCGCCAGCGCCGGGACCACCCGACCTTCCTCGTCGAGCCCGACCAAGCCCTTGGCGATCGCTGCGCGCATCGTGGAGGATGCGAAATTCAGGCGCGTCCCGACCGGTTTGATCCGTGGATCTCGGTCTTCCACTACGGTGACCCGGACCTGATCCTCGTCCCCGGCAAAGCCGCAGGCAGCGAGCAGGGTCAACGCCAATACCGCGGCGATGCTGTTCAGCGAGAATGTCGAACGGGAAATCATTAGGGCCTTATACGCAAGGTGCGGCTGGGATGCACATTGGAAATATTATCCTCCCATCCCCCGATCCGCTCGGCCACCAGGCTGCGCGTGACATAGAAATATAAGGGCAGCACCGGCATGTCGGCGATCAGCCGGGCCTCCGCCCTGCGCATCAACTGCCGGCGTAGCCGGGGGTCCGGTTCGGCTACTGCCTGCGCCAGAATCCGGTCATAGTCAGGATTGGCGTAACCCGAATAATTGCCGGCACCATTGGCCTGCTGATGCACCAGCAGAAAATTTTCCGCTGTTGGCAGATCGGCAATCCAGCCCGACCGGGCGAGCGCGAAGTCGTGCCGGCGTAGCGCAGCAAAATGCAGCGCGGCCTCGCTGTTGAACAGGCTGGCCTCGACCCCGAGCGGCTTCCACATCGCGGCCATCGCGACGGACACCCGGCGATGCTCGGCAGAGCTGTTGAAGCGGATGTCAAATCGCAGCGGATTTTCCGGACCATAGCCTGCCCCGGCCAGCATCCGGCGAGCCGCGCGCAGCCGCTTTTCCCTCGACCAGTCGGCCCATTGAGGTCGCACCGGTTCGGGACCAATCAGGCCCGGTGGCAGCAATCCCCAGGCCGGGATATTGCCGACGCCGATCACCTTGCTGGCGATCCATTCGCGGTCGACCGCCATAGACAGAGCTATCCGGACCCTGCGGTCATCAAACGGTGGCTTGCGGGTATTGAAGGCAAAATAATAGCTGCCGAGATAGGGCACGCTGTGGGCAACGGCCGGATGATTGTTCCTGAGCCACTGATGACGGCTTGGCGGATAGTCCGCAGCAATATCGGCGCCGCCGGACAGGAACAGGCGCAGCGCCGACAGACTGTCCTCCATCGGCTTCCAGATGATCGTCGCGGTCGGCGCCTCGCCGCCGTGCCACTCGGGGTTACGCTCCAGACGGGCGAAATCGTTCAGTTTCCATTCCGACAGCCGATAGGGGCCACTGGCGATCATCGGCCGGTCGGAGGTCCACTGATCGCCTGACTCGCGGATGCGGTGGAGGGGAACCGCTGCCAATGCCGGGTGAGCGAGCAAGGCGGGCAAGGCGGGGTCGGGATAGGCCAGACGGACGGTTACCCGGTTTTTGCCGGCGGCTTCCACTGCGACGATATTGCCGAACAGGGCCTGAGCCGGGGCCGCGGTCTCGGGTGCCCGCAGCCGTTGCAGCAGGGCCGGAAAAAGCTTGGCGTCAAAAACCGCGCCGTCGGAAAAGCGCAAATTCTCCCGCAAGGCAAAGGTCCATGTCAGGCCATCGGGGGCAATTTGCCAGTCGCTGGCCAGTGCCGGTTCCGCTTCCCCCGAGGCATCAAGACGAGTCAGCCCCTCAAACTGGTCGGCGGCCACGCGCAGAGAAGAGAGGTCGGAGACTTTCTGCGGGTCGAGGCCTTTGATCTCCGAATCGGCGAGGCGGACGATCTGGTCCGGTCCCGGCGCGCTGTCGACCGCCGGACCCGTATCGCAGGCCAGCAGCAACATCAACGAGCAGAGAATGGCCAGGTAGCGCATCATCTCTGTCTAGATGCTTTTGCTGGCCCGACAAGCGGAACTCTCGTGTCCGGCGCTTCGCCGGGTAGAATGGCGGCTGTCCTGAAGCTTGCTGGATCAGGCGAACGGGCGATTGAGCTGGACGATCCTGGCGTTGAGAACAGCCGCGAACGAGACCCAGAGAAAATAGGGCAGGATCGTCGCGCCGGCCAGCGACGTGAAGCGCCAGGCCGTGACCAACATGGCAAGTACCGACAGCCACAGGAATACTACCTCGACGAGCGCCCAGTCCGGCCTCTGATATCTGAAAAACAGGGGCGACCAGAGCAGGTGAAACAGGAAATTTGCGCCATAGACCGAAAGGATGATGGCCTGGTCGGACGGGGTGGTCGCTTCATTCCACGACAATATGGCCGCCCAGGCTGCCAAGCCGAGAATGACGGTCCACGCCGGGCCGAACAGCCAGTCCGGTGGTTGCCAGCGGGGCTTTCTCAGGTCCCGATACCAGGAACCGGTATCCGTCAGCAATCCTCCCGCAACTGTCAGGACGACCGCCCAGAGTATCGCGGCAATGATAGCGGAATCGAACATGAATTTGCCTTGTCGATCGGGGAACGAAATAGTCTGCTGCAGTCACGCCGCCAATCCAGCCGGATTTGCGGCCGAAATATCCGGTCATGAGCTTCTGGCCGATAATCTGGTGCGGACGGCGGGACTCGAACCCGCACACCCATTTCGGATAGCAGATTTTAAGTCTGCTGCGTCTACCATTTCGCCACGTCCGCACCGGTAGGACCGACCTTAAGCCGGAGCCTAGCGACAAGCAACATTGCACGCGCGCGGTCAAGTGCGCAGAGACAAATAGCGGAATATTTCGAGAACTAGCCCTTGTTCAGGCGCTCGCGGATTTCTTTGCCGGGCTTGAAATAGGGCACGCGCTTGGCGGGGACCTCTACCGATTCCCCCGTGCGCGGGTTGCGGCCGATGCGCGGCTTTCGCTGACGAGTCGAGAAGGCACCAAATCCGCGCAGTTCGACCCGGCCGCCTTCGGCCAGTTTCTGGCTGATTTGGCTGAAGAAAAGGTCGACGATTTTTTCAATTTCGTCCGGCTTCAGTTCCGGATTTTCGCCTGCGAGTTTTTCCAATAATTCAGAACGTATCATCGGTGCGCCTTTCCGATTCCGGATCGATCCACCGGATTTCCGTGATGGAAACGCCAAGGATCGGGAGTCTTCTATTTTTGAAGTTTCCAGATGCCAGAAAACACGTCTGTTTTCAATGGTCTTGGCAGTTAAGCGGAAAAGCGATGTGAAATGGGACAGGGTCAAGAAAAAGCCCGCCCCGTTGGTGGGGCGGGCTCTTCTGTCATACGGTCTTGTTGGAAGAAGGACTATTCTTCCTTCTTTTTCAATGCGGCACCGAGGATGTCGCCGAGGCTCGCACCGGAATCGGTTGATCCGAACTGTTCCACAGCCTGCTTTTCCTCAGCAAGCTGATGCGCCTTGATCGAGAAATTCGGTTTCTTCGAACGGTCGAAGCCGGTGATCATCGCGTCGAGCTTCTGACCCACCTGGAAGCGGTCGGGACGCTGCTCGTCGCGATCGCGACCGAGGTCGTTGCGCTTGATGAAGCCGGTTGCGCCATCGTCGCCCATCTGGACTTCGAGGCCGCCATCGCGCACTTCGAGCACGGTAACCGTCGCCACCGAACCCTTTTTGAGGCCGCCAGTGTCGGCACCGCCCATCGCGGGGGCACCTTTTTCAAGCTGCTTCATGCCAAGCGAGATGCGTTCCTTTTCGACGTCGATGTCGAGAACGATCGCCTTCACCTGCTCGCCCTTGTGGTGGAGGTTGAGCGCGTCTTCGCCGGAAATGCCCCATGCGATGTCGGACATGTGAACCATGCCGTCAACGTCGCCTTCGAGGCCGATGAACAGGCCGAATTCGGTCGCATTCTTGACTTCGCCTTCAACCGTGCTGCCAACCGGATGGGTGTCGGCAAAATCGGTCCAGGGGTTGGACTGAGCCTGTTTGAGACCCAGCGAAATCCGGCGCTTCTCGGTGTCGACTTCGAGAACGATGACTTCCACTTCCTGCGAGGTGGAAACGATTTTGCCCGGGTGGACGTTCTTCTTGGTCCAGCTCATTTCGGAAACATGGACGAGGCCTTCGATGCCCGGTTCCAGTTCGACAAATGCGCCATATTCGGTGATGTTGGTAACCGAACCGGTGAGCTTGGTGCCAACCGCATATTTTTCGGTCGCGCTGTCCCACGGATCGCTCTCGAGCTGCTTCATGCCGAGCGAGATACGCTGCGTGTCCTTGTTGATCTTGATGATCTGTACCTTCAGCGTGTCGCCGATGTTGATCATCTCGTTCGGGTGGTTGACCCGCTTGTAGCTGAGATCGGTAACATGGAGCAGACCGTCGATGCCGCCGAGGTCAACAAAGGCACCATAATCGGTGATATTCTTGACCACGCCTTCGGTGACCTGACCCTCGGCCAGGCTCTCGATGAGGCCCGAACGCTGTTCGGCGCGCGTTTCCTCGAGAATGGCGCGACGCGAAACGACAATATTGCCGCGCTTGCGATCCATCTTGAGGATCTGGAAAGGCTGGGCAATGTCCATCAGCGGAGTGACGTCGCGAACGGGACGGACGTCAACCTGGCTGCCGGGCAGGAAAGCGACGGCGCCGTCAAGATCGACGGTGAAGCCGCCCTTGACCCGGCCGAAGATAACGCCTTCG
>Ga0209024_1001752_pt1 | contig 15656 bp, 16 predicted proteins | sample AutmiccommunBRH5_FD_187380 | JGI IMG/M metagenome (GOLD analysis project Ga0209024, IMG submission 187380) | Deep subsurface microbial communities from Mt. Terri, Switzerland - Autotrophic microbial communities BRH/5 (SPAdes) (version 2) | ecosystem: Environmental > Aquatic > Deep subsurface >...
GCACCAGCCGTTCAACCTTGTCCGGGCGACGCAGGGCCAGATGCTGCGCCACCATGCCGCCAAACGAAACCCCCATCACATGGGCGCGCTCCCAGCCAAGCACATCCATCAGCGCCGCCGCATCATCGGCATATTGCGCCATGGTGTAGGGACGGTCGGGTTTTTCGCTGCGGCCCAGACCGCGCTGGTCATAGCCCAGCACCTCAAAATTTTTGCCCAGCGGCCCGTCAAACGCATTGGGTTTGTAACGCAAATCCGCGCCACTGCCGTTGATGAACAGCACCCTTTGACCGTCGCCCGCGATCTCGTAATAAATCTGAACATCGCCGGCCTGAACATGTGGCATTCGTAGTTCCTCTCGCGATCAGATTATAAACAACCCGGCGGCTCGCGTCATTGCGCCGCCGCAAGTTCCGCCGCGAGCGCTTTTTCCATGCGGCTCAGCCAGTCTTCATGAATGGTGATATACAGGCCTTCGTCGGCTTTGCCGGTGCTGGTCATGCGGGCGTCAAAGCCAAGAATCTGCCCCTCTTCATTTGCCCCTTCCGTCCACCGGGTGGCGCCGCGCGACATATTGTTCCAGCGTGTTGCGCGGCCGTTAAAGCCGATCTGGCAATTATTAAATTCGGTCAGATCATCCGGGGTCGCCATGCCGCTGGCATTAAAAAAGTCCTCATACTGACGAATACGCACGGCGCGCGCCGCGTCACTTTCGCCCACCGGCGCAATGCAATAGGTAATGATTTCCGTTTCATTCACCGAAACCGGCCGGATGATGCGGATTTGCGTACTGGTCTGATCCATCAGGAACATATTGGGAAACAGCAGCAGGTTGCGGATACGCTCACACATCCATTGCGTGCGCTGGGGGCCGAATTCTTTCAAAAACTTTTCCCGATGCTCAAAATTCGGCCGGCTCTGATAGTTTTTATAGTCAAGCCACAGCAATGCATGCCCGTGATCAAATGCAAAAAAACCGCCCTGATTAATGGAGTTCAGATCGACCACCTTGGTGTCGTTTTTGGACAGGCCTTCTGAGCGGCGCATCGCCGTCATCATGTAATTGCCGTGTACGGCGTCAACATGATAGCCGTCCAGCCCGTTTTCGACCTGCAATTTCCAGTTGCCTTTATAGGTATAGCGTGTGGCCCCGCGCAGCAGTTCAAATTTGCTGCCGGGCGACTGATCTGCATACAGATCAATGAAGGCGCGCGCGCCCGCCAGATATTCCGTCAGGGGTGCGACATCCGGGTTAAGGCTGGCGAAAACAAACCCGCGGTAATTTTCAAGCCGCGCGACCGGCTTCAGCCCAAAATTCTTGCGATCAAAACTGGCGGGATAGGCGCCATCTTTTTCTTCGGTCACATTCACCAGTGCGCCTGCGCTGTCATAGCTCCAGCCATGAAAGCCGCAAGAGAAAATTTTCTGATTGCCGCGCTTTTCGCGGCAAACCCGCGCACCGCGATGCGCACAGACATTGATAAAGCCGCCGATTTCGCCATTGGCCTGGCGTGTCAGCACCACGGGCTGGCGGCCGATTGTGGTGGTCAGAAAATCGTGCGGTTTTGAAAGCTGGCTTTCATGGGCCACATATACCCAGTTGCCCTCAAAAATATGGCGCATCTCCAATTCGAACAGCGCCTCGTCGGTGAATACCTCGCGGTCGAGTTTGTATTCGCCTTTGGCTGGATCCCTGACCAGCCAGCCGGACATACGTTCGTCCAAGTCATTCAGCACGTCCGTGGTGAGTGTCGTTGCAGTCATCGCATGTCTCTCCCTGTTTCAGTCAGCTTTGTCATCAGTTCCGCATAAGGCTAACAGAGACAGGGCGATGCTGCCAACGCGATTATAGCGCTCAGATAGCCATTTCGGCGTATCTGGCGCCCGTTACCCCTGTCGTTCCAGTATGACGAAGCTATAATCAAACGGTACGTCTTGTGCGGTTTTTCCGGTGCGGGCGGTCTCTGTCCATTCAATGGGGTCAAGCATGGGAAACATCGCATCGCCATCAAATTCGCGCTCTATGCGGGTGAGGTAAATACGGTCAGCGCGCGGCAGGGCCATTTCGTAGATGTCCGCGCCGCCGATAATCATGGCTTCATCGGCGCCGGTTTCCTGCGCCATGCGCAACGCCGCCTCCAGATCATGGACGACGCTTACCCCCGCGGCATGCCAGACACGGTCCCGGGTCATTACAATATTCACCCGGCCGGGCAAGGGCTTGCCGATGGACTGATAGGTTTTGCGCCCCATGATGATGGGTTTGCCAAGCGTCGTCACCTTGAAGAACTTCAGGTCCTCCGGGATACGCCAGGGCAAACCCCCTTCGCGCCCGATAACACCATTTTCCGCCACAGCTGCGATCAGCGAGATACGCATCTACACCGCCACCTTGGCTGCAATCAGCGGATACGGGTCATAGCCGGTGAGTTCAAAATCCTCATAACGAAAGCCGAAAATATCTTTTACCGCGGGATTCAGCAGCATTACCGGCAAGGCGCGCGGTGCGCGGGTTAATTGCAGCTCCGCCTGCTCCAGATGGTTCAGATATAGATGTGCATCGCCAAATGTGTGCACAAAGTCACCGGGGCGCAGGTCGCACACCTGCGCCACCATCAGCGTTAACAGCGCATAGGATGCGATGTTGAACGGCACCCCCAGGAAAATATCCGCGCTGCGCTGATACAGCTGGCAAGACAGCCGTCCGTCGGCCACGTAAAACTGAAACAGGCAATGGCAGGGCGGCAGAGCCATGCGGTCCACGTCCGCCACGTTCCACGCGCTGACCATCAGGCGCCGGGAATTGGGATTGGTTTTGATATCATGGATCAGCTTGGCGATCTGATCAATTTGTCCGCCTTCAGGGGTCGGCCACGACCGCCATTGGTGGCCATAGACCGGCCCCAGTTCGCCCTGCGCGTCTGCCCATTCATCCCAGATCGTCACCCCGTTATTGCGCAGGTACGCGACATTGGTGTCGCCGCTCAGGAACCACAGCAGTTCATGAATGATGGATTTCAGATGCACACGCTTGGTGGTCAGTAGTGGAAACCCCGCGCCCAGATCAAAACGCATCTGGTGGCCAAAAATACTGCGCGTGCCGGTGCCGGTGCGGTCGCCCTTTTCAACGCCGTGGTCGCGCACCTGGCGCATCAGATCAAGATAGGACTGCATGTGTGGGCTTTCTCGGCATCCGGGGGTGACTCATACGGCATTGTAGCGCAAAACATTGGCAATTGAAGCCTGTCGCGCAAAGGCATAGGCTGGGCCCAAATTAAAAAAAATCGGGAGGATCCCATGGCCGAAAAAATTGACCAGAGCAAGCTGGTAAGTGATCTGGATGCGGGCAAACAGCCGAAATGGATACTCGACCATATGCGCACCTATCTGGAAAGTGGTGGCAAGGAAGGGCATATGTTTGATGCCGGCCCGGGCAATAGCCCGCTCCCCTCGCTTTTGCTTACTACTGTGGGCCGCAAATCGGGTAAAAAGCGCATGACGCCGCTGATATATGGGGTCTTCGGGGGCAACCACATCATCGTTGGCTCGAAAGGCGGCTCGCAAACCCATACCGGTTGGTATTTTAACCTGCTGGAGAATCCTGCCGCCGAAATTCAGGTCGCCACCGAGCATTTCAAGGTGCGCGCACGTATCGCAACCGGCGATGAGCGGGCGCAGATATGGGCCCATATGCTGACGGTTTTTCCGACATACGGGGACTATCAGAAAAAAACCACGCGCGAAATTCCTGTGGTCGTGCTGGAAAAGCAATCTGCTTAACGAAAAACCGCTGCAATTGAAGTGCCCCGTAAAGGCCTTTTCTTTGGTGGGTACAAAGCCCGGGAGGGAATCATGGCCGAAAAATTTGATCTCAACAAAGTCGTAAAAGATCTGGACTCTGGAAATCTACCTGACTGGATCAAAGAGCATTTGCGGGTTTACCGCGAAAGCGGCGGTAAGGAAGGGCATTTGTGGGACGCCAGTGTTGCAGGCGAAGGCCTTGGCCTCACACCTACTTTGTTACTCACCACGGTGGGCCGCAAATCCGGACAGGAGCGCACGCTGCCGCTGATTTATGGCAAAGTGGGCGAAAACCATATCGTGATCGGCTCCAAGGGCGGATCGGAAACCCATGCCGCCTGGTATCTGAATTTGCTGGCCAATCCCGTGGTTCAGGTTCAGGTCGCGACCGAGCATTTCACCGCCCGTGCGCGTATTGCAACCGGTGACGAGCGCGCGCAGATCTGGAAACATATGCTGACAGTCTATCCGCCCTATCACGATTATCAGAACAGGACCAAGCGCGAGATACCCGTGGTCGTGCTTGAAAAGCAGTAGCATCCATAAAAAAGCATTGAAAATTAGCACCCAATCGTCATATTAGAAGGGCTGGCTTGCCAGCTATGGCGATAAACGGATGTGCAATAAGCGTATCGGACCCGGGGGCGGTACCCGGCGTCTCCACCATTACTCCCTCTGGCCTCTCTACAAAAGAGGCGACAGGGAAAAAGGTTTCCGGTCAAAGCTTTCGTGCTTTGCCGGTCAGGTCATGGGGACGAAACAGGCTCGACGGTCGTGTAAAGACATTACTTTCGCCCGGCATAGTACCACCGTTATCGGGCTAGTTCCTTAATTGCGAACGACAACCATGAGGGCTTGGCCCTCGCTGCTGCTTAGTCTAACTAAGTAAGCGCGGCCCGGAGGGCGCCGAGCAACAGAAGCCCTCCACTTTCTCCCTAAAATAAAATCCGTAAAACAATACTTTCATTGATTTACGACGCCTGCGACTTACAATACCCGTATGAATTAACAGAGGTAGACGTGTGAGCAAGGATTCCATCGATTATCAGGCGCTGGTGCAGGAGGCATTGCGTGGTGTGGTGCGCGCGGCGTTACGCCGTGTGGCGGAGGACGGCCGCCTGCCTGGCGCGCATCATTTTTATATCGCCTTTCATACAGGGCATCCGGGCGTGAAAGTATCGCAGGCCATTCTGCAGCGCTATCCCCAGGAAATGACCATCGTGCTGCAGCATCAGTTTTGGGATCTGCATGTTGGCGAAGATGATTTTCAGATTACCCTGAGTTTCAACAATGTTTCTGAAAAACTCAGCATTCCCTATCTGGCGATCAAGAACTTCTTTGACCCCAGCACCCGTTTTGGTCTGCAATTTACGGTCGCCGGGATGGAGGCCGCGCCTGCTGAGCCGCGGGTTCTGGAAACGCCGGGCGAGGCCGGTGAAGCCGCAGTGGAAGCCCCAGAGGAAGCCGATGACCCCCCGCGTAAACCTGGCGAGGTAGTCAGCCTCGATCAGTTCCGTAAAAAATAAGCAGAGAGAAAATCATGGCCAAAAAAATGTCGGCAAAATTCCGCGCCGAAACTGATACGTTCGGCAAAATTGATGTCCCCGCCGATAAATATTGGGGCGCGCAAACCCAGCGCAGCATCAAGAATTTCAAGATTGGCTGGGAACGTATGCCCGAGCCGGTGGTGCACGGGCTTGCAGTTCTCAAACGTGCGGCCGCCACGGTTAATGTCAAAATGGGCGATCTCGACAAGAAAATCGGCAATGCTATTGTTCTGGCTGCGGACGAAATTCTGGCTGGTAAACTGGATGGGAACTTTCCGCTGGTGGTGTGGCAGACCGGCTCGGGCACCCAGTCCAACATGAACGTTAACGAAGTGCTGTCGAACCGGGCCATCGAAATTCTGGGCGGCGAGATGGGCTCGAAAAAACCGGTGCACCCGAATGATCACTGCAATATGGGGCAATCGTCAAATGACTGTTACCCGACCGCCATGCATATTGCGGCGGTCACGGAAATCACCCGCAACCTGATTCCTGCACTTGAATATTTGCACAAGGCGCTGGACGCAAAATCGAAAGCATGGACGAAAATCATCAAGATTGGCCGTACCCATACCCAGGATGCGACACCCCTGACCCTGGGCCAGGAGTTTTCCGGTTACGCCAAGCAGGTGGAATATGGCGTCAAGCGGATAAAAGGCGCCCTGCCACGGTTGTGCGAACTGGCCCAGGGCGGCACCGCTGTGGGCACCGGGCTGAATTCGCGCAAGGGTTTTGATAAACTGATCGCCGCCGAGATTGCCAAAATCACCAAACTACCGTTCGTGACCGCGCCCAATAAATTCGAGGCGCTGGCCGCCCATGATGCGGTCGTTGAGGCGCATGGCGCGCTGAACACCATCGCAGTCAGCCTGATGAAAATCGCCAATGACATTCGTCTGTTGGGTTCGGGTCCGCGCAGCGGGCTGGGTGAGCTGTCGCTGCCGGAAAACGAACCGGGCTCCTCCATCATGCCGGGCAAGGTCAACCCCACGCAGTGCGAAGCGCTGACCATGGTGTGTGCGCAGGTGATGGGCAATCAGACAGCAGTGTCCATTGCGGGATCAAACGGCCATTTCGAATTGAATGTGTTCAAGCCGGTGATGATATACAATCTGTTGCAATCGGTGCGTCTGATCGGCGACAGCGCCATCAGCTTCGCGGATAATTGCGTCAAGGGTATTGTCGCGAACGAAGATAACATCAAGGCGCTGATGGGGCGCTCGCTGATGCTGGTAACTGCGCTTGCCCCCAAAATCGGTTATGACAACGCCGCCAAGGTCGCCAAGACCGCACATAAAAACGGCACCACCTTGCGTGAAGAGGCCGTGCGCATGGGCCTGGTGACGGAGAAAGAGTTCGACAGGCTGGTGCGGCCAGAAGATATGCTCGGGCCAAAATAACGCACACATGTCCGGCGCCCCGATTAAACGGTCGGTGACCATTGCAGGTCACCGAACCAGCATTTCACTGGAACCCGAATTCTGGGACGCGCTACAGGACATTGCGCGTAAGCAGAACCGCTCCGTAAACGGATTAATTTCCGAAATTGACGCGGCGCGCGCACCGGCGGCAGATGCCGCCAGTGGCCTCTCCAGCGCCGCGCGCTGTTATGTGCTGGCCTGGTACCGGGACACGACGTCTTAGCCGGTCGTTATATATGCCTTCAGCGCTTCGGCCTCGGCCGCCTGCGCGGCGATAAGGTTTTTTACGACGTCGCCGATGGAAACAATACCCAGCAGTTTGCCTTGTTCCACTACAGGCAGATGGCGAAAGCGTCCTGTTGTCATGCGCCCCATCACCGAGTGCAGCGTGTCGTCAGGCTGACACGTTTCGACAGTTCGTGTCATCAGATCGCGCACCCGGCGGTGCATCACGGCGCCCGCGTCATTGGCCAGGCCGTGCAGCAGATCGCGTTCCGAAAGGATACCGAGAATTTCGCCATTTGCGGCCCGCACCAGTACCGATCCGATGCCGCGTTTTGAAAGTGTCCTTGCCGCCGAAAGCGCCGAATCCTCCGGCCCGACGGAAATGACCTCCCCCCCCTTTTCCCTCAATATGTCGGCTACAAACATGTAGGCCTCCTGTCATTGTGGTAAGGTTCAGCCGGTCGCGTTAACAACCGGAGGAGGTAAGCATGCGCCAGATTTCGCCCCCTGACAAGGGGTAGAGACCGGGCGCAAATTAACTATCTTACAGCAGGTTAAGCCGGGAATGTTCGCGCGCCAGGAAGGCGCCGGACCAAGTTTGGCGCACTTCAGCTTCTAGTTCATCCAAAAAGCGGTCCTCATGTTCCGGATCATGATGAAAAATGGCCAGACTTTTGACATTGGCGGCTTTGCACAGACGTACGCCTTCCTGCCATGTGGAATGGCCCCACCCGATTTTTGCCGGAAACTCCTTGTCCGTATAGGTGCTGTCATAAATCACCAGGTCGGCGCCTTCAATCAGGGCCAATATATTCTGGTCCGGTTTGCCAATTATGTGTTCAGTATCCGTAACATAGCAAACTGACTTGCCGCGATGTTCTATGCGGTACCCGGTCGCCCCGTCGGGGTGGTTGAGCATGGCCGTTTTGACATTAATTCGGGGGCTTAACGCAAAACTCTCTCCCGCCTTGAAGTCCGTATAATTAACTTTGGCGTTCATGACTTCAAGCGGCACAGGAAAGAACGGATGGGTCATCTGCCCGGAAAATACATTGCGGATAGTGAGGTCGCTGCGCAAATGCCCGGCCATGATTTCAAATTCATAATCAGGCTGAAACGCCGGCGCGAAAAACGGAAAGCCGCTAATATGATCCCAGTGGGCATGGGACATCAAAATGGTGGCGCGCTTGATATTTTTCTTGATCAGCCAATGACCAAGATTACGCATCCCGGTGCCGGCGTCTAAAATAATCCTCTCACCGCCACATGAGATTTCAAGGCAACTGGTGTTGCCGCCATATTGAATATGATTGGCGCCTGGACATGCGATGCTGCCGCGAACTCCCCAGAATTTTACTTTGAACGCCATATCATTACACCTTCCCGTTGCCCCTAAAATGACCCGCGGCGCAGACAACGCTGGTCGGTAGAATTAAATGAACAAACCTGCCACCTTGCAACTTAAACGGGAAAATAACCTATAATTAAACACTTAATTAAATTAACGCGCCCACCTGTTATGATTCGGCAATATGCCGTTAACAATTACTATCCGTTTCGCGAACACTTCGCAAATTAATCAGACTCTTACTTTCTTGATCCAGATTTATCCGCTGATAGCGAACATGTTGGTGACCACTATCACAGTTTTTCCTGAACAGCATAAGAATGGCTATTATCCGTAATTTGTATGCATTTAGATGGAAATCCGTTGTCTGATCCACTAATCGTACAGGGTCATGCTATGTCGTTATATAACGTATGGGAATAATAAAAGGTTCACTGGAAAAATGGGATATGATTGAAGACGGGGGAGTGCGCGCACAAGTTTATCCAGTAATTCTTTCAGGGGGCTCTGGCAGCCGCCTGTGGCCGGTATCGCGCAGCATGCATCCCAAACAGCTACAGCCGCTGTTATCCGACTTGAGCATGATACAGGAAACCGCGCTGCGATTTGCCGACGCCAGCCGTTTTCCCGGACCGGTAGTCATTTGTAATCATGAGCATCGTTTCATTATTGCGGAGCAGTTGCGCGAAGCGGGAATTCCTCCCAGCCTGCAAATTCTGGAACCGGTGGGCCGCAACACAGCCCCGGCGGCGGCGGTGGCGGCATTGTGTCTACAGGCCCGCGATGCAGATGCGATCTTGCTGCTGATGCCCGCGGATCATGCAATTGCCGATCTGAAAGCGTTTACACAGGCCATCGAAACCGGCGCTGACGCGGCGCGCTCGGGTCATCTGGTTACGTTCGGGATAAAGCCGGATAAGCCTGAAACGGGGTTTGGTTACCTTAAACAGGGAGCAAGGATAACCGGAATCGCTGGCGCCATCACGCCGCACAAGGTTGAACGCTTTGTTGAAAAGCCGGATCTCGCGACGGCCCAAGGATATTTGCAGTCGGGCGAGTATTTCTGGAACAGCGGCATCTTCATGTTTCGCGCCAGCCAGTTCCTGGAAGTTTTGGGACGTTTGCGCCCTGCCATGCTGGAAGCCTGCCGGGCGGCCGTCACCAGGGGCAAGCATGATCTGGATTTCTTCCGGCTGGACGCGGGCGCGTTCAGCGCCTGCGAATCCGATTCGATCGACTATGCGGTGATGGAACATGCTGACAATGTCGCCATGGTACCCGTTGACATGGGTTGGAGCGATGTAGGCTCCTGGTCGTCTTTATGGGAGATCGGCGAAAAGGACGCTGGAAACAATTTGTTGCACGGAGATGTGATCATCAATGGCGCGCGCGATAGTTATATCCGCGCGGAAAGCCGGTTAGTGACGGCCATCGGCGTGGAAAATCTGGTGATTATTGAAACCACCGACGCTGTTCTGGTCGCCTCGCGTGACCAGACACAGTTGGTCAAGGAAATGGTGGACGAACTTAAAACGCGTAACCGCGATGAACATGCGAACCATCGCCGGGTATACCGGCCCTGGGGGTTTTATGAAGGCATTGGCGGCGGTGACCGCCACCAGGTCAAACATCTGATGGTCAAGCCGGGAGGAAAACTGTCGTTGCAAATGCACCACCACCGGGCGGAACATTGGGTGGTGGTCAGAGGCACCGCGCGCGTGACTCGCGATGATGAAATTCTTCTGCTGGCGGAAAACGAGTCCATTTATCTTCCGTTAGGCTGCCGTCACCGGCTGGAAAACCCCGGCAAGCTGCCGCTCAGCGTCATTGAGGTGCAATCGGGCGGCTATCTGGGCGAAGATGATATCGTGCGTTTCGAAGACGTCTATCAGCGCGAAGACAAAGCCGCTGAATAGACGGCTTTGTCTGGATACAGCCTACCGCAAGCTGGCGCAAAACCGTTGGATGCGTTCGCAAGCCGCCGTTAGCGCCTCGGTCGAAGTTGCATAGGAAATGCGAAAATGCGGGGCCAGGCCAAACGCCGAACCCTGTACCACCGCGACGCCTTCCGCCGCCAGTAGCGCCGTCACAAAATCCTCGTCGGTTTTGATTACCTGTCCGTCGGGGGTTGTCTTGCCGATGCAGCCGGCACAGCTTGGATAGACGTAAAACGCACCTTCGGGCACCGGGCATTGAATGCCGGTCGCCTGATTCAGCATCGAGACCACAAGATCGCGGCGCTGCTGAAATATTTTCGCGCGTTCCGGGATGAAATCCTGCGTTCCATTCAGCGCTTCGACCGCCGCCCACTGGCTGATTGATGACGGGTTGGACGTGGATTGCGACATCACATTCGCCATTGCCTTGATCAGCAATTCGGGCCCGCCCGCATAGCCAATACGCCAGCCGGTCATGGAATAGGCCTTGGAAACGCCATTCATGGTCAGCGTCCGGTCAAATAATTTCGGCTCGACCTGGGCGATGGTAGCAAATTTCATGCCGTCATAGAGCAGATGTTCGTACATGTCATCCGCGAGCGTCCATACATTGGGATGGCGCGCCAGTACGTCGGTCAGCCCTTTGATCTGGGCATGGGAATAGGCCGCACCTGACGGATTACTGGGGGAATTGAAAATCAGCCATTTGGTTTTTGGCGTAATCGCCGCCTCTACGGCCTTGGGCGTCACGCGAAAGCCGGTGTCGATGCTTGTTTCTATAAACACCGGCGTCGCGCCTGCCATCAGCACAATGTCAGGATAGGACACCCAGTACGGCGTGGGGATGATCACCTCATCGCCGGGGTTGAGCGTCGCAAACATTGCGTTGAAAATGATTGGCTTACCGCCCGGCGCCACCGAAATTTGCGAGGGCTTGTACTCAAGACCGTTCTCGCGCTTGAATTTGGCGCAGATCGCCTGTTTCAACTCGGGAATTCCGTCAACCGTCGTATATTTCGTCTCGCCGCGCTGAATGGCGGCAATGGCTGCCGCCTTGATATTGTCCGGCGTGTCGAAATCCGGTTCACCCGCGCCAAGGCCAATAATGTCGCGGCCCTGCGCCGTCAGTTCACGCGCCAGTTGGCTGACCGCCATAGTAGCCGAAGGTTTGATACGCGACAGGGAGTGGGCGAGAAAGGACATATCATGCTCCGTAAGGTTTAACGGCAAACTAGCTGACCCGCTTGCATCGCGCAATGCGCCTATGAAATCTTTTCAAACTGACCGCTTTGCGACAGCCAGCACAGCTCGCCGCTGGCAATCGCGAACCAGGCCCCATGCAGGCGCACCCGGCCCGTATCTATTGCCGCCTGAACAAAGGGAAAACTGTGCAGGTTTTGCAGTGAATGACCGATGGCGGCAAACTCGAGGGCCTTTTGTAACGTCGCAGTGTCGGCATCACGATTATCTGCAAGGACGGCGTCCCGCGCGTCGGAAATCATGTCTACCCAGGGAGCGATAAACTGGCCAACCGGCCGTTCCGACAGGCTGGCGGCGATGCCGCCACATTGGCCGTGGCCCATGATCACAATGTCCTGCACCTTCAGATGCTCGACCGCAAATTCGATCGCCGCCGAGGTGCCATGATACCCGCCCCCCGGTTCATAAGGCGGCACCAGATTGGCTACATTGCGCACCACAAACAGTTCTCCCGGTCCGGCGTTGAATATGGTTGCAGGGTCGACACGGCTATCGGCACAGGCGATCATCATGACACCCGGCGTCTGGCCCTGCGCGAGACGCCGGTATAACGCCCCCTGTTCTGCCAGATGCGCGTCTTTAAATTGGCGGTAGCCGTCCAGGAGCTGGTCAGGGATTATCATGGGAATTATGAAAACCTTACAAGTTGCAACAAGGGGTGCCGAAACGGGGCGGGCATGCTATACGCTAGGCTGACCCGAATTCCCAGTCCTATGTAAATAAGCTGTAAAAATGAAAAACCCAGATAATTCCAGCCGTAACATCACCAGCAAGACTGATCGCGAGGCGCGCCAGGCGGAGGCCTTGCGGGCCAATCTGCGCCGCCGCAAGGCTTTTGCCGGCAAGACCGCTCCGTCACCCGAAACCGGGTCAACAGCAGGTGCGGCGCGAGAACCGGAGAAGCCGAATGGATAGGCTGGTGGTGCGCGGTGAAAATCCGCTATCCGGCACAATTCCAATAAGCGGCGCCAAAAACGCTGCTCTACCACTGATGGCGGCCAGCCTGCTTACCCAAGAGCCGCTGACCTTGCGCAACACCCCCGATCTGGCGGACATTACCATTTTGGGCGAATTACTCAGTGAACATGGCACAGAGATCGCCTTGCGCAAGCAAGACGGCGTGCGCATGCTGCGCCTGAGCACGCCTGCCATCACCAGTGCAGTTGCCCCGTATGAACTGGTGGCCAGGATGCGGGCCAGCTTTCTGGTGTTAGGGCCGCTTTTGGCGCGCCATGGCGAAGCGCGGGTCTCGTTGCCTGGCGGTGACGCCATTGGCCACCGGCCGGTCGATCTGCACCTGAAGGGGTTTGAGGCGATGGGCGCGACGATTTTCCTGGACCAGGGCTATATCAATGCCCGTGCCACCAACGGCCTTAAAGGCGCAGAAATCCGTTTTTCTACGGTTTCTGTGGGCGCGACCGAGAATCTGATGATGGCGGCGGCCCTGGCGGATGGCGAGACCGTGCTTGAAAATGCAGCGCGAGAACCGGAAATTGGCGATCTGGCGCGGTGCCTGATTACCATGGGCGCGCTTATCGAAGGCGCGGGCACAGACACCATCCGCATCAAAGGCGTTGCCAAACTGCATGGCGCCGAGCATGAAGTGTTGCCGGATCGTATTGAGGCCGGCACCTACGCTCTGGCGGTGGCGGCAGCAGGCGGCGATGTCGTACTGACCCATACCAACCCCGAAGCGATAGAGGCGCTGCTTGAATTACTTGTCAAGGCAGGGGCGCAGATTGACCGCACGCCGGATAGTTTGCGCATTCGCCGCGATCCCGGCCATCGGCTAAAAGGGGTGGACGCCATGACAGCGCCCTTTCCGGGCTTCGCGACAGATCTGCAGGCGCAATTCATGGCCTGTATGACCACCGCCAGTGGGGCGTCAATGATCAGTGAGACAATTTTTGAGAACCGCTTCATGCATGTGCCGGAACTGATGCGCATGGGGGCGAACATCAATCTGCATGGCGGCACCGCGCTTGTGCGCGGTGTGGATATACTGAAAGGCGCGCCTGTCATGGCGACAGATGTGCGGGCCTCGGTTAGCCTTATCATTGCGGGCTTGTCGGCACAGGGTGAAACTTCGGTCAGCAAAGTATATCATCTGGATCGCGGCTATGAACGCATCGAAACCAAACTGACCGCCTGCGGGGCCGATATACGCCGCATTCGTGATTAAATGATCGGGAGATGGTGTGCTAAAACCACTAAAACTGACGGCGCTTGATGTGGAAGATCTGGCGGTAATTTCCGCCTGTCTGCAGGACGCCCTCGCACGGGTCGCTGATACGGCTTATGAAGCCCGGCGCCGGCGCTTCGCCATCATGTTCAACCGCTTCCGCTGGGAAAATGAGGCTGCGCCAAGTCTGGGCGGCTGGCTGGGGCCACGGACGCCGGAACGGGTGCGCTGTGCCGTGCATTTCGATGCGGTGACGGCGGTGCGCCACCGCAACATCGACCAGGCAAACCCGGAGCAGGTACTGGATCTGCTGGCAATTCAGGCTCAGGAGCAGCGCAACGGCAGTGTGCGTATTCAGCTTTTATTCGCCGGTGGTCCCGAAATGTTGCTGGATGCGGAATGTGTTGACTGTTATCTGGAAGATCTTAGTCAGCCATGGCCCGCGTCCGGGCGGCCGGACCATTCCACAGAAGAGTGATGGGATCAGGCGATGCCGGCACGGCTGAACAATAGCGCCGCGGGGTTTGAGGATGCGTTTCAAACGCTTCTCGGCGCCAAACGCGAAATATCGCAGGACGTAAATCATACCGTCGCAGGCATTCTTGCGGATGTGGCGTCGCGCGGGGATGCGGCGCTGCTGGAATATACCGCGCGCTTTGACCGTCTGACGCTGGAGGCGCCACAATTGGCGTTCAGTGCAGAGGAGATCGATACGGCCATTGCCGCGTGTGACCGCACGACGCTGGATGCGCTAGAGGTTGCGGCGGCGCGGATCGAGGCCTATCATCGCCGCCAGCTTCCGCAGGATGATCTCTATACGGATGATATAGGGGTGCAGCTGGGTCATCGCTGGACGGCGCTTGGGGCAGTGGGCATGTATGTGCCTGGCGGCACCGCGTCTTATCCAAGTTCGGTATTGATGAACGCCATTCCGGCAAAGGTGGCGGGCGTCCCGCGCCGGGTGATGGTGATGCCGACGCCCGATGGCAAATTCAATCCGCTGACGCTTGCGGCGGCGCGCCTTGCGGGTGTGCACGAAATTTACCGTGCCGGTGGGGCGCAGGCCGTGGCGGCCCTGGCCTATGGCACGGCTACCATTGCGGCTGTTGATAAAATCACCGGCCCGGGCAACGCCTGGGTGGCCGCCGCCAAACGCCAGATATTTGGTGCGGTGGGTATAGACATGATCGCGGGCCCGTCGGAAATTCTGGTGGTGGCGGACGGCACCAATGATCCGGCATGGATTGCGGCCGATCTTCTGTCCCAGGCCGAACATGATACATCCGCGCAATCCATATTGCTGAGCGATGACGCTGCATTTGCTGATGCGGTGATGGCGGCCATCGCCACGCATCTGCAAACATTGCCGCGCGCCGCCATTGCGGCTGAAAGCTGGGACAGGTTTGGGGCAATTATTATTGTGAATTCGATGCAGGATGCGCCGGCCCTGATTGACCGCATCGCGCCCGAACACCTGCAATTGGCGGTGGATGACCCGCATGGCTTGATGAAAAAGGTCCGCAATGCAGGGGCAATTTTTCTCGGCCGTCATACTCCCGAAGCCATTGGCGATTATATTGCCGGTCCCAACCATGTGCTGCCCACGGCGCGCGCGGCGCGCTATGCCTCTGGTTTGTCGGTGCTGGATTTCATGAAACGCACCACCCTTATCGGCTGCACACCCGACGCGCTGGCGGCGCTGGCCCCGGCCGCAATTGCCCTTGCCGCCAGCGAGGGGCTGGAAGCGCACGGGCGCTCCATCTCCATCCGCAGCAATCCACGCGGTATAAAATGACCGCACAGGAACAAGGGACGGCGCACAAGGTAGTCGACATTGTGCTCGACGAGGCCAATATTGTGCGCCTGAATGCGGATATTGATCATGAACGCCGGGTGGCGATTTTCGATCTGCTGGAGGAAAATTATTTTGAGCCG
>Ga0209024_1001754_pt1 | contig 15644 bp, 15 predicted proteins | sample AutmiccommunBRH5_FD_187380 | JGI IMG/M metagenome (GOLD analysis project Ga0209024, IMG submission 187380) | Deep subsurface microbial communities from Mt. Terri, Switzerland - Autotrophic microbial communities BRH/5 (SPAdes) (version 2) | ecosystem: Environmental > Aquatic > Deep subsurface >...
CGCCTCGCTGGCCTTCTACGAGGCGTTCTTCCGCCGCCGCCCCGACCTGCGCCCGATGTTCCGCGACGATCTGGCCGGGCAGGGGATGCGGTTCATGGCGACGCTGGGGCTTGTCGTCGATATGCTCGACACGCCCGAGATGCTGGCCGACCGGATGGCCGACCTGGGCCGCGGCCATGCCGCGCTTGGCGTGCAGGCGGAGCATTTCGCCCCGATGGGCGAGGCGCTGATCGAGACGTTGCAGGGCGAGCTTGGGCCTGACTTCACGCCAGAGGCCGAGGCGGCCTGGCGCGCCGCCTATGCCGAGGTTGCCCGCCAGCTTGTCGCCAGCGGGCAGCTTGCCTGAGGCAGACCGGAGCCTTAGCCGCGCAGGATGCTGCGGCCGGCATATTCCGCGGTCTCGCCCAGCATTTCCTCGATGCGGATCAGCTGGTTGTACTTCGCTAGCCGGTCCGAGCGCGACAGCGAGCCGGTCTTGATCTGCCCGCAATTGGTGGCCACCGCCAGATCGGCGATGGTCGCATCCTCGGTCTCGCCCGAGCGGTGGCTCATCACGCTGGTGAACCGCGCGCGGTTTGCCATGTTCACCGCGTCCAGCGTCTCGGTCAGGGTTCCGATCTGGTTGACCTTGACCAGCAGCGAGTTGCCGCAGCCCTCCTTGATGCCGCGCGCCAGCCGCGCCGGGTTGGTGACAAAGAGATCGTCGCCCACCAGTTGCACCTTGCCGCCCAGACGGTCGGTCAGCAGCTTCCAGCCCTCCCAGTCATCCTCGGAACAGCCATCCTCGATCGAGATGATCGGGTAATCGGCGCAAAGCGCAGCGAGGTAATCGACATTCTCGGCTGCGGTGAAGGTTTTTCCTTCCCCTGTCATGACATAGGAGCCGTTCTTGAAGTACTCGGTAGCCGCGCAATCAAGCGCAAGGTAGATGTCCTCGCCTGGGCGGTAGCCGGCCTTTTCGATGGCTTTGAGAATGAAATCAAGCGCTTCTCTGGTGGAGTTAATGTTGGGCGCAAACCCTCCCTCATCCCCGACGCTGGTATTGTGCCCCGCCGCCGAAAGCTCCTTCTTCAGCGTGTGGAAAACTTCCGAGCCCATCTGGATCGCGCCGCGGATATCATGCGCGGCGACCGGCATGATCATGAATTCCTGGATGTCGATCGGGTTGTCGGCATGCTCGCCGCCGTTGATGATGTTCATCATCGGCACCGGGAGCACCCGCGCGGCGGTGCCGCCGACGTAGCGATACAAAGGCTGCGAGGTGAAATCCGCCGCGGCCTTCGCCAGCGCCAGCGACACGCCGAGGATCGCGTTCGCGCCCAGACGGCCCTTGTTAGCGGTCCCGTCCAGCTCGATCATCATGCGGTCGAGCATCACCTGCTCGGTCGCGTCCTCGCCCACCAGGTTCTCGGCGATCTCGCCGTTCACCGCGGCGACGGCATCCAGAACGCCCTTGCCCTTGTAGCGCGAGGCATCGCCGTCGCGCTTTTCCACCGCCTCATGTGCGCCGGTCGAGGCGCCCGAGGGCACCGCGGCGCGGCCCATCGTGCCGTCCTCGAGGATCACATCCACCTCGACGGTGGGGTTGCCGCGACTGTCGAGGATTTCCCGCGCGTGGATGTCGATGATCGTGCTCATGTCCTGTCCTTCCGTGTCAGTGGTACGCCGTAAAGCTCCAGCCGGTGGCCCTTCAGCGCGTATCCAAGTTTGCGTGCGATCCTGTCTTGCAGCTCTTCGATGTCGGGATCGAGAAATTCGATCACCTCGCCGGTCTGCATGTCGATCAGGTGGTCGTGGTGGTCGCGGGTGCTGTCCTCGTAGCGGGCGCGCCCGTCGCCGAATTCGTGCCGGTCGAGGATGCCCGATTCCTCGAACAGCTTCACCGTGCGGTAGACCGTGGCGATGGAGATCTTGGGATCGATGGCGCAGGCGCGGTTGTACAGCGCCTCTACATCGGGGTGATCGTCGGCGCCTTCCAGCACCCGGGCGATCACCTTGCGCTGTTCGGTCAGCCGCAGCCCCCGCGCCTCGCAGCGGGCGATGATCGTCTGTGCGCCGTTCTCGCCGCTGTCCTGGGCCATGCGCTTGCCTCCACCGCCTCTTGAGCCGGGGTTTACGCGGTTTGTGCGCGCGCGAAAACCCCTTCCTCCCGGGTGTTTGCGCAAACCTGCCGCCGGGGACGGGCCCCGGGTGCGCCGCCGGGGTTTGCACCCGCGCCGCGCCCGGGATAGATCGGCGGCAACGGAGGGGCAGCATGCAGCGCAAAGACCGGATCGACATGTTTGGCGCGGTCTCCCTGACCGGGTTCGCGCTGTTCCTGGCCATCAACCAGGTGGTGATCAAGCTGGTGAACGAGGGGCTGCAGCCGGTGCTCTTTGCCGGGGCACGGTCGGCGCTCGCGGTGCTGTGCCTCTGGGCCTTCATGGCCTGGCGCGGCCGCCCGCCGCGGCTGAGCCGCGCGATGGCGGTGCCGGGGCTGCTGATCGGGCTGTGCTTCTCGGCCGAGTTCCTGCTGCTGTTCCTGGCGCTGGACCTGACCACCGTCACCCGCAGCGCGATCCTGTTCTACTCGATGCCGGTCTGGATGGCGCTTGGCGCGCATCTGTGGATGCCGGGTGAGAGGATCGGCCCGGCCAAGGCGGTGGGGCTTGCGCTGGCGCTGGCGGGTGTTGCTTGGGCGCTGCTGGACCGCGCGGCGGGCGCGCCCGCCTCGGGGCACGGACCCAGCCTGATCGGCGATCTCTGCGCGCTTGGCGCCGCCATCGGCTGGGCCGCCACCGCCCTGATGGCCCGCGCGACGAAGCTGCGGGGCGAGCGGCCGGAGATGCAGCTGTTCTGGCAGGTGCTGGTCTCGGCCCCGGTGCTGCTGATCGCCGCGCCGCTGTTCGGCCCGCTGATCCGCGATCTGCAGCCGGTCCACATCGCCGGGCTGGTGTTCCACGCCGTCGCCGTGGTCTCGGCCGGGTTCATGTTCTGGCTGTGGCTGCTGTCGGTCTACCCGGTGTCCAGCGTCGCCAGCTTCTCCTTCCTCAGCCCGGTGTTCAGCGTCGGGCTGGGATGGGCGCTTCTGGGCGAGCAGGTCGGGCCCTCGCTGATCGGCGCGCTGGTGCTGGTGGCGGCGGGGATCGTGCTGATCAACCGGCCGCGGCGGGCGGTCGCGCTTTAGGATCCATCCGCACATCGGCCCAGATCGGCAGATGGTCAGACGCGACCCGCGCCAGCGGCGTATCGAGCACCCCGGCATCCAGCAGGTGCAGCCCCATCCCAAGCGCCACCCGGTCCAGCCGGCCGATGGGCTGGCTCGCCGGGAAGCTGCGGCCGGGGGCGTGGACGTGGAAGGCATCCACCAGCGGCTCCATCCCGCCCGCCACCGACCATTCGTTGAAATCGCCCAGGATCACCGTCGGCATCGGCGCATGCCCCGCCAGCGCCGCGCGGATCGCCGCAAGCTGCAGCCGCCGCCAGCGCCGCATCAGCCCCAGATGCACGCAGACCACCCGGTAGGGCGCGCCGGCCCCCGCCACCTCCACCGCCAGGGCCCCGCGCGGCTCCAGCGCCGGCAGCTCCAGCCGCTCTACCCGTTGCGCCACGAGGCCCCGGCGCAGCAGCACCGTCTGCCCGTGCCAGCCCAGGCTTTCGGGCGAGAGCGCCGCATCCACGGGCGCAAAATCCGTCTGCGCCGCGATCAGATCGGGCGGCAGCGCGAAGGGCCGCGGCGCGTAACGCCGGTCCACCTCCTGCAGCGCAACCACATCCGCCGACAGCGCGTTGATCACGTCAAGCGTGCGGCCCGGCAGGCGTTGCCGGTCGGAGCCGAGGCATTTGCGGATATTGTAGCTGGCAAGACGGGTGCGCATATCGTTGATATAAGACCGGACGAGCGCCGGAAAAAGCGGGCAGGGGAAGAAGATGGCCGAATCCGGCAGTTGGCGGGCGAAATTCCACAGGCAGCCCTATGTGGTGCAGATCATCTGGGTGAGCCTTGCACTGGCCTTCGTCGGCGCGATGGGCACGATGAACTGGTCGCTGGCCTTCATCGCGGCGGCGACCTTCGCGCTGTCGCTGGCGCCGATCCTGTTCGTGCGGCGCATCGGGGTGCAGCTGCCGATGTCGTTCTTCGCCGGGATCGTGATCTTCATCTACGCCACGATCTTCCTGGGCGAGGCCTTCGACTTCTACGAGCGCTACAGCTGGTGGGACGTGGTCCTGCATGGCGGCTCGGCGCTTGGCTTCGGGCTGATCGGCTTCCTGTTCGTCTTCACCATGTTCGAGGGCGACCGCTATGCCGCCCCCGCCTGGGCGATGGCCTTCATCGCCTTCAGCTTCGCCGTGACCATGGGCGCGGTCTGGGAGATCTTCGAGTTCTTCATGGACCAGACCTTCGGGCTGAACATGCAGAAATCGGGCCTGGTCGACACGATGTGGGACCTGATCGTCGACGTGATCGGCGGGTCGTTCGGGGCGTTCTCGGGCTTCCTGTTCCTCAAGGGCCGGCAGCTTGGCGGCTTTACCGGGGTGCTGCAGGAGTTCATCCAAAAGAACCGCCAGCTGTTCCGCCGCCTTCGCCGCTAGGTGCCGCAATAGGTGCGCTGCACCCGCTGCTCGGGCCACGGCGCGGCGCGGAAGGGATCGTCCGGGGCGGCGTCAAAGGGCGCGGCCAGCGCCGCGTTCAGCGCGTGGAACGGGGCGAAGTCGCCCGCGGTGGCCGCGACGATGGCCTCCTCCACCCGGTGATTGCGCGGGATGATCGCGGGGTTGACGGCCGCCATCCGCGCCTCGGCCCCCGGCGCCTGCTGCGCAAGCCGCGCCTGCCAGTCCGGCAGCCAGCTGTCGAAGGCGGCGGGATCGAGGAACTCGTCCCGCCCCCGCCCCTCGGCCAGCCCGCGGAACACCCGGGTGAAATCCGCCCGCTCCACCGCCATCCGGGTCAGCAGCGCCTCGATCAGCGGGCGGTCGGCTTCGGTCGCCGCCTCCAGCCCCAGCTTCGCCCCGAACTTCGCAATCCACGCCGCCTGATAAAGATCGGCAAAGCGGTGGATCGAGGCCGTCGCCACCTCCATCGCCGCCTGTGCCGCGGCTTCGCTCTCATCCGCGGCGATCAGCGGCAACAGGCAGCTGGCCAGCTGCGCCAGGTTCCAGACCGCGATCTGCGGCTGGTTGGCATAGGCATAGCGGCCCTGGCTGTCGATCGAGGAGAAGACGGTGTCGGGGTGATATTCATCCATGAAGGCGCAGGGGCCATAGTCGATGGTCTCGCCCGACACCGCCATGTTGTCGGTGTTCATCACCCCGTGGATGAAGCCAAGCGCCATCCACTCCGCGATCAGCCGCGCCTGCGCCGCCACCACGGCATCCAGCAGCGCCAGCGGCCCCTCCGCCTGCGGGTAATGCCGGGCGATGACGTGGTCGGTCAGCAGGCGCAGCGCCTCCAGATCCTGCCGCGCCGCGAAATACTGGAAGGTGCCGACGCGGATATGGCTCGCCGCCACCCGCAGCAGCACCGCGCCGGGCAGGGCGCGGCCATCGCGGATCACGCTGTCGCCGGTGGTGGCGGCAGCCAACGCCCGCGTGGTCGGCACCCCAAGCGCCGCCATCGCCTCGGACACGAGGTACTCGCGCAGCACCGGCCCCAGCCAGGCCCGCCCGTCGCCGCGGCGCGAGAACGGGGTAGGCCCTGATCCCTTCAGCTGCAGATCGACCCGCCCAAGCGGACTGACGATCTCGCCCAGCAACAGCGCCCGCCCGTCCCCCAGCTGCGGCGACCAGCCGCCGAACTGATGCCCGGCATAGGCCTGCGCCAGCGGCTCGGCGCCGCCCGGCACCAGGTTGCCCGCCACCATCGCCGCGCCCTCCGCCGAGGCCAGCGCCTCGGCATCCAGCCCCAGCTCCCGCGCCAGCCCGGCATTCACCGCAATCATCCCCGGCGCCTTCACCGGCGACGGCGCTTGGCGCACATGAAACCGCGCAGGCAACCGGGCATAGCTGTTGTCGAAAGGCAGGGTCAGGGTCATCACGAAGTCTCCTCTGGCCCCCCGATATGGGCATCGAAGCGGCCCGGGAAAACCCCGCACCCTTCCTCCATCTTCTTTGCAAAAATATCCCGGGGGGAGTCTGCGCAGCAGACGGGGGGCAGCGCCCCCCTCTTGCTACAGTCGGGAAATGCGCTCCGTCAGCAGGGCAAAGAACCCTTCCGCATCCAGATCGCCCATGAACATCGCATTGGGCTGGCGGCCCGTGACCCGCCACCAGTCGGCGACGGTCATGCCGGCGGTGAACTCGCCGCGGGTCTCGATCTCCACATTGATGTGCCGGCCGGAAAACAGGTCCGGCTGCAGCAGGTAGGCGACCGTGCAGGGGTCATGCAGCGGCGCGCCCTCGCTGCCGTATTTGGCCATGTCGAAGCGCTCGAAGAAATCAGTCCAGCCGGCGACCGCGTGGCCCACCGGTGTGCCAAGCGCGCGGAAGGCTTCCACCCTTGCGCGGGTGGTCAGCGCCTTGTGGGTCGCGTCGAGCGGCACCACAACCAGGGGAACGCCGCTTTTGAACACGATTTCAGCGGCTTCCGGGTCGACGTGAATGTTGAATTCCGCCGCCGGGGTGACGTTGCCGACCTCGAAATACGCGCCCCCCATCAGCACCACTTCGCACACGCGGCTGGCGATGTCGGGCGCGCGCTGGAAGGCGGTGGCGAGATTGGTCAGCGGGCCGAGGGCGCAGAGCGTGACCGAGCCCGGGGTCTGCGCGCGCAGCGTGTCGATCAGGAAATCCACCGCATGGCCCTCGGCCATCGGCATCACCGGATCCGGCAGGTCGGTGCCGTCGAGGCCGCTCTTGCCATGCACGTGCTCGGCGGTGATCAGGTGGCGGGTCAGCGGCCGCTCGCAGCCGGCGAAGACCTTCATGTCCGCCCGCCCGGCCAGCTCGCAGATCATCCGCGCGTTGCGGCTGGTCAGCGGCAGCGGCACGTTGCCGGCGACGCAGGTGATCCCCAGCACATCCAGCTCGGGGCTCGCCAGCGCCAGCAGGATCGCCACGGCGTCATCCTGCCCCGGATCGGTGTCGATGATGATCTTGCGCGCTTTGGTCATAGGTCCTCCCGGGATTTCGCGCGCAGGGTGGCTGGGGCGGGCGCGGAAGTAAAGGGAGCGCATGAAAAAGGCGGCCCGGAGGCCGCCTTTCCCCAGCGATTTCAACAGGTCAGCCGTCGAAGTTGACCTCTTCGATCAGCTTCAGCGCGGCGGGGCGCAGCTTGGCGATCTCGATCAGGCTCAGGCTGTCCGGGGTGAACTCGCCCCAGCTTGCCACCAGCTCCGACCGCGCGACGCCCGGCTTGATCGGGAATTCGTTGTTGGTCTCGGCATAGATCGCCTGCGCCGCGTCCGAGGCGAGGTATTCCATCAGCTGCAGCGCCGCATCCTTGTTCGGGGCGGATTTGGTCATCGCCACGCCCGAGATGTTCATGTGGGTGCCGCCATCTTGAAACGTCGGGAACACGATGCGGACCGATTCCGCCCAGTCCTTCTGCTCGGGATCGGCAAGCATCTGGCCCATGTAATAGGTGTTGCCGAGGCTGATGTCGCATTCGCCCGACCAGATCGACTTGACCTGACCGCGGTCGTTGCCCTCGGGCTTTTTCGCCAGGTTGCCCTTCACGGCTTCCAGCCAGGCGCGGGTCTCTTCCTCGCCGTGATGCGCCAGATAGGCGGCGGCCAGCGCCACGTTGTAATCGTTGGTGCCGGGGCGGGTGCAGATGCGGCCCTGCCATTTCGGATCGGCCAGATCCTCATAGGTGGTCACCTCGCCATCGGCGACGCGCTCCTTGGAGGCATAGACGATGCGGGCGCGGCTGGTCAGGCCGAACCAGTGGCCTTCGGGGTCGCGGAATTCGGCGGGGATCGCGGCGTTCAGCGCGTCCGAGGTCACGGCCTGCGTCACGCCGGCATTCACCACTTCGGACAGGCGGGCGATGTCGACCGTCATCACCAGATCGGCGGGGGAGCGGTCGCCCTCGGCGGTCAGACGCTCGACCATGCCCTTGTCGACGAAGGCGACGTTGACCGGGATGCCGGTTTCGGCGGTGAAGGCGTCGAACAGCGGCTGCACCAGCTCGGGCTGGCGATGCGAATAGACATTCACCTCATCGGCCAGCACGGGCGCGGCAAGCGCGGTGGCGGCGGTGGCGAGAAGGGCAAGACGGAACGACATGAGGATTCCTCCAGAGTAAAAGCGTCAGGAATGCTTAAGCCGCAACGGGCGCCTTGGGTCAATACCTGAGTGAAGCGCTCATGAATTTTGGGCGGCGCACCGCACCTGGGGCAGGGCTCAGCCTTTCGCCGCCTTCTCCGCCGCCTTGGCCGCGTTCCACAGCGCGTCCATCTCCTCCAGAGTGCTGTCCTCGGGGCAGCGGCCGGTTTGCGCCAGCGCCGCCTCGATGCTGGCAAAGCGGCGGATGAACTTGGCACTGGCGGCGCGCAGGGCGGCCTCGGGGTCCACGTCCAGATGCCGGGCGAGGTTGGCCATGACGAACAGCAGGTCGCCCATTTCCTCGGCCACTTCCTCCTGCGTCAGCGTATCCTTGGCCTCGACCAGTTCGCGCGCCTCTTCCACGATCTTGTCCAGCACTTCGGTGGTTGAGGGCCAGTCGAACCCCACCCGCGCCGCGCGCTTTTGCAGCTTCAGCGCCCGCAGTAGGGCGGGCAGGCCGGGGGCGACCCCGTCGAGCACGCCGGTTTCGGCCTTGGCGGCGCGTTCGGCGGCCTTGATCCGCTCCCAATCCACCGTCTGCTGGTCGGCGGATTTGTCGCGCGACTCATCCCCAAAGACATGCGGATGCCGGGCGACCATCTTGTCAGCGACACCCCTGGTGACGCTGGCAAAGTCGAAAAGCCCAGCCTCGGCCCCGATCTGGGCGTGATAGACCACCTGCAGCAGCAGATCGCCAAGCTCCCCTTGCAGCTCGCCCCAGGCCTGCCGCTCGATGGCGTCCGCCACCTCATAGGCCTCCTCGATGGTATAGGGCGCGATGGTGGCGAAGCTCTGCTCCAGATCCCAAGGGCAGCCGGTGGCGGGGTCGCGCAGCCGCGCCATGATTTCCAGCAGGCGCGGCAATCCGCCCTCGGGGTCATGCACGAGGGCGTCGGAAGTGGGGTCAGTCCCAAGGCTGCGCATTGCGGATACCTGCCAGATCGCGTCATCTGCGCCCTAGCAGAAACCGCCCGCGAGTGTCCACCATGCCCGTCCTGAACCGCATCGCCGATTACGCCCCGCAGATGACCGCCTGGCGGCGGCATCTGCACCAGCACCCCGAACTGGGGTTCGAATGCCACCAGACCGCCGCCTTCATCGTGGAGCGGCTGCGCGAGATTGGCGTCGATGAGATCCATGAGGGGATCGGGCGCACCGGCGTGGTGGCGATCCTCAACGGCAGCGGGCCGGGCGCGACCGTGGGCCTGCGCGCCGACATGGACGCGCTGCCGATCGTGGAGGTGACGGGCAAGCCCTATGCCTCCACCGTGCCGGGGCGGATGCATGCCTGCGGCCATGACGGCCATGTGACCATGCTGCTGGGGGCGGCGAAGTATCTGGCGGAAACACGGCGCTTTGCGGGGCGCGTGGCGCTGATCTTCCAGCCGGCGGAGGAGGATGGCGGGGGCGGCCTCGCGATGGTCGAGGACGGGATGATGGACCGTTTCGACATCCGCGAGGTCTACGGCATCCACAACAGCCCCAATACGCCCTTCGGCCATTTCCACACCGCGCCCGGCGCGCTGATGGCGGCGGTGGATACGGCCTGGGTCTACCTCACCGGCAAGGGCGGCCACGGCGCCACCCCGCATGAGACGGTGGACCCGATCCCGGCGGCGGTGGGCATGGTCAGCGCGCTGCAGACCATCGTGTCGCGCAACGTCTTTGCGCTCGATGAGCTGGTGATCTCGGTCACCCAGTTCCATTCCGGCACCGCCAGCAACATCATCCCCGAGGAGGCCTGGTTCTGCGCCACCATCCGCAGCTTCACCCCTGCGGTGCGGGAACTGGCGAAGCGGCGCTTCCACGAGATCGTCGAGGGCCATGCCGCGGCCTACGGCGTGGCGGCGCGGATCGACTATGACTGGGGCTATCCGCCGACGGTGAACCATGCCGCCCAGGCGGGCTTCGCCGCCGAGGTGGCGCGCGAGATTTCCGGCGAGGCGGCGGTGCTGGCCGATGCCCCCAAGGAAATGGGTGCCGAGGATTTCAGCTACATGCTGCAGGCGCGGCCGGGGGCGTACCTCTTCCTCGGCACCGGGCCGGGCGCCGGGCTGCACCACGCCGCCTTCGACTTCAACGACGAGGCGGCGCCGGTCGGGGCCAGCTTCTTCGCGCGGCTGGTGGAACGGGCACTGCCGCTAGCCTAGCGCGGCAGCGGCCCGTCGCGCAGGGCATAGCCCGCGTAGGCGGCGCGCAGGGCGAGCTTGCGCAGCCGCGGCAGCGGGAAGCGCCGGGGCGGGGTGGTGATCAGCGCGGGCAGGTCGGCCGGCGCCCCGGCGATCAGCCGCGCCGCCTCGGCCCCGCCAAGCGAGGCGGCGGCGACGCCGTTGCCATGCCAGCCGAAGGCGGCGTAGAGGCCGGGCGCGCCGGGGATGGGGCCCACGTAGGGCGCGAGGCTGCCGGTCAGGCAGGCCAATCCCGACCAAGAGGTTTCGGTTTCCGCCTGTGCCCACCCCGGAAACAGCGCCTCGAAATGCTTGCGCAGCCGGGCCAGCGTCTCCGCCTCGGCCTTTGGCCGGGCCGAGAGCCCGCCGCGCATCCCGAACAGGAACCGCCCATCCGGCAGATGGCGGAAGTAATGCAGCAGATGCCGCGAATCGTAGGACATCAACGGCGAGGTGAAGCCCTGCGCCGCGCGCTCTGCCTCCGTCAGCGGCCGCGTCACCAGAATGGCCGAGAACACCGGCAGGGTGCGGCCCGCAAGCCAGGGCTGCAGATCCTCGGGCGCATAGCCATTGCCGGCGATCAGCACCCGGCCAGCGATCAGGCTGCCGGAGGGCGTGGTTAGCCGCCAGCCGCCTTGCACGGGCTCCAGCCGCGTCACCGGGCTCTGCCCCCAGATCCGCGCGCCCGCGGCAGACGCCGCCCCCGCCAGCCCCTGCACATAGCGCATCGGGTTCAGCGGGAACCCCTCGGTCCCCAAAGCCGCCCCGAAGAATCCCCCGGCCAACCCATGCTCCGCCAGCCCCGCCGCCGGGATCAGCCGCGGGGCTGAGCCATGCAAGCTGGCCTCCGCCGCGGCCCCCGCCTGCAGCGCGGCAAAGGCGGCCGGCGAATGCGCCAGCAGCGCCTCGCCCTCCGGCCCCTGCCGCGCGTGGATCGCCTCCGCCTCGAGCAGACCCGCAACATGGTCAATCGCCCGCCGCTGATACCCGCGCCAGTCCAACGCGCCCTGCACCCCGTGCCGCGCCACCACCGAAGCATCGTCCAGCTTCGCCCCGCCCAGACAGCAGAACCCGCCATTGCGCCCCGACGCGCCCCAGCCCGGCTGCGCCGCCTCCAGCACCGCCACATCCGCGCCGTGATCCCGCGCCAGCACCAGCGCCGCGTTCAGCCCCGCATAGCCGCCGCCGATCACTGCCACCCCGGCCCGCGCCTCGCCCTGAAGCGGGGCCAACGCTGGCAAGGGCGCCGTCCCGGCCCAATGGCTCCCCGGCCAGGCCGGATCATAGGCCGCCGCCTCGTAGAACTGTCGCACCGCCATCCTTCCCCCTTTGCCTTTTCCAAATATCCCGGGGGGAGCGGGCCTGCCAAGGCCCGCCGGGGGGCAGAGCCCCCCGCTACCGCCACCGCGCGAACATGCTTGACTCCACCCTGCGCACCAGTCGAGGTCTTGTGGCACCGAAGTGGAGGACAGCATGGCCCTTGAAGACGCCAAAACCCAGGTCGATCTGGCCTTCACCCGGGCCGAGTCCCGCGGGCTCGCCTTCGAGAATGCCTTTGGCGGCGCCACCAGCTTCCTGCGCCGGCGCTATACCAAGGACCTGACCGGAGTCGATCTGGCGATCACCGGCGTGCCCTTCGACCAGGCGGTGACGCACCGGCCCGGCACCCGCTTTGGCCCCCGCGCGATCCGCGAGGCGAGCACGCTGCAGGCCTTCGATCCGCCCTATGGCTGGGGCTTCGATCCGCTGACCGAATTCAGCATCGTCGATTACGGCGATCTGCCCTTCGACTATGCGAAGGTCGCCGACTTCCCGGACGCGCTGACCGCCCATATCCGCGGCATCCTGGCGGCCGGGCCGGGCACGATCACCCTTGGCGGCGATCACTACATCACCTTCCCGATCCTCAAGGCCTATGCCGAGAAGTTCGGGCCGATCTCCTTGCTGCAGTTCGACGCCCATTCCGACACCTGGGCCGATGACGACATGGCCCGCATCGACCACGGCACCATGTTCTACAAGGCGGTGAAGCTGGGGCTGATCGATCCTTTGCGGTCGGTGCAGGTCGGCATCCGCACCGACAACCCCGATACGCTTGGCGTGCATATCATCGACGCGCGCGAGGTGCATGAGCGGGGGCCGGCGGCGGCGGTGGAGAAAATCCGCGGCATCCTCGGCGACCACCCGACCTACCTCACCTTCGACATCGACGTGCTCGACCCCGCCTTCGCCCCCGGCACCGGCACCCCGGTCTGGGGCGGGCTGGCAAGCTGGCAGGTCTCGGCGATGCTGCGCGATCTGGCGGGGATCAACCTCGTCGGCGGCGACGTGGTCGAGGTCTCGCCGCCCTATGACACCACCGGGGCCACGGCCATCGCCGGCGCGCATGTCGCGCATGAGCTGCTGGCGCTGTATTGCTGGAACAGGCGCGGGCGATGAGGTTCACCGCGCTCCTGCTGCTGGTTCTGGCGCTCGGCGGGCTGGCCTGGGTGCGGCTGGCGCCCTCGGACCCGGCGCGCTGGCATGTGAACCCGCTGACGGAGCGCGACCCCGTCAGCCCGAATTTCGCGCGGATTGCGCCCGGCGAGATCGTAACGCCGGAAGACCCGGCCACGCTGGCGGCGCGCATCGACGCGGCGCTGCTGGCGATGCCGCGGGTGACCCGGCTGGCGGGCGAGCCGGAGGGCGGCTTCGTCACCTATGTCGCGCGCTCGGCGGTCCTCGGCTTTCCCGATTACGTGACGGTGCGGACCCTGTCTGCCGACCGCGGGGCGACCTTCGCCGCGCTGTCGCGGGCGCGGTTCGGCCGCTCGGATTTCGGCGTCAACGCGGCGCGGATGCAGGCATTGCGCGCGGCGCTGGAGTAGTAGCCCGCTTCCCCCCGGCGCGCCCTTGCGCTACATCCCGCCCATGCTTCAGGCCGATACCCTTGACCAGATCACCCGCCGCTTCGAGTTTCTCGAGGCCAAGCTGAATGCCGGCGCCAGCCCGGCCGAGATTGCCGTGCTCAGCCGCGAGTATTCCGAGCTGAAACCGGTGGTGGCCGAGATCGCCGCCTGGCACCGCGCCCGCGCCGATCTGGCCGAGGCCGAGGCGATGCTGGCCGATCCCGAGATGCGGGCGCTGGCCGAGGAGGAGATCCCGGCGCTGAAGGCGCGGATCCCGGCGATGGAGGATCGGCTGCGGCTCGCCTTGCTGCCGCGCGATGCCGCCGATGCGCGCCCCGCGATCCTGGAGATCCGCCCCGGGACGGGGGGCGAGGAGGCGGCCCTCTTCGCGGGCGACCTCTTGCGCATGTATCAGCGCCATGCCGAGGCGCAGGGCTGGCGCTTCCAGATGCTGGAACTGTCCGAGACCGAGCTTGGCGGCGTCAAGGAAGCGATGGCGCGGATCGAGGGCGAGGGGGTCTTTGCCCGGCTGAAATACGAATCCGGCGTGCACCGGGTGCAGCGGGTGCCCGAAACCGAAAGCGGCGGGCGCATCCATACCTCGGCGGCGACGGTGGCGGTGCTGCCCGAGGCCGAGGAGGTGGATATCGACATCCCCGCAACCGACATCCGCATCGACACCATGCGCGCCAGCGGCGCCGGCGGCCAGCATGTGAACACCACCGATTCGGCGGTGCGGCTGACGCATATCCCGACGGGCATCGTGGTGACGAGTTCCGAGAAATCCCAGCACCAGAACCGCGCCAATGCGATGGCGGTGCTGCGGGCCCGGCTCTACGATCTGGAGCGGAGCCGGATGGATAGCGCCCGTGCCGCCGACCGCAAGGCGCAGGTGGGGTCGGGGGACAGGTCGGAGCGCATCCGCACCTACAACTTCCCGCAAGGCCGGATGACCGATCACCGCATCAACCTGACGCTCTATTCGCTGGACAGGATCATGGGCGGCGATCTGGGCGAGATCATCGACGCGCTGGTGGCGCAGGATCAGGCGGAGAAGCTGGCGGCCCTGGAGGCGGGGGCGTGAGCGGCTGTTGCGCACGGGTCTGGCCGGGCAGGGGGGCGCTGCCCCCAAGGGCGCAAAGAAGGGGGGCGCTGCCCCCCGTCTGCTGCGCAGACTCCCCCCGGGATATTTTTGCAAAGAAGATGGGGAAGTGACGGGGGCAGAGGCCTTGCGCGCCGCCGTGGCTCGGCTGGCGGCGGCGGGGGTGGCCGATGCGCCGCGGGATGCGCGGCGGCTGCTGGCCCATGCGATGGGGATCAGGGCGGATCGGTTGCTGCTGCATCTGGGCGAGGCGCTGACCCCGGCGGCGGCGGCGGCGTTCGAGCTTGCGGTTGCGGCGCGGTCGGCGCGGCAACCGGTCTCGCAGATCACCGGCAGCCGGCTGTTCTGGGGGCGGGCCTTCCGGGTGACGCGCGACACGCTCGACCCGCGGCCCGAGACCGAGACACTGGTGGCGGCGGCGCTGGAGCGGCCCTTTGAGAGGGTGCTGGATCTGGGCACCGGGACGGGGTGCATCATTTTGACATTGCTGGCGGAGCGGCCGGCGGCGCGGGGGGTGGGGACCGACCTGTCGGAGGCGGCCTTGGCAGTGGCGGCGGGGAATGCCGCGGATCTGGGGCTGGCGGGGCGGGTGGAGTTTCTGGCCTCGGACTGGTTCGGGGCGGTTGAGGGGCGCTTCGATCTGATCGTGTCGAACCCGCCCTATATCACCGCGGCGGAGATGGCCGACCTGGACCCCGACGTGCGCGACTGGGAGCCGCACATGGCGCTGACCCCGGGTGGCGACGGGCTGGATGCCTACCGCGCCATTGCCGCCGGGGCGGGGGCGCATCTGGGCCCTGGCGGGCGGCTGCTCGTCGAGATCGGGCCCTTGCAGGGCGCGGCGGTGTCCGCGCTGTTCGCCGCGGCGGGGCTGGCGCGCATCCGGGTGCTGCCCGATCTCGATGGCCGCGACCGGGTAGTTTGCGCCGAGGCCCGCTGATCCTCCGCGGCGATCCGTCGCATTCTTCGCAAGAACACGGCGTTTTGCGCGCTTTTCCCAAGTTTCTGCTTGCCTCATGCCGGTCGCCATGCTTACACAGGCCTCGTGACGGAGGGGCAACAAGGCCCCCCGCGCGCTCCGCCACCACCGCATCGCCCGTTCTTCCGCGCAGCCAGCCTATCGGATGCGCCGGGCCGAAGCAGGGAAACCGGCCGGGGCTGTCAGCCGCAAAAGCCAGACGAATGGCGCGTCCACAAAGCCGCCAAGGCTCGCAACAAGCGAAAGCACATGAGATCATCCAA
>Ga0209024_1001760_pt1 | contig 15576 bp, 13 predicted proteins | sample AutmiccommunBRH5_FD_187380 | JGI IMG/M metagenome (GOLD analysis project Ga0209024, IMG submission 187380) | Deep subsurface microbial communities from Mt. Terri, Switzerland - Autotrophic microbial communities BRH/5 (SPAdes) (version 2) | ecosystem: Environmental > Aquatic > Deep subsurface >...
TCGCAGGGTGCCGCAAGGCAATTGGGCATTGACCGTGACGGCGTCACCGGCGTGCGGGTTCGCAAGGTCAACCCCAATGAGCAGGAGCGGGCCGTCCTTCGAATGGGCGCCCCTGCTACCGAGCGTATTGCCACGCCGGATTCCCTGCTGGCAATATTGCGCAAGAATCTGGCGAAGCTCCCCAGGCCAGCGGCACCGGACCGCCGGGTTGCCGTACAGGGCGGCTCCCCGCCCGCGACCGTTTCCTCCAATCGCCCTGTCCCGGCAACGGCAGCCGGGAGACGCGATGGCCGATTCATCGTCGAAGGGGCTGGGCGACCGGTTGCAGCAGAAAATAGCGTGGGCAACAATTATGTGGGGGGACTGCCCGGATCCTATGTCGTTCAGGTAGCCGCGTTCAGCGACAAGGCACGCGCGGACAGGCTGGCAGGAAAAATCGGTGCCAGGGTGATGCCGGACCGCACGCGATCCATTTGGCGTGTGCGCTATGGCCCTTTCGCCAGCGAACGGGAAGCACAAGCAGGGCTGGCACAGGCGCAGCAACGCGGCTATAGCGGAGCGCGTGTTTTGCGTGCGGATCAGTGAATTTGTCGTTGATGATTTATCGGGAATTTTGACCTAAATGAAGAAATATCTGTTGGCTTCTCTGCCGTTTGTCGCCCTGTCGTCTGCGGTGCTTGCTGCGCCCGCTTACCAAACCGATGCTCCGATAGCATATATGACCGACTTGTCCTCTGGGGCCGTGCTGTTCGAGCAGAACGCGGACCGGCAAATTCCGCCGGCATCGATGGCGAAGATGATGACCGTCTATGTCGCGTTTGATCTGATTCAAAAGGGCAAGCTCAAGCTGGACGACAAGTTTCGCGTCAATGAGGAAACCTGGAAGAAATGGAATAACCAGGGATCAACGATGTTTCTCGGCGTCGGCGACCAGGTCAGCGTGCGCGACTTGCTGCATGGCATAGTCACCCTGTCGGGCAATGACGCCTGTGTCGTCCTGGCGGAGGGAATCGCCGGTACCGAGGCGGCGTTCGTCGGACTGATGAACAAGCGCGCGAAAGAACTGGGCATGACGAAAAGCCGGTTCGGCAACAGCAATGGCTGGCCGGACGAAGGCGTGACCGTGGTCACTGCCAGAGACCTCGCCAAGCTTGGATCGGCAACCGTTAACAATTTCCCCAAATTATATGATGGCTTCTACGGACAGGACGAGTTCGAGTGGAACGGTATTACCCAATCCAACCGCAATCCGCTGATGGGCAAAGTCGCGGGCGCCGACGGTTTGAAGACCGGCCATACCGAAGAAGCTGGCTATGGCTTTACCGGTTCGGCGGAACAGAAGGGGAGGCGGCTGGTCTCTGTTCTCGCAGGTCTGGATAGCTACGGTGGACGTATTGATGAAGCGGTCAAGTTCATGAACTGGGGGTTCAGAGCCTGGGAGCCGAAGAAGCTGTTCGAAAAAGGCGCAAAAATCCAGACTGCAGAAGTCCAGCTGGGCGACAGTTCAACCGTATCCCTTGTTGCGGCAAAAGATCTTTTTGCCACAATCCCGAAGGCCTCGGATGGCCAGATATCGATGAAAGTAACCTACCAAGGTCCGATCAAGGCGCCCATAGCCAAAGGTCAGCCGATTGCAACTTTGGTCGTGACCACGGAAGATGCCGGTCGGCAGACCATGCCGCTGGTGGCGGGCGAGGATATCGGGGAAGCCGGCTTTTTCGACAGGGTCTGGGCCGGATTAAAGTCTCTGCTCGGGCTGGCGTGACCTCAGGCCGCTTCATTAGCCTGGAAGGCGGCGAAGGCACGGGAAAATCCACTCAGGCCAAAGCTTTGACTGCTGAACTGGAAAAAAAGGGTCTTTCTGTAAAGCTTACCCGAGAACCGGGCGGGACTCCGGGCGCAGAAATCATCAGGGAGCTGCTGCTAACCGGCAGTGAGGACAAATGGCATATCCGCACCGAGGCCTTGCTGTTCGCCGCCGCCCGAGCCGAGCATTGCGCCAAATTCATCGGGCCGGCCCTGGCGCGCGGAGAATGGGTGATCTGTGATCGATTCATCGACAGCAGCCGCGCCTATCAGAGCGTGAACGGTGAACTGAGCGACGCGGAAATCATGGATCTGCATCAGATTGGCAGCAACTACCTGATGCCGGACCGGACCTTCATTCTCGATCTTCCCGAAGCGCTGGCTTCAAGACGGGCTGCGGCGAGAGATCGTGGAGACCGCGACAGAATAGGGGGGCGGGACAGTGATTATCATCAGTCAGTTATGGCCAATTTTCGTCAGTTTGCAGCCGAGGAACCGAAACGCATCAGGCTCGTGGACGCATCGCAGAGCGCAGACGAAATCACCGAAATACTGTTGCAGAATCTGGACGACTTGATGCCATGACGTCATATTTGGGCCACGAGAAGCCGCAGCAGATATTCTGCCAGTCCTTAGCTAGGAACAGGCTTCATCACGCCTGGATACTTGCAGGCGACAGGGGATTGGGCAAAGCGGGATTTGCCCAACAAGCCGCCCATTTCCTGCTGAACTCGCGCAACCGGCCAAGCCAATTCAGCGTTAGCCAGGATGACGAAGCCGGACATTTGCTTGCCGCTGGCTCGCATCCGGATTTTCGATTGCTTCGTCGTGGACCGAAGGGCGAGAAGGAGGAAAAGAAGGCGCGGGACAACGGTCTCGTTTCCCTAGAGGAGCAGGACCTCGCCCGCAATATCAAGGTGGATCAGATACGGGCTCTGCAACCGCTGTTTCAAAACCAGGCGTCCATTTCCGACTATCGTGTCGTGGTCGTCGACGCGGCCGACGATCTTGAGCGCGCCGGCGCCAACGCATTGCTGAAAAACCTCGAGGAACCGCCAAAAAGAACGATATTCTTTTTGATCAGCCATATGCCGGAGCGGTTGTTGCCGACGGTTCGGTCACGGTGCCAGATGCTGCGCTTCGACCCTTTGTGCGACGAGGACATGCGTAAGATATTAAAGAACGCCGCGCCAAAATTGAGTGAGGCCGATCTTGAGGTGCTTGTTCAGGCGGGGGAGGGCTCACCCGGACGCGCCCTGCAATATGTCGAAGTCGGTCTGGCCGAGCTGGAGGGGCTGGCACGCAAGATCATCAAGACCGGCGATCGGGACAATCAGTTGAAGAACGAATTGTCGCGCAAGCTGGCGCTGAAGGCTGCGACTCCAAGATACAGGGCTTTTCTGGAGCGGGCTCCCAGTTTGATTGCAGAGCAAATCAAGGGGGACCGCACGGCTGCGTCGCTGCAGGCGATCGAAAAATGGCGGGAAGCCAGCGACCTGGCTTCGGCGGCTTTGCCGAAAGCACTGGATAATCAGGCGGTCATCTTCCGTTTGGGGAGCCTGATGGGCGATCTTCGCACATCCGCTCGGCAAAAATAGAGATTTTGGCTGTTTACAAGCGGCCTCAATCCCTCAAGAGAGATGGGCATGTCTGATCCCTTTTATATTACGACGGCGATAAGCTATCCCAACGGTCGCCCCCACATAGGCCATGCTTATGAGGCGATCGCGGCTGACGCAATTGCGCGATTTTACCGACTGGGCGGGCGCGATGTCCGGTTGATCACAGGGACCGACGAGCATGGCCTGAAAATGGTTCAGACGGCACGAGAAGCGGGCATTGAAACGATCAAGCTTGCGGATGAAATGTCTCGCTATTTCATAGAGATGTGCAATAAGCTTAACATTGGCTACGATGGCTTTCGCCGGACCAGTGAGGCTGCCCATCACGAAGCAAGCAAGGCCTTGTGGAAAGCAATGGAGGCCAATGGCGATCTCTATCTTGATCGCTATGAAGGCTGGTATTCGGTGCGGGATGAAGCCTTTTATGCGGAAGATGAACTGGTGCCAGGCGAGGGCGGGCAGAAGCTTTCGCCGCAGGGCACTCCGGTTGAATGGACTGCAGAAGAAACCTGGTTTTTCAAACTCTCCGAATATCAGGACAAATTGCTAAAACTGTTCGAAGAGCATCCCGAATTCATCCAGCCCGAAAGCCGCCGCAACGAAGTCATGCGCTTTGTCGAGGGCGGGCTTCGGGATCTCAGCGTATCACGAACCAGTTTTGACTGGGGGGTTCCGGTTCCCGGATCACCCGGCCACGTCATGTATGTATGGGTTGACGCGCTGACCACCTATATGACTGGCGTCGGCTATCCTGACACTCAGGGCATGTTCGCCAGATATTGGCCTGCGGATCTCCACCTGATCGGCAAGGACATCGTCCGCTTTCATGCCGTCTACTGGCCCGCCTTTCTGATGAGTGCGGGACTACCATTGCCCAAACAGATTTTTGGGCATGGTTTCCTGCTGAATCGCGGTGAAAAAATGTCCAAGTCAGTCGGCAATGTAGTCGATCCGATGGCATTGGCGGAACGTTTTGGTGTCGATCAGTTACGCTATTTCCTGCTCGCGGATGTCGTATTTGGCAAGGATGGCACATATTCGGCGGATGCGATCGTCACCAAGACCAATGCCGATCTTGCCAATAATTTTGGCAATCTGGCACAGCGCAGCTTGTCGATGATCGCCAAGAATTGTGAAGGGAGGGTCCCGCCCGCAGGTATCGTGACGGAAGCCGAGCAATTGCTGAAGACTCAACTCGATAGCTGTTTTGCCGACGTGACGGCAGCGATGACGGGCGGCTTGTTCAAGATCGATCAGGCGCTCGACATCATCCGCGAAAGGCTGAGCGCCACCAACAGCTATTTTGCCGATCAGGCACCTTGGGCCTTGCGAAAGACCGATCCCGTCAGGGCGGACAGCGTGCTGTATCATACGGCAGAAGCAATCCGGCAACTGGCGATCATGCTGCGCTGGGTAATGCCGGAAAGCTGCGACAGGATGCTGGACCTGCTGGCGCAACCAGAAAATGCGCGTGATTTCGAGCATTTGAAGACTCCAATAGAAGCCGGTCTCGAATTGCCGCAACCGCAGGGGATTTTTCCCCGCCTCGAACTGGCTGCAGATGAAGTGAACCCCTGATGCTTGTCGACAGCCATTGCCACCTCAACTACCAGGGCCTGATCGAGGAGCAGGGTGCCGTACTCGACCGCGCCCGGCAAAGCGGCGTCACGGCCATGCTCAATATCTCTACCCGCGAAAGCGAATGGCGCGATATTGTCGCGACGGCCGAACGGGAATCGGATGTCTGGGCCAGCATCGGCATCCATCCGCACGAAGCGGACGCCCATCCTGATGTCGATCTAGGCAAGCTCGTTCGGGAAGCTGACCATCCGCGGGTCGTCGCAATTGGCGAAACCGGGCTGGATTATTATTATGATCACAGTGACCGGGACCGTCAGCGACAGAGTTTTCGCACGCATATTCATGCGGCGCGCGAAACAGGCCTGCCGATCATCGTCCATACCCGCGATGCCGAGGCGGACACGGCGGAAATCATGGCGGAGGAAATGGAGCAGGGCGCCTATACCGGGGTTATCCATTGTTTTACCGCGAGCGAGGATTTTGCACAAAAAGCTCTGGCGCTTGGCCTCTATATATCGATTTCCGGAATCGTGACGTTCAAAAACGCGAAGGATCTGAAGGAAACAGCAGCGAAATTGCCGTCAGGCCGCTTGCTCGTGGAAACCGATGCGCCTTTCCTGGCGCCGGTTCCGCACCGCGGAAAAACCGGAGAGCCGGCCTTTGTTGCCGATACGACCCGGTATCTGGCCGAGCTGCGAGGCGCAGAATATGAGGAGCTTTGCGAGAGCACCAGTCGGAATTTCTATCAGCTGTTCAACAAGGCCCGGCCCTGAATGTGGCTTTGAAGCTCACCATATTGGGGTGCGGGACTTCGACGGGCGTACCGCGGATCGGCAATGACTGGGGCGCTTGCGATCCCAACGAACCGAAAAACCGCAGAAGCCGCGTTTCGATTCTCGTGGAAAGCGCGACCACCCGGATATTGGTCGATACCTCGCCCGACTTGCGCAACCAGTTTCTCGACAATGGCATTGATCATGTTGATGCAGTGATCTGGACTCATGATCATGCCGATCATTGCCACGGTATCGATGATCTGCGGCCGGTGTTCCAGCAAACCCGCAAGCCCATCCCGGGCTATGCTCGACCCTTTGCGCTCCGAAGCCTGCAGCAACGCTTTTCCTATGTCTTTGATGGACATAAATATTATCCTTCCATTTGCGAAGCTATCGCGCTGAAAGATAATGCCGTGATCGGCGATATTTCCGTTGGCCATGTTGATCAGCCTCATGGCGGCATAACCTCAGCCGGATTGCGTTTCGAGCATCAGGGGAAATCGATCGTTTATGCGACCGATTTTGGCGAGGTTACCGCGGAAATGCGAGCCCTCTATCGAAATTGCGATCTGTTTGTGGTCGATGCGTTGCGCGACGAACCACATCCCACCCATGCGCATCTGGAGATGACGCTGGCGCTGATCGAAGACGTGCGACCGGGATTGAGTCTGCTGACTCATATGGACAAGTCGATGGATTATGCCCATCTTGCTAGCATATTGCCGGACAATGTCCGGCCTGCCCATGATGGATATGTAAGAGAAATCTGACCGGTGACCGAAGACCAGAATATCAACCTTGTATTTGCAATCGGCGCGCTGGTACTCGTCGCAAGTGTCCTGTTTTCCCGGCGGATCGGGTTGGGAGAGATCGTGCGCAATATATTGATTTGGGCGGCGATATTCGCGGTCTTCATTATCGGCTTTTCCTACCAGAGCGAGATATTGGGCGTCTGGAGCCGGGTGTCCGGTGAAATGACGGGAGCAAACGAGCAGATCGTCGCCGGGGATAGCTTGAGAATCCGCCAGTCGGCAGACGGCCATTTCTGGGTCAATGCCAATGTTAACGGCGTACCGGTGCGGTTCCTGATCGACAGTGGCGCAACAACCACGGCGATGAACCTGGAAACCGCCCGGAATGCCGGCATCGCGATCAACGAAAGCCCGTTTCCCGTGGTTCTCGTGACAGCCAATGGTGCAGTGAACGCACAGCGGGGTGTCATCGCGACGCTGCAGATCGGGCCCATGGTGGCGCGGGAGTTGCCGGTTGTCGTGGCGGCAGAATTTGGTGATTCCAATGTGATCGGGATGAATTTTTTGTCAAAGTTGCGAAGTTGGCGCGTAGAGGGGGCTGAGATGGTGTTGGAACCGCCGGGCCGGTTCCCTGCAGGATGAGTTTAAATTTAACATAATATATATTATCAACCTTAAGGATGAATGCTGGCCGGTGCCTGGCTGGTCAGTCCCCTGACTCGAACGGGGCAAATGTTTTGGACGGTAGTCTCGCGCGAACCTGTCAAATCTTCCCGGATTAGCGACTGGGTCGATGCCGTCCTTTGCCCGCGCCCTGATCCTTGCCTTCTCCGGGATTTCGGCGGCGATACCAGTGATATGCGCAAGCATTGGAAGAGTTGGAACGCGTCATTTTTACAGGATGCGGACTATGAACAAATCAGAAAGGATTCCACGTTGATCGATCCCCTGCTCGAAATCATGCGGCGCCTGCGCGATCCGGAGGATGGTTGCGACTGGGACAAGGTGCAGGACTTCAAGTCGATCGCGCCTTATACGATCGAGGAAGCCTATGAGGTGGCGGACGCCATCCATCGCGATGATATGTTTGGACTCAGGGACGAACTTGGCGACCTGCTGCTCCAGGTGGTGTTTCACAGCCAGATCGCCTCGGATGCCGGCCAATTTGATTTCCAGGATGTGGTAACGGCAATTTGTGACAAGATGACCCGCCGCCATCCGCACATCTTTGGCGAAGCCGAGCAAAGTCCCGGATGGGAGCAGATCAAGGCGGACGAACGCGAGTCATCGGGGCAATCGAGCGCGCTGGACGGCGTTGCGCTGGCCCTGCCCGCCCTGCTCCGCGCGCAGAAGATACAGAAACGGGCGGCCCGCGTGGGGTTTGACTGGCCCGACAAGGCGCCGGTGAAGGACAAGTTGCTGGAAGAACTGGATGAGGTCACGGCTGCAAGCAGCGACGAGGAAGTCCATGAAGAGATCGGTGACCTGCTCTTTTCCGCGGTCAATCTTGCCCGGCATTACAAGGTCGACGCGGAGCGTGCTCTGGTTGATGCAACGAACAAATTTATCAAGAGATTCAATTTGGTAGAAGATGGTCTTGATAAGGATATGCAGGATATGTCGATCGACGAACTGGAAGCGGAATGGCAAAAGGCCAAGGCCCGTCTCGCGTCTGGCTGATCGCTCAGTTCAGCGCGCGATAGCGGCCCCAGTTTCGAGGCGACATTTCCACCGTCAGAATCAGATCGTCGTCCTGCTGATCGCTGCTGAGCACCCGGCCATTTTCGTGCAGCCAGGCCATCCGTTTCCCGTCGGATGCTGCGATCACTATCTGTTCGCACTTGTATCCTTCGGATAATGTTTTCGCGATGAGACTGACCAAGATATCGATCCCGGCGCCGGTCTCGGCCGAGATGGCACACACATTTTCCGGCAAGGGCGGCATTATCCGGGTATGTTCCGGATCCCCGGCATCGATCTTGTCTATCTTGTTCCACGCCTCGATGACGGGAGGCCCCTCTCCTGCCTCCTCCGAGACGCCGAGATCAGCCAGAATCTGTCGCACGTCCCGGGCCTGTGCCTCGGTCGCCTCGTGGGAAATGTCGCGCACATGGACGATGATGTCTGCTGCGGTTACTTCCTCGAGTGTAGCGCGGAAGGCAGCAATCAGTTGCGTCGGCAAATCGGAGACAAAGCCGACCGTGTCCGACAATATCGCCTTGTCATAGCCGGGCAACGGGAATTCCCGCATCGTCGGATCGAGGGTGGCGAACAGCAGGTCCTCGGCAAAGACATCGGCGCCTGTCAGGCGGTTGAACAAGGTTGACTTCCCCGCGTTCGTATAGCCGACCAGTGCGACGACGGGCCATGGTGCCCGCTGGCGCCGGTCCCGGTGCAAGGCGCGCGTCTTGCGCAGATGGGCAAGATCCTTGCGCAATTTTGCCATGCGGTCGCGGATCATCCGGCGATCGGATTCGATCTGGGTTTCGCCCGGCCCACCCAGAAAGCCGAAGCCCCCGCGTTGCCGCTCCAGATGGGTCCAGCTGCGGACAAGCCGGCCAGCCTGATAGTCGAGATGGGCGAGCTCAACCTGAAGGCGTCCTTCTGCGGTGGCCGCCCGGGCACCGAATATCTCCAGAATCAGCCCGGTCCGGTCAATGACCTTGACGTCGAGCTTCTCTTCGAGATTGCGCTGCTGAATGGCGCTCAGGCTGCCGTCGACGATCAATATGGTAGCGGAATTTTCCGCCATCAACTTGCCGATCTGATCGACCTGACCCGACCCGAACAAGGTCGCCGGCTTGGGCTTGCGCACGGAAAAATATACCGAGTCGGTAGCAACCAGGCCAATTGCGCGCGCGAGACCGGCCGCTTCCGCCAGTCGATGCTCGAGAGCGGACTGGCTGAGCGAGGCCATGTCCGGGTGGACGATCAGTGCGCGACCGCTTTTGCTGTCGAGACTTTCCTTTTCAAATGGAATCAATGCGCACCATCATCAGAATTGTTATAGTCTGCCAAATTCAGCGGACCGCCTGGCTGCACCGTGGATATGGCATGTTTGTAAACGAGTTGCGACAGCCCTTCCCGCTCCAGCAAGATGCAGAACAGGTCATAGGCCGCAACCTCGCCTTGCAGCATCACCCCATTGACCAGAAACATCGTCACTGGATCATTACTGTCCCTGACAGCGGTGAGGAACACCTCCTGGAGTACCCCTGCCCGGGCCTTGGCGTTATTCATCAGGTCGGCAAAAGGCTCGGTATCAAGCGCTTCCGACGGCATGATCGTGGAGATGGCATGTTTGTAAACCAGCTGCGATTGACCGTCGCGACGGAGCAAAACGGAAAAATTATCAAACCAGGTCACGATGCCCTGAAGCTTGACACCCTTTACAAGAAACATCGTCACTGGGGTTTTGGTTTTCCGGAGGGAGTTCAGGAATAAATCCTGCAAGTTGTTTGATTTATCGGTCATATTTGACTCCTGTTATTGGCTATCTTTGCGACGGCGTCTTATCGTTTCTGCTGAAGTGCTCCATATCGGACACCTCTCTCCAACATATATGGGATTTGGAGGTGCGCGACAACCGCTAAGCCTTGTGTTCAATCGACGTCCTGTTTCTTGCGTGATGCCAGTCCGAGGATTTTCAATTTGCGGTGCAGGGCCGACCGTTCCATGCCGATAAAATTCGCGGTTTTCGAAATATTGCCGGAAAAACGCCTGATCTGCACTTTCAGATATTCCCGCTCGAAACTTTCCCGCGCTTCGCGCAACGGTGAGCCCATCAGCGATGCCACCCCCTGGTCGAGATCATCATTATTGCCGAGCACCTCCGGCGGCAACATTTCCACCTCGATCCTGGCAAAATTATCCTTGGGTGCCAGTATGATCGTGCGCTCAACCACATTCCGAAGCTGCCGCACGTTCCCGGGCCAGTCGCAGGCCTGCAGCGCCGCCATCGCCTCGTCCGAGATTTCGGGCGGCTGCAGCCGTTGTTCGGCGGCAAAGCGCGCGGCATAATGCTCAACCAGCACTGGAATATCCTCGCGCCGCTGGTTCAGCGGCGGCAATATGACCGGTACGACATTGAGGCGGTAGAATAAATCTTCGCGGAATCTCTTTTCCCTTATTTCGACTTCCAAGTCACGCGAAGTCGCGGAGACCACCCGGACATCCACATTCACTTTCTGCGAACCGCCAAGCCGGTTGAAACTCTGCTCCGTCAACACGCGCAATATCTTGCCCTGGGTGTCGAGCGGCATGTCGGCGACTTCATCGATGAACAGGGTCCCGCCGTGCGCCTCTTCCATCAGGCCGGTTTTCTCGATTTTGCCGTTCCGCTCGGTTCCGAACAGTTCCTCTTCGACGCTTTCGGGAGACAGGCGCGCCGCGCTGATCGTCACAAAGGCTGCATTCGATCGCGAACTCCAATTATGCATCAGGCGAGCGGCGACTTCCTTGCCGACCCCTGCCGGACCGGAGATCAGCAATCGACTGCCGGTGCCCGCCACACGCTTCAAGGTTGCGCGCACATGGTTCACTGCTGCCGAGTTGCCGGTCAGCTCGTCCGCGAATCCGACACGCGCCTTGAGGATTTCATTTTCCCGGCGAAGCCGCTCGGTTTCCGTTGCCCGAGCAACCAGATGCAGCAGATGTTCGGCTTCAAAAGGTTTCTCGATAAAGTCGACCGCCCCTTGCGAGATCGCAGCGACCGCTGTGTCTATATTGCCGTGGCCGGAAATCACTATGATCGGCATCTTGGCATCGAGCTGCTTCAGTTCGGACAATAGTTCCAGCCCATCGAGGCGCGAGCCCCTGAGCCAGACATCGAGCAAGACCAGGGATGGACGCCGTTTGTTGACGGCGGCAATGGTCTCGTCACTATTGGCAGCCACGCGAGTGGTATATCCCTCGTCTTCCAGGACACCCGATATCAAATCACGAATATCGGGTTCGTCGTCGACAACCAGAATATCTAACGCCATGTTGAACCTCTAACTCTCATTTTCCCATTTCTGCCATTTGTTCGGAACCGTTGGTCGGGCCTGGCGGCGATCGGACCGGACCGTCGTGCGACAGCCGTGCCAATTTGGAGGGGTTGAGCCGAATCGTCACCCGGGCACCGCCCCCGGGAGTATCGCCGAATTTCATTTCACCGAAATGCTCCTCGACAATCTTCTTGACGATAGCGAGACCCAAGCCGGTGCCACTGGCCCGGGTCGTCATATAGGGCTCGACAATCCGTTCCCGTTCGATGGGCAGGCCGATGCCATTGTCCGTCACCTCGATGACGACATGCTGGTTCTCGGACCGGACTGCCAGATCTATTTTCCCGTCAGACTCCTGAAAATCACTGCTGGTTTCCGCTTTTTGCTGAATCGATTCGGCTGCATTCTTGATGATGTTGGTCAGTGCCTGTCCCAGTTGCCGGCGATCGCAAACCAGCGATACCGGTTGTTCGTCAGAGGTGAAATTGAAGGTAATGGCCGACCAGGCCACATCCTGCATGAATAGGGCCTGCTTCAGAATATCGTCCAGATTCTCCTGCCGGAAAACAGGTTTGGGCATCCGGGCAAAGGAGGAAAATTCATCAACAATGTTCCTCAGATCGCCGACCTGCCGGACAATTGTCCCGGTGAGGTTCTCAAATATCTCAGGATCGGCGGTCAGCTTGTTACCAAATCTGCGCTGCAATCGTTCGGCCGCGAGCTGGATCGGAGTGAGCGGATTCTTGATTTCATGGGCGATGCGCCTGGCAACATCGGACCATGCCGCCCGCCGCTGGTCCAGCAATTGCTGGGTTATGTCTTCGAAGGTGATGACATGGCCATTGGATCCGCCGACAATCTTTACCGCCAGGGTTCGCATGTCCGCTTCCGAAGCAAATTCGATGATGCTGTTTTCAACCCCGTCGGCGATCAGCTCGGCAAATTGCGGCGCTGCCAGAGCAATGTCTGCATCAAGCAGATCATCGAGCGGCTTTGACAGCAGCGACTGGGCCTGGGAATTAACCAGCCTGATTTCTCCTTTCGCGTCCAGACTGATGATGCCGGCGGTGACCGATTCCAGCACCGCCTCGATAAAGGCGCGCCTGCTCCCCAGTTGTTCGTTCGCTGTGATCAATGCGGTGGTCTGCGTTTCCAGCCGTTCGGTCATCCGGTTGAAGGCGCGGCCGAGCGTACCGATCTCGTCATTCTCGAACGTCGTGGGTACGCGCGTTGCCAGATCCCCCTCGGTCACTCGCTTGGCTGCATGGACGAGGTCGCTGACCGGCTTGACCATCCGGTCCGCCACCAGCAACGCGATCCACAAAACCAGCCCCACGATGAGAAGGGATATGACGAACAGGGCGATGTTGAATTGCAGCTGCAGGCTTCTGGACCGCGAAAACAGCTCTTCATAATCTGCCAGCACGGCTTGCGCCCGTTCCCACTGGCTCAGCGCGAGCATATCGGAATCGCGAGCGGCATAAAGGAAGATGCGCGATTCAAGATCGAGTGCGGTCACCGCCTCGATCTTGTTCGGACGCGCCGTCACGACATAGCTTTGCCCCTGCTCGAGCTGTTTCATCACCGCTTCGGTTATCTTGGGCTGCGGGTCGTCGTTATCAGGTTCGACGGCTGCTGCCGTTCTTGCGACGCCATCGGATCCTATTTCGATAATGGCCGATTCGTTGAGCTTGCGCGACAGAACCTGGAATACGTAGCCCTCGGCGAATTCCGGGCTTTGCAGACCGGCCTGCTGCAAATAATTGCGCAGGTCATTGGCCATGGTGATCGTTTCTTCGCCAACTTCGCGCTGATTCTGCTCATAATAGCCGCGCGCCAGATCATTGGCATTTTCCAGCATGCCGCGCGCGCGATCGGAGAACCAGAATTCGACGCCATATTGAAACAGCAAGGAGGCAAAAATCACCACCAGCAGCATCGGGATGCTGGCTACAAGAGAGAACAGGGCGACCAGCCGGACATGCAGGCGTCCCTTGCTGCCGATCGACGACTGGGCGGCCCGGCCCTTCGCGATCCGGCGACCGAAGAGCACCAGCAAGGTCATCGCGGGAATCAGGTTCGCGAGCAACAGCGCAGCGGTCAGGGGCGGGGAAATGAAATCGGTCTGGTCGGATTGCTGGCTAAGCAGGAAATAGGAGCCGACCATGATCGCGCCGAACAGCAGCAGGACGATCCACTCGACCCGCCGCATGAACGTCTCTTTTTCCGCTATCAATGAAAGCCGACGCAGCCAATTGGGCACCCGCTTTTCGATTGATGGCTGGAACAGGGTCATTGTGCTTTCAATACAACAGATTCGTTGCAAGAAAAGCACTTATATTGCAAAAATATCACGGGTCGGCGAAGTAAACCGTCACTTCATCGCGCTATCCTATTTGGAACGGGCCGGATCGATCTGATATTCGTTGAGCTTCTTGCGCAAGGTATTGCGATTTATCCCCAGGATTCTGGCCGCCTTGATCTGGTTGCCCTGCGCATGATGCATCATTTCAACCAGCAGGGGCTTTTCGAATTTTTCCAAGGCCTGCGCGTAGAGATTCTCCTTCTCCGGACCCGCCATCAAGTCGAGGACGATTGACTTGATATGAGCCCCGAATTCCATATTTGCCGATTCAACCCGGTCTTCGGCCCGCTCGACCGCCAGAATCTGGCGAATGGCATCTTCGGACAGAGTGTCCTCCCTGCCGGTCACCACCAGGCGATAGATGACGTTCTTCAGCTCGCGAACATTTCCCCGCCAGTAATTGTGGCAAAGCAGGTTCATGCCCTCGGGGGAAATCTGCTTCTGGGGCAATCCCTCGGTCACCGCCAGCTTGAGAAAATGATTGGTCAGTGCGGGAATATCGCTGGCCCGCTCCCGCAGCGGGGGCAATTCGATAGGCACGACGTTGATCCGGTAATATAGATCTTCGCGGAATTTCCCTTGCTCGATCAGCCGGACGAAATCATGATTGGTGGCAGCGATGATCCGCACGTCGAGCTTGACCGGCCCCTTGCCGCCCACACGGTTTATTTCACCGGACTGCAGCGCACGCAACAGCCGTGTCTGGGCGTGCATCGGCATGTCGCCGATCTCGTCGAGAAACAGGGTGCCGCCCTGGGCCTGCTCGAATTTTCCAGACGCGCTGGCAACCGCACCGGTGAAGGCGCCCTTTTCGTGGCCGAACAGTTCCGCTTCGATCAGCTCCGACGGGATGGCGGCCATATTCACGGCAATGAAGGGACCGCTCTTGCGGTGCCCCAGGCCGTGAATGGCCTCTGCGACCAGCTCCTTGCCGGTCCCGGATTCTCCCAGCACAAGCACCGAGAGATCATTTTTCAGCAGCCGGGCGATCATCCGGTAGACATCCTGCATGGCCGGGCTGCGGCCGACCAAAGGCAGGCTCTCCTCCTCCATCGCTGGCTCGATCGGCTGAACGTTTCGCGGTTTCAGCGCCTGGCCGACCACCTTGACCAGCTCGTCGAGATCGAACGGCTTGGGCAGATATTCGAAGGCTCCGGTCTCCGATGCGCGCACCGCGGTGTTTAGAGTGTTCTGGGCGGAGATGATGATGATCGGGATGTCCGGGTGAGTGACCTTGACGCTGCCCAGTGAGGAGATGCCGTCGCCATCGCCCTCCCCGAGCCCGACGTCGGTCAGCAGCAGGTCATAGCTGCTGCTGGCCATCAGCGCATCGCGTTCGGCGATCGACCTGCAATTTTCGATTTCATAGCCCTCGGCCCTGAGCGCCGTGACGATGACGTGGCTGACCGACGGATCGTCTTCCACCAGGATGATTTTCTTATTGGCCATGATGGTTCCTGTGCTCAGCTTTTCGGCGCGACGGGGAGAAACAGGGTGAATCTGCTCATCTCGTTCTGGTTTTCACGATCGTAGCGGATGCGCCCGTTCATATCGCGCATCAGCTTTTTCACCAGGGCGAGGCCGAGCCCCTGCCCTTCCTTCTTGGTCGACACGAACGGAGAGAAAATCTCCCGCTCCAGTTCCGCCGGGACGCCGGGTCCATTGTCGCAGACCATGATCTGGATC
>Ga0209024_1001762_pt1 | contig 15499 bp, 17 predicted proteins | sample AutmiccommunBRH5_FD_187380 | JGI IMG/M metagenome (GOLD analysis project Ga0209024, IMG submission 187380) | Deep subsurface microbial communities from Mt. Terri, Switzerland - Autotrophic microbial communities BRH/5 (SPAdes) (version 2) | ecosystem: Environmental > Aquatic > Deep subsurface >...
TGGTGAACAGACCTGCGGCGAGCAGGCAAATCAGGGACTATTGCAGCTTTGGACCAGTTCAACCGCTAATTTCCAAAGTTTTGGTGTCTCCCTTTCTATCTTTGATCTGCCTTACATCTTCAAGACCGCAGAAGATGCCGATCGCATCTCTTCGGAATGGCTGGCCAAGAAGCAATGCGAGATCGCCGCCGAAGAGTCGGGGCATGTCTGTCTGACCGTCTATTCGAGTGGCGGTTTCCGTCAGCTCGGCAACGCGTTGCGCCCCGTGCATGTCCCCTCGGACATGGAAGGCATAAAGTGGCGCGTCACCAAAAGCCCGATCGAATACACGCTCATCAGCAATTGGGGTGCTGTTCCGGTCCCTTACGACTGGACGCAGCTTTACCAGGGACTTCAGACCGGTGTTGTTTCCGGACAGTATGTTGCCACTCCGTGGCAGGAAATTGCGAAACTGCACGAGGTCGCAAAATACTTCACCGAGATCAATGGTTCGTGGTCGGGCAACCAATTGTCGATGGATAAAGGTCAGTATGACGCGCTGAGCGATCAACAACGCGAATGGCTTCACACCGCCGCTGAAGCCTTTGGTCAGAAGGTGCAGGAACTCGACCGGCAGTGGGTCGCCGACGGCGAGGCGATAATCAAGGCAGCGATCGAGGAATGGTATGTTCCGACCGATGAGGAAATCGCCCTGTGGCGTACTGGAGCAATCGATGCCTGGGTCAACGCCAAAGGCACATTTGATCCGGAAACGGCAACCCGCGTTCTTCAAGAGCAGGGGATGGAAGACTTCATCGCTCAACTGAAGGAAGCTGGGGCGCTTTGATAAGACCACACTGCCAACAGCGGCGCGGAGCTTCGGCTTTGCGTCGTAACAACTGCTCAACCGCAGCGAAATTACCCAACCGCACAGGATCAAGGCTGACATGGATAGTATAATGCTAATGATCGTTCTGGTGCTGCTGATCTTACTCGGCGCGCCAGTTGGCTTTACGCTGATCATGATCCCGGTGGTCTATATCCTGATCACCGACGCGGCACCGATGATCCTGATCCCCAGTCAGATGTTCAGCGCTATCGACTCGGTTCCGCTTACAGCTATTCCCTTGTTCATGCTAACCGGCGAGTTGATGACCAGTGCGACGATCACCGATAGATTGGTCGAGCTGAGCCGTCGCCTAATCGGGCGGGCGCGAGGAAGTCTTGCACAGGTCAATGTTCTAGTCAGCATGTTCTTTGCAGGCATGAATGGATCGGTCGTGGCGGACACAGCTACTGTCGGTTCCCTGCTGGTGCCCGCGATGAAAAAGGCGGGCTACCCACCAGCCTTTGCGGCAGCAATCACGGCTGTCAGTTCCACCATTGGCGGGATCATACCGCCTTCGATCATGATGATTGTCCTCGCGAATGCGGGAGGGATATCGGTGGGCGCGCTCTTCGCTGCAGGTATTATTCCGGGCCTTTTGATTGGCGGACTACTGATGGTAATTAATTACATTATTGCGCGCCGCAACAATTTCGAACGGAGCGAAGAGCCGTTCAACCTTAAGGCCGTTATGGTCGTGGGTTACAAATCATCTTTTGCGCTGCTGATCCCAATTGTTTTGGTCGGATCGGTGGTGTTTGGCATCGCGGGTGTGGTCGAAGCGGGTGCGCTAACGGCAACCATTGCTCTAGCCGTTGGGTTGTTTGTCTATCGTACGATAACCTGGACGAACTGCAAAAGCGCCTTTGTTCGCGCTTTTCGAAACTCGGCAATGGTGTTTATCATCATCGCCGCTTCGGGGCCTTTCAGCTGGTTGCTGACGTCAATGGGGGCGATAAACGATCTGGAAGAGTGGTTGTTGGGATATACTCACAATCCATTATTGTTTGCTTTGGTACTGGTGCTGTTTATCTGCCTTTTGGGTATGGTCATGGATTCAGCAGCGAACATCATTGTTGTGGGGCCGGTGCTGGTCGATGTTATGGTGAAGGCAGGGTATCCGGATGTGCAGGCGGCACTCGTCGTTGTCGTGGGATTTCTGATAGGTTCGGTGACACCACCCGTAGGAGTCGCGTTCTTTACTGCCGGTGCAATCGCGAATGTTAGGCTGGAGAAGGTCGCAGTAGCCATGCTGCCCTACCTAGTGGCGCTTTTTGCGCTGTTGTTCGTGCTAATTGTTGTGCCGGATATCACCATGTTCCTGCCGCAAGCATTGGGGTTCGTGAGATGACGTTGTTCGAGACCGCCACTCGCATCAATCCGAGCACCTCCATCGTCATCGCATCCTCAATGGTGAGGCCATCCCAATGCTAGCAGCCTTTAAGTTCATCGACCGCGCTGTCAAGAAAACGCTCACCGCATTCTGCGCTGTTCTCTTGTCGCTGATGGTTGCATTCACGGTCTATTCCGTAGTCATGCGCTATGTATTTGAGAATCCGCCCGTTTGGGGGGATCTTCTGACGGTTCTCAGCAACATCTGGCTAGTTTTCTTTGCTCTTGCGCTGACGGTTCGCGACAGGGACCACATCGCGCTGGACCTGATCTATTCTTGGCTACCAATCAAGGTTGCGTTCGTCATTCAACAGTTCTGGTCTGTCGTGATCTTCGGGATCGGTATCGTGATGATCATCTATGGGCTCGAAGCCGTTGCCAAGATGGGCGGCAAGTATTGGGAAATGTGGTATTTCGCATGGGAAGACGGAGGCTTTGTCTTCAAGCCCAATTACATGCCTAAGAAATATGCCATCAGCATCGTGCCAATCTCTGGGTTCCTTGTCAGCGTAGCAGCCTTGGCATCCATTCTGGAGGATAGTCTTCGATTGAAAGCAGGTAAGTATGAGCATTCCAGCGACTTTGATGGCGATGAAGGTATCGACCACCTCTAGTTGATTCTGGCCGGTTGTCAGGAAGCGGACCGCTATCGGAGATAGATACTTGAGGATGAAGATGGCATTCATCACTAAAGAGGGCCCGGTTAGGCAAACTTGGATTGAGGCAGGGCAGGGCACCGACTAGCGTTTTGTCATGTCAGTACCCAGTCCCGTCAATTGCTTTAAGACGAACCCGTAGATCAAACGCCTAGCCAATTCGAAAATCCAACTTGCTCGAGCCGACAGTTTTTCAATCACCTCATAGTGAGATGATGTTATTTTGCCTCAGCTCGGATTGGTGAGACCCTACGATATGCCTGCTTCGCGATGGGCATTCATCAAACTAGGGAGACCATAATGTTCAGATCTTTCTTTGCTGCGGCGCTCGTTGCGCTCGGCTTTATGACGGCTGGGGGTGCCCATGCCACGAACCAACTCGCCACCGCGATTGGCGGTTATGACGCTGTGAGTTATCACACGGATGGCCCGCCGGCCGAGGGTGTGGCCCGTTACCACCATTTCTGGAACGGTGCGGTCTGGTTCTTTTCTTCCGAAGAGAACCGCGATCGTTTTGCTGCTGAGCCAACCGCGTTCGCGCCTCAGTACGATGGCTATTGTGCCTGGGCTGCTTCGCAGAACTACAAGCGTCCCGGTGACCCAAATGTCTGGCAAATCGAGGATGGAAAGCTCTTTCTTATGGTGCACGAAGGTGCGCGTGAGGAGTGGCAGGCGGACATACCGACCCACATCACGCAGGGCGACGAAAACTGGGTTTTAATTGCCCCTTATTGAGGAGCTTTGTGCGGATGACCGCGCTTCCTCACTCCGGTCGTCCCCATCGGGGCGGCCATTCTCCTAGTTGCGTGGGCTTGTTGCACCCGCAATCGGTAGAACTCCATTGTAGCGCAACAAGATGAGAGACTCGTTCTGCGCATGGTTACACATGCTTGAGTAGGTACTGGCCCGCACGAACAGAAACTTTATCTGGCTGTTGCATGTAGTGAGTGGTTAGCTTCGGAGCGGTTACAGCGTAATCTTGGAGGTGAAAGCATGCGCATGAGACTATTGATGGCGTCATTTTTGTTGTCGGTACCTCTGGCCGCGCAAGCGGCAGAGGGCGAACGTGTCCAGATCACGGGCGAGATCATCGACACCTGGTGTTACTATTCTGGCGTGATGGGCGGCCCCGACGCTGTTACCGGCACGGCACATCACACCTGTGCGCTCTGGTGCTCGGCTGGGGGAATTCCCGTGGGATTACTGGGCGAGGACGGCCAGGTTTACATGGTGCTCAAGATCAAGGGGGACGATGGCTCTGCCGGGGGCGACACACAGTTGCGCCTTGCCAGCCACGAGATCACTGCGGATGGCATCCTCTATTATCGCGACGGGCTAAATTATCTTGTCGTTGAAGAGGTGGTCACGGATCACGGGATCACCAAACTGAACCACGAGGATTACGGGCCTGTTCCGCCCTTTGCGATTCCAGAACCGAAAGAGTGAGGTGGCAAGCAATGAAACATTTTCTGATGATGCTTGCGTTTGCCGGCACGTCGCTGCCCGCCGGAGCGCAGGATTTCTTGCAAGGGTCTGAGGCAAAACCGTGGAACCTCTATGCCGAGCAACCGGCGCGGTTTGATGCGAAGGTTGTGGATATCCTGTGTGAGCTGACCGGCGATTGCCCGACAGATTGCGGAGGCGGGGCGCGTCAGTTGGGCTTGCTGCGCGCCGTTGACAACGTTCTGGTTTATCCCAACAAGAATGCTCAGGCCGCATTTACCGGGGCGGTGGTTGAACTGCTGCCGTTCTGTGGTAGGCAGGTCGAGGTTGATGGCCTGCTGATCGAGGATCCCGATCTGGGGGCGACGAACATATATCTGGTGCAGAAAATCCGCGCCGAAGGTGATGTCGAATGGATCGCCGCGAACCGCTGGACGAAGGAATGGGCCGGGGTCCATCCCGGTGCCGAGGGCAAGGGGCCGTGGTTTCGGCGTGACCCGCGCGTCAACGCGGAAATTGCCGCGCACGGCTATACCGGCATTGGCGTTGAAGAGGAGAAGCCATTTCTCAAGGAGTTGTTCGAATGAAGCTACGTGATCTGTTGCTGGCCGTGGCATGTGGCTGTTTGGGGTCTGGCGCGCTGGCGCATGGCACCGAGAAACACGCAACGCCGCCTGTCATCGACCTAGCGAATGAAGTGATGCCACTGCCATGGAAACTCGGCGGCGGGTTCGAGCTGATCGACCATACCGGAACAACCCGTACCCAGATCGATCCCGAAGGCCGGATGCAACTTGTGTTCTTCGGCTATGCCAATTGCCCGGGCATCTGCAGTGCGGCGCTGCCGATGATGGCGGATGCGGCGGAGGTTCTGGAACGGCGCGGTATTTCAGTCAGCCCAGTTCTGATCACCATAGATCCGGTGCTGGATACGGTCGAGACGATGGGTCCGGCACTAACAAAGATTTCGGCGGATCTTGTCGGTTTGACCGGCAATCGCGAGGCGCTAAGCGAAGCCTACGATGCATTTCAGATCAACTTTGAAAAGATCATGGACGATCCGGAGTATGGCGCGATCTACGCCCATAGCAGTCATATCTTTTTGCTCGACGCGAGCGGCAGGGTGTTGACCTTGATTCCGCCGATTCTGCCAGTGGAGCATGTGATTGAGATCGTGACGAAATACTCCGACAGCTTAGCTCGGTTTGATGTTGAGCTTGGCGAGGACGGCAAATAGGTTTTGTCGCAAGTTTCCGGCCTTATGTATCAACCGCACCAACAATCTAGCTGATTTCCGCGCCCATGTGAATCACAATTCTGGCATGTTGGATAAGACAATCACAAACGCATTACTGCACCTTCGGGCGCAGACGATCCGCGACAGCCTAGACGGTCTGGAGCATGCAGAGGCGTTGCTTATGATGCGCGGCGTTGATCTGTCTGCGCATGCAGTGCCCCGTAAGATCGCTCAGAGGCGTGATACGTCGATACTGGCAATGGACGCCCTGCGCAGCGGCCCCAAGACTGGCAAGGAAGTGTCGCTCTATGCCGCCTCTGTCACTGATATGACATACGAGCAAGCGCGGGGGCGCATGTATCAAGCGCTGCATAATTTACGGCGCAAAGGATGGGTGGTGAAGCATGGCAAGGTGTGGGGGCTGGCCCCGCAGGGCCAGCAAGAATTCATGCAGCTCTAGGGAGCAATTTTGGCAAGTGAGGAAGCGCTGCCGGATCGCGTGTGTTGAAATAGCGCTCCGCATGTTCTGGAATCCATACATCGTCAACATACTCAAGGAAGAGTGCCAGTAAGGCGCGAGGGTACATCCTAACGTCGCCTTCCCATTCGTCAGTTTTGTGCGAGTAGTAGGAGTAGCTGCTGCAAACGTCCGGGTGATTTTCATCTAACCATTTTGCGAATAACTTCCCAACGCTGCCATCCGGACGGAGTTGTACGCCGTTTGGAGCGCGGTCGGCCATTGTATGGCCAACCATTTCAAGTCTTCCCCAAAGTCGGTAGGCTAATTCATTGATAACAGAGAAGTGGGTAGACGGCACACGGTCCCAATTCTCATTAAACCGCTTAATGAAGGCAGGAACTTTACCGCCATATTGGCCAGTTTTCCGTATCGCCGGAAGGACTTCAGACGTTACCCATTTTTTAAACTTTTTGGCACCAGCCTTTCTGCTGGTTAGTATGATGCTGTAGAGGCCAGATTCGTTGATGATTTGAGTGTTGCGCCCTCTGCCGATAGAATCGGTAATACCGATTGTATCCTTTTCGTCTTCATCCAGCCGCGTAGCGGCATCGGAAGCATTGGCAATTCCAAGTTTTTTACAGACCTCTGACAAGACAAACCATGGCTCTCCGTTGCGATCCATGACGCGGAATTCGTCTTTATCTTCATATTCGAAAACTTGCATAGTGTACTGCATTGCCACGTTTTTTGTGGCCTGCATTTTCTTTGGGCTTATGGGACCGATATTACTCATCGTCATACTCTTTCTGCCCCTATTTTGGGGGCGGTTTGGAGCTGCGATGCGGCTTGACCTATCCCTAAATTCTGGGCTAGGCTTAAGTGTTCCGTGAGTGATTGCCGCACGCAGCGCGGTTTTCAAAGAACATGCCGAGACACCTCTTGCACGTAGTGTCTCGGCCACTCACATATACAAAATAGTGTAAGGCGACATACGCTGTCGAGTCATTTGTCATTCGCTAACAGTAGAATGTTCCTGAGGCGTTCTTACGCCGCGCGCTGCCAGTACCCTTTCCAATTCCGGCTAACCGGCGCATCCATCGCGTTCGACACAAGACGGTGTGCCAGTTCGCCGTTGTCAGAGCGGCGGTTGTCTTCAAGCCATGCGGCGTGGTTCGCATACTGGTGCAGGTATTGCGGGCTAACGTGGTGATGCTGGCCTGTCACCATGCGGCGCAGGCGCGAGAAATAGCTTTCCACCATGTTGGTGTGCTTGCCGTGGTCGCTGTAAATCTCGCTGTGGTTCACACGGTCAACCGACCAGCCCATGTGCAACTCATCCCAATGGCTTGCCTCATCGGCTGACATGGTCGCCATGCGAAAACTCGGATCGATGAGCCCGGATGAAACCATACTTCACCGAGACTCTCGCGCGAAGTATGTGGCGGCCTTCGACGGGAAAACAGTCCCCCGGACTGTTTTCTGATCCGTCTCAGTTTAATATATCGCGCTCCTCGGTGACGCGGGCCAATTCCTTCTTCACTTGACGGAGCTCGTCAGCCAAATCCGCCTCGGCCTCTCGAACCTTGGCTGGCTTCGCAAACTGTGCCTTCCATGTGTAGAGCGACTTCGTGCTGACCCCAAGCCGCTCGGCCACCTCGCTGACCGCATAGCCGCGGTCAACAATCTGCGCCACAGCGTCCCTTTTGAACTCGTCCGTAAACCGATTTTGCGATGACATCCGCGCTTCTCCTTGGCTCCAAAATTACCAAGCAAAGCGTCTACAAATCTAGGGGCACCTCAAATGGGCAAGTTGCGCAATACGCCGGACCCCGCCAGAGCGGAGGTAAAGAGCCTTAAAGGTTCGGAAGCTGGGTCATTGGAACAGGAAACTCAAACTTTCAGCCCTTTTCGTTCAGGCTTGATGCTGCAAGACAGCAGGGCCAAAATAGTCTGCGTGATATGTTCCCTGCGCTCGGAAAGGAACACCTCCGAAGACATATCGACGCCAAAAGTCGTCGTGAGAGTGAACCTGTTGGTGATGTGAATAAAACTGAGGCCCAGAATTGTGAGGTAGAGATTAAGTGCATCCGGCCGGTTGGCAAAGTCGCCCGATGCATGGCCCTGTGAAATCAACTTATCTATCTTTGCAATGAATGGTGCTGATGCTGTTCTAATCGAGTCAGCAATATTCACCGCTGCGCGCCCCTTGTTGAGGTTCTCATTGATTATCATTCGCGGAAAACTTTGGTTTTTTAGCATGTAGTCAAAGGTGAAATGCGTCAGAGCAATGACTGCATGTTTCGGGGGCAGACTCCAGAAATTCGCAGAGGCTTCACTGCTGCGCAGATGTTGGTAAACCCGTGTCAGCGCGGCACAGTATAGGCCATCTTTGCTCTCGAAGTAATGGTAGAGCATTCGAATATTGCAGCCCGCTGCGCGTACGATACTTGTTGTGCTAGCGCCCGCATAGCCGTGCTCGCAAAACTCTTCGATCGCTGCGAGCAATATCTTCTCCTTCGTTTGCGATGCGCTTCGACCTTCACTCCTAGACACGACCTCTGGGATTGCTGAAATTTTATTGCTCATCAGTATTCCTCGGTGTTTTACCCAGTCCATCATAAACAGATTTTGTTTGAAAGGAATGGTAAGTAATAGTTGACTTACATTTTTAACCAATGCCTCATGTTTCCATGATCTCTCGTAGGGGTGAAGAAATTGCTACTTTCAGCATTAGGATATAACGGCGCGTTCAGTGCGCCCCACAGAACGGCGGCCTTGGCAGGCAGGGACGTGCTGAACGCGGGCGGCTCCGCGATTGAGGCAATGGTTGCCGCCGCTGCGAGTATTGCTGTCACATACCCGCATATGAACGGGATTGGAGGTGACGGGTTCTGGCTCATCCATCGGCCGGGAATGGCGCCTGTTGGAATATCGGCCTGCGGTCGGGCTGCATCTCTGGCCACGCCCGGGTGGTATGCTGGGCAGGGTGTAACAGCTGCGATTCCTACGCGTGGAGCCTTGGCGGCGCTGACGGTGCCGGGCACGATTGATGGCTGGGTCAAAGCGTTGGCGCTGGTTCCGGAACGTCGCCGTATGCCGCTCAAGGATCTCCTTGGCACCGCGATTTCGCAGGCACGGAACGGGATCGCCGTCACCGGCAATCAATCTCGCACCACGACGGAAAAACTGGATGGGCTCAGGGACGTGCCGGGCTTTGCCCAAACCTATCTTGTCGGAGGAAAGCCACCTGCGCCGGGGCACAGGCTGCGACAGTCTGCGCTTGGCGATACGCTCGCAAGTCTGGCTGAGACCGGGCTGGATGATTTTTACCGTGGTGACATCGCAAAGACCCATGCCGCCTTTCTGGAAGGGGAGGGAAGCCCGCTGCGATTTGAGGATTTAAACGCATTCTCAGCAGATCTGGTGACGCCGCTCACAACGCAGATTGGCGCGGGGCACCTCTGGAACATGACGCCACCGACGCAGGGGATTTCATCTTTGATGATCCTCGCGATTTTTGACCGCCTTGGCGTGACCAACGCAGAAGGCTTTGCGCATCTGCATGGATTGGTTGAGGCGACAAAGCAGGCCTTCATTCAGCGCAACGCGGAACTTGGCGATCCTGATTTCATGGAACGCCCAGCCCAAGACTGGCTGCACACTCATCATATCGACACCCTCGCGAGCCGAATTGACCCTGCGCGGGCCTTGCCTTGGCCGCACCCGGCAAAGCCGGGCGACACAATCTGGATGGGGGCGGCGGATGCAGAGGGAACTGTTGTCAGTTTCATTCAATCCGTGTTCTGGGAATTCGGGTCCGGATTGACTTGTACCGATACGGGCGTCTTTTTTCAGAACCGGGGTGCGGGGTTTTCGCTGGAGCCCGGCCCAAATCAGTTGCGCCCGCGCGCGCGCCCGTTTCATACCCTCAATCCCGCACTGGCCGCGTTGAACGATGGTCGCATCATGGCCTATGGCACTATGGGGGGCGAAGGGCAGCCGCAAACGCAAGCGGCAGTCTTCACGCGATATGCGCTTTTCGGTCAGAATCTACAGGAGGCGGTCAGCGCGCCACGCTGGCTGTTGGGCAAGACCTGGGGTGAAATAACCACGACGCTCAAACTTGAGGATCGCTTTGATCCCTCTCTCGTTGCGGGGCTGCGCGCGGTCGGCCACGACATCGAAATGATCGCACCGTGGTCGGATCTTGCTGGGCACGCGGGCGCCGTGGTGCAGCATCGCTCAGGACTGATGGAAGCCGCGAGCGATCCGCGTGCTGATGGTGCGGCCCTTGCGTTCTGAAGATTTACTGATCGCCCATAAAGCACTCATCCTGCCGTTTCGACGGACAACAATCTTGTAGCGCCCGGTCAAAAAGACACCAGAATTGCAAAGTAATTGTGCCCTTACCTCGTGTCGCTCACACATTCACGCGTCAAACAGAAACTTGTCCTACAGGAGAACGAAAATGAATAAGAGAAAGATTACAATTGGTTGCCTTACAGCGCTTGCGCTGAGTATGACATCGACTGTCGCTCTTGCGGAGGTCATCAAGTTTCACCACGACCTGCCAGACACGTCCGCACAGCACAAAGGTGCCGTGAAGTTCAAAGAGCTTGTCGAGGCCGCGTCGAACGGGGCCTATGAGGTCGAAATCTACGCCAACAATGCACTTGGGGACGATGTTGAGGTCGCGCAGCAAATGCAATTTGGCGCGGTGCAGGCTGCGCCCATTCCGACTGCCAAGCTCGCAAACTTTAGCCCGTCGTTACAGTTAATTGACCTGCCTTTTCTGTTTCCTTCGGTCGAGGCGACCTACGCTCTGCTCGATTCAGAAGAGGTCGGCGGCACGATGCTCAAGTCGCTCGAAGCGTCCGGTTTCGTTGGGGCAAAGTTCTGGGAATCGGGATTTAAACAACTGACCTGCAACCATCTGATCAGCAAACCCGAGGACTATGTCGGGCGCAATGTCCGCGTGATGGAGAGCCCGCTCTTGATCGCTCAGTTTGAGGCACTGGGGGCGACCGCTATTCCAGTGGCATTTTCCGAAACTTACACCGCGCTGCAGCAAGGCGTCGTGGAATGTCAGGAGAATCCGATCGTATCAATCAACTCGATGAAGTTCTACGAAGTGCAGGACTACATGATGTTGTCCAATCACGGCTACATCGGCACGGCTTTCATTTTTTCGAAGGTGTGGTTCGATGCTCAGGCCCCTGAAATGCAGGACATGCTGATGACTGCGGCGCAAGAGGCGGGCGATTACCAGCGGCAGGTTTCTGCCGAGGATAATGGTCGGCTGCTTCAGGAAATCCGTGATGCCGGGACAACCGAAGTGGTCGAAATGACGGCTGAACAACTGTCTCTGTTCGCCGAGGCCATGCAACCGGTCCATGAGAAATTCGCAGATCGTATCGGCAGTGACTTGCTTGAGGAGGCTTATGCCGAAATCGAAGCCTTCTCGAAGTGATCGGACACGGTAGAGTTTGTCGTTGCCAGCTCCTTAGGATCGGCCTCATGGGCGTCATGCTCAGCGGGCTGATCCTCTCTATCGGGATTGCACTCGACCGATCTTTGCCTCTTCAACAAGGACTTTGCCGATGCTGAAATGGCTAAAATGGATAGACACGACCCTGACATTTCTGGAACGGACGACAGTCGCACTCCTCTTGCTGGTCGCGGTTCTCATTCTAGTAGCCGATGTGGCGTTGCGGGCGTTCTTTGGTGTGGCTCTCGCTTGGGCTGCCGAGTTGACGCGCTATTCGATTGTGTGGCTCGTGTTCATCGGAGGGGCCATCGGGGCCCGCTCGGGGGCTCATATCTCGATTGATGTTCTGGGAGCCATCTTACCTCCTAGAATGGCGCACCGTTTGGCACAGTTTGCGGCCCTGATTGCCGCGGGCACCACGGCGATGCTGGCATGGTACGGCTGGACCCTTGTCAGCCAGATGAAGCAGTTCGGCCAGACATCCGCCTCGCTCGAATGGCCCATGTGGGTTGTCTACCTTGCTATCCCGACGGGGTGCACGCTCATGTCGCTGCGGTTCGTCCAGAACGCCTTGTTTCTGTCAAAAGATGCACGCCGTCTGACCGCCGCTCAAAGCACAGCCTGAGGACACTAGATGCACGTTGCTTTCTTTGGATCATTGGTCGCCCTGCTACTTGTGGGAGTGCCGGTTTTCATCGTGTTATTGCTGCCCGTGATGGTGGTGCTGGAAACCACGACCGCGACGCCGCCCGTGCTGGTCATCCAGAGATTGTTTTCCGGCATTGACAAATTTCCGCTGATGGCGATCCCGTTCTTTATCTTTGCGGGCAATATCATGGCACAGGGAGGGATTTCCAAGAGACTGATAAGATTGGCAAATGCGCTGGTACGCCCCATGCTTGGCGGGTTGGGTATCACAACTGTCACAAGCTCGATGTTCTTTTCCGCGATATCGGGTTCCAGCCCGGCAACCGTGATCGCTGTTGGCAAGATCATGCTGCCTGCGATGGAAAAGGAAGGATACAAACGCTGGTTTTCGATCGGCCTGCTGATGAGTTCGGGATCCATGGGCATCATCATCCCACCGTCGATTTTCATGATCGTTTATGGCGCGGTCACTGGTGTGTCGATCGGGGCGCTGTTCTTGGCGGGTGTCGGTGCTGGGTTGGTCTATGGTCTGGCCTTCATCGCCGTCTGTGTTGTCTATGCACGGGTCACAGGCATGGCCCGCGAGGCGCGGTGGGATTGGACAGAAATCATGAACGCGGCGCGCGGATGTTTCTGGGGGTTGGCCACGCCGTTTATAATTCTCGGGGGTATATATGGCGGCATTTTCACCCCAACCGAGGCGGCTGCCGTTGCGGTCATTTATGCCATCTTCGTATCGGCACTTATCTATCAAGAGATGACTCTGTCCGATATTTTTGTTTCTGCCGTCGACAGTGCGATTACGACATCTCAGGTGATGATCATCATTGCTGCGGCTTCAGCCTTTGCGTGGTATCTCACGACGTCGGGTATGGCGAACGGTCTGACAGGACTGTTGGCCGGAATTGGCAATGATCCGATTTACGTCCTTTTGGCGATAAACTGCATCATTCTCTTGGCTGGCATGGTCCTTGACCCGAATTCCATCATCATCATCCTTGTGCCGTTTATCGCTCCTGTCGCGGTTGCGGCGGGCATAGATCCCATCCATCTCGGCATTGTTCTTGCGGTGAATGCTGCGATTGGCATGTTCACCCCGCCATTCGGCCTGAACCTCTTTGTCTCCGGTGCATTGGGCGTCACCTTCAATGAAGCCATAAAGGGTGCGCTGCCCTTTATTCTGGTCGGTTTGATCGCGCTGGCGGTAATTACTTATGTTCCGATTACGTCGCTTTGGCTGCCCGCACAGTTCTATCCGAATATTTCAACATCTTTCTGAGGAGACGCCGGATGCTGGCAACATGTGATCCGTTCATAGCTAGGTTTGACAGGCCCCTTTTGGGTGAAAATCCTACCGGCGCGCTTGCGGGCCTGCGCGTTGGTGTCAAAGACGGGTTTGACATCGCGGGTCAGGTGACCGGAGCCGGGTGCCCTGAGTGGGCCAAATTTCACGGGGTGGCGACCAAGACGTCTCCCGTCGTGCGTGCTTTGTTGGACGCAGGCGCTGAGATCATCGGCAAGACGCAGATGGATGAACTTGCCTACAGCCTCATGGGGGTTAACGCGCGCTATGGCACTCCCGTGAACCCCGCGGCTCCGGATCGAGTTCCTGGAGGATCGTCCTCTGGCTCTGCGGCAGGTGTGGCTGCCGGGTTAGTGGAGATCGGTCTTGGTAGTGACACAGGCGGCTCAATCCGCTTGCCCGCGTCCTTTTGCGGTCTTTTTGGCTGGCGTCCGACACATGGGCTCATTTCAGGGGACAAACTTGTTCCACTGGCACCCAGCTACGATACCCCCGGTTTTTTTACACGCGATTTGGGGACCATGACGGCCGTCGCCTCTGTCTTCCAGAGTGCGCACACTTCTGCGGAGCAAGTCAATTTCTGGCTGCCGTCTGACCTTTGGTCATTGGCTGAGGAGGGCGTTTCAGCGGCTCTGCGCGCGGCACTTCCTGTGGTTGAACATCGCTCGGATCCCATCTCGAGAGGCGATGATCTGGCAGGCTGGTTGGAGGTGTTTCGTATCCATCAAGGCTATGAAATCTGGCAAACCCTTGGCCCTTGGATCATACAAAACCAACCTAACTTTGGTCCCGGTATCCGAGAGCGGTTTGAAACGGCGAGCAGAATTACACGGCAAGACTTCGACCTTGCAGTTGAAAGGCGTTACAACATCCGTGCGCATCTTGAAAAAGCGATTGACTCCAAAACGGTCATCGTTTTCCCAACCTCGCCTGGTGCCGCTCCGCTGCGATCAACGCAACAGGGTGATTTGGAAGTCCTTCGCAATGCCGCTTTGACCATGCTCTCCGTAGCGGGGCATGCGGGGTTACCACAAATCACCATCCCGCTTACAACCTACGCCAGCGCACCTGTTGGGCTCTCTCTTGCGGGAGCGCGAGGGACGGATCACCTCCTCCTTGAGACTGCTCAGATTTTTGCACCAGTGCCACGGGATCGCGAATGAGTGTGCTGATGGATATAAACCGTCCCGAGACGCATGCCGAAGTGACTGAGGTTTTCTATCGCTACGAAACCGCTCTTGTCACGAATGATGTTGAGACCCTTGATGCCCTATTTTGGGCGAGTGATCAGACGATCAGGCTGGGCGCCTCCGAGAACCTGTTTGGCCAGGATGAAATTCTTGCGTTCCGCAAGGCGCGTCCGGGTGTGGGTCTGGCCAGGCGTCTTGAACGCGTTGTCATAACCACGTTTGGCGATAATTTTGCCACGACGAATGCGGTATTCACCCGCGCCGGTTGGCCTGCTTCCCGAACTGGACGACAGAGTCAGAGTCTCGTCAAGGTTCCAGCCACGGGTTGGCAAATTGTCTCGGCCCACGTTTCTATTGTCGACCTCGAAAAATAGCCTTTGGAACCCCTTAATCCCCAGCTGAGTCAGGCCTGTGTAAGGTTGCATATGGGTCAGTTCTCGGTGACAATTTCAAGAGAGGTGGTCGCGGAAATTTCGACCAGTTGTTAACCGGCACCGAGGGCATCACCTTGGCGATGTGGGGCTGTTGCGGTGACCATAGACGTCGCGGACAATGTCACGGAGCACGCTGCTTCACAAACCCCACCTGACGGTCGCCATCTGTTCAGCCTGAACATCGATCACCGTCACGCACGGCGGCAAGTGACCGTTCACCGCGCGATAGCTGAAAGGCAGCGAGGTGCAGAAAGGGTGCGGATGAGGCCTGCACTATCACTTTACTGGGGCGTTGTCGGACAAAGATCGATACGGCCAGCAGCCCAGCTTTTTCGCCCTTTGGTCGCGATACTAACAATCTGGTCGTCCGGCACCGGCACTGT
>Ga0209024_1001763_pt1 | contig 15492 bp, 16 predicted proteins | sample AutmiccommunBRH5_FD_187380 | JGI IMG/M metagenome (GOLD analysis project Ga0209024, IMG submission 187380) | Deep subsurface microbial communities from Mt. Terri, Switzerland - Autotrophic microbial communities BRH/5 (SPAdes) (version 2) | ecosystem: Environmental > Aquatic > Deep subsurface >...
GATCTCTGCCACAGGCGCAGATCGGCAGGCTCGGGTTATTGGTGTCCGGACGAGTGCTCGGCCAGATGCTGAGGCCCCCGATCGACAGCGGGAAGAGGCAGGACCAGCAGACGTCCGTGATCGGGTTCACGAACTTGCCGGTGCAGCGCGACTGCGCCTGCGCGGAAGGGGCGATCAGAGCCGAGGCGAAGAGGAGCGCGAAGATCGCGACAAGGCAGCGCAGCGATTTCATGATGCCGTCTCCTGCGATGTCGCCGCATCAAGCCATGCCTGATCGGCACGGTTCTTCCGAACCACATACAGAGTCGTGTAGACGGCGGTCGAAATCAGCAGCGCGGCGATCCCGATGGGCGCGATGCGGCCGAGGATCGCGGTCAGCGGCGAGACGAACGCCACCGTCAGGGCGCACAGGACGCAGAGCACCTGAAAGGTACGGCGCATGGCCTTGAGCCTCGGCGTCTCCGGTGCGGCCATCGGCGTCTTCAGCATGTCGAGCCACAGCGGCATCAGCTTGCCCCCTTCAGCTTGATTTCAGAAACCTTGATGATCTTGCCGTCCTGCTCGGCGACGGCGGGTGTATGGCGAACCCCGAACTTGCCGGTCAGGCGGCCTTCCTGATCGAAATAGAACCGCCGCTTGCGGGCGGTCATCTCCTCGATCGGCGAGCCCGACACGAGGATGATCTTGGCCTTGAGGTCGGAATACTGGCTGGTCGCCCATTCCATCTGCGCCTTGTCGTCGCCATCGACGAAGACGAGGGCCTGGTGCATCGCCACGAAATCGAGCGGGTTCACCGTCTGGCCGGCGCGAGCGACGTAGTTGCCCTTCTGGTCCTTCACGTCCTTCTCGATGACGATCGTGGGATCGAAGGCCCAGACCCGCGCCTGCGTTGCCGGCGTGATCCCGGCGACCGGCGTCGGCCGACGAACCTTGGCCTCGGCGCGGCGGGCGAACTCGGCATTCATCCGGTCGATGCCGCCCGATGCCTGTAGGTTCTGAAGGCGCTGCTCGATTACCGAGAGAAGATCCGTCTCGATGACAGGAAAGGTCTGACCGACGACACCGTGATCGCTGGCCTGGCCTGCAGACGACAAGGTCAGCGAGCACAGGATGACGAGGGCACCGTTTTCGACGAGGCGCTTCACAGGATCGCCTCCCCGACACCGACGATCTTCTTCGCGCAGGCGTAGCCGATTGCGGCATAGCGACTGTCGAAGCCGTCCTTGTGCGGCGTGCCGACGAAATAGCACTGCGGGGGGATCACACCCACAGGTCCGGCAGCAAGCGGTTCGCCAAAGCGGGTGCGAGGCTTCATGCGCGCCACAACCTTGCCGTTCACCAGCACCTCGGCGCCGCGATGGCTGACGACGTCACCCGGCATGCCGTAGACGATCTTGCCGAACATCTGCTTCTTCGCGCCGAAGTGACGCACGACCAGCGGATGAGCGGGCGGCACGAAGAAAACGTACTGCCCCCGCTCCGGCCTGGCGGTCTTGTGGATCACGAAGGCCCAATTGGGCAGCGATTCCGAAGTGTTGATGAGAAGACCGTGACTGTCACGCCATTCGCAGATCGCGGAATAGACGGCGCTGCCCGCGATCAGGAGACCGATCGGTCCCCATAGCCGCATGTTGGGCCGCCAGCGGCGAGGTTTCGCCTCGACCGGGAGAGGCTCACTGACCGCCTGCGCCATAGGGCCCTCCAAAACTCGCGGGATCAGCCATCGGCGCCGAGGCTGCGGCGGCCGAGGCGGGGTCAGGCATCGGTCCAAACGCGCTCGTTCCTGCGGCAGCCTGAGGCGCGGGCGGATTGATCGGCACCTGCGGGATCGGACCTTCGCTGCCGCTCTGCATCAACTGTTCGGCAGAGGCGGGCGTCGGCCGCTTCACGCCCGAGGCGTAGACCGCTTTCATCACGTCCGGTGTGATGTCCTCGACGCCCTTGGAGAGCACCGCCTCGCCGACAAGGATCACCTGTCCCGAAGCGCTGCGGCGCTGCAGCTCGCCATCGAGCGACGTCATGAACTTGCGCATCTCGGCTTCGACCTCCTGGGGAGGGCTGGCGCTGCGCGCCTGCGCCTGCACATAATCACCGACGATGCTTGAGAGATTGGCCTTCACGATCTTCTGCGGCGGGGTGATGATCGCGCGCGTCACCCACATGCCCCAGATCAGCATCGCGACCACCGCGACACCAAGGATCAGCTGGCTCGCGGTATAGCCGGCAAACACCGTCTTGCGCGGCTGCGCGGCGGCCATTGCCGGCGCTGCGGGAGCGGCAATAACGGGCGCAGGTGCGGATGTCGGTGCGGTGGCGGCAAGAGCCTCGCTCTCGGGGCCAGCTTCACTATTCCAGGTCGGTTCGCTCATGCGCCTTGCTCCAGGCTCAATGTGTCGCGCGGCACGATGGCGTGCCGGCGAAAGAAGATGATCACACCGGCCACCACGAGGTGCAGCACGGCGACGAGAACCTTGAAATCGGCGATGCGCGAAGCATCGGCCGCAACGTAGCGGCTCGAGAGGTTGGCAAGCTGGTGCATCATCCCATCGAGGCTGAAGCCGCCGATCGCGACGAAGAAGAGGACGAACGCCCCCCAGGTCATCAACAGGGTCACTGCCAGAAAGCCGATGGTGTGAAGGAGGACGTAGAGGAGGAACCTCGGGTCGGTCCCCCGGTCTTGCCCGTCCTGTCGATCCTGACGGGCCTTACGCTGCACCCCGATGCTCGCCATCACGCTTACTCCGCTGCGATCGGGACAGCGTCGTCACCGCCCCACTTTTCAGGATTGTTGGGGAAGGCGACCCGCTCGATCGCCTCATCCATCGACAGGCCCTGGCCGAGCAGATCGTGGATCGCGGCGAAGGTCTTCGGCGAGGAGGAGAAGACGGTGGCCGAGTAGGCATCGAGGACGAGCCTGCCGGTCGCCTGCATGTCCGGCCCCTTGATGAAGACGTCGGAATACTCGATGCCGCTACGCTTCAGGGACCGCACCAGCGCATCGGTATGGTCATCCATGTCGAAGCGGCCGAGCCGCTTGAAGTCGTTGATGGTCTCCTCCTTCTGGGCGAGGATGACGGACCAGTCGCTGTTCTCCAGCGCCGCGCGCGATCCGTCGGACTTGTAGTAGTCGTTGAGGCTCTGCGTCGCCGTCACCAGCGAGGCCCCGTACTTGCGGCAGGTACGGGCATACGCTTCGATGAAATCGGCCATCGAGCCGCCTTTCAGCATCTGCCAAGCTTCATCGAGCAGCAGCGCCTTGGGGATCGAGCGGTCCACGCGCCGCATCATCTGCGATGCCATGAACATGATGGCGGTCAGCACCACCGAGCGCAGTTCCTCGCGCGAGGATAGGTCCGACAGCTCGAAGACAGTCAGGTTCGCCTTCAACTCGAAGGAAACCTCGCCCTGGAAGAAGCGGCCGTAAGTGCCCGACGACGAGAAGGGGCGCATGGCGATGCCGAGATCGACGCCGAGGGGATTGCCGGTTTCCGTCAGCGCCGCGATCACATCGTCGATCGAGCCCTGGCGGCCCTTGGCGCTCCATACCTCGTTGACCGCGCCGTCGATCAGGCCGCGCTCGGTATCGTTGAGCTTGTCGACGTGACGTGCCATCTGGTTGACGATGGACTTGAGCATCGCGAAGCAGTCCATGAGGTAGTCCTCATCCCGCTCAGCCATTTCCATGTCGATCATCGAGAAGGGGTTGATGCAGAAGCCCGAGGACATGGTGAATTCGACGAAAGCACCGCCCTGCAGCTTGGCCGAATGCTCGAACGAGCGGCCATCGTCGATCACTACGACCTTGGCCCCGGCGCCGCACAAGGCGGAACACAGTTCCTGCAGCGCCACGGACTTGCCCGAACCGGACTTACCGAACACCGCGACATTGTGATTGCCCGAGTTGTTCTCGAACGGCGACCAGAAGAAGGGCTGGCCGCGACGCCCGATCAGCATCATGTGCGGCACGTTGGCACCGAGATACTCGCCCTGGATCGGCGCGAGGCTGGACGCCGTCGTCGTCAGGACCGAGCGGAAGCGCTTCATGTTCCTGAGGTCGAACGAAAGACCGTTGGCCATCGTCATCGGCATCGCCGCGAGCAGGCCCTGGATCTGCAGGTAGCGATCGTCGAGCAGATCCCATCCCGCAGCGCGGTACACAGACTTCAGGACGCGCTCGTTGGCATCGCCCTTGCCCTTGGGCGAGAAGGACGTCACCGAATAGAACGCCTGGATCAGCTTGCGACCTTGCCGAAGCTCATCCTTGACGAACTCCCACTCGCGCGACTGGTCCTTCAGCTGGGGCAGCATGCGCGCCGACTTGGAATCGGCAAGGCTGGTGGTGCGCATGAACTTGCGGGAGGCCCGCAGGCTCTCGCTTTCGGCGTCGGGGAAATCGAGACACAGGTTCGTCGAGACCGGGCAGGGCATGCGCAGCTTGTCCGCGAACATGTCGCCGATCAGCTTTGCCATGTCCCACGGCGCCCAGCGCTGCGGGAGGTTGCGCACCGAGAACGAGCGCACGTCGAACACGTCGGGATAGATCTCGCCGATCTCCGGTGCCTCGTCGACCATCTTGCCTGTCGGGCGGAACCTCTCGGTGCGCAGCAGGATACGGTCAGGCTCGATCTTCATCTCCAGATCGTGCCGCACCGCCTGGTCGGCGATCGGATCGAACGGGTTGTAGATGATGTTGTCGTCACCCGGCGCCGTTGTCGGCGACGTGATGTCGTCGATCCACGCGATCAGCGCCTGCGGGTCCATCGGCCGCGCATGGATGCCGATCGATTCCAGTGAAGAGGTCAGGCTTTCGAGGACCGAGACGATTTCCTCGTTCGTCACCCGGCTCGTTTCCGGGGTGGCGTAAGAAATCGCGAGGCGGTGATTGCGCAGGTGGAAGGGTGCCGCGCTCGACAGCGAGTTCCAGACCCCATCGAGCAGGTACTCGGTGCGATGCTTGGCCATGCGCTCGTAGACGCTGCCGGCCATGAAGCGCGGCAGATACCACTGCGACAGGCGCTCACCCACGCGCGGGCTCATCCAGCCATGGAACTGCAGCGTCCCCGGCGTCGGCACGCCCTCGGAAAGGAACTGCGTCATGATCTCCGAGGTGCGCTCGTTCGCGCCCATCATCGGCGTCGCCTCGAGGACGAAGCCCCGCGACGCGCTGTTGTAGAACAGGTGCGTCCTGGGATCGTAGCTGCGGTAGGGCAGCCAATGGACAAGGCGAGGGACCGTGGTGTCGGGGCGCCCTGCCTCTGGCTTCGAATTGTCGCCCAGGATTGCGCCCATGATCTTGCTGAACATATTCATGGCTGCACTCCCGGAAACGATCCGGCCCGCATCACGGGCAGGGGACTGGCTTCCTTCGCGGCGGCCCTGGCTTCAGGCTCCCCTCGCCCGAGCGCACCGCGAATGGCCGGATCGGCCTCAACCGCCGCGATCGCAGCCTTGCCCTTCGCGCTCGCATGCTGCGGCACCGAGATCATCGGTCTCGCAACTACAGGGCTGGCGACCACACCGTCCTTTGCGGCGGCCGGGGCAGGGGACGCGGATGAGAGTGGGGTGGCAGGCGCCGGTTGGGAGGCCGGCGCCTGCGCGACAGGTTTGGCCTGGGGCTTAGGCTCAACCTGACGCTGGGGCTTGGGAGTGGAGGACGCCGCGCGCGTGCGACGCGGCGTGGTAAGATTACGGGCGACCTGATCCTTGATGTCGCCGACCGGGTCGCTGGACTGGACCTCACCGCCATTGCCCTGCGCGCGCGCCATGGCGACGGCCTCGGGGGTGGGAAGATCGGGATCGACTGCCAGCGTCTCGATCATCGGCGGCTCGGCGCGCTCGACAGCGGCCAGAAGCGTGTCGCGACCAGCGGCCGCGGCGACTTCCTCGGCCGTACCGGCCACCACATTGCCGGCAAGTGCCTCGGACCATTCGCCGCGCTCGACGACGGCGTGAACGGCAGTCTGCTCGTGCAGGCGTCCGGAGGCATCGATCTGCGCGGGGAAGACGATGCGCAGCACCCGTTCGCGCGTGCGAACCGGAGAGCTGGCCTTCTGGTAGCCTCGCCCTTCGCTAGGCGGTTCCACATAGGGACCGGCAGGCGCGATCATGTGATCGCCTTCCTCGCCCGAGATCATCGCCAGCGCCCGATCGTCGATGTTGCCGCTCGGCGCGCAGATCCCGTCAGGCGCGCGGCAGGCGAAATCGCCCTTCACGTTGCCACTCAGCGACATGCAGCCCGAGAGGCTGGCGCTACCCAGCAAGAGGCCCGCAAGGGCGAGACGACCCCGGATCATGACTGGCCTCCCTTGAGCCAGTTCTCGAGGAACTCTTTGGGCCGATAGCCCTCGAGCACGCTGCCATCGTCGCGCACGATGACGGGCGTACCGCCCAGGCCGTGCTTGCGAGCAAACGCCTCGTTAGCGTCGAGACCCGCCGTATTGCACGGCCCGGTTCCCTTGATGTCCTGGCCGGAATACGCCGCGTGAAGCGCCCTTGCCTTGTCCTTGGCGCAGTAGACCTTGTCGGCGATGTCGCGGCTTCCGAGCACCGAGATCGGCCGCTCGACCACGCGCACGCTCATCGAGGAGAGCGTGTTGCTCAGCGCGCGGCAGTAGCTGCATCGAAAATCGCTGAATACGGTGACGGTCTTGCCCGAGGAATTGCCCCAGACGATCGCGCCTTCCTTGGGCAGTTCACCCAGCGGCAGCTTCTGGATCGGCGCCGCCGCTGCCTTGGCCGCAGCGGCAGGTCGTGCCGCCAGCGCCGGCTCACTGTCGTCGGCACCCGCCGCGTTGGCCTTGGCCGAACCGCCCAGCAGCATGTCCGGGTTCATCTCGAGGAGCCGCGTCGCGGTCAGATCCTGGCGCGTCTCCATGTCGTAGACGCGGCCGATCACCAGATAACGCGCGGTGCGATCGATGTAGAACAGGTTGCTCCCGGCAGTCACCTCGCACAGGCCATCGACCTTGTCACAATTGACGCTCGTGACCCTGGTCTTGGGCAGGCGCGCTTTCAGCAGCTCGGCGACGCTTTTGCTTGGCGGCGCCATGAAATCGCGCGCATAGGCCAGCGTTGCAATCCCGCCACCGGCAAAAGCCAGCGCGCAGGTGAAATAGAGGAAGGCGTTACGCATGAGCGGACGCTTCACCTCCGTCTCCAGGTCAGGGACGGCGCTCTCGGCGCTGCCTTCAAGATGTTCAGTTGCGGACATAGACACCCTCCAGGAAGACGATTTCGACATCGACGCCGGTGGGCATTTCGATGACGGGCTGGTACTGCTCGGCGCGCTCGATCAGGTACTTGCTGACCATGTCGCCGGTCTGCGAAACGCCCTCGCCAAGGCCGCCCTTGGCGATGTCACCCATCGACAGATCCTGCCGCTTGCCATCGACGATGACGTTGGGCTGGGTGAGCGCATTGTTGGAATTGGCCGCGAAGCCGCGTCCAAAGCCGCCGACGAGACCGGCAATGAAGGCCTGGCTGACGAGGCTGCCCTCACGGCTGACGACACGGCCGCGAACGCCCGTCTTCCCGCCGAAGGCGATGAAGCCCTTGACCTCGGACACCGCATAGCGGCCCCCGGGCTGCGGGCAGGTCATCTTCTGCAGCTTCACGTAGACCTTCTCGCTCGACAGTTCACCGCGCGCGGCGCCGTTGATGAGGCAGCCCTGGATCTTGGTAGTCAGCAGCTTACCGTTCTGAAGCACCGACCGGGCGGGGCCGGTGACACGCAGCACGACGGGCAGGGGATCGGTCTGGCTCTGCACGCCAGCTGCCGCATCCACGCCGACGATGACCTTGGCGGTCGCGAAGCTGTTGGGCGGAAGGTAGTTGGGGCTGTCGGTATAGACCGTGTTGCCCTTCTCGACCTTCCTGGCGTGGCCGGTTTCCCCGCTCGTAAAGGACACCATTTTGACTTCGCTGGACCGGCCACCTCCCGAATTGGCTGTGGGCACGTCCGCTCCAGCGTCGCCGCCAGCGCCAGGACGCTGATAGGTCGGGGAGCCGGGGCCATAGAGAGCGGCGGGACCCGGCTGCGGTGCAACTGGCGCCGAGCGGTCGTTGATCTGGCGGCGCAGCTGCTCGTTCTCGGCCTGATAGGCACTGACGACGCGCTGACCATCAGCGGTCATCGACTGGTTCTGCGCGCGCAGCGCCTCGATCTGCTCTGACAGCTGGGCGACCTTGGCGTTGGTGCCGCCTACCGACTTGAGCTGGTTCTCCTGGCTTTGGAAGCGGTTTTCCGACTGCGCCATCCACTCCTGCTCGGAGAGGTTGCGGTTGATCAGATCCTTGGTCGAGACCTCGACGTCCTCGATCTTGTCATCCGACTGTCCTGCGACCTTCCCGCTGTCCGAGAAGATCCACATGCTAGCGGCCACCACACCGACCACCGCCACGCCGCTCAGAAGCATGCGCTGTTTGCGGCGGGTTTCGGTGTTGCCGTCCAGCTCATTGGCTACCGGCGACACGCCCTCGCCGCCCTCGGGGCCGTCGAGGGATTTGCGCGAGCGCGAAAAGATACCCTTCAAGTCCATGGCTCAGTTCCCGGTACGAGAGACGAGGTAAGCGGTCGTGACCTTGCCGGGCGCGAGGCGCGGCTCGGCGATCGAAACCGCAAGCGAGGAGGCTGGCGCAACGCTGGCCTCGGTCAGGGTCGCTTCCTGCGTCCCCTTGTTCTCGATGCGCAGAACGCGGCCGGTCATCTCCGAACCGCGATATTCGGCGATCATCTGGACCTTGAGGTCGCCCACGTAGACCGGGCGAAGGGAGCGCTGGCGCATCTCGTAGCCGTCAACGATCTGACCGCCGTACATCGCCTGGACCAGCTCGATTGCCCGATCCTGCGAACTGGCTTGCTGGACGCCCTGTGGCCCGGCCTCGGCGGCATCGGCTTTGGCGATCGCCGGGTTCGAAATGAAAACCTGCACCGCCTGGTCGCCTGCGATCCGGCAGATGAACTTGTAAACGTAGCCGCGCTTGGAGGTCGCGAAGAACGACAGGGCAGGGCGGCCGAACCCGTCCGGCACCGACAGATAGATGTCGCCGCGCACCGGTTCGTTGACCACGCTGAAGTCGTCCGCCGGATTGCCGGTGTTGATCTTCGAGACCGACGCGAACTCGTCTTCGACAAGGCTGATCCGGGTGAGGTCGCGCGCCGAGGCGCTGCATTCGACCTGGCTGCCGTCCGAGGCCATCAGCGTCTGGTCGCCCAGCGCCAAGGCGGGCGCCGAAATGCCCATTGCCGATGCTGCGATAAGCAACGCGCCCGTCGTGCGGCTCACAATGCACATGCGCGAACACAGCGCGGCGCCGGCGATGGCCGAGCCGATCAGGTATTGGGTGGGTGTCATGACAGCCCGCCTTTCTTCTTTTCTGGCTGGACCATCCCGAAGCCGATCAGCTTCAGCGAAAGCCCCGAATATTCCCAGGTGAACTGGAAGGTGCGAATGTCGCTGGAGACCACCTTCTGGCCGACCACCGTGTTGAGCTTGCCGGTGACGGTGGACCGCAGGTTCTGGGTGTCGATCTCCATCGACTGGATCTGGAAGTACTGCGAGATGCTCGAGCCGCGCTGCTCGTTGACGATCTCGAGCAGGTCCGCCTTGATCTTGCCCTGCGCGCGAGGCGAGACGATCTCGAGCACCGACTTCATCCAGTAGTCGAGACTACCGGGCGAGCGATCGAGCGTCAGGATCGCGGTGTCCCGCGTCATCAGCTCGAGGTACTCACGCGAGACGCCCGCGCTCGACAGCGTCAGCGGCGAACGCAGGACAGGCTGGAGCACGATCTCGCGGCTGCGCGTGACCGAGAAGAGGAGCAGCAGGGCGACGACGCCCGCCAGAACGAGGGCCGTGACCCCCAGCATGTTGCGCTGGCGCAGGATGCGTTGGCTCTGCGCGTGCTGATACGAAAATTCCATGTCAGCCCACCATCAGTCGGAGGTAGGAAGGCGGCGTGGCCCGCAGCGACGGAAACCCGCCCGGCAGATGCCAGTAGGCCAGATGGATCAGCCACGATGTTGCCCGTCCCGCCTTGGCTTTTCGTAGAGCCCACCAGCCCAGGAAGGCAAAGCCAATCCCGATGACGATGTGTTGGGACAGGATTCCCCAGATGAAGGGGAGGACCATCGCGAGGAACTCATCAAGCGTCCAGAAGCCGATCAACTCGGGATCGTCGAGATGAGAGGGGATCACATACTTGTCGGCTGCCATGCCACGCCACCTTCCAAAAGGTGCCGGCGAAGCTGCTACTTCGCCGGCAGTCGGGTCAGATCGTGGCGGTGACGGTCGAGGTGACGATCGGAATGCCGGTGCCGGCACCGACGCCGACGCCGACCGGGATCGCGACCTGGCCGAGGCTGAAACGGCCCGAGGCGAGACCGACGATACCGCCCGCGAGCGAGAGCACCGTGATGATCTTGCCGCCCGAACCTTCGAGGAAGCCGGTGAACTGCGTCAGGGCGGTGTCGAAGGTGGTGTCGGCGCCGGCGAATGCCGGGCCGGCGAAAGCAACGGCAGCAGCGGCGAGGCCGATCACTGCAGCTGCGGTGGCTTCACGGCTCACGCCGCGGTTGAGCAGGGTCTTCATATAAGAGTCTCCTTCAATCGAGCGCATTTCAGCGCGCCCAAAGGAAGGCTGGCGAACACCTCACCGCACCGACAAGCCTGAAAAGCAGGAACATGCTTGGGGACTGGACGTTCTTTTCCGACAAGGCGGAAATGACGCCCCGAATCGGCCCTTTGGTCCCATTCGCGGGACCTCTGTCCTACGAACGGGACCGCTGTCCCGTATCCGGGACCGCCGTCCTACCAGCGGGACAGTTGTCCTGTTGCCGGGACCACGGTCCTACCAGCAGGACCGCTGTCCTGTTGCCGGGACCACCGTCCTACCAACGGGACTGCTGTCCCGAATGGGGGACAACACGCATTTGAGGGCTATCACGCTCGCATAAGTGCTTCACTGTTGAGCATAATCTTCATAACCCACATGGATCGTTGGAAATTTTGCAATCTATCCTATCGTACAAGGTTGGGGAGCAGCTGGATGGCTGATTCGAGCGGGGATCGGTAAGTAATTATGTCAAATGAACAGAACACATATCGAATGGATGTGTCGGAATACTACTTCCGTCTAACCACGGAGTGCATACGCCTGCACTCTAACAGTTCTCTCAAGCATTCATCATTTGGCGACATGATTAATGATCGCGCAAAACTTGCTAATTCAGTGACTGCGAGGCGTAAGCCCCAGCACATAATTAAGCATCTTCAGATGATACCCAGCAAAGGCGAAATTCCTCTCGAAGTTGAAATCCTCGAATCAAGCTCTGACAAAATATCCACGTCTTCCAAGGCCATTGAGGAGGCCATTGGAAGTTCAATCGAATTTGCAGACGCCCTATCGGTAATCATGTTTGATTTCATGGTCGAGGCCAACCGGACGGAAGTTCTTCTAAAGATTGGACTTACATCGGACGAAGCCGCAGAATATCGCAAATTACTCAAGCCTGGCGCGCCCGGAGTAAAATCAATTAACTGACGGATTATAGTTATTTCCGCGATATTGCTTCTTCGCACTTGCGAGGGGTTTGCAACGGCCAGTCCTTTCGGTATCGCTTAGAAGGCATTACCGGAGGATTGGCGATGGGGGCACCAACATTTGAAACGGACCAGCTTACTGAGAGCCCGGTCCAATCATTTGGTTTCATTGACTATGTCTTGTGCCGAATGAAGCAGGACGGCCTGCAATACCGCGATCTGGCAGTTAAAATTGGTCTATCAAAGACCCGAACCCATAACGTGTTCCACCCGGAACCCAGCAAGCGTCGACCGTTGTATATGCATGAGTTCCGCGCAGTAGCAGCTGCACTGGATCTCTCACCGCTCGAAGCCGCTCTTGTCAGTGACCTTTATAGCGGGGCAGGCGGGGCCAGCGAGGGTGTTGAATCTCAGATCAAACTCTACGCTGGCATCATCAATCGCTTCCACGACCAGATGAAGCAGGTGGTTGACCGGCTTGGCGGTTTGGAATGGGACGATGTCCGCGCCTCGCATGGCGAATGGATCATTGATCTCGTTATGGCTGAAATCGAGACTGCCTACGCAGACTTCGCGGATCGCAAGGAAGTCCGTCTCAGAGATAGGGCAACGTTCTAGCTAAGCGCAGCCAGGCACACAGAATCAACAGGCTGGAGGGTTTTCCGTGCCAAAGCACGAATCCTGACCGATGGGCGCCATCAGGCGGCCCGCGGCGGACCCAAGCCATCATCCCACAGCAAATGTTCGTGCTTTGACACGGAAAACTAAGCCGCGGAACAAAGCGAGATAGACATCGCACACCGTGCGAACCATGCTTTCGATCGCTAACCGCTCAAGGCACCTAGGTATGGATATCCAGCAACGCGATCTCTTCGAACTCGACAGTCCACTGTACGCGGACGTGCATGGGGAGCGAACGGTTGCCGAGTTTCCATTCTTCGCCCTCTCCAAACGGCCTCAAATGACCCCCATGGTCTTTGAAAACGGCTCCGCGCGGATCGAGATCAACCCCAGTAAAACAGGGGTTGCTACGATTTATGACAAGGAAATTCTTCTATATATCGCCAGCCTCATGGCTGAACGCATGGATCGCGGTGAAAGGGTCGACCGGGTGATGAGCTTCACCGCGAATGATTTATTTCGCGTGACGAGCACCAACCCGTCAGCCCGATCCTATGACATGCTCAAAGCTTCCCTGGCTCGCCTCCAAGGCACTCAGATCATCACGAACATTGAGACCGGGGGAGAAGGTTCGGACAGCGCTTTCTCGTGGCTTCTGAAGGCCGATATTAAGTACATCAAATCCAGCAATGGCGATCGCAGGGTCAAGAAAATCGAAGTGATGGTATGCGATTGGCTATATCGCGCCATCCTACAGGACAAGCGCATTGCCGCTTACCATTTGGGATTTTTCAAACTCGGCCCGATTGAACGGCGATTGTATGAGTTGGCCAAATTCAATTGCGTTGACGAAACGGGCTTTGAAATTGACATGGAAACTCTTGCTGAAAGAGTTGGATGCGCAACTGATAAGCGGGGACTTGAGCACTTCAAGAGGCAACTACGCGTCGTAGCTGAAGACCAGACTCTGCCCGAATATGAGGTTCGCCTAGCCGAAGAGAAAATACCGTCGGCTCGTGGTGGGCGACCTAAGATAAAGACGATCGTGTTGTTCTCGTCCATCCCAATCACGCAATTGGACAATCAGACACTTCCATTGTTCGATTGATGCATGAGTATTGCAATACAAGTCATACCTGACCTCTACGTACTGCTTGAGGCACGAACAAAGAACCCCATCAGAGGTTTTCCGTGTCAAAGCACGAATCGTCCGTCCCCCTGCAGCCGTCAACGAGATCGTCCCTCTCAGCAGGGTTTTCCGTGTCAAAGCACGAACTCTTGTTTGGGACCGGGGCGACCGGACTTGGCCTACGCTCGCCATCAGGTAGTTTTCCGTGTCAAAACACGAACTGTTCTGCGGCACGGGTGCAAGCGGACTCTGCCTACGATCATCGCAAGCACACTTTTCCGTGTCAAAGCACGAAAGAAAAATGAGTTTTCCGTGTCAAAGCACGAGTCAAACCACTTTGGCTTCGACTGCGATGCAGCCATTCAATGAGAACCGATTCAATCGTCTTTCGCGCATGCATCCGCTTTCGAGCGCATGCTTAGAATATAGCGAGGCAATACCGCATCGGTGGTGAATTGTTTCTGAAGCAGGAGTTTTTGGCTGTGACCAAATAAAGGAAAACCCGGCGCTAAGGCCGGGCATCCCATTTTCAGCGATCGAATTTCGATCGGGTATGTCAGCGGCGCCAACCGCTAACGGTCTACATTCCTAGACCCGACATAACCGATCCCGGTCCCCGATGCAAGGATGCGCGTTCTGCGCCACGGAACCTCTTTGCCTGGTCCAGCCTCCATCAAGGAGGATGACGATGGGGATCTATGCAGTCGGTGATACGGCACAAAGTGTGCTGTCCGGTGTCCCAGTTAATACTAAAAAGTCCCGTTCCGGCGCGAAGCATCGCACCGGGGCACCTGTAAGGGCGGGCAGCCTCGAGGCGAACACATTCGAAGAAACCTTCTTCCAGGTGCCGAGCAAGGGCGAGCCTGATCGCATGCTGGCCAAGGCCAGGTATGCACTCGATGCCGGCAGGAAGCTGTTGCGCGAGCACAAGGCGGGCCTACGCAGCCTCACTGCATCTGAACGGCTGCTCACGACCCTTACGGCCTCGGCTGTGCGCATCTACGAAGAGCTGACCAAGCTGGCGCGCCTGTGCGCCGGGAAAGTCTATCCCAGTTACGACCACCTCGTTGAAGCGACAGGGCTTGGTCGTTCCACAGTCAGGCGCGCTCTCGCCGTGCTGGAAGTCATCGGCTTCATCATCCGGCAGCGCCGGTTCAAACGGGTTGAAGCCGATGGGCCTGGACCTCGGTTCAAGCAGACTTCCAACGTCTACCGCATTCTAACGCCCAAGAGCGTTCATCGATATACGCCTCGCTGGATGCGCTCTGCACCACCCCCCGTTGACGATGACTGGCGCCGTTCGGATGAAGCCGAGCAGGTCAGCGCGATGGTCGCGTCCCTCTCATGCAAGGAATTTGCAAAGATGTCCGTGGGCGGTGTCCTTGGCGGTGTCCTCGCCCAGCTTGGGGCTGCTATGGACAATAAGGAAGACCGTGAACGCAAAGCATCAGCGAGGGCAAAGGTGGCCCTTTCATGTGCTTCATAGCGCGAGGTTCATTGTGGTTCTCAACCGCTATCCTATTCTATTTATATAATGGAAAAAGGAGTTGGCCTAAGTCGGCCAACACACCGATCTGACGATCCAAGGCCGCATCAACAGCTCACTCAAGAAACCCACGCACAAAACCGCACCCTCAGGAGTGTCGGCTACGCCGCCACGTGCTCCCAGGGGGAGCATGCGACTTCTTCCGCTCTCTTTTCGCGCCCTCGCGCTAAACGAAGGGTTGGAAAGGCGCGAAATTTACAGGGATCAGAATGCCGATACCGCGACAGTGCGGCCTTTGAGTTCAGGCACGAAACCAGCCCGTTGCTGTACCGCACCATATCCACGAAGCCGCGACCAATTATCGAGGATGGTCGCCACGTAGCCCTGCGTTTCCCTGATCCGCGGAACAACCCCGCCCTTAACCCGGCCCGGCCCGGCGTTATAGGCCGCCAGTGCCAGATGCACCTGCCCGAACGTGTCGAGCTGGGTCCGCAGATAACGGGCGCCGCCGCGCAGATTCTGGACGGGATCGTAGGGATTAACCCCAAGCTGGGCCGCAGTCCCCGGCATCAGTTGCGCCAGGCCGTAGGCTTTCATCTTCGAGATCGCTGCCGGATTATATCGGCTCTCCTGAATGATCATGGCGTCGAACAGGCCGGTCGGAATGCCGTGCTCGCAGGCGATCGCACTCATCATTCCATAATAGGCGGCGCGGC
>Ga0209024_1001765_pt1 | contig 15472 bp, 14 predicted proteins | sample AutmiccommunBRH5_FD_187380 | JGI IMG/M metagenome (GOLD analysis project Ga0209024, IMG submission 187380) | Deep subsurface microbial communities from Mt. Terri, Switzerland - Autotrophic microbial communities BRH/5 (SPAdes) (version 2) | ecosystem: Environmental > Aquatic > Deep subsurface >...
ACGAGCCGCACCGGCGCCACCGTCCGAGCTCGCCGTCCCGCCGACACCGAGGATGAGGCGCGTCGCGCCAGCCTCGGCGGCTGCGCGGATGAGCTGACCGACGCCCCGGCTCGTCGAGCGGAGCGGGTCGCGCCGCTCCTCGGCGGTTGCAGCCAGGCTCACGGCAGCGGCGCTGTCGATGACAGCGGTCGAGTCGCGCTCGATGAGGGCGAACGTTGCCTCGACGGGTGCGCCGTAGGCGTCGACGACCGTGACCGACCGGATCGCGGCGCTCCGTGCACGCCCAACGATCTCCGCCGTCCCCGGCCCGCCGTCGGCCATCGGCTGTTCGAGGACCTCGGCGTCTGGGAGCGCGGCACGGATCGCCGACGCGATCACCTCGGCCGCCCGTGCCGCGGTCAGCGTGCCCTTGAACTCCTGGGGACAGACGAGGATGCGCGTCATGCGTTGGGCGCGGCCGGCTACGTGCGCCAGCCGGCGAGCTGCATCACCGCGCCGATGATGATCGCGATCACGTAGAGGTACCCGACGAGGCGCAACTTCTGCCCGAGCGTGCGGAAGCGCCGTGGCTTCAGGACGATGAGCCCGACGATGATGATCGCGGTGGCGATGAGCAGGACTCGCAGCAGGGTCGACATCGCGCCTCCTGGGCTGCATCGTAGCCGCGCTACCTGCTGAGCGAACCCCGCGGCGAATGCGCCGGCGAGCAATGGGACGAGGACTGCGTGCGATACCGACGGCTGGGATCCACCGAGTTGATGGTCTCCGAACTCGGCCTGGAGGTCCGCGCGCTGCTCGACGATGGCGAGGAAGCAACCGAGGCGGCGCTTCGATCGGCTATCGACGATGGCGTCACCGTGTTCGCCTGGGACGTCAGCGACGCCCTCGAGGATGTCGAGCCACTCATCGTCCGCGCTGCCGGCGTCGACCGCGGTCGCCTCACGCTTGTCGCGGTCCTCGATATCCTTCCGCCTCCGGAGGCGATCGGTCCGCAGGTCGAGGCGATCGCGACCCGCCTCGATGAACCCACCGCGGAGGGCTACCTCGACGTCATCGCCTTCCCGGCGATTCCGGACGCCGCGCAACTCGCCGCCCTCGCCGAGGTCCGTGCTCGCGGCATCGTGCGCTTCGTGGGCTATGCAGCGGATACCGACGTGGAGGCGCCTGCGGAGCTACCGACGGGCGTCGACGTGCTCGTGCTTGGCAGAGCGCCCGCCAGCGGGCGGGAGGGCATCGGAGTGATCGCTCGCGCCGAACCGGGCGAGGCTCCGACGCTCCTCGAGGGGCGCGCGGTTTCCTCGGTCGTCACCCCGGCGGGTGTGCCACTGGTCGTTGACTAGAACGAACGTTCTGTCATAGCCTGACTCCAGTAGAGAACGCATGTTCGTATGCGATCCGAAACGTGGAGGCGGCCGATGCCCTCGACCAGTGGTTCTACGTCCACCATCTCGTCCGCGCCGGCACACACCGGCGGTGCGCGACGCTTCCGGCGCGAGTCCTCGATGGGGCCGCGCTGCCCGCACTGCGCTGGCCCGCTCGTCTTCGGCGAGGGGTGCAACCTGTGCCCCGTCTGCGGCTATTCGAGCTGCTCGATCTAGACGTTGATCTTTCGCGGTTGTGACCGAAGGAACTTGTCAGGACGGTTCGACCGGCAGCAGATCGATACCTATACTCGGCTTTGAAGGGCCGGGGGGTTCATGGTTATCGACGCCGCCGTTGACCTGGGAGCGCTGACCGCGCGCGTCCGGCGACACATCGTCCGAATGGTCTACACCGCGAAGTCGGGTCACATCGGTGGCTCGATGTCGTCGGCGGAGATCCTCGCGGTCCTCTACGGCCGCATCATGAAGCACGACCCCGCGAACCCCGCCTGGGAAGATCGCGACCGCTTCATCATGAGCAAGGGCCACGCGACCCCCGTCCAGTACGCCACCCTGGCCGAGTTCGGCTACTTCCCCACGAGCGAGCTCGACACGTTCCGGCAGAAGGGCACACGCCTCCAGGGGCACTCCGTCCTCGGGAAGCCCGGTGGCGTCGAGAACTCCGCTGGCTCGCTCGGCATGGGCCTCTCGTTCGGCCTCGGCATCCGTCTCGGTATGCGCCTTCGAGGGCAGGACAACCACGTATACGTCCTCATGGGAGACGGCGAGCAGCAGGAGGGCCAGGTCTGGGAGGCCGCGATGGCGGCAGCTCACCACGAGGTCGACCGCCTCGTCGCGATCGTGGACCGCAACCGCGTCCAGAACGACGACTTCGTCGAGAACACCATGCGCCCGCAGCCCATCGACGAGAAGTACCGCGCCTTCGGCTGGGAGGTCCGCTCGGGCCTCGATGGCCACGACCTCGCTCAGGTCGAGGAAGGCCTCGCCTGGGCCCGCGACGTCCGAGGCAAGCCAGCCGTCGTGATCTTCGAGACCATCAAGGGCAAGGGTGTCTCCTTCATGGAGGACAACCCCGCCTTCCACGGCGCACCGCCATCTGACGAGCAGTTCGCGCAGGCCATGCAGGAACTGGGCGCCTAGATGACGACCGCCAGTCAGAGTCAGACGACGAACCAGAGCCAGGCGCCAGCCGCCACCCGCGAGGCCCTCGGGCCCGCGTTGGTGCGCCTGCAGAACGCGGGCCACGACATCGTCGTCGTCGACGCCGACCTGGGGAAGTCGACCACGTCGAGGGCGTTCAAGGACGCCTTCCCGGAGCGCTTCTTCACCTTCGGCATCGCCGAGCAGAACATGATCTCGGCCGCGGGCGGACTCGCCACCCTCGGGTACACCGTGTTCGCCACGACCTTCGCCGTCTTCGCGGAGCACGCGTTCGACCAGCTCCGCATGTCCATCGCGCAGCCACGCCTCAACGTGAAGATCGTCGCCTCGCACGGTGGCGTCTCCACCGGCGAGGACGGCGCGTCCGCCCAGTCCATCGAGGACATCGCGCTCTTTGCCTCGCTGCCCACGTTCAGCGTGGTTGTCCCCGCCGACGTGGTTGAAGCGGAAGCCGCGATCGAGTCAGCCGTCCACACCCACGGCCCGTGGTACATCCGCACCGGTCGTCCGAAGATTCCCGTCGTTTACTCAGACGGCCCGCGCTTCCAACTCGGCAAGGCCGACAAGCTTCGAGAGGGCACGGACGTGACGCTCGTCGCGTGTGGTCTGATGGTGGACCGCTCGCTGCGCGCCGCCGAGGCCCTCGACCGCATCGGCATATCCGCGCGCGTCCTGAACATGGCCACCATCCGGCCCCTCGACGTTGACGCCCTTGAGGCAGCCGCCCGGGAGACGGGTGCGATCGTCGTCGCTGAGGAGCACCTCTCGCACACCGGTCTCGGTGGCATGGCCGCGCAGGCGCTCGCCACGCGCCACCCTGTCCCGATGGAGTTCGTCGGCGTCCCGGACCGCTACGGCGAGTCTGGCACGTGGAGCGAAGTCCTCGAGATCATGGGCCTCACGTCCGAAGGCGTGTACGAGGCCGCCCGCCGCGCTGTCTCGCGCAAGGCGTAAGCCCGTCCGGCTAGGACGCGTTCTCCGGTACGAACGTCCCGGCGTGCGCCCCACGCCACAGCGTGATCCGCACGTCGCCTCGGGCCTTCGCGGGGACGAGTTGCTCGTCCACTAGCGTCAGCACCTCGGTCGCTCCGTCCTCACCCAGGTCTTCGCGCAGCACCACGGTCACCCGCGAGTAGCCCGCGCCCTGCGGGTCGAAGTGGACATCGACGCGCCCGGCGACGAGCGGCGCCTCCTCGTCGGAGGCGGGGTCGCGGAGGACGCTCCACTGCTCGGACGACGGCGTACGAAAGATCTGTTCGAAGCGGAACGTCACGCGGGCCTCTGATCTAGTGGCGGATCCGGGGAGGGACGCCCTCGATTCCGTCGGTGGCTAGCGGGTGTGCCCGTTGCCACGCACGATCCACTTGTAGGACGTGAGCTCACGGAGCCCCATCGGGCCGCGCGCGTGCATCTTCTGCGTCGAGACGCCCACCTCGCAGCCGAGGCCGAACTGACCGCCATCGTTGAAGTACGTCGAGGCGTTCACGAACACCGCCGCGGCATCCACCTCGCGGAGGAAGCGCTCCGAGTGCTCGTAAGACTGCGTGACGATGGCCTCGGAGTGCCCCGCGCCCTCGACGCTCGCGATGTGCGTCATCGCCTCGTCGAGCGAGTCGACCACCTTGATCGAGCAGTCGAGCGACAACCACTCGCGGTCCCAGTCATCCTCGGCCACCGGGACGACAGTGGCCGTCGTCCCGACGTGCTGAGACGAGCGCCCGTCCACGTGGAGGGTCACCCCGCGCTCACCGAGGGCCTGCGCGACCATCGGCAGGAACGCCTCGGCGACCGAGGAGTGCACGAGCAGGGTGTCCATCGCGTTGCAGACGGAGGGCCGCACGGTCTTGGCGTTGACGACGATGTCGACGGCCATCTGCAGGTCTGCGGTCTCGTCGACGAACGTGTGGCACACCCCGATGCCGCCGGCGACCACCGGCATCTTCGCCTCGTCACGGACGCGCCGGATCAGGTCGGCCCCACCGCGAGGCACCATGAGGTCGATGTAGCGATCCGCGCTGAGCAGCGCGCCCACCTCGTCGCGGTCGGTGGAGTCGATGAACTGCACGATGCCCTGCGGCAGCCCGGCGGCCTCGGCCTCTCGCGCGATGATCTCCGCGAGGATCGAGGATGACTCGTGCGCGTCCGTGCCGGAGCGCAGGATGACGCCGTTCCCGGACTTCAGGCAGATCGCGGCGATGTCCACGGTGACGTTCGGCCGGGACTCGTAGATCGCACCGATCACGCCCAGGGGTACGCGAACCTTCCCGAGCTGCAGCCCGTTCGGCAGCGTCTTCTGATCCTCGACCGCGCCGATCGGGTCAGGCAGCGATGCCACTGTCCGCACATCCCGGGCGATGGCCGCAATGCGCTCCGGCGTCAGCACCATCCGATCGAGGAACGAGCCGGTCAGGCCTCGCTCACGTCCGCGCTCCACCTCGGGGCCGTTCACCGCGAGGATGCGGTCCGTCTCGGACTCGAGCGCATCGGCGATCCGCAACAGCGCGGCGTTCTTCTCGTTCGTCGAGACCGCCGTCATGCGCCTGCTCGCCGCATGTGCCAGGGCAGCCTTGCGGACAGCCTCGGACTCCGCGAGGGGAGAAGTGGTCTCGTTCTGTGGGGGCATCGTGGTGGTCATAGGACGATCCAGTTTAGGGGAAGTCGCCTCGATCGCGCGCCCCATCCCGGCCCCCTCCCCCTACACCAGAACCAGGTTGTTCCGGTGGATGACTTCCTCGCCGTACTCGTAGCCGAGGGTCTGGATGATCTGGTCGGAGTGCAGGCCGAGGATGCGGCGCACCTCCTCGGCCGCGTAGTTCGACATGCCCGACGCGAGGTGGACGCCGTCGCTGGAGTGCACGCGGACGACGTCGCCACGCTCGAACATGCCTTCGCAGGAGGTGACGCCGGCCGGTAGGAGCGACTTGCCGCCCGCGAGGAGCGCGCGAGCCGCGCCGGAGTCGACGACGATCGTGCCCTTCGCCTGGAGCCCGGATAGCAGGTAGCGGCGGCGGCTCTCGGTGCGGTCGCCCGTGGGGTGGAAGTGCGTCCCGGCGGGCTCACCTGAGGCCACTCGCAGCACGATGTCCCTCGCACGCCCGTCGGCAAGCACCACGTGTGCGCCGTGCGCCGTCGCGATGCGCGCCGCCTGCACCTTGGTCGCCATGCCGCCGGTGCCTCGCGCGCCGGGCGCACCCTGCGCGGCGGTGACGATGTCGTCGTCGATGCGTTCGATGTCGCGGATCAGGGTGGCGTTGGGATCGCGGGACGGGTCAGCGGTGTAGAGGCCACCGATGTCCGTGAGGATCAGCAGGAGGTCCGCATCCACGAGGTTCGCGACCTGCGCCGAGAGGTTGTCGTTGTCGCCGATCTTCGAGTCGCGGATCTCCTCCACGGAGACCACGTCGTTCTCGTTCACGATCGGCACCGCGCGGAGGTCGAGGAGGTTGAGCAGCGTGTTGCGCGCATTCAGGTAGCCCAGGCGGTCGGCGAGGTCCCGGCGCGTGAGGAGCGCCTGCGCAATCGGCACGTTGTGCTGCTCGAACAGGCTGTCCCAGAACGCCATCAACCGCGACTGTCCGAGGGCGGCCAGCGCCTGACGGCTCTCGATGTCACGGACGGGGAGCGACCGGAGTTCGCGGTGCGCGGCCAGCCGATGACGGCCCGCCGCGATCGCGCCGGAGGTCACGATCAGCACCTCGGCGCCGCGGGCCTCGAGGTCTGCGATCTGCTCGGCGACGTGCGCCATCGTCGGGGCGTCCAGGGCGTCCGATCCGCCCGTGAGGACGTTCGAGCCGACCTTCACCACGATCCGGTGATACGCAATGCGCTGCGGAGTGATGCGCTCGCCGGTCATTCGGATCCCTCGGTCGTGCCTCTTCTGTGCGATAGCATGAATCAGTCCGCGACTGCGGTCGAGGCGGGGCCGAGGAGGTCGACGCTGCAGGAGTCGAACCTGATCCAGCGCCGTCGCCGGCTGACCTGGAAGTTCCCGTTCCACGTGCTGGGGCGCGCCGCGACGAACTTCGCGGAAGACCGCGGTACCCAGCTTGCCGCCTCCATCTCCTACTTCACGCTCTTCTCGCTCTTTCCGGCGACGCTGCTCGCCGTCTCGATCTTCGGCATCGTCCTCCGCAACGAGGAGATCCAACTGCGCGTCCTGAACGCCATCATCGACTTCCTCCCGGTACAGGGATCGACCGTCGCCGACTCCCTCCGAGGGGTCGCGGACCTGGGGCCCACCGTGACCATCGTGTCGTTCTTCGCCGCGCTCTGGACGTCCGGTGCGCTCTCGGCCGCGATCCGCCAGGCGCTGAACCAGGTGTTCGAGGTGAAGCGCCGCCGTCCGCTGCTCCAGGCGAAGTTGATCGACTTCGGGCTGCTCCCCATCATCGCCGTCCCGCTCTTCGGAGGCGTCGTCCTCACGGGTGCGCTGCGCCTGTTCGAACAGGAGCTCAACGACCGCTGGGGGATCCTGGATGGGCGCTTCGCGTGGACCTGGGACCTCGGCGCGTTCCTGATCCCGCTCTCGCTCTCGTTTGCGGCGTTCGCGCTCCTCTACCGCTTTGCGCCGAATCGCTCGCTGCCGTTCCGCTACATCGCGCCCGGTGCGCTGTTCGCGGCACTCGCCTTCGAGGGCCTGAAGGCCGGCTTCACGTTCTACCTCGAGAGCCTCGGGAACTACTCGGTGTACGGCTCCCTCGGCTCGGTGATCGTGTTGCTGTTCTGGGTGTACCTGACCGCAAACATCCTCATCTTTGGGGGCGAGATCTCCGCTGAACTCCCGCACGTCGTCCACCAGGAACCACGCCACGGCCACGAGCACCTCGGCGAGGAACCCGACCTCAAGCGTTCCGTCTTCAACTTCGTGCGCGGTCTGATCCTCGTTGCCGAGGAGGACCAACCCCGCATTGAGCGACCCGCGCCCGAGGAACGCGACGCTCGACAGCGGTCACTCTGGCCACCAGGCGAGGGCGGCGAGCCAGCCGAGGGTGGCGACGGTCGAGACGACTCAGACCGAGCCGCCAGCTAGCGCTACCCCCTCGGACTCCGGCCCCCACCCCCTCGAGGGGAGGGGGTGGGGACTAGCCCACTACTGCAAGACGGCGTCTCGACGGCTCGCCCTTCGACAGGCTCAGGGTGAGCGGGTGTTGCGAGGCCCACCAGAGTCCGATTGCCTCCAGCTCCCTCCGGCTCCCTCCCCCTTGAGGGGGAGGGTTGGGGTGGGGGGTGATCCCGCCGCGGGTCTCTACACGCGCTGCACGGCGAGGGTGAGTGGGACACCCTCAAGTTCACCCTCGAACACGGAGGCGCCGGGCGTTACCTCGCCCACGACGATGTCGCGGGCGAGGACCTCGCCGCGGATGTAGTCACCGTGTGCCTCGATCACGCGGGCGACGAGGGGATCGCCCCTCCACGTCACAAAGATGCGGTCGGAGACGTCGAGGGCGGCCTCGCGGCGAAGGTCCTGGATGCGGCGCACGAGCTCGCGAGCCACCCCTTCGAGGTGCAACGCCTCATCGATCCGCGTGTCGACGAGCGCGGCGTAGCCGGCCTCCTCGGCGGCGGCCCAGCCCTCGCCGGACTCGACCGTCACGAGGATCTCGCCGCCCGTGAGCGTGAACTCGCCGAGCTCGACGGGCTCGCCGGCGCGCATCGCGCGGACCACCTCGGCAGGGTCGGCCTGCCCGAGGGCGTTCCGGATGGCGCCGACCTGGTTGCCGTACTTCGGCCCGAGCACCGGGAGATTGGGGCGCAGGGTGTAGGTCATCCGGTCGCCGGGGTCGTCCATGACCTCGACAGACTTCACGTTGAGCTCCTCGGCGACCTGGGCGCTCAGGCGCTGGAGTCGCTCCACCTCGGCGCTGTTGCGCGGCACGAGGATGGCGGTGGCCAGCGGCTGCCGCACCTTCGCGTTCGCCTTCGAGCGGGCCGCGCGGCCGAGGGACACCATGCGCTGCACGAGTTCGACGTCCAACGCCAACTGCTGGTCGATCGCCGACTCGTCGACCCGCGGCCAGTCCTCCAGGTGCACGGAGTCGCGGGCTCCCACGACGCGCCCGGCGACGAGGTTCTGGTGCATCGACTCCGCGAGGAACGGCGTGAACGGCGCGAGCAGTTTCGTGACGGTCACGAGACACGTGTAGAGCGTGTGCAGCGCCGCCTGCGAGTCCACGTCGTCGCCGGAGCGCCAGAAGCGCCGGCGGCTGCGCCGCACGTACCAGTTCGACAACTGCTCCACGAACGCCTCGATCGGGCGGGCCGCCTCGGCGGGTTCGTACTCGTCGAGGGCTTCCGTGACTTCGCGCACCGTGCGGTTCAGCTCGGAGATGATCCAGCGGTCGAGTTCGGCGAGTTGGAGCGGCCTCGACGAGTTCGGGTTGAAGTCGGCCGTGTTCGCGTAGGTCACAAAGAACGAGTACGTGTTCCACAGGGTCGAGATGAAGCGACGCTGTGCTTCGGCGACCAGATCCGAGGAGAACCGCCGCGAGTTGCCGGGCGGCGATGCGGTGTACATGTACCAGCGGATCGCGTCCGCCCCCGACGCGTCGAGGACCGTCCACGGGTCGACGACGTTCCCCTTCGACTTCGACATCTTCTGCCCCTCGCCGTCGAGGATGTGGCCGAGGCAGATCACGTTCTGGAACGAGATCCCCTCCGGCACGTCCTCGGTGCGGTTGAGCAGTGTGGCGAGAGCGTGGAGCGTGTAGAACCACCCGCGTGTCTGGTCGACAGCCTCGCAGATGAAGTCCGCCGGGAAGCGCTGGTCGAACGTGTCCTCGTTCTCGAACGGGTAGTGCCACTGCGCGTACGGCATCGCGCCGGAGTCGAACCACGCATCGGCGACCTCGGGGGTGCGCTTCATCGATCCGCCGCACTGGCGGCAGCCCAACTCGACCTTGTCGACGTAGGGCCGGTGCGGGTCGACGCCGAACTGCTCGGCGAGGCCCTGCGTCTGCATCGGCGTCGCGGTGCCGGGGAGGGCGCGGTCGAACAGCTCCGCGTACGAGCCCATCACCTCCTGAGTGTCACACAACTCGCACACCCAGATCGGGAGCGGCGTGCCCCAGTAGCGTTCCCGCGAGACGGCCCAGTCGATGTTGCCCTCGAGCCACTCGCCGAAACGCCCCTCCTGGATGTGACCGGGCACCCAGTGGATCTGCTCGTTGTTCGCCACGAGGGCGTCCCGCACCGAGGTCGTGCGGATGTACCAGGACGGCTTCGCGTAGTAGAGGACGGCCGTCCCGCAGCGCCAGCAGAACGGGTAGGTGTGGCGGATCGTCTCGTGCTTCCAGAGCAGCCCACGCTCGCGGAGGTCCTCGATGATCTTCTCGTCGGCGACCTTCGCGAAGAGCCCGTCCCCCGGCCCGCCGATGAGCGTGCCGTCGAGGCGTACCGGCTGCAGGAACATCAGCCCGAACTCACGCCCCATCGCGTAGTCGACCTCACCGAACGCCGGGGCGGAGTGCAGCACGCCCGTCCCCTCGTCGGTGGTGACCTCCTTCGAGGGCACCACACGGCGCACCGGCAGCGTCATCCCGTTCGGTGGCTCCTGTGCGCGCCCGTCGATGAAGACGAGCGGCGCGACGCCCTCCCACTCCGTGCTCTCGTACAGCGGCTCGTACGCGAGTCCCACGAGGACGCTTCCGGGGAACGTCGCGAGGACGCTCGCCTCGGTGTCGTCCTCGAGCGGCACGCCTTTCAGCGTCGACTCGACGAGGGCGGCCGCGACGATGAACCGCTGCGTGCCGTGCCACTTCGTCGTCGCCTCGACCAGCGCGTACTCGGCGTCGGGGGCGACCGCCGTGGCGGTGTTGCCGGAAAGCGTCCACGGCGTCGTGGTCCACGCGAGGAGCGCGGTCTGGACGCCCTCGGAGAGTCGGAGCCCGTCGGGCGCCTGCGCGTTCGCCTCGGGCGTCACCATGAAGCGCACGGTGACACCGGGGTCGGGCGTGTCCTCCTCGTAGCCCTGGGCGATCTCGTGGGAGGACAGCGAGGTCTGGCACCTCGGACAGTGCGGCGTCACGCGGAAGCCGCGGTACATGAGGTCGTTGTCCCAGAAGCGCTTGAATATCCACCACGCGGATTCGACATAATTCGGGTGGTAGGTGACGTACGCGTCGTCCGTGTCGATCCAGAAGCCGATGCGGTTCGTCATCCGCTCCCACTCCTGGACGTAGCGGAACACGGACTCCCGGCACTGACGGTTGAACTCCTCGACCCCGTACGCCTCGATCTCCGGCTTCGAGGACAGACCGAGCGCCTTCTCGACCTCGAGCTCCACGGGGAGGCCGTGCGTGTCCCAGCCGCCCTTCCGAGGCACTCGGTAGCCGCGCATCGTCCGGTAGCGGGGGATGAGGTCCTTGAACACGCGTGCGAGGACGTGGTGGATGCCCGGGTTCCCGTTCGCTGTCGGCGGGCCCTCGTAGAACGAGAAGACGTTGTCGGACGGCCGCTGCTCGATGGAGCGGCGGAAGATGTCGTGCTCCTTCCAGAACTCGAGGATGGACTCCTCCTGCTGGGGGAACGAGACACGGGAGGGGACGGGGTCGAACGCGACCATGAGGATGCTCCACCGCTACACCGTGGCGAGGGCAAGAAGAAAGCCCGCCACACACCTGTTCGGTGCGGGACGGGCCGTCACGAATCGTGTCGATTCGAGAGTACCCGCGGTACCACCCGCGTTGCGCGCCTCGACCACCCGGAGGTCATCGAGTCACGCCACTCGCCGCGTCACGGGAGCGCCCTCGAGCTGGTCGAGGTCTCCGATGTCGCTGCCCCTGGTAACGGTGGGCGCTCCGGCCGCGTCTACTGCCTCGGCGTCACGTCGCGGACGTGCAGCGGGGGTTCGGGCGGCAGCTCGGGAGGGATGTTCGCCCCGCGACCGACCACCGTCCGAGGATGGCGTTCGGCACGTGCCCGGCTTCCACTGTCCCGGGCTCGCTACACGGTCCGAGTTGCCTCGGTCCGCGGGGGTACTCGTCTCCGTCGTCGCTTCGTGTCGACGTTGCTGAGTCTCGTGTGAGTGTACGGATCGGCACACGCGAGCGGCAACGCCGCGAGCGGGTCCGTCAGCCAGTGGCTTCGCTACACGACGTACCGCGTCTTCAACGACGTCGGCACGACGCCGAGGGCGTTCGGCCGGCCGCAGTTGTTGCAGTCTGCCTCGAACGCGAGCGCGAGCTCCTCGGTGTCCGCGTCGATTGGGCGGTCGGTCTGGACGAAGTCACAGTTGCGGCACTTCAGATCGGCTGTCCAGTACATGCTGAACTCCGGTTGGTGCGTGGCGACCCCACCATTCGAGGGTACGCGTCGCGACAAGCGGTCGAGTTCAACAGCGTCCCGAGATGCCTCGTAGGCTACGCGCCGGTCTGGATGGGGAGCTCGCTGCGCACGGCCCACTCGGCCCATGAGCCGTCGTAGTTGCGGGCGTTCGTCCAGCCGAGGATCTCGTACATCGCGAACCACGAGGTCGAGGAGCGGATGCCACCGCCGCAGTAGGGGAACACCGGCTTCGAACCGTCGATGCCGGCCGCCGCGTAGATCGCTCGCAGGCGCTCGTCGGAGAGGAAGCGCCCGTCGTCGTCGACGAGGACCTCCCAGTTGAGGTGGAACGCGCCGGGCACACGCCCGAGGCGCGGCGCGGCGTGGGCGCCCGGGTTCCCCACGTACTCATCGTCAGTCCGGCAGTCGAGGACAGCCGCCGAAGCGTCACCCTGGGCGATCTCCAGCACTTCCTGCCACGTCGAGATCACACTCGGGTCGGGCTCGCCGAGGTGGCACTCGACGGGCGCTAGCTGCGGTACCTCGGTGGTGGTCGGGATGCCCTCGCGCGCGAGGGCGGCGACGGAGCGGTCCGCCACCTTCACGGACGGGAAGCGGAAGTACCGCAGCACCCAGTACGCGCGGTGCGGCCAGTTCGACTTCCCGCTGGCCGTCAGCACCACCGTCTTCGTCTCGTCGATGCCGAGCCGTCCGAGGGTGGCCTCCATCTCCTCCTTCGACGGGACGAGGGCGCGGACGCCGTCGCGCTCCACGGTGAAGTCGTCGTAGCCGATCGTCGAGACGGCGCCCGGCAGATGGCCGCTCTCGTACTCAGCTGCGGAGGCGCCCGTGTGGACGAACACTACGGACGGGTCATCGAGGTGCTCGCGGATCCAGTCGGGCGATGCGATGGCGTCTGGATTAGCTGGCACGTTGGTCTCCTCGATTGATGTTCTTCGTGCGGATCCGCCCGGCTCGGCTACTCCGTCGAGGGCGTCCCGCCCCCTGAGTTCCCAGCGTCCCCGCCGCCGCCCGTGCGACGACGACCGCCGCGACGACCACGCCTGCGGCTGCGCTTCGCGTCGCCCTCGGAGGTACCGCCCGAGGACCCCGAGGACTCGGCCCGCGGCTCCGCGGATGCGCGTCCGTTCTGTCCGTCCCGTGGTGCGCCTTCGCCGCCGGCGGGACGTGGACGTCGTCGTCGGCGCGTGCGGTTGCCCTCGCCGGCTGTCGCGTCGCTGTTCGTTTCCGTACCACCCGGGGCGGCTCCGGCGCGTCGGCGCGTGATCCGAACGCCGCCACGCGACTCGCCCGGTGGCGTCGCACCGTCCGAGGGCGTCCCGGTTGCGGGACGTCGACGGCGGCGCGTGCCGCCCTCGGCGGGTGCGCCTGCAGTCGGGCCCGCGCCCGAGGATGAACGGCGGCGGCCGGCGCCGTCACGAGTACCGCCATCGCGGCCGTCCGAGCGGGCACGGCGTCGGCGGTCGCGCTCCTCCTGATCCACCTCGGGGGTGTCGGCGGCGGAGGTGTCGCGGAGCGGGCGGCTCACCGGTGCGAGGACGGCGACGAGGTTCTCGGTGCGGCGGCGATCCTTGTCGCGCAGCGCCTCCTCGAACTCGGCGTCGAGTTCCTCGGGGCGGATCGCGGTGCCCATCTGGCGCTTCACGGCCTCGGTCGAGATTTCGATGATCTGGCCGGTCTCCTCGAAGCGGAGGCGAACCATCTCGGACATGGCGTTGATGCTCAGCACCTTCGCCTTGCCGACGGGGGTGGTGATCTTCTTACCGACCTTCGGCAGCGTGCCAACCACCTCGCGGTACGCCTCGACCTCGAAGGAGAGGCAGCAGAGCAGCCGGCCGCAGACGCCCGAGATCTTCGAGGGATTCGGGGCGAGGCCCTGGTCCTTCGCCATCTTGATGGAGATGGCGGGGAACTCCGTCATCCACGTGGAGCAGCAGAGCCCGCGTCCGCACTGGCCGAGGCCTCCGAGCGCCTTCGCCCGGTCGCGGTCGCCGACTTGCTCGACCTGGAGGTGAGGTACCTCGAGGACGCGTCCGACCTCGCGCTCCACGCGGTGCGCGACGTCCGAGCCCTCCTTGGCGGTGAAGGTCAGTTCTGCGTACTCCCCGGTGAGGTCATACGTGAGGCTCGCGACGCGCACCCGGGGGTCGACGCGCGTCGCGGCTGCCTGCGCGCGGCTGGTGTCCTCCTGCGCACGGCGCTTGAGGTCGCGGTGGCGCTCCACCTCGTCCATGGAGGCGAGGCGGTCGACCACGCGGATCGGCCCCTCGAGGTTCGCGTTCACCACCTGGTCGGGGGTGAGCACGACCCACCCGAGGCGCTCGCCTCGGTCGGTGGAGACGACGACGTAGTCGCCCAGGCCGAGCTGCAGGTCGCCCGGCGAGCAGTAGTGGAGCGGTCCAGCCTCCACGTAGCGGATACCAACGATGTTCTGGTCCATGGTCTCAACGAGACGCGCCGATCCCGGTGTCCCTCGTGCAGGCGTACCTGCACCCACACGTATGTGGCGAGGCCTATCCGGCCGTCACGGTCTCGCGGTCCTCCCTTCCGGCCGGCATGTCCCCGGTGAGGACCGGGAGGTCAAGCATCATGACCTCCAGTGCCAGCTGTGCGTGTGTGTTGGCGAGCAGGTGCTCGCGTGCCGTCTGCACCGCTCGGAGGGCGCGCAGGGCGTCCGCGGGGGTGCAGCGAGTAGCTTCGGCGAGTGCTTCGGGTGGGACATCCGCAGCAGCGTCGGCGGCAGCGACGAGGACGTCGCGCCACCATTCGCGCCACAGGTCGAGCGTCTGCAGGACGCTCTCGCGCTCCTTGTACCACGCGCCGCCGAGGCGTTCGGCGTAGTCGAAGCGCTCGTTGCGGCCAGACCGCGCGAGGCGGCGAGCCTCGGTGGTCGAGGTCTCGCGGAGGACGGCGAACGTGGGGTCCGCCTGCATGCGCATCGCGAGCCCGTAGCGCCCGTGCGCGAGCCGCGCGAGGGTCACCGGGTCGGGGATCGTCTCGTCGGCGCTCAACGCCTCGAGGAGTGCTGAGTAGGGGGCAGGGCGGAGCGGGATCTCCTGGCAGCGCGAGCGGATCGTCGGCAGGAGGGCGTCGGGGTCGGTCGACAGTAGGAGGATGAGCACGTCACCGGGCGGCTCCTCCAGCGTCTTCAGCAGCGCGTGGCACGCCTCGGGCTGGAGTTGGTCCGCGGTGTCCACGATGAAGATGCGGCGGGGACTCGTGAACGGGGCGAGCGAGGCGACACGCTCCAGGCGGCGGACCTGGCAGATGCGAATGCGCGTGGAGTTGTCGGCTGCGTGGTCGTGCTTTGACTCGTCGCAGATGCCGCCGAGGGCGATCCGCTCGATGTCGGGCATCTCGTCCGCCTCGATCTGGCGGGCGATGCGCGTCGTGAGGTCGGGGACGGTCGGATCATCGGCGCTCGGCGAGATCAGCGTCTGCGCGAGGCGATGCGCGAGCGTCCCCTTGCCGATGCCGTCCGGGCCGGTGATGAGGTACGCGTGCGCGAGGTTCCCGGACGCGAGCGCTCGCCGGAGCGCCTCGACGGCCCCGTCCTGGCCAAAGACGCCCCACGGGTTGGAGCCCAGCACGCCGAAGATGGACTCAGGCAGCATGGGCGGCCCTCTGGAGAGAGGCTTCGGCGGCTA
>Ga0209024_1001772_pt1 | contig 15427 bp, 13 predicted proteins | sample AutmiccommunBRH5_FD_187380 | JGI IMG/M metagenome (GOLD analysis project Ga0209024, IMG submission 187380) | Deep subsurface microbial communities from Mt. Terri, Switzerland - Autotrophic microbial communities BRH/5 (SPAdes) (version 2) | ecosystem: Environmental > Aquatic > Deep subsurface >...
CGCACCATCCAGATCCAAGCAGGCAAGAACACCATCACCGCAGCAGACCCCCTGCCCGACGACCTCGCCGCCATTCTCGAGACCATCAAGACCCGAGCCACTGCGCACTAATCTGAGCCAACTCAGGAACCTGGTCCGGGTGAGCCGGGGCCTCCTCACGAAGCAAGATGATCCCTGCGAGTAGTCAGCCGAAAATCTCCGTGAGGGTCTCCCGCATCACCTGGGCGTCCGCGTCGATTCCATTCCAACGGCGCATCGCGATGACTGCCTGATTCACCAGCATTCCGAGCCCGTCGATCGCCACGCAGCCGCGCGCCTCGACCTCGTTGAGGAACGCGGTGCGAGGCGGGTTGGGGATGATGTCCGCGACGATCATCTGCGCCGCGACCGTGCTGTAGTCGATCTCGGGTTTCGCCTCCACGTCAGGGAACAGCCCCACCGAGGTGGCGTTGATAAGTATCTGGGTATCGGCCGGCACGGCGAACGGGGTGTGCCAGTGTGCGGCCGAGGCGTCAGCGCTGGTGCGTTCGCGCAGGTCGCGGGCCAGGTCCTCCCCCACCTCACGGCGGCGGCTGACGATGAGAATATGGCCAGCCCCTGCGAGTGCGAGTTCGAACGCGATGGCTCGGGCAGCCCCTCCAGCCCCGAGAATCACGATCCGCTGCCCCTTCGGCTCTACCGTGCCTCGCAGTGATGTGAGGAAGCCCTGCCCGTCGGTGTTCTCGCCGATCAGGCGGCCGTCGCGGATCACGACGCAGTTGACCGCGCCGATGAGCTCCGCGGACTCGGCAAGCTCGTCGAGGTGTTGAACGACGGCGATCTTGTGGGGAAGTGAGCAGTTGAAACCAGCCCATCCCATGGCGACGGCGCCGTGCACCGCCGCCTCCAGCCCGTCGGGCGCGACCTCGCACGTCAGGTAGCGGGCGTTGAGACCCGCATGGCGATACGCAGACTCGACCATCACGCCCGTCGGATTCTCCGCCGCCGGTGACGAAAAGAGGCCGGTCAACTGCCTGACAAAACTCTCGGGCAAAGCCATGAAGTTCCTCCTCCGTGTCGCACGGCCACTCTCACACGGATCCCGTCTGACCTTGCTTCGGGATTTGCCCCCACTGTTCCGATCACCGGGAACGCGGTGGCCGCTTGGGCACTGTGGAGTGCCCAAGTACGCCAGAGCGACCGATTAAGCCTTCTGCAGCGCGGGAATTACCGCGACGATCGCCTCCACCTGGGTCTTCGCATCGCCGAACAGCATGTCCGTGTTCTCCTTGAAGAACAGCGGGTTCTGGACGCCGGCATATCCCGTAGCCATGGACCGCTTGAAGACGATGACGTGGTGCGCGTGCCACACCTCGAGCACCGGCATGCCAGCAATCGGCGAGGACGGGTCGTCGTTTGCTGCAGGGTTGACGGTGTCGTTGGCGCCGATCACCAGCACCACGTCGGTGTCCGCGAAGTCGTCGTTGATCTCGTCCATTTCCAGGACGATGTCGTAGGGAACCCTCGCCTCGGCCAGCAGCACGTTCATGTGGCCGGGCAGCCGCCCGGCGACCGGGTGGACGCCAAAGCGCACCTTGATGCCGCGTGCCCGCAGTCGGTGCGTCAACTCGGCGACGGGGTACTGAGCCTTGGCGACCGCCATGCCGTATCCGGGCGTGATGACCACGGATTTGGCCGACATGAGCGCCTCGGCGGCGCCGTCGACGGTGATCTCGGTGTACTCGCCAGCAGGGCCTTCGGCGCCCGCAGCAGGAGCACCGTCGTCAGACCCGAAGCCTCCAAGGATGACGGAGATGAACGAACGGTTCATCGCACGGCACATGATGTAGCTCAGGATGGCACCGGAGGAACCCACCAGGGCACCGGTGATGATCAGCAGGTTGTTCCCGAGCATGAAGCCCGCGGCAGCGGCGGCCCATCCCGAGTAGCTGTTGAGCATCGACACCACGACGGGCATGTCGCCACCGCCGATCGCGGCCACCATGTGCCATCCGAGTCCAAAGCCGATTAAGGCCATCACCACGACGAGCACGAGGCCCAGCGTGTGGTTGCCGTCTCCGAGTGCCACGAGCCAGATCATGAGGGCGAAGAACGCGGCAAAGGCGGTGACGTTGATGAGGTTGCGACCAGGCAGCACGAGCGGCGCGGAACTCATCTTGGCCGACAGCTTGAGGAACGCCACGACGGAGCCGGTGAACGTGTAGGCACCAATCAGCACGCCGAGCGACACCTCGACGGTGTGGACGGTGTCGCCGCCGGACTCGGCGATGTACGAGTTGACGCCCACCAACACGGCCGCCATACCCACAAAGGAGTGGAATGCGGCGATGAGCTCAGGCATCTGGGTCATTTCGACCTTGCGGGCGATGGGGCCGCCCACCGACAGGCCGATGGCAAGCACCGCGACAATGAGCAGCGCGGTGAGCCACACCGACTGGCGTTCTTCGGGGTTCTCGGTGGACAGGTACAGGGAGTACCAGACCGTCGCGGCAAGCGCCAGGGCCATGCCCGCGATCCCGATGGTGTTGCCGGCACGAGCTGTGGCCGGCTTGGAAAGTCCAGCGAGGGACAGGATGAACATCACTCCTGCAACGATGTACAGGCCCTGAATAAGTCCGATGATCGTCACAGAAATCACGCCTCCCTTTGGAACATGCCGAGCATTCGGTAGGACACGAGGAACCCACCGAAAATGTTGATGGACGCGATGGACGCCGCGATGAACGACATCACCAGGACTGCGACATTCGTCGACCCCAGTTGCATGAGCGCCCCCACCAGGATGATTCCTGAGATGGCGTTGGTTTGAGCCATGAGCGGCGTGTGCAGTGAGTGGGATACCCCGGAGATCACGTAGTAGCCCACCACCACTGCGAGAGCGAAGGTCGTGAAGTACGCCGCGAATGACAGCGGGGAGAACGCCACCGCCATCACGACCAGCACCGCCGCAACGCCCGAGGAGATCAAGCGCCTCCTGGCCTTCTTCGCTGCGGCCTCGGCGTCGAGTTTGGCCTTGACCTCTGGGTCCATCACGGGAACGGCCTGCTGGGAAGCGGCGGCGGACACCTGCACTGGCGGCGGCGGCCACATCACCTCCCCTGCGTGCGCCACAGTCATGCCGCGCACCACCTCGTCCTCGTAATTGAGCACGGCCTGACCGTCCTTGCCAGGGGTCATGAGCTTCATGACGTTCACGATGTTGGTGCCGAACAATTGCGACGTGTGCTGCGGCATCCGGCTGGTGAGGTCGGTGTAGCCCACGATGGTCACACCGTTGTCGGTGACGATGCGCTCGCCGGGAACGGTGAGTTCGCAGTTGCCGCCACCGATGGCGGCGAGGTCGACGATGACGGAACCCGGCTTCATGCCCGCCACCATCTCGGCAGAAATGGTGCGCACGGCCTTACCGCGCACGAGAGCGGTCGTGATGACGATGTCCGCCTTGGCGCTCTCCTCGGCATACATCGCCGCGGTGAGCTGCTCTTGCTCCTTGGACAGCGCCTTCGCGTAGCCGTCGGAGGAGACCTCTTGCTGGGCGGCCTCCGCCTGCACAAACGTCGCACCCATCGACTCGATCTGCTCTCCCACTTCGGGGCGCACATCGAAAGCCCTGACCTCGGCGCCAAGGCTTGCGGCAGTGCCGAGAGCTGACAGTCCGGCGACGCCGGCGCCAATCACAAACACGTTCGCGGGGGGCGTCTTGCCAGCGGCGGTCATCTGGCCGGTGAACATGCCGCCGAAGTTCTCTGCGGCCTCGATCACTGCGCGGTATCCGGCGACGTTCGACATCGTGGACAGGACATCCATGGACTGCGCGCGGGAGATGCGGGGTACGGCGTCGAGAGCCATCCCTGTGATGCCACGCGTGGCAAGGTCCGCGATGTAATCGGGGCTGGAGGGCGCGCTCATCATCGAGATGAGCACGGCGCCCTTGCGCATTTCGGCAAGCTGAGTCGCTTCCGGCGCGTTCACCGCCGTCACAATGTCGGCAGTCCAGGCGGCACTCGCAGTGCCGATCGTGGCACCTGCAGCCGCGTAGTCCTCGTCCGAGAACGTGGCTTCAAGCCCAGCGCCCTTCTCAACGATGACCTCGTAGCCCAGTGCCACCAATTGGCCCACCGTCTTGGGGCTGGCTGCGACCAGGCGCTCGCCCTTTTTCGTTTCCGCGGGAATGCCCAATGTCATGGGCTGCGTGGTCTCAACCGACTCGGGTGACTGCACGCTCGATACAGACGTCATTGGTGCCTCTTTGCGTTTGCGGATGTCTCCAGCGATACCCTACTGGGCATTGTTGTGCCGCCACCCCGGACGAAACTCCTAGACCACTCCCGGTGTTTGCCGTATGGGCGCCGGAAGAACCTGACCCCCATCCTATGCGCCGAAAAGGGACTTCGAGCGGTGCGACGACGGTGCGGTCGCTCAGACGATCGTCCAGCCGCCGTCGACCATGAGGGTCGACCCATTCGCCATCTGGCCGACGTCGCTGGCCAGGTATTGCACGGCCGCAGCGATGTCCCCGATCGTGGCGAAGCGGCCTGTGGGAATCTTCGATAACACCGCGTCGCGAAAACTCGGCGTATCGAGCCGCGCGGCCGTGCCAGCGGTGTACGTGAACGTTGGCGCGACTCCGGTGACGGCGACGCCGGCGCCGCCCCACTCGAGTGCCAACGTCCTCGTCACCTGGTTCAGACCCCCCTTGGAGGCGCAATAGACAACCTCGTCTTGGTTGGCAACGACAGAAATCTGCGAGCTCATGTTGATGATCCGGCCATAGCCGCGAGGAAGCATGTGGCGGGCCGCCGCCTGTGCGCAGAAGAAGGCTGCGCGCAGGTTGAGGTCCATCATCGTGTCCCAGTCCTCGACCGTCACGTCGATGGCGGGGATCGGGTTCCCCATCCCCGCGTTGTTGACCAGGATGTCGATGTGGCCGAGGTCGGACGCAATCCGGTCAAAGAGGGGTCCGATGTGCGCCACGTCCCGCAGGTCCGCGGCGTAGGTTCGCGCCGACCGGCCGCTTGCCACCAGCTCATCGCGCAACTGCTCGGCCGTGGCGTGATGGCCCCCGACAGCCGCGACCACCACGCCGCGGTCCACGAAGTGGTCGACCAAGCCCCGGCCTATGCCGCTGGTGGCTCCAGTGATGACCATGGTCTTGCCACTCACGTCGAAATCGTTCATCGCTTGGCCTCGACTGTGTGGGGGGGGTGTGTCGCAGGGAGCGTCGCTCGCGGCGCTGTGTGGGTGCTGCTGTACCACGGAAGCCTCCTCGGGATCGCAGGGCATTCTCACGGTAGACCTTTCCTCGGTGAGGAAGGTCAAGCGCGCCTGGCGCTCGACGGCGCCAAGCCCGAGCGGCACGCGCGAACCGCCAATGAATCCGGAGCCGCGCCGCGAGTGTGTGCGATGCTCAAGCCATGGGGATCCTTGACTCACTTCGCGGAAAGCAGCCGTCCCAACTGCCTGCATGTCCGGAGCCGCCCCGCCAGGATGCTAGCGAAGTCGGCATCGTGTTCTCGCCGCAGGATGGTTCCCGCACCCCGAGACCCGAGTCGCTTCCCCCCAGCGCGCTGTGGGCCAACGGCACCGAGACTCGGATGAGCGCCAATGAGACGCACTTCCCAGACGTGTTTCGACCTCTGGCGGTTGGGGCCTTGTGTGCGGTCGAGCTCACGCGGGGTCGCTCCCGCAGCCGGCGTAAGCCCATCGCCGCAAGCGTCAACGGGGCCAGCGTGGGCGTGTTTGGCTATCACCCGATACGCGACCAGTTCGCTGCGGCGGCAAAGAGGGGACGCAGAGTGTTTGTGCCCGCGATGGTCGAGGAAGTCAACGGCAAGAAAGTGTTGATCGCCTACATGTGTTCAGACACCGCTCTGGCGGCTTGGCTCCACGTGCATGGCGCGAAAGCCAATGCGGACTACATGCCGCCGACGGTCGAACAAGACCTCGGCACGGACGGCGTTCGCTACGACGAGACCCGCGCTCTGCTCGGCAAGCGAGGCCGCCACACGTTCCGCGCCAAGTTCGCGGTCGAAGAGGTCACCCAAGGAGCGGATGCGGGGCAGTTGCTTGTGACCGTCACCGTCCGCAGCAAGCGGGCTTTGGAACTCTCCCCGTCGCAACGCGAACACATGCCGGAACTCTTCAAAGCCGCCGAGAGAGGCGCTCGGGGAGCGCTTACGGTCAGGGTCAGTGCACATGGCGAGCTGTGGGGACGCGTCGCCGCCTACTAGCCGCCTGCGGCAGATCGAGAGAATTCACGTAGGATAGTTTTCCGATCGGACTCGCTCGACGTGTCCGACGAAACGCTTCAGGATCTCCAGCGGTCAGTAGGACAACGGCAACGACCCGCCGTGGTTCACGGAGATGCCCCGCAGCGTGACACCATCGGTATGAGCACGGGCCTGCAGTTGGCGCAAGCGGGGACACCGCGCGGTGGCCTGGCGGCCGATCTCGTCGCCCTGGCCTGAGTGTTGAGTGACCGAGTTGCCCGTGACACGGGCGCGGGCCCGATACCCGACCAGTGCCCCGGGCGGAAGCGGCACGACGCGGTCGCGGTGCGGACGCGGAGAAGGAGGAGATGTGGCACGACCAGGCCAACGCCGGTCCGGTGGCGCGCGCACTGAGCGCGGTGGTCAGCGGCGCCGCACCCCACATGCCGCCGAACAGGGGATCATCCCGGTTCTCGCCGGCGTAGCCCGAGAAGTCGACAGCGCCGTGCGGCGACCGCCGACGCGCCCTGCCGTGCGCACGAAGTTCCAGGTCGTGGCGCTCCTCGTGAGAGAGGAGCGAGCCCGGCTATTGGCCGACAAGGGCCCGACCGAGGCGCAGCGCTCGAAGAAGCTCAAGCAGCTCGACGCCGTCGCGACCCTCCTGGCCAGGACTGCCGCGCGCGACACCTCGCTCCTTGCACTGCTTGCCGACGACGCCCGGGTCTCCGACTCGGCTCGCACCTTCAAGGCGACCGTGATGCGTGCCGGAGGTCTGGAGCCTCCTGAGGAGCCCGCGCCAGAGGCGCCGGCCGCGCCGGTGCCCGGCGCCAAGAGTCAAGTCGTGCCCCAGTCGGTGATCTCGCGCCAACTCGCGAATCCCTTCCTCGCCCCTGACTTCGAGGCCACGGCCGCGCGGAACGCCTCGCGGGCCCGACGACTGGCCGGCTGGGAGCTGCTTGAGCCGCTCTTCAGGTCCTTCGAGCGCGGCGCCACCGGTGCACCCGCCTGCATGCCGCTGCCCGAGGCCCGCCTGACGTCCGTTCCCCACGGCCGGGTGCTGATGCCGCACCAGGCCCAAGTCGTCGCGGCTGCGGCCGCGGGCCATCGGACGTTCCTGCTCGCCGACGAACCCGGGCTCGGCAAGACCGCCCAGGCGTTGCTCGCCGCCCAGGCGGCCAACGCCTACCCGCTGCTCGTGGTGGCACCCAACGTGGTGAAGACGAACTGGGCGCACGAGGTCGGGCTGTGGACACCCCAGCGTCGGTCCACGGTGGTCCATGGAGACGGCGATCGGGTCGACGGGTTCGCGGACATCGTGATCGTGAATTACGAACTCCTGGACCGGCACGTCGGTTGGCTCGGCGACCTCGGTTTTCGCGGCATGGTGGTCGACGAGGCGCACTTCATCAAGAACAAGCGCTCCCAGCGCTCCCAGCACATCCTTGCGATCTCGGAACGGATCCGCGCCCGCGCAGCCCGGCCGCTGCTGATGGCGCTCACAGGCACCCCGCTGATCAACGACATCGAGGACTTCCGAGCGATCTGGCAGTTCCTCGGCTGGATCGACGACAAGATGCCGCGCGGCGCGCTGATGGGCGCCCTCGAAGAGACCGGCCTCACCCCGGTCGACGAGGGTTTCTACGCCGCCGCGCGGACCAGCGTGATCGACATGGGCATCGTGCGCCGCCGCAAGGTTGACGTCGCGGCCGACATCCCCGCCCGCAGGGTGGCTGACCTGCCGGTCGAGCTCGACGGCGCGGTCGGTCGGTCGATCCGCGCCGCCGAGGCCGCGCTTGCCACACGGCTGGTCGGTCGCTATCGGTCCGCATTGGCGGCGCGTACCAGCGGCGTTGCTGTGGACGGGATCGACCACGAACTCGTTCGCCGGGTGGCGGGGTGGGAACTCAAGGAGTCGAGCGAACAGGGCGGCGCGGAGAACGTGTTCACGATGGTCCGCCGGATCGGGCAGGCCAAGGCCGGGCTGGCAGCGGATTACGCCGCGCAGCTCGCCCGCAACGTCGGCAAGGTGGTGTTCTTCGCCAAGCACGTCGATGTGATGGATCAGGCCGAGCAGACCTTCGCCGATCGCAGCATCGGCTACGCGTCGATCCGCGGCGACCAGACTCCCAAGGCGCGCGAGAAGAACATCGCCGCATTCCAGAACGACCCTGACGTGAAGATCGCGGTGTGCTCCCTGATGGCCGCTGGCGTGGGCTTGAACCTTCAGGTTGCCTCGAACCTGGTGCTCGCCGAACTGTCCTGGACCGACGCCGAGCAGACCCAGGCGATCGACCGGATCCACCGGATCGGCCAGGAAGAGCCGGTGACCGCGTGGCGGATCATCGCCGCGCAGACCATCGACTCCAAGATCGCCGAGCTGATCGACAGCAAGTCGGGCCTGGCCGCGCGGGCGCTGGACGGGGCGCCGGACGAGGACGAATCATCGTCCACGAACGTGCAACTCGAGACCCTGGCCGGGCTACTCACCGACGCGCTCGCCGCAGAGGACGCCGGCTGAGGCCACCGGACCACGTCGATTCCCTCCACGGCCCAGCCGCGCCCGTCCGATACCGAGAGCACCGGGTCCCCCACCCCCGCCGAGCACCCGTGCGGGAGTAGGGTTGAGTTGCAGGATTCGCACCACCTGGCGCCCCACCACTCGCGAGGCGTCGTCCATGAGACGGGAGCCGTGAGATGCGCGACGCAACCCTGACCTTCCTCGGCGCGGCCGGGACCGTGACCGGGAGCAAGTTCCTCCTCCAGACGGACGGGCACCGAGTGCTCGTCGACGCCGGCCTCTTCCAGGGCCTGCGGAAGTTGCGACGGCGCAACTGGGAGCCCTTCCCCGTCAAGCCGTCCCAGATCGACGGCGCCGTCCTCACGCACGCTCATCTGGACCACTGCGGCTACCTGCCTGCCTTGGTCCGGCAAGGCTTCGCGGGACCGGTCGTGTGCACCGAGGGCACATCAGAACTCGCGGCGATCGTGCTCAAGGATAGCGCTCACCTCCAGGAGGAGGACGCGCGCTACGCCGCCGAGAAGGGCTTCTCCAAGCACGCACAGCCCCGCCCCCTGTACACGACGGAGGACGTCGCTCGTGCGCTGCCGATGCTCCAGCCCGTCGACTTTGGGCGCACCGTCGAGGTGTGCCCCGGCGTGGAGGTCACGCTCCAGCCGGCCGGCCACATCCTCGGCTCGGCCAGTGCAGTGCTCGATGTGGCCGGGCACCGGATCACCTTCAGCGGGGACCTCGGGCGCCCCGACCATCCCCTGCTGCGACCTCCTCCGCCGCCCCCGGCGAGCGAGACGATCGTCGTCGAGTCCACCTACGGCAACCGCGACCACATCGAGGGTGAGATCGACCTGCTCGCGGAGGTCGTGAACAGGACGATCGAGCGCGGCGGCACCGTCCTCATCCCGGCGTTCGCGGTCGACCGGACGGAGATCGTGCTGGTCACCCTCGACCGGCTGATGAACGCCGGCCGGATCCCCCAGGTCCCGGTGTACGTCGACAGCCCGATGGCACTTCGCGCGCTCGGCGTCTACCGGCAAGCGCTCGCCGTGGGCAACCCAGAACTGAGGACGGACCTCGAGCCGGGGGTGCTCGACCCGCGCGACGTCCGGGAGGCGCACACGCCCGAGCAGTCGATGGCACTGAACCGGCCAGGGAAGCCCTGCATCATCGTCTCCGCGTCCGGGATGGCCACCGGAGGCAGGGTCGTGCACCACTTGCGCCACCTGCTCCCGGACCCGGACAATTCGGTCGTCCTGGTCGGCTTCCAGGCGGCCGGCACGCGCGGTCGCGACCTCGTCGACGGCGCGACCGAGGTGAAGATGCACGGGTTCTACGTACCGGTACACGCCGAGATCGTGCAGATCGACGGGTTCTCCGTGCACGCCGATGCCGACGAAATCCTCGCCTGGCTCGCGAGCACCCCGTCACCGCCGAAGGTCCTCTACGTGGTGCACGGCGAGCCGGAGTCATCCGCGGCGTTGGCGGCCAGGGTGCGGTCCGAGTTGGGTTGGCTTACCGTCGTCCCGCACCACGGAGAACGGGTCCGCCTCGGCTGAACCGCATTCGCGCAGTTCAGACCCCTCAAGGCGGATGAGTTGGCCGATACGCCGGGTTCTGTCGTCGTGCACGGGGCACGACGGGCGGCCATCCATCTACGACGTACGTTGCCGCACGCCTCTAGCAACCTACCCAGATGCTCGGGCGAGCAGCCCTCAAACGCATCCTGTCTGGTCTTGCTCCGGGTGGGGTTTACCTTGACCGCCACTGTCACCAGCGACGCGGTGAGCTCTTACCTCACCTTTTCACCCTTACCGCCGGCCGAAACCGGAGGCGGTTATTTTCTGTGGCACTTTCCCGCGGGTCGCCCCGGGTGGCTATTAACCATCACCCTGCTCTACGGAGCCCGGACGTTCCTCGGTGCGGGTTTCCCCACAACGCGACCGCCTGGCCAACTCATCCGCGACTCAAGCATAGGGTGTAGCCCGTGCTGCTGCTCCTCCCGCCCTCAGAAGGCAAGACCCCTGTGACGTCGGGAGACCCGGTCGACCTGACGAAACTCAGCCACCCGATGCTGGCCGACGCGCGCCGACGGGTGGGCGACGCACTGGCCAAGGTGAGCGGCCAGCGCAACGCCATGAAGGCGCTGGACGCCGGCCCCTCGCTTGCGGACGACGTCGCCCGCAACACCCGACTGTGGGTGGAGCCAACGGGCCCGGCGGCCTCGGTCTACACGGGCGTGCTGTACGAGGCGGCGGGGATGGCGGCGTGGGACGACGCGACGATGCTTCGCGCACACGAGCGCATCAGGATCATCTCCGCCCTGTGGGGCGCGGTCTCCCCCGCCGACCTCATCCCCGCCTACCGGCTTTCCATGGCGACCGCGCTGGGCCGCATCGGGCCGCTGGGCGCGTTCTGGAAGAAGCACCTCGACGTTCCCCTCACCGCTGTGTCCGACGGCTCCGTCGTCGTCGACTGCCGGTCGAGTTCGTACGCCGCCGCGTGGACGCCTCGGGACACGCCGTGGGTCGCCATCAAGGTGCTCCGCGAGCTCGATGGAAAGCGCAGCGTGGTGAGTCACATGGCCAAGCACACGCGCGGGCTGCTCACGGCACACCTCATGAGCTTGGAGACCGCTCCTCAGTCGCCACAGGATGTCGCCGACGCTGCTGCTGGGCTCATCGGGGTCTCACTCGTCGACGTGTCGCTCGAGGCGCGGCCCAAGGGGCCCGACGCGCTCACCGTGGTCGTCGCGGGCTAGCGCGACCGTTCCGTCTGGAGCACGATTCCGCGCTCCGCCACCAGCTCGTTGACCGTCTTGCAGAAGTCGTCAACGCTCGCCCGATAGAGCGGCAGGTTCGGCAAGTCGTGGGTGGCTCCCTTGAGTGTTACGCGCGGTTCAACGCGCGAGGGCACCCCCATCTTGGACAGCTCGACCACCAGGATCTGCTTGCCGTCCACCCATTCCCGACTCCGACGAAGCCACGTCTCCTGATACGACTGCGGCCACTCCAAGGTCCCGGAGCCCATCAGCCGAAGCAGCACGCCCTTGTTGCGAGCGAGGTTCGCGATGGCGAGCACCGCGTGCAGGAAGGCCACCGCCGCGAAGACCAAAAACAGCGCCGACACCGACGCCCATGGCATGAAGAGTGCGATCGTGCCCCACAGCCCCGCGAGCAGTCCTCGCCCTGCGACGCGCACCACCGACGCCGATGTGGGTTCAGTCCACAAGGTCACGGGTCCTCGCCATGCATCCGACATCAATGATCTCCTTTTCGGCTGACCTTAGTCGGTGGGCGAACCCAGGGACATGAGGTGCCTTTCCACGACCTGACCGGTCGTCGAGACCCTGAGCTGAAGCATCGTCAGCGACGCCGGAACTGGCCACATCGCACCCCAACGGTTGGCAGGCATGCCCATCGACACGCCCACGACGCACTTGATCGCGACCGCATGGGACACGGCAACCCACGTGCGCTCTTCGTCGCCTCCGACGCTCGCCAACTGCGCATGCTGCGCAGCGAGGTCGACAAGCAGGCCGTCGACTCGCGCGCCCACGTCGGCGAACGACTCTCCGCCCTCGGCGGGAATCTCACCGAACCGCCACCGATGCATGGCGTGCGGATCGTCCGCCGAGATCTCCTCGGCAGTGAGGCCCTCCCACGCGCCAAAGTGGATCTCTCGCAGCCGGTCGTCCCCCTCGGGATGCATCCCCAGACGTCGGCCGATTGCGGCGCCCGTCTCTCGGGTGCGCACCATGGGCGACGCGATGACGCGGCTCGCCTTGGCGGCCGACGGCCAGGTGCGACGCCCGATGGCGTACACGGCGTCGGCGGCCTTGGCGGCTTGAATGCGCCCTGCCGCATTCAAGGGCGGCCCGGGAACACCCGATCCCGACAGTTGCTGCGTGATCGTCATGTCAGTCACGCCGTGGCGCACGAACACGAGGGTGAGCGGGCTCAGTAACTCGACGCCCTCGACACGAAACAGCGGCGACCGCGCTCCGGGGAGCGCTACGGGGGTGTCGTGGGAGGGGGTCCTAGCGTCTGAGGTCACGATCCGGCCCCGCGCACCAGGATCCTTCCGCATTCCTCGCAGCGAACGACGTCATCCGCCGGGGCGGCTTCAATGTGGGCGAGATCGGCCGGGTTGAGGCTCATGTTGCAGCCCTGGCAGGCGCCGTGCTGGAGAGCCGCCGCGCCCGTGCCGCCGTGCGTGGCCCTCAACTTCTCGTACAGCGCCAGCAAGCCCTCATCGAGCCCGGCCACCGTCTTTGCTCGGCCAGCGGTGAGGGACACAATCTCGGCGTCGATGTCGGCGGCCTCGTGGTGAAGCCTCGCCTTGACTTCGGTGAGCGTCGCGGCCACCGCATCGATCTGCACGGCAACACGAGTGGCCTCGGCCTCCGCGTCCTCGAGCCGTTGCATCGCGTCCAGTTCGATGTCTTCCAAGTCGGCTTGGCGCTTGGCGAGCACCTCCAGCTCACTTTGCAGCGCCTGCAGCTCCTTGGGCGCCAGCCCTGCGGACAGCATTCGCTTGTCGTCCCTGTCTGCTCGGGCACGCACGGCCACCACGTCGTCCTCGGCCTTCGTGACCTCTCGGCGCAGATCCGTCACGGCTGTCGCCGCCTCGACCCTGGTCTCTTCGAGCGAGGCAGCCTCGGCCGTCACCGCATCGAGTTCCTGCCGTGCCGGGAGGTTCGCCAAGCGGTGACGAGTCTGCGCCAACTTGGTGTCGAGATCCTGCACGGTCAGCAGCCGAAGCTGGTCAGCCACGGGGGCCTTAGGCACTGTTCACTCCTTGAATGGTGACGACGGCACGCGGCCGGTCCAGGGGTCAGTGTTTAGCGTACTCACCGAAGTGGTCACCGAGAACGCGCTCGCGACCTCCGCAGCGGCGGCGTCGAGCCACAGCGACTCGGACGCCGCGTGCGAGACATTGACGAGGTACGGCTTGCCTCCACGCAAGAGTGCGGCCTCCCGCGCCTCCGACGCCGGGTGGTGACGGAGATCGGCGGTCACGTACGCATCCACGCCCGCCGCCGCCGCATCGTCAAGGAACGCGTCTCCCGAGCCTCCCAGCACCGCCACAGTCGCGACGATGCCGTCCGGGTCTCCCGCATACAGCACCCCCGCGGCGGTGGCGGGGAGCGCCGCGGCCACTGCGGCGGCAAAGGTAATCAACGGCGCGGGCCGGATGGTACCGACCCGGCCGCTCCCGACCGGCGAGGGCCGTCCTGGCACGGGGATCAACGCACCGTCGACTCTGACACCCAAGGCGGCGGCGAGCGCGTCGGCGACTCCGTCGGCCGCGGCATCGGCGTTGGTGTGGGCCGCCATCTGCGCGCAGCCGCCCTCGACCAGGGCGTGGACGGCTGCGCCCTTGACCGTGTCTGCGGCCACCGACGTCACGCCGCGGAGCATCAGCGGGTGGTGGGTGATGAGCATGTCGGCGCCCGCGGCGATGGCCTCGCGGATCACCTCAAGCGTGGGGTCCACGGCAAAGTGAACATGCGTGACCGGGCTTGAGGGATTGCCGACCGCGAGGCCGGGCGCATCCCATTCCTCGGCAAGGTCTGGGGGGAATCGCTTCTCGACCCATGCCACAACGTCCGCAACGGTGGTCATGAATCCTCCTTGGGCTCTCGCGGGGCCAAGAGCGTATCGATCTTGGCCTCCAGCACGTCGATCTTGTCGTGCAGTCGGCCGATCTCCTGCTCGTTCTTCGCGATCGACGCCTCGTCGCGCTCGTCCGACTCGGCCGTGGTGAGACGCACGAACCAGGCGGCAACGGAGGCGGTCACCACACCGATGAGGGAGATTCCCACCACCATGAGCGCGCCCGCGACGATGCGCCCGGTCATGGTCACCGGGAAGAAGTCGCCGTAGCCGACGGTCGTGGTGGTCACGAGCGCCCACCACAACGCGTCGCCAAAGCTAGAGATGTTGGACCCGGCCACCCCGCGCTCGGATCCCAAGATCGCGACGGCGCCGATCCAGATCAGGAGACCCGCCGAGAGCGCGACAGCCCTTGTCGCACTGAGCGCTCCGCGGCCCTGCAACACCTTGGAGCCGTTGGTGAAGACCGAGAGGATCTTGAGAGGGCGTAGCGCGGGGTACAGCACGGCGAGAATGTCGAGCGGATGCTTGAGAATGAATCGCCAAGAACTGTGCGCCAAGGTGATGCGCACGGCAAGGTCGACGACGAACGCGAGCCAGATCAGCCCATTGAGCGACGTGATGAGACCGGGCACCGGACTCGGCAGGCTGGGATCGATGGTGTCGAGCGTCCACAGGACCAGGAACACGAATCCCAGCGCGAGCAGTATTCCGTCCGTGCGCTTGGCGTAGGCGTCGTACTTGCTGCCGCTCGTGAACTCGCGCAACTGTCCCAACGCCATCGTGACTCCCTCCGTGGGCCCTACCGGACTCGAACCGATGACACCTGCGGTGTAAGCGCAGTGCTCTAACCAACTGAGCTAAGGGCCCGCGCACCATTGTTCCCTATCGACGGAACTGTCCCTATCGACGGAACTGTACCTATCGACGGAAACTGGCTAAGCGGTGATGCGCAGACAGACTAGATGAATGATTCCAAGGGGTGTTACGGGTGTTGCTGCTGAGGTTTGGGTGCTCGGGTGCCCAGAATCGGCGTTGATACCCAAACGCCGAACCTTGGAGAACGAACGTGGACGCCGATCTGGACA
>Ga0209024_1001775_pt1 | contig 15383 bp, 14 predicted proteins | sample AutmiccommunBRH5_FD_187380 | JGI IMG/M metagenome (GOLD analysis project Ga0209024, IMG submission 187380) | Deep subsurface microbial communities from Mt. Terri, Switzerland - Autotrophic microbial communities BRH/5 (SPAdes) (version 2) | ecosystem: Environmental > Aquatic > Deep subsurface >...
ACGCGTCGCGCGCGAGGGCGGCGACCACCGGGATGCTTGGGTCGTCCTCGGCGGTGGGTGGGCTGGAGTGCGGGAGGGCCCCCGGCAGGCTGAGGTCGTCCGCCGCCATGAGCGCCGCGACAAGGCTTAGTTCGCCCGCATGCACGAAGGCATGGGCGACTGACCGCGCGACGAGGTACGCGCGGCTGACGCCGTGCCAGGCCTTCGGGGCGTCGGTTGGGAAGGTGCCCGGCTCGAGGAGTTGCTCCCAGGACCAGCTCCGGACCATCTCGGCGGTGTCCTCAGCCATGCGGTCGAAGGTGGCACGGGCCTCGTCGTAGGGCGGGGTGTGGTCCTCGGGGCGCTGTCGCTCCGAGGAACGGAACCAGGCGTAGAGCTCGTCGTCAGGTGGTGCGGCTGCAGCGAACTCCCGGATCCAGCCGGACTGCACCTCGGCGACGTGCATGATCGTCCAGCCGGCCGGGTTCAGGCCGCCGATCGAGCCGCCTCGGCCCGGGTTCGGGACGTGGTCGATCGCGGCGCGGAACTCATCCTGTGCGTCGAGGAAGAGCCGCTGGAGGAGGGTCTCGCCGGTGATGCTCGTCATGCGGCGAGTGTATCGCTCGGCGCGAACGCCTCGGGCGTCCGAGTTAGGCCGCGCGGCGCAGGTAGACGGCGGTCTGAGGCGCGACCGGGCGGGTGCGTGCCGGTCGCGCGGGAGGAGCTACGCGAGGTGCGAGGTGCGGAAACTCGATGGGGGAGAGGCGTGCCGATCGAGGTGCCTCGGACAGTGCTCCCGTGAGCCACTGCTGGAGCAGCGCCTTCCCGACGATCGCAATGGTGATCCCGAAGACAACGGCGAGCAGCATGGTGATTCCCCCTGGCCGCATCCGTTCTTGTCGTCGACCTCAGTCGAGGAAGTAGAACGAATGTACGTTCCGAACAGAGGGAATGTAGAACGAGCGTTCTATCGTGTCAACAGGCCTCATGACACGCCACAGAGGCGACCCCGGCCTACCGTGCCGGCTGGAGCACGCCCTCACCACCGAGGTAGGGGTGCAGCACCGATGGCACCTCGATGGTGCCGTCTTCGAGGTAGCCCGTCTCCAGCAGCGTCGCCATCGTGCGGGGGAGCGCGACGCCGGAGCCGTTGAGCGTGTGGAGGAAGCGCACCTTGCCCTCGGGGTCGCGGTAGCGGAGGTTGGCGCGGCGGGCCTGGAAGTCGAGGAAGTTCGAGACGCTGGAGACCTCGAGCCACTCGCCCGCGCCGGGGGCCCAGATCTCGATGTCGTAGGTCATCGCCGAGGCGAACGTGAGGTCGCCGGTCGCGAGGCGCAGCACCCGGTACTTGAAACCGAGCGCCCTCACCACCTCCAGGGCGTCCTCCAGCAGTTGTTCGAGCGCCCCCCAGGAGACGTCGTCCTCCTCGAAGCGGACCATCTCGACCTTGTCGAACTGGAAGCCGCGCTTGATGCCCCGCACGTCGCGGCCCGCGCTGAACTGCTCGTGGCGGAAGCACGGGGTGTAGGCGGTGTGGAGCACCGGCAGGGCGCCCTCGGAGCCGTCGAGGATCTCGTCGCGGTACATGTTCGTGACGGGGACCTCGGCGGTGGGGATGAGCCAGAGGTCGGTGCCTTCGGCGTGGAACATCGTGTCGGCGAACTTGGGGAGCTGGCCGGTGCCGACGAGCATCTCCTCCCGCACGAGGAAGGGCGGGTACACCTCGCCGTATCCCTGCCGTCGGTGCACGTCGAGCATCCACGAGATCAACGCGCGCTGGAGCCGAGAGGCGTCCCCGCGCAGCACGTAGAACCCGGAGCCTGAGAGCTTGGTGCCGCGCTCGAAGTCGATGAGGCCCGTCGCTTCCCCGACCTCCCAGTGAGGGATGCCCTCTTGCGTCGCGCTCGCCATCGAATGCTCGGCGAGCGGGATGGGCGTGTCATAGCGCTGCTCGGTGCCTGCCGCGCCATCGCCGTCGAGGACGACGACGGAGTCTGCCTCGCCACCGAGCGGGACATCGGGGTGCGGGAGATTCGGCACCTGCAGCAACAGCCGGTCGAGCGCAGTCTCTGCCTCCTTGAGGTCAGCTTCGAGTGCGTCGAGGCGGCCCGAGACGGCGCGCTGCTCCTCGATCAGTCGTTGACGCTCGTCGTTGTCCTTCGCCGTGCCGATCGCCTTGCTCGCGTCGTTGCGGTCCTTCCGCATCGATTCGACCTGGACGAGGAGCCCGCGCCGCGACTCGTCGGCCGCGAGGATCTCGTCCACCGGCGCCGAGGTGCGACGGGCCTCCAGCGCGGCACGCAGCCGGTCGGTCTCGTCGCGGATGGTCTGAATGGCGAGCACGTCGTCCTCGATCCCGTCGTGGTCTTGAGAGCGGAGGCTAACTGGATGCGATGGCTGCCGCCTCAGCGGCGTCGATGGCGGCGAAGGCGAGTTCGCGCACGTCCTCGTGGAGTTCAGTGGAACGCGAGAGTTCGTCGCGGTCGAACCACCGCCACTGCATCTCGGTCGGTAGGGTCGGGGACGCCTCGACGGGGCGGAGGAAGTAGATGAAGTCAATGTGCTGGTGCGGCTCGTCGAGCATGCTGTCCCGCGGGATGTCGTAGACGGCCATCGCAGCCGGGGGTGCGAGTTGCGGCGGCGAGGTGTACCCGAACGCCGGCCCGCCCGAGACGATCTCCGCCTCGAGGCCGGTCTCCTCCATCACCTCGCGGAAGACGGCCTGGATGGGGTCCTCGTCGGGCTCGATGTGCCCGCCGGGCGGAAGCCAGATGCCGAGGCGATGCCAGTGGAGCGCGGTACGGCCGCCGCGGGCGGCCTCGGAGACGAACCCGGTCACGGTGAAGTGCCGATGCAGCGTGCCGACGGGAGCGCTCTCCATCATGGCCGCGAGCGTACCGTCGGCTGCGGACTCGCGCACCCGGAGGTGTCCCGAGCTAGTCCTCGCCGACGAGCTGGCTGACCAGGAAGTCGGTGCTGGTGGCGCGAGCATGCGGGGGCGTCTCATGATGCAGGCCGACGTTCGCGAGCAGCCGCTTGTCGGCTGAGCCGATGGCATCGAACAGCTCGAGCGAACCGGAGCGCTCGAAGATCTCGTCGTGCCACTGCAAGAGGAAGAGCACGGGGGCTGCCAGCGTCCGGGCATCGCTCGCGAGGCGGTTGCCGATGGCGAGCGGCGAGCCGTCGGGGTGGCGGAGTCCGCAGAGCCCGAACGTGGCCGCTCGGATGCGCGGCTCGGAGGCGACGAAGGGCAGTCCGAACATCGTGCCCATCGAGACACCACCGTAGCCGACACGGTCGGCGTCCACCTCGGGCAGTGCGCACAGGACGTCGAGGGTGGCGCGCCAGTCCGTGACCATCTCATCGAGCACGCGCTCATCGTCGAGCCTGCCGCCGGGACGCTCGCGCTCGCCGTGCCACGGGCCGTCGATGGCGGCTGCGGCGACGCCACGGGAGGTGTAGCGCTCGGCGAGGTCGAGGCGGCTGTCGTCGGTCTTGTGGCCGCCACCCCCGTGCCCGATGAGCACCAGCGGGAACGGTCCGTTGCCCTCGATGGGTGTCCAGATCACGGCGGGGACGTCCCGCCCGTCCGGATCGACGCGGAAGATGCGCTGCCGGTAGCGGTCGGTCTGGCTCTCGTGGTTCTGGTCGAGCATGCGGTTCCGGGAGGCGAGCCCGCTACGCCCGAGGCCCGAGCGGCACTCCTTCGAGCCAACCGAGGTCGAAGTCACGGAACGAGTCGATGACGGCGTGGGCACCCGGCTGCGGGTCCGAGGGAATGCTCGCCTGGCGGACCTGCACCACTCGCATGCCAGCCGACACCGCCGAGGCTACGCCGTGCACGGAGTCCTCGATCGCGAGGCATGCCTCCGGCACCACGCCGAGGAGGGCGGCGGCGTGGAGGTAGATCTCCGGGTCGGGCTTCGGCTGCTCGATGTCATCGAGGGTGACGACGAGGGGGAAGAGGTCACGCAGGCCAATTGCCTCGAGGGTTGGTTCGACCCACTCGCGCTTCGACATCGAGGCGACGGCGACGCGGAGGTCTCGGCGGATGACGGCCCGCACGAGGGCATCGGCGCCGACCATGGCTGGCGACGGACCGAAGCGCAGGGCCTCGACGATGGTGGGGGTGTAGCGGGCGCTGAACTCGTCGCCGGGGATGCCGTAGGTGACTTCGATCCAGTTGACGTACGGCTCCCAGCCGCCGCCCACGAACTTGAAGTAGCTGTCGAGTTCCAACTCGGCGGGGGCGACGATGCGCCGCGACGCTTCGAGGTGGACTGCCTCGGTGTCGGCGAGCACGCCGTCGAGGTCGAAGATCACGGCCTCGATCTCGGTGGTGGCAGTCGGCAGCGGCTGGGGCGTGGTCATGGCTACGACTCCGGGTCGTCCCGAGGGCCCTCGATGTCTCGCTTTAGGTTCCACAAGAGATCACGGATCGCCTGCGTCCGTTGGGGACGGTGCGCCAGTGTCTCCATCGCCCCGCCGAGAAACCCTGAGGCCGGACGATAGGCGATCTCAATCGTGATGTGGCATTCAGTGGCACCCTCCGAGTGGAGGCCCCATGACAACTCGTCGATTGCGCCCGCGTGGGCGTCCTGGCGGTACAGCACCTCGCGCTGGTCCTCGGTCGGCGCGCGCCGGAGCGAGGACGTCTCGGTGCGGCCGGGCAGCGCGAGGTCGAACCGAAGGCCCTCCGTGTCGGCGTGGTAGTTCGACATGCTCTCAGGCAGCCATGCGCCAAAGGCAGTGGGATCTGACACGGCGGCGCGTACCCGGGCGATAGCGGCGTGGAGGTGGATGTCCTCGCGGATCGTCGCGAGCCCGTTGCGCCGCCGAGGGGTGTGGTCATACCCGGGGATGTGGCTGGTCATCGCATCCTCCGGAAGGTCACTCGGTCGTCTCGTCCTCGTCTCCGGCATCGTCGGAGAGTTCGAGGTGTCGGTCGGACTGCCGCTCGCGCATGGTCGGGAAGAGGATGACCTCCCGGAGCGAGTGCTCGTTCGTCATGAGTTGGACGACGCGGTCGACGCCAATGCCGAGGCCGCCCGCGGGGGGCATGCCGTGCTCGATCGCGACGAGGAAGTCCTCGTCCGCCAGTTCGGCCTCGTCGTCGCCCTCGTCCTTCTTCGACGCCTGCTCTTCCATCCGCTCGCGCTGGTCGACGGGGTCGTTCAGTTCGCTGTAGGCGTTGGCGATCTCGTAGCCGAGAGCGAACAGTTCGAAGCGTTCCACCACCGAGGGGTCATCGACCTTCCGCTTCGCGAGCGGGGAGATCTCCGTCGGGTAGTCGAAGATGAACGTCGGCTGCACGAGCTTCGGCTCCACGAACTCCGACATGAGCGCGTCGAGGACCGTCCCCCACGAGGCGCCGGCCTCGGGGTGGACGCCACGCTCGCGGGCGACCTCGGTGAGCGCTTCGACGTTGCGGTAGCGGTAGAAGTCGATGCCGGTGTGGTCGAGCAGCGCCTTGTGGTACGTGGTGCGAGCGAACGGCGGCTGGAGCGAGATCTGCTCCTCGCCGTGCTGGATCTCCGTCGTTCCGAGCACCTCGAGGGCGACCGCGGCGAGGAGGTCCTCCACCATGCGTGCGACATCCTCGTAGTCCGCGTACGCCTCGTAGGACTCGAGCAGCGTGAACTCCGGGTTGTGGCGGTAGGAGATGCCCTCGTTCCGGAAGACGCGGCCGATCTCGAACACCTTCTCGAAGCCGCCTACCAGCAGCCGCTTCAGGTGCAGCTCCAGCGAGATGCGCAGCGCGAGGTCGCGGTCGAGCGCGTTGTGGTGCGTGATGAACGGCCGCGCGGCCGCGCCGCCGGCGTTGTCCTGCAGGACGGGCGTCTCCACCTCGAGGAAGTCACGGTCGAGGAAGAAGCGCCGGATGGCGGAGACCACGCGCGAGCGCGTGAACGCGACTTCGCGGGAGCGCTCGTTGGCGAGGAGGTCGAGGTATCGCTGCCGGTAGCGGGTCTCCACGTCGGTGAGCCCGTGGAACCGGTCGGGGAGCGGGCGCAGCGCCTTCGTGATCACGCGCCACGCGCTCACAGCCACGGTGACCTCGCCGGTGCGCGTCCGGAACAGCGTCCCTGAGGCCTCGAGGAAGTCGCCGAGGTCGACAAGGCTGATGCGCTCGAAGTCCTCGAGGCGGTCGCGTCGGAAGTGGAGCTGGATGCGGCCCGACTGGTCGCGGAGGTCGAGGAACGCGGCCTTGCCCATGACCCGCTGCGCGGTGACGCGGCCGACGACGGTGACGGGGACTTCCTCGTCGACTTCGCCGCCATCGAGGAAGGCCTGGACGGCCTGCGCGGAGGTGTGGGTGCGCTCGACACGCGCGGGGTATGGGTCAGCGCCCTGCAGGAGCTGCTCACGCTTTCCGATTCGCTGTTCGAAGAGCTCACGCTCCGAGGGCATCGCTGAGTCCTCCGGTGCTGCCGCTTCTGGGGCTCATCGCCCACAGGTGCCACGTTGCCACATTGCCTCGATACGCGCTGTAACGCCGCATCCCGGAAACAGGAAGCGGCGGGTCGCCCCGCCGCCTCGATGGTTCTTCGAGAGTCCGGGTCAGGAGACGGACGTCAGGGTGAACTCGGTCTCGCCGCGGGGCGTCTGGAACTTGATGGCGTCCCCGCGCTTCTTGCCGAGCAGCGCGCGTCCGATGGGCGACTTGTGGCTGATCCGGCCCTGGCTCGGGTCCGCCTCGGTGGGGCCGACCACCTGGTACTTGTGACTCTTTCCGTCCTTGCCTTTGACGGTGACGTTGGAGCCGACCTGCACGGTCTTCGACTTGTGCGCGGACGCCTCGTCGATGATCGACGCCTGCTCGAGGGCGCGCTCGATCTCCGAGATGCGGCCCTCGAGGAATGCCTGCTGGTTCTTGGCATCCTCGTACTGCGCGTCCAGCTGGTCGGGGCCCAGTTCCTGCGCCTCGCGGATCAGCGCAGCGACCTCAGGCCGCTTCACGGTCTTGAGGTGGTTCAGTTCTTCGACGAGGCGTTCGTACCCAGCCTTCGTCAGGAGGACAGCATCGTCAGCCATCTCCGACTGCTTTCCTGAGAGAACCTGAGAGCGCAGCGCTCTGCTGTTCTGTTTGTTCGATTCGAGCGGCATTTGAGCTCCGTAGCGGAACCGGTACGGAAACCACAATGCGGACCCGCCGAGGTACCCGGCAGATCCGCGGAAGCGGGAGTTTACCCATCTGTTGTGAGATTTCGCAATGTGTTTGAACGAGTACGCGGATTGTCCGATCTTGGCCTTCCCGGTGATAGACTTCGGGAGCGGGGGAGCACGGCCGGCAGGCCGCCAGGAGCGTGCGCGATCTTCATGCCACGGTTTCGCTCTTCCCGGACACCAGCCACACTGATCCGTGGCGCTCGCGTTGCTGCTGCCGGGCGTCCCGAGGCGTACCCGTCTGGCCTCGACTCTGACCGCGACTTTGGCCTCGACTCTGGCGTCGGCGCCTCCCGTTCCCACCACCTCAATCGCACGCCCCACTGCGCGCCTGCCTGGGCGCGCATGACGGAGGAGCAGGCATGACGCTGCCGCCTGACGACCGCGACGCCCGCGGTGATGACGACCGCCTTGAGTTCGAACGACCGTTCGAGCGCCCTCGACTCGATCCGGAACGCCCCCGCATGGACTTCGGGCGACCGCGCCTCGACGAGCCTGCCCGCCCCACCGCTCGGGGCGAGTTCGACCCCGACGAGGAGTACGAGGCCGAGCCCGACGAGTTCGGTGACGACGAGTACGACGAGACGGAGTACGCGGATCCGGACGGCGAGGACTTCGACGACGACTACGAGGACGAGGGCTTCTCGACGCCCCCGCCCGCAGCAGGCGCTCCGACGCCCGTCCGCCCGGACCCGCCGCTCTTCGCGCCCGTCGTGTTCGACGATGACGAGCCGCCGCGGCGACCGTTTCGTCGCGGTGGCGGAGGGAACGGCGATGACGGTGGTGGTGGCGGTCGCGGTCGCTACGAGAGCGACTCGGGGCTACTACGCGTCCTCGCGCTGATCGGCGTCCTCGGCGTCGTCATCCTGGCGCTGGTGCTCCCGTTCTCGCCGATCTCCGTCCTCGGCGACGAGGGCGCGAACGAGTCGCCGAACGGCATCTCCGCCGAAGTCAGCGACGATGTCCCGCCCCTGCCCGACGGCCTCACGGCGCTCAGCCGCCTCTACGTGATCACCGTCGAGGAGGGCATCACCGGCCCGCTCTCCGTCGAGGTTCAACTGACCGAGAGCATCCCGGACGGCGCGAACCTCGCCTACTACAAGTGGGACGGATCGACCTGGTCTCGCGTTGGTTCGGTGCAACTCGCGGCTGGTGGCGGCTCGGTGACGGGCTCCATCCCCGCAGAGTCGGCTTCCATCGCCGTCCTCCAGCGGACGGCGCTCGCGCACTCGATGGCGATGATCGTCGGGGCGGGTGAGACGCCCGACCCCGAGGGGCTCTCCTCCGCCTCCCAGATCGTCGTGTCTGCTGCGACGCTCGAGGAAGATGGCTCGCTGGCCCTCGCGTCTGCCGCGCTCCGCTCCGCCCAGCAGGTGGCCGGTGACCGCCCGGTGCTGCTCGGCATCAGTGGTGACGCGAGTGCCGCCGGGGTGCTCGCCTCGGCCACTGCGAGCAGCGAGCACGTCGCCGATCTCGTCACGGCCGCCGAGGCGCAGGACGCGAGCGGCCTCTACCTTGAGTATTCGGGGGTCACGGACGCTGCCGGCTTCACCGAGTTCGTCACCTCGCTCGCGCAGCAACTCCAGGCAGTTGACCGCCAGCTCATCGTCGGCGTCCCGGCGCAGGGTGATGGGTTCGACTGGCCCGGCATCCTCGCCGTCGTGGACGGACTCTGGGTGCAGGCCCCCCTCGACCCCGTCGAGTACTACAGCACCGTCAGTTCGTTGCTCACCGAGCGCGGCGTCGATGACACCTCGAACGTGTCGATCATCCTCGACCGTCGCTCGGTGATCGCCACCGGCGACAACGAGGTGGCCCCGATCTCCCTGATCGAGGCGCTCACCATCGCGAGCACCGTGGACTTCAACGTGGACGCCATCGGAGCCGGAAGCCCCGTGACCCTGCGCACCGCCTACCTCGGTGGCGGCGCTGACCGGCAACTCCACTGGGACGACGAGGCGAACGCCGTCTCGTTCACCTACGCGGCCGACGAGGCCGACTCCACCGTGTGGTTCCAGAACGAGTACTCGTTCCGCTTCCAGCTCCAGGCGGCGCAGCAGGGTGGCTTCGGGGGCGTCGCCATCCGAAGTGCCTCGGCGGGTGGCTCGCACCCGGACATCTGGGAACCCGTCGCCGCCTTCGTCGAGGAAGGCACGGTTGACCTCCTGCGCCCGTACGGCCCGTACCTGACGCCGTGCTGGGAAGCGCCGGATGGCACGATCGAGGGACAGCCCGAGTGCTGGACGACCGAGACGGACACCACCGCCGTCGTGTGGCGCGCTCCCGAGGACACCGGTGCCTACACGGTCCGCCTCGTCGTCTCCGAGGGCACGACGTTCGTCGGCCAGGAGGTAGTCCTCCGCGTCGGCGACACGCCCGAGGAGGAAGAGCCCGTCGAGGAGACGCCGGAGCCCACGCCCGAAGCGACCGAGACCCCTGAGCCCACCCCGGAGCCGACGGAGGAGCCCACCCCAGAGGTCACCGAAGAGCCGACCGCAGAGCCCACGGCAGAGCCCACCGAAACCGCCGAGCCGACGGAAACCCCCGCGCCCACCTCGACCGAGGGGCCCCCGGGGCCGGGCGGTAACTGATCGCCGGTGCTGTGATGACCGATCGCGGCCCTCGGGTCATCGGCGGCTCCGTGGGCGGGATCGAGCTGCGCTGGCCGAAGACCGGCGCGACCCGACCGACCACGGGGAAGATGCGAGAGGCGCTGTTCTCGATGCTGCAGGCCGCTCAGGTCTCGTTCGATGAAGTGCTCGACCTGTACGCCGGCAGCGGTGCGCTGGGCATCGAGGCGCTCTCTCGCGGGGACGGGCGCGCCACCTTCGTCGAGTCCGACCGGCGCGCCGCCGGCGTGATCCGCGAGAACCTCGGACGCGTGCGCTTCGAGGATCGGGGGACCGTGGTGACGGCGAAGGTGGGGCGGTGGCAGCCGCCCGAGGGTGCACGCTACACGCTCGTGCTCGCCGATCCCCCGTACGAGCGAGGCACCTATGATGACGGCGGCGCCTGGGGTGCGATTGAGACCACGGTGCGCGGATCGTTGGCCGAGGACGCCGCCGTTGTGGTCGAACACGACGCCCGGCAGTCCCCTCCACCGGCCCTCGCGGGTCTCGCGCTCTGGCGCGACCGCCGACACGGGTCGGGCGCTGTGGCGATCTATCGTCCAGCGCTCCCCGGGGACGCTGTCGAGGAAGCATCAACCGCGGGGGAGAGGTACGACGAATGACGGTGGCGCTGTACGCAGGCCGCTTCGATCCAGTGACCAACGGGCACCTCGACATCGTCGAGCGTGCCGCCAGGCTCTTCGATCAGGTCGTGATCGGAGTCGCGGCGAGCCGCAGCACGATCTTCTCGCTGGAAGAGCGCATCGAGTTGTTCGAGCAGGCCGTCGACGCGATCGGCCTGACGAATGTCCGCACCACCGCCATCTCCGGCCTCACCGTCGATGAGGCGAAGTCCCAGGGCGCCCAGATCCTGGTGCGTGGGCTGCGGGCCGGTGACTTCGCTTACGAGTTCGACATGGCCCTGATGAACCGGAACATGGCTCCGGACATCGAGTCCGTGTACCTGATGACGGCGCTGGAGCACCTGTTCGTCAGCGCCACACGCATCCGAGAACTGGCCTCGTTCGGCCGGGACGTGAGCGAGTTCGTCCCGCCGAACGTGGGCGAAGCCATCCTGAAGAAGTTCAACAAGTCCGGCGCCTGAGGGACCTGATGCGTCGGAATGTTGCTCCCCGAATGACACTGGAGGCCTAGATGGATCTGCTCCACCTGGTCGATCGACTCGAGGAGCTCGTTGCCGGCGCGCAGAAGATGCCGATCGGCAATCGCGCGATCGTCGATCGACGCCGCATGCTCGACCTCATCGACCAGATGCGCATCGCCGTGCCTCGCGAGGTGCGGGAGGCTCAGGACATCGTCGCGCAGCGCGACGGCATCCGCCGCGAGGCCGAGGAGGAGGGCCGCATCATCGTGGCCCAGGCCGAGGAGCGCGCCGCGGACCTCATCGAGGGCCACGCCATCACCGAGGGCGCGAAGCAACGCGCCGAGGAGATCGCCGTCGAGGCGGAGCGCCGCCTCGAGGATCAGATCGAGGCCGCGAACCGGGACATGCAGGCGCGCATCCAGGAGTCCCGCCGCGTAGCGCGCGAGCAGATGGCCGCCGCCGATGAGTACGCCCGCGAGCTGCTGATCCGGCTGGAGCGCCAGCTCCAGGCGTTCCAGAACTCGGTCCGCGCGGGCGTCGAGCAGCTCGAGCCGCAGCCGGCCTCCTTCGACGAGGGGCTGCGAGCGCTGGACGATCGTCCCGAGGACCTTGCGCGCGCGGCTGGCCCCGCCAGCGGCCTCGCGGTTCCGCCCCCGCCGTCACACACCGATCCATACCAGTCGCGCACGCCGGTCGAGTACGACGAGCCGGAGTACGACCAACAGGCGGACGACGAGCTCGAAGACCTCCTGGGGCGTCAGCGAGCGATGAGGATGGACGCGCCGGCGGAAGATCCGGATCCGGGCGTCATCGACGACTTCGAGAACCAGCCGCTGGACGATGATCCGATGCTGCGTCCGGCGCCGCGCGATCTCAACCGCGAGTAGCGTGGCTCGCCTGGCACGCGGCTAGCCCGCGACTGGCACCCAGAACTCGTCCAGGAGCAATTCGAACCGCTCGCGGATGTCCGCGCCGGCGCGCCCCTCGAGGACCGCTACGCCATGTGAGCTGCCGGGATAGAGCCGGGCCTGCCTCGAGTCGATGTTGCCGAGCCCGCGGAACCGGTGGAGCGAGTCCGCCGCCGAGACATCGTCGCGTGTCGCGATGAGGTGGACGCGGTCGGCGAGGAGTTCCACCACTGCGACGGCATCGAGCTGATCGAAGTCTGCCGGAGTCGAGAAGCCGACGACGGTGACGTCGGGCACCTCGACCGCTGCGACCAGGCTGACGGCGGCTCCCATGCCGGCCCCGACCAGCATGATCTGCTCGAACCCGCGTTCCCTGGCAAACGCGATGGTGGCCTCGACGTCCTCCACCATGCCCTCGACATCCTCGAGACTGCCGCCGGATATCCCGTGGCCGCGGAAGTCAATGGTCAGGGCCGAGATGGGGCGGGCCCGATCGCGTTCGGCGTGGGGCCACCACGCGCTCTGGTCGTCGCGGAACTCGTGCAGGTAGATCACGAGGCGCTCGTGTCCGCGGTCCCACAGGCGCCCGTCCAGCGTGACCTCGTCGGCCGTGACGATCTGGACGACCTCCGCTCCGGTCGCCTCGCCGCGCTCGATTGGAGCGGCCTCAGTGCACGAGGCCGCGACCAGCGCGGTAGTGCTAAGGAGGGCGAAGAGCGCGACCGTGACCGAAGTGCGACGCATCAGCGCCCTCATGCTGCCTACTTGACCACGACGTTGAGGAGTCGCCCCGGTACGTAGATCACCCGGACGATCTCGCGGCCCTCGACCTGGCTCGAGACGTTGGACTCCGTCATCGCGACCTCGCGAGCTGTCTCCTCGGAGGCGTCAGGAGCGACCTCGATGCGCGCGCGCACCTTGCCGTTTACCTGCACCGCGATCTCGACGGTGTCCCGGACGGTGAGAGCGGGGTCGAAGGCCGGCCAGTCCTGCTGGTGCACCGAGTACCCGCCGCCCGTCCGCTCCCAGAGTTCCTCGGCGACGTGCGGACACGCAGGCGCGAGCATCAGGATCAGCAGCCGCACGGCCTCGTTCCAGGCGGTGCGGTCGGCCTCGCCGGCGTCGCGCGCCTTCTGGAGGGCGTTCGTGAGTTCCATCATTGCGGCGATGGCGGTGTTGAAGCGCTTGGCCTCGTAGTCCTCGCCCACCTTCTTCAGCGTCGAGTGCGCGTCGTTGAGGAGGCCGCGGCCCGCCTCGGGCGCATCGACGAGGGACGGCGGGTCGGTGATCGCTGCCCAGACACGGCTCAGCCAGCGGTAGACGCCCACGATGCCGTCGACGTCGTACGGCCCACCCTGGTCCCAGGGGCCGAGGAACATGAGGTACGCGCGGAAGCAGTCCGCGCCCCACTTCTCGACCTGCCCGTCCGGCGCGACCACGTTGCCGCGCGACTTCGACATGCGACGACCGTCAGGCCCGAGGATCTGGCCCTGGGCGTAGTAGCGCTCGAACGGCTCATCGCCGGCGACGAGGCCCATGTCCCGCGCGACCTTGTACAGGAAACGCGCGTAGAGCAAGTGCATCGTCGCGTGCTCGGATCCGCCCGTGTACTGGTCGACGGGGAGCCATGCCTCGGCGGCCGCAGGGCCAACCGGAGCATCGGTGTTCTGGGGATCCGGATAGCGCATGTAGTACCAGGACGAACACACGAAGGTGTCCATTGTGTCCGTCTCGCGCCGCGCTGGGCCCTCGCACTCCGGGCAGGTGGTGTTCACGAACGACTCGGACAGTGCGAGGGGCGACTGGCCGGTGGGGAGGAACTCCACGTCTGGCGGCAGCAGCACCGGCAGTTGGTCCTCGGGCACCGCGACCGTGCCGCACTGCTCGCAGTGGACGGCCGGGATCGGCGCGCCCCAGTAGCGCTGCCGGGAGATCAGCCAGTCGCGCAGGCGGTAGTTCACCTTGCGCTCGCCAATGCCGCGCTGCTCGAGCCAGGCGATCGCCTTCTGGATCGCCTCCGCCTTCAGGAGGCCGTCGAGCCAGTCGGAGTTCATCGCGGGGCCGTCGCCGGTGTACGCCTCGCCCTCCCAGCCTTCGGGCGGGGCGACCGTGCGGACGATCGGCAGGTCGTACGCCTTCGCGAAGTCCCAGTCGCGCTGATCCTGGCCGGGGACGGCCATGATGGCGCCCGTCCCGTACGAGGTCAGGACATAATCCGCGAGGTAGATCGGGACGGGCTGCTCGGTGAACGGGTTGATGGCGTAGGCGCCCGTAAACACCCCACGCTTGTCCAGCGCGCCCTCCGTCGAGAGGCGGTCGATCTCGTTCGTGCGGCGTACCCGCTCCACGAACTCCTCGACGGCGGCGCGCTGCTCGGGCGTCGTGATCACGTCGACGAGCTCATGCTCCGGGGCAAGGACGGCGAAGGTCATGCCGAAGGCGGTGTCCGGGCGGGTGGTGAAGACACGTACTCCGAGGTCATTGCGACCCTGGACAGCCATCGTGAACTCAGCGCCCTCGGAGCGGCCGATCCAGTTCCGCTGCATCAGCTTCACGTGCTCGGGCCAGTCGAGATCCTCGTTGTCCAGCAGTTCCTCGGCGTACTGCGTGATGCGGAAGAACCACTGCTCCATCTCGCGCTGTACGACGACGGTGTCGGAGCGCTCGCAGCGGCCGTCGACCACCTGCTCGTTCGCCAGCGTGGTGTTGCAGTCCGGGCACCAGTTCGCCGTCGCCTTCTTCTGGTAGGCAAGGCCGCGCTTGAAGAGCTGTGTGAACCACCACTGCGTCCAGCGGTAGTAGTCCGGCGCACTCGTGTTGACCTCGCGCTCCCAGTCGAACATGGAGCCCATGGCCTTCATCTGGCCGCGCATCCGCTCGAGGTTCGCGTTTGTCCACTCCTGCGGGTGCTTGCCGCCCTTGATGGCTGCGTTCTCCGCCGGCAGGCCGAACGCGTCGAAGCCCATCGGGAACAGCACGTTGTAGCCGCGCATCCGCATGTACCGCGCGAGCGCGTCCGAGGGCGTCATCGCGAACCAGTGCCCCACGTGCAGGTCGCCGGACGGGTACGGGAACATCGTGAGGTGGTAGCGGTTCTGCTTGCCGGGCACCTCGTCGGGGGTGCGGTAGAGGGCGTCGCGCTCCCAGCGTTCCTGCCAGCGCGCCTCGATCGGCCCGGGCTGATAGCGGCCGGTCTCGGCGCTGCTGCTCGTCTGCGGTTCGGTGGTCATTACGCGGTCCTGTACGTCTGGAGCGGTGCATCGGTGCACCGGGGGAGCGTGCGATTGCTGCTGGGGGCGTCATGCCCAGGCGACGCCGAACCCCATCGAGGGGCCGCGCCGCCTACGTAAGGACGAGGGTGGGCGCGTTGGCGCGCCTGGCGGCGTGTGGCAGTCGGACGCAGGACTTCATACAACAAGTATCCGGAGCGCCCTCGGAACGCGTCAACCGCACGCATCAGTCGAGGGCGTCCGGAACGTGGTCTTGGATCCTCAGATCGCGAGGATGAACCCGACGACGAGCGGCACACCGAGCGCCGAGATGAACAGGAGGCGCTTGGCCGCCGTAAGCCGAGCCTCGGGATCCTCGGTCGCCATCGCCCGCCGCATCTGCCAC